>QWCY01000461.1_pt1 | contig 86915 bp, 70 predicted proteins | sample 1972631 | NCBI WGS metagenome assembly QWCY01 (sample SAMN09866696, study PRJNA288562) | Human gut metagenome isolate pre1_stool, whole genome shotgun sequencing... | isolation source: gut | host: Homo sapiens | place: USA: California
GAAAAACATTTGTTTCGTTGAGTACAAACATAAGTTTTTCGGGCAAAGGTAGTAAAGCAAGAATGCTACACAAAGGCGGCTAATATTGGATGCTTACGAAATACCTTTCCACCTTTTCTGTTAATGTCATAATACTTTCTTATGATGGCAAGGGGAATATCCAGCAGCATGACATTTTCATCTACGCTTGTCTTATACCTCTTGGTGATAAGCCACTGTCTGTCTTCGACAGTAACAATCTTATCGTAGGTAAGATTATATACGTCAATGTAGGCTAATCCTGTAAAGCAGGAAAAAATAAAAATATTCTTTACTAACTCCAGCCGTTCTATGTCAAAGTGCTTCTTCATAATACGGAGTACCTCTTCTTCTGTGAGGTAGCCACGATCTACCAATTCATAGCGCAGCTTGTGATTCGCAAATGGATCATGCATGATAAGTCCTCTGTTCCTCGCATAGTTCACGACCGTTTTCAGGTTTCTCAATTTCTTGGTGGTTGTGTTATGTACACCACCTACAACGGATGTAAGGTATAATTCGAAGTCCTGAACAACGGCACTTGTCAGTTCTGTCAGTCCAATATCCTTACGATGATACTTTGCTTGTAGGAAGCTTTGAAAGTTCTGCCTCACCACCTTGTACTTATAAAACGTCCCCTTTGTCAGTGTCTTACCAACTTGTTGCGTAATGGCGTCAATATATTTATCAAAGATAGGGAGAAAAGTTGTAAATTCCTTATCTGTTCCAAGAAACACTGACCTGATAAGATCTAAGGACAAGCTTTCAGAGGTTTCATATTTCCTATAGATCTGCATCAAAGTTGTTGTCATTGCATCTATTGATGCATTGACGGAGAGAGCATCTGCCGTTCTACCAATCATTCTGCTGGTTTTGTTGCTCCATTTAGATTTGTCCACGAAAATTTTAGTGGATCCAAGATTAGCCATTTCGCCTCCGAGATAAATTCGGAGCATTACAGGCGATTTTCCTTCTTTGTTCTCGTAGTTGGAACGTAGGTAGTAGGACACCTTGAAAGTCGTTTTCATAACGCATCATTTTTAGTGTAGCTTTCTTGGCTACAAAGTTCGACATAAATTGTTGAAAACGAGATATTTGTATGCCGTCAATTTGGTAGTCATTTTCCATTCACTGCTACATTTTTTTGCGAGCCTGCTTTTGTGTAGCAGTTTCTGTAGCAGAAAATGACCGAATGATGACTATCAAAAGGTATGGTTTGGCAGTCAAACGAATATGGATAAAAAACAAAAAATCGCTGTAAAACCTTGAGTTTACAGCGATTATCCTTGTTTTGAAGGCTAAAATGACGTGTTGTTTGACATCCTCTTGAAACCTCTTTGTGGACCAGCCTGGGCTTGAACCAGGGACCTCCAGATTATGAGTCTGTTGCTCTAACCAACTGAGCTACAAGTCCGAGAATCATTGAAATTCGGATGCAAAGATAATAAATAAAAAGGAAATAGCGTATAGGTAAAGCCTATTTTTTTTACGTTTTAACACTATTTGAGGTGCAGAAGCCCTAGGTTAGGGTGCTTTTATGTATCTTTGCACGAGGATATTCCTAATACTTTATAAGGCAAAAACAATGCAAAAACAAATTAAGAATATTATTTTCGACCTTGGTGCAGTACTCGTCAATCTCGATATAGAATGTTGTGTCCGTGCCTTTGAGCATATTGGAGCAGAGAATGTGGCTTCAATGATAAAGGATCACCACCTTACTGACCTAATACTAGATACTGAACTCGGAAATATCGATCAACAAACGTTTTGCAATCGTGTACGCCTCCTTGTCGAAAAGAATCTTTCTGACAAAGATATTATTGGGGCTTGGAATGCTTTGCTGACTGGAATACCCAACAAAAAGAAACAGCGGTTGCTCGATTTGCGCAAACAATATAATATCTTCCTTCTTTCCAACACTAATTATATGCACTGGCAAAAATGTGCGAACGACTTCTTTCCTTATAAAGGATTTGGCGTGAAAGACTATTTCAATGCCATTTTTCTCTCTTATGAGATGCACCTTTACAAACCTAATCCCGATATTTTTAAAGAAGTTTTGCTACAAGCTAACATTGTTGCTAAGGAGACATTATTCGTTGACGACAGAGCTGAAAATTGCCTAGCGGCAAGCAAACTCGGCATTCATACTTACCAAAATGAACATCCTGATGATTGGTTGACAGTGGAAGCGTTATCAATATAAAACAGTAAGCATAGTGAATAAGCTATATTTAAATAAAAGAGAACAAAAGCACCTTACCGCTTTGGTTGCCACAATCGGTTTCTTCGATGGTGTGCATCGTGGTCATCAGTTCTTAATTGAGAATGTAAAACGGATCGCAAAACAAGCAGGTATGCAATCGGCTGTGATCACCTTCGATTTGCATCCACGCCAAGTGTTGCATCCCGATCAGTCGCCGTCCCTACTTTCATCGCTCAATCAAAAGCTCGCACACATCGAAGCGACAGGTATAGACAATTGCATTGTACTTCATTTCGACAAAGCTTTATCACAGCTTTCGGCAAAAGAGTTTATGCAAACTATTCTGAAAGAACAACTTAATGTGCAAAAGCTCGTCATAGGCTATGACAATAAGTTTGGACATAACCGTACGGAAGGCTTTGAAGATTATCAACGTTATGGGAAAAAGCTTGGCATAGAAGTTGTAGAAAACATGGCGTTAGACACCGCAGACGAGCATATAAGTTCATCAGTGGTGCGCAAACATATCAAAAATGGTGAAATTAAAGCAGCTAATCACGACCTAGGCTATATATATACGCTAGAGGGAAAGATCGTTACAGGTTTCCAAAATGGGCATAAGCTAGGTTACCCCACAGCAAATATGGATCCTAAGACATGCCTTCAACTCCTACCTGCCGATGGTGTTTATGCAGTGAAAGTGAAAACAGATCTGTCAGAAACGTGGCTCGATGGTATGCTCTACATTGGTGTTCGCCCTACATATAACGGTAATGCGCTTTGCATCGAAACGAATATATTCAACTTTGACAAGGAGCTTTATGGACATAATATCAAACTAGCACTCATCGACCGAGTACGAGACGATAAGAAATTTGAGTCCTTAGAAGCACTTTCCCTACAATTGGGCGAAGATAAATTGAAGTGCGAAGAAATATTAAAAGATGAGTCTTCAAAAAATCATTCATAAACCATCGGAATTTCATTCATAAATAATTTGAAATTCATTCATAAAAAAATAGAGATTTATTAATTCGTAAAATGAAAGATAAACAACTCGTATCCAACCTCCTTTACGCTATCCTTTTTGCAGGTCTTTTTATGCTTTTGCAAATAGGTTTCACCACACTTGGTGCGGTGGCATATTCCTTTGCCGCACATATTGACTTTGCTGCCATCATGGCATCGCTTCAGACTGGCGAAAATAGTATCTTGCTCAGCGCAACAACTGCTCTTAGCAGTATTGCCACGATTATCCTTTTTCTAAAAAGAGATTGGGCAAACGTATCTAATACATATCTTAAAACGCATCCTTGGGGAGTAGTAATATGGGCAGCATTACTAGCCCTCGGCTCTATCCTACCCTTTGAATACATTTACGAACGCATCAACATTTCGATGCCCGAACATGATCAAGAGCTGTTTCAAAACATTATGAAAGAGCCATGGGGATATATTGTTATTGGTATTTTAGCACCTATCACAGAAGAACTAGTTTTTCGAGGAGCTATCTTACGTGCATTATTAAAAGGCTTTGGAACCTATAAACACTGGGTGGCTATCTTCGTTTCTGCCCTCATCTTCGGGCTTATCCACATGAACCTTGCGCAAGGTGTTCATGCCTTCTTCCTTGGTTTAGTACTCGGATGGATGTATTATCGCACGGATAGTATTATTCCTGGCATTGCTCTCCACTGGGTTAACAATACCGTGGCTTATCTGATGTTCCACCTTATGCCACAAATGTCAGATGGCAAACTCATCGACTTTTTCCACGGTAGCGACAGGCTGATGTATGGCGGACTATTTTTCTCGCTCTGCATCTTTATCCCTTCGCTCTTCCAACTTGCTCTACGCATGAAGAAAGCAAAATAAAAAATACAACAATAGCAATACAAAAACATCAATGAAAACAAAAAAAAGATATGCCGGACTTAGTGATCAAGAAGTACTTCAAAGCCGAGCGAAACATGGAGCCAACCTCCTTTCTCCGCCTGCAAAAGATCCGCTTTGGAAACGATTTATAGCTAAGTTTGAAGACCCGCTCATCATTATTCTTCTCGTTGCTGGTATTTTATCCATAGGTATTTCCTTTTATGAATACTTCGGACTAAACGAAGATATGCGTGTTTTCTTCGAACCAGTGGGCATTTTCTTGGCTATTCTCCTTGCCACAGGTATGGCTTTCTTCTTTGAGGAGAAAGCAAATAAGGCTTTCTCTATATTAAATAAGGTGGACGACGACGAACCAGTAGAGGTTATTCGTAATGGTAATACCACCAAAGTGCCTAAGAAAGACATTGTGGTGGGCGATATTGTTATACTTAATACAGGTGCTGAAATCCCTGCCGATGGCAAGCTCCTTGAGGCTATCGCACTAAATGTGGACGAGTCAACCCTTACTGGCGAACCAATTTGCCATAAGAGTATCCACACTGACGACTTCGATCCAGATGCTACTTTCCCTACCAATTATGTACTAAGAGGTACAAAGGTAATGGAAGGACACGGCATCTTCCAAGTGGAACGTGTGGGCGATGCTACCGAAAATGGTAAGGTTTTCGTTGCGGCACAGATTGATAACCATGTGAAAACTCCCCTCACGGAACAGCTCGACCGATTAGGTCGTCTTATAACCGTAGCTAGTTATGTTATTGCCGCTCTAATCCTTATTGGACGAATGGCAATGTACTTTCTAAACTTTGATTTCACTTGGATATCATTCTTTCAATACTTCCTCGCCACTATAATGATCTGCGTTACACTTATTGTTGTAGCTGTACCTGAAGGCTTGCCAATGGCTGTTACCTTGAGTTTGGCTTACTCTATGCGCCGAATGCTCAAAACCAATAATCTTGTACGCAAGATGCACGCATGTGAAACAATGGGGGCTACTACTGTTATTTGCACAGATAAGACAGGAACACTGACACAAAATCAGATGCAAGTACACCAGATGCACGTATGTGGCGATAGTGCAGAAAACCTCGGTATCATAATGGAAGGCATTGCTGTAAATACTACTGCAGAGCTAGATCTTACAGATGCTCAACATCCTCAAGCCCTTGGCAACCCTACAGAAGGCGCACTTCTATTGTGGTTGAAAGCTCAAAATAAGGATTATCGCACTTTGAGAAAGGATGCTGAAGTAATAGACGAAGTACCTTTCTCTACCGAACACAAATATATGGCTACACTCGTGAAGTCGAGCTTTATGTCTGGGAAATATGTACTTTATGTGAAAGGTGCAACAGATATTATCCGCAATAAATGCAAAGATGTAATGGGCAACGAGTCTTGGGATACTATTAACGATCAACTACTTACATGGCAAAACCAAGCTATGCGCACCCTTGGTTTTGCTAACTATATCATCAACGATAACGACCCTATTCTTCAAGAGAAGCACCCTATAGAAAAACTCATAGGTAGCTTTGATGGAAAAGAAAATGGGCTCACCTTTCTTGCCATTGTAGCCATTGCCGATCCTGTTCGCCATGAGGTACCTGCCGCTATTAAGGAGTGTCTCAACGCAGGCATTGATGTTAAGATCGTTACAGGAGATACTCTCGGAACAGCAAAGGAAATAGGACGACAAGTGGGATTATGGACAGATAATGCTAATGCAGACAAGCACATTATCACAGGTACTGAGTTTGAACAGCTCACTGACACAGAGCTACTAGCATGCGTAGAAAACTTGAAAATCATTGCGCGTGCCCGCCCAATGGATAAAAAAAGATTAGTAGAAGCCCTTCAAACACGCAATCAGGTAGTAGCCGTTACGGGCGATGGCACCAACGATGCACCAGCATTAAAGGCTGCACACGTAGGGCTTTCAATGGGCGACGGTACGAGTGTGGCAAAAGAAGCATCCGACATTACAATTATCGACAACTCGTTTAAATCAATTGGCCGAGCAGTAATGTGGGGACGCTCATTGTATCAGAACATTCAACGCTTTATCCTATTCCAAATGACAGTGAACGTAGCTGCATGTCTTATCGTATTGGCAGGTGCATTTATGGGTACACAAAGTCCGCTAACGGTAACACAAATGCTATGGGTAAACCTCATTATGGATACCTTTGCTGCTATGGCTCTAGCTTCATTACCACCCTCAGAACAAGTAATGAAAGATGCTCCACGCAAGCGCACAGCCTTTATCATTGATAAGTCTATGAAGCAGAGCATTCTCTTTATGGGAGGTACCTTCTTCGTGTCCCTACTCGCTTTCTTGTTTATCTTGGAAAACTATTCTGTATCACATATCCTCGATTTAATCCATTTCAACGACCATACAGATAAGGGAATGACGGCTTACGAACTTAGCGCTTTCTTCACTGTTTTTGTTATGCTCCAATTTTGGAATATGTTTAATGCACGTGCTTTCCATACAGGGCGAAGTGCTTTCCACTTAAAAGATTGTAAAGGCTTCCTATTTATAGCAGCCTTTATCCTCATAGGACAAATAGCCATTGTGCAACTTGGCGGTGAAATGTTCAATGTTACTCCGCTCAGCTTTATCGATTGGGTACTCATCATTCTTAGTACCTCCTTCGTTTTATGGTTTGGTGAAGCACTTAGGTTGATTAAGAAGTAAAACAAAAAAAAACGGACAAGATGATCTATGTAAAACCGATAGATGATCTTGTCCGTTTAAAAAGATGACCTTTTGCTCTGTAATAGGTCATCTTTTACCACGTGAAAGGTAAGCTTTTGCACTGCAAAAGCTTACCTTTTATTTTTCTATGTTTGAAGCAATCGTAAAAGCCTGAGCACGAGCAGGTTTCCCCGTAGCTGTCATAGGTATAGAAGCCACTTGCTTAATGAGTTTGGGTTGCCAATATTTTGGTAATATTTGTTTACATATAGTTTCTACTTCTGTTATATTTTCACTCTCTGTTAGCAGTACAACCACCTCTCCAAACTTCGTATCATTGCGCTTAGTGATAATATAAGGCTTTGTAAGCATTGGTTTGAGAAGTGCCTCCACCTCTTCTATTTGTATTTTTACTCCTCCCGAGTTAATCACATTATCTTTGCGCCCAAGCACACGGAAAATAGTTTTTCCTGCTACATTCTTACTAATTTCCACTCTATCGTTCGTTGTTAGCATCGCCTGACATACTAAAGGAGCATTGATAACAAGACATCCATCATCTGTTGTAGCTATTTCGACACTTTCGAAAGGTTCATACCAACTGCTAGCATCCTTTCCACTAAGGCGACGTAACGCCACATGCGATAACGTTTCTGTCATACCGTATGTACTCCACACAGCATTTGGAAAAGCTTTTAAAGTATCTGCCATTTCATCATCTACCGCTCCCCCACCAATAATTAAATGTTTAATAGCAAGCAAACGTTCACGCTCTTTGGGAACTTCCAACGAATTTGCAACTTGCAAAGGAATCATTGCTGCAAAAGTTATCTCATCGTCATCGCTTGCACTTCTCAACGCCTCGTCTGATAGTGGATGCCCAGAAGGCTTCACATTGATAATTTTCATACCACGTTCTATACCTCGCACCACCATCATCTTACCAGCAATAAAGTCGAGTGGCATACACAGAAGAGCCTTATCTCCTTGCTTTAAACCCAAAAAATCGCAAGTTATCTTTGCAGAGTTGAGCATACGTTGCTTCTCTATAAGCAGTGGTTTAGGCTTTCCTGTTGATCCACTAGTATGAACAAGAACCGTAGGTTTGCTATTATTCCATTCGGCAAGAAATTCTTCTAAAGTCATTGGTTTTATTTTTTAGACATTGATAAGCAATTATCAATTAGATAACACATTAGGCGGGCAACTCTCAATTCTCAATTAGATAAAGTTTTTCCCCTCTTATCTCCAATGGCATTGGGATATTATCCGTAAATAATTGCCCTGTGCCTAGACCTTGTGGTAGGATAATGTTAGATCCATAAATATCCGCAGCCAACTGTGCAATAGCATTTAAGCCTACATTGCTCTCTAGGGCAGAAGTAATCCATGAGCCAATGTTGCGCTCATTGGCTAGCTTAATCCATTCACGTGTACCCATCATTCCTCCATGTAAGCTAGGTTTAAGAATGATATATTGTGGCTTAATGGTATCTAATAAATGTTGTTTCTCATTGAGATCATTTACCCCTATGAGTTCTTCATCTAGCGCAATGGGCAATGGTGTGTTTTGGCAAAGTGTAGCCATCTGCCGCCATTGATGTTGCCTGATAGGCTGCTCTATCGAATGAATATCATATTTAGCCAAAGCCTCTAATCTTTCCATTGCCTCTGCTGATGTAAAACCACCATTAGCATCTACACGGAGTTCTATCTGATCTTTGGTAAATGCTTCACGGATATGCTTGATAAGCTCCAACTCTTTGGCAAAATCAATAGCACCAATCTTTAGTTTTACACAATGGAATCCAGCCTTGAGCTTCTCCTCAAGCCGCTCGAACATCTCATCAAAAGTACCCATCCATACAAGACCGTTAATGGGAATACCTTCTTTCCCTTTCCCAAAAGGAGTATCAAAGAAATCCAAACTACCTCCTCTTTCATATTGCTTCAGTGCCGTTTCTAGTCCGAAAAGCATGGAAGGATAAGGTCGCATAGCCTCATAATCTATCTTTCCTGTCCGTTCTACTTCATTACAGAACTGACGTAATAATCGTTCATAATCTGCATCTGGCATAGCATCACACGACAGATCAGGCAATGTAGCACATTCGCCAACACCTTTCACACTAGGATCAGCCGTATCAAACACCGTAACATAGTAACTCTTCCTCGTTCTATACACACCTCTCGAAGTTCCAGCAGGCTGCTTAAAGTGTAAAAGCTTTGATGTAATACTAATTTTACACATAACTTTCCTATTAAAGACAATTTATAAGACAAAGTAACAGAGTAACATAAAAGAAACGACAGCCACACTGTCTCTTATGGGAACTGTGGATATTTATCAAAGTCGGGCTTACGCTTTTCAAGGAAGGCTTGTCCCCCTTCGTGAGCTTCTTCCATTGTATAATAAAGCATTGTAGCATCGCCAGCAAGTTCTTGGATACCAGCCTGACCGTCTAGTTCGGCATTCAAGCCAGCCTTTATCATGCGAAGAGCCAATGGAGAATGTTCCATCATACGCTCTGCCCATGCCACACACTCATCTTCTAGCTGATCGAAAGCCACTACTTTATTCACCAATCCCATCCGTTCAGCCTCAGCAGCATTGTATTGTCTACACATAAACCATATCTCGCGTGCCTTCTTCTGTCCTACGATACGCGCCAAATAGGAAGCTCCAAAACCTGCATCAAACGAACCTACACGTGGACCCGTCTGTCCGAAAATAGCATTATCGGAAGCTATAGACAAGTCGCACATTACATGCAACACATGCCCCCCACCTATAGCATAACCATTCACCATAGCAATGACAGGCTTTGTCAAGCGGCGTATCTGCATTTGCACATCAAGGACATTCAAGCGAGGCACACCATCATTGCCAACATAGCCACCTTGTCCCTTTACGTGCATATCACCCCCCGAGCAGAAAGCCTTATCGCCAGCACCTGTCAGAATAACCACACGGATATCCAATGCTTCACGACAATAATTAAAAGCTTGCGACATTTCCCACACTGTGCGTGGAGTAAACGCATTACGATAGCGAGGACGATTAATCGTTATCTTCGCTATATGATTAAATTCCTCGAAGAGAATATCCTCAAAGTTGAACCCTGCAATGGATTTCCAATTTCTTTGTACCATATTTTTTTGGAGTTAAAGGAGTTATAGGAGATAGTGTCAAATGTTCCATCTCTATAACTCAAATTATTATTTTATTTATTTTTCTTCTTTCAACTGTCGGTAATATTCATTCATTACACGAGCATCTTCGTCGGCATTGGTGAATACTTCTAATAGTAACGGACCTTCATGCGCTTTCACAAACAGTTCCATTTGCTGGGATAAATCTTCCCTACTATGCGCACTTTGGTATTTCAATCTGTATGATTGACAGATCCCTTCTGCCGATGTTTGATGACCTGCAGCGATATACTGATTACAATAAGGCGAACTGCTAGGACCTAGCATCTGATGGAAGATACCACCACTACCATTGTTTAGCAACAACACCTTTAAATTTTTCTTAGGATAAGTGTTCCAAAGCGCATTGTTGTCATAGAAGAAACTAAGGTCGCCTACCACACAATACACTTGTTCATTGTCAGAAGCTTCAAGCGAATAACCCACTGCCACCGATAAACTTCCCTCAATACCATTCACACCACGATTTACATGGATATATTCCTTAGAGTAGATATTACCTAAGCGCACAGATGAGCTATTGGCATAAAATAACGCACGCTTGCCCCTCTGTCTGCTTAAATAGGTATGAAAGGTCTTAGCTGCAAGCATTTGGGAATAATCAGGACAGAAGTTTTCTGCATGTTGAGATGCTTTCTTCCTAAGTTCTGCCCACTTTTGGTAATAATCGTTTGTCGTACGCTGTTTGCAATGAGCCGCAAGTAGCTGAACAAACATAGCAGGGTAAGCCTGAATAACCCAAGAAAGGTTCATAAACACATCTCGCACCTCGCCATGCTCGTCTATGAGTACGGAGTTAGCAGTCTTTGCCTTACGTAAGTATTGCTTTAGACGCTTGCTAACAATTGTACCACCAAAATAAAGAATAAAGTCGGGCAGATAATCCTCATCGCCAGCTATCATCGCCAGCATTTCATCGAGTTGTAGAGCTGTTGAACCGTATGCTGTTGAAAGTTTTTCTTGCAATACCACATAATTTTGCTCTATCTTCGCTATATCTTTAGATAAAGTTTGAGCAACGCCAGCATCCAACTGTCCAATAACAATTACGGGTTTAGTGGCTTTATCAAGTTTTGTAATCAAATCCTTTAACTCACTTTCATTACTCATTGCCGAGCCAAAGGAGATATAACGCTCATCAGGAAGTTGTGCTACGGGATATTCATAAAGCGGTTCTGTAAGCGGAACATTGATATGAACAGGACCGCCACCGTATGCCTTTACCTTATTCAAAGCCTCATTGATCACACGATTGCAATACCATCGTTCTTCTTCCGTATGCGGCTCGATAATATTCACACTTTTTCTCACGTGTGGTTCCAGCACATTTACCTGTTGCAGCGTTTGCCCATCGCTCTGCCCTATCCATTGTTGCGGACGGTCGGCCGACACTACTATCAACGGAATATTGCGATAATAAGCCTCAGCTACGGCAGGAGCCGCATTGAGCAATGCCGATCCTGATGTTACGCATAACACTACGGGAGCATCGGTAGCCTCAGCTATACCAATTGCCACAAATCCAGCCGATCGCTCATCGGTAACGGAATAACACTTCATTTCGTTACACTCCACAAGATTATGCACAATGGGCGAGTTACGCGAACCAGGACAAAGTACAGCACACTGCACGTCGTGGGCTATCAGCAATGAGGTGAGGATATTTACATTTTCCTTATTACTATACATCGTTTATTTCTTCCTTTCTACAGCAAAAGCTTACGCATCGTTTGCAATTTTGCCTCTGTCTCCTTCCATTCACTTTCCACACAGCTTTCTGCTAGCAGCCCTCCTCCTGCATATAGTCTACAGCTATCTTTCATAATCTGCATACAACGAAGCGAGACATAAAGATGCGTTTCTCCTCCCATATTGAGCGATCCCACAAAACCACTGTAATAACTTCTATCCATACCTTCGTTTGCGATGATAAACTCCTTTGCCTTTTCTTTCGGAATACCACATACTGCTGGCGTAGGATGAAGATCGGCTAACAAGTCGCCAATGCGCTGCTCATCGCGAGGAATAAAAGAAATATCCGTACGCAAATGAGCGAGATTAGCAGCAACAGCAGTATAGGGATCGCTCACATTTATCGTATCGGCATATTTCGCCAAACAATTCAAGATATATGTAGACACATACTCATGTTCTTGTTTATTCTTTTCCGACCACTCCTGCTCTGCCTCTGTCTTATGCATCGTACCAGCCAAAGCCATCGTTTGCCAAAGTTCGCCTTGTTGTTTTTCTAATAATATTTCAGGCGTAGCCATCAACCAAGTACCACTCTGTGGTGAACTCACAAGAGCGATGTGTTGACAAGGATACAATTGGCATGCCGTAAGAAACAACTGTTCAAGGTCAAACTCGCATACTTCCACTTTAACGAAGCGTGCTAAAACAAGCTTCTGAAAAAGTTTCTCCTTTAAGGCTGTGTGAAAGGTATTAAAAGTATAAAGATAATGATCGGCTATGTTTGAAACTTCCGATAGTTTCAAATCATTCAAAGAAGCAGAAAGTTTTAACTCACAACTAGTTACTTCTGCTTTTTCCATTAACAAGATAGGATGTTCTTTACTCGCTATAAAGGAGGCAAAGAGAAACCCTTGCTTACCATTCAAAGCTTTGAGATCATATATTTCTGTGGGATTGCTTTCCTGATAATAAAACGTACAATGATCGGCAAGGGGCAATCGGCTAACGGCAAACATTCCCTTCGATGCGCAATGGGTTAAAAATAATTCGTGAAATGAAGGCATTATCGTTTACATTTAAGCATCAAAATAATCCTTATTCCTTATTATTAGGAACAAGATAATTGGTTACCTGAATAGTAGAAATCAGCTCGTCATTCTGATTTTTCACATCCACATGCCAAACATGCAAAGTACTACCCTTATGAAGAAGTTTACCGTATGCCGTAACCACATCACCCACAAAAGCAGCCTTTACATGGCTACCATTCACATTAATACCCATAGCAATATAGCCTGGACATGCCGCCATAGAACCTACACCAGCCAAATTTTCAGCCAATGATAATGAAGCTCCACCCGCTAATACTCCAAAGGGTTGTTTATTCTTCTCACATACAAGCATCTTTGCTTGCAACGTATCAGGTTCAGGGGTGCAGATAAACTCCATGCCAAGCGAACGTGTCAGTCCATCATCACCTCTCATATTATTCCAGAAATTTGAAATATCCATAGTTTTTTCTATAAAAATTTAAATATTATGCCTAATTTCATAAACTCTATCAGCTAGAAATTAATCATAACAGATATACAAAGTTACTAATAAAATCCAACTTTAACAAATAAAGAAAGTCATGTTTCCATGCTCAGAAGCAAAACTTCGTTGCATGGAAACATGACTTTCTTCTATCCTTCACAGCGTTAGCCTTATAATGCGTTGTTACTGTGTCTAAAAGTTTCGTAAGACTTGCCTAAGATCTTGCACGATACCGAAGCCACGCCTTATAAACCATATGCCACCACCTTGAGATGGGTCTTCCCCATACTGTTTCTGAAGGAAAATCAATCGCAAAATGTAAATTGCGATATAACTCTAAAAGATATTGAGCATAGACTGATTTTCCTCTGAATTTAAAGCGCGTATCATAAAATCCAAAGTTTCCTGCTAATACTATTTCCTTTTCTAGCATTTTACCTATACGCGCATTAGGCTGCATCAATAAATATTTATCCTCCAACCCTAAGCTCTCCTTCATGATATACATCACTCCTGTGGCAAATTTAAACATATTTACCCGCTTTATCACCTCAACGATCTGTCTCTTTTCTTCCTCGGTAAAGCCTTGTTTCAGTAGATAGAAATAATCTACCATTTGCCTAAGTCCTATACCTTCAAAGAAAAAATGATGCATTAAATGAGACAATTGAAAAACACTGTCAAAGTCTTTTGTAAAACAATTGATGCTTCCCAAATTATCAGGGAGTGCTTTTTTATTCTGAAATTGCAGACTTTTCTTTGAGTCAAAAAAAGTCCTTAATCTCCATTCATAAAATAAGTTTCCCATAAAGGAGGGAAAGAAGTGAAGCTCTACAGGAGTTCTAAGAAATTCTATTTCTATATGATGATAGCCCAACTCTGCTTTGGGGTTAAGTTGTCGTGCTAATTTAATGACATCTACGGTATCTGCATCTGTCCAAACATCTATATCTCCTGGCTGTCGCACCCATGGGTCAGGATACATCAGAGCGTTAGCCTGCCCCTTCATAATGCAGGTATTGATACCATATTTTTCTTTAAAGTCGAGCGACAATTTATTAGCATCCTGATATACTTGCCTATTTAGTTTTATGATCTCATTATAATAAGCATAAAATCTCATAATTACTGCCACACTAGGCTTATAGGCACTATCCTTCAATCGCTCTATACCTTTGAAAAGAACACCTAATATTGCTTGCTCCTTACCAAACTGATATAAACCTTCCCAATCCATTTCTTTAATAAAAGAAGGAATATCTTGCTCATCTTTGAGACAATATTTTATAAATTCAAAATAAAGCTCAGTATTAGAATCTAGCTTCATCTTTTATAGATCTATTTTTAACTTCTATTCTTGTAGATATAGAACAATCCTGCTTATTTGTTGTAAATAAATACTTCGTAAAATATCTAAATAATAACAAATATTAATCTTACAATATAGAGAAATCTCCACTAAGAAGTTCCGACTTCTTCTTGATGACAACAGCATCATACATCATCATTAAGATATTCTCTTCATAACTACCTATGGAAGGAGTATTTGCTTTGCCTTCAATGTTGTTCATAATCAATTTCACAAAGTCTACACCTGCACCGTAAGCATGTAGATATGATCCACCAAAGCGTGGATTGATTTCTGATATATAGTATTCTCCATCCTTGATGAAGAAATCCATATCACAAGGACCATTTAGTTGCAAGGCATCACATACTTCTTCAACAAAAGCAAACAGTTTTGGATCTTTAAAAGAGATTGTTTTACTAGCTCCACCTATTCTTGTCTCAATCTTTTTCTTTGAGAAAATGCTTATAGGTTTATGAGATACTGTATCTACATATACGTCCGCATCACAATCTCCACCTGTCATCAATTCTTGAATGATGTAAGTAAACGAACCTTCATTCCAATCATTTTCCAATTGTTCTAAGGTGTCAACCTTATGAGCTCCAACACTTCCACTTCCAGAGATAGGTTTCATAAAGACAGGAAAAGAAATCTTTTCTGCCTTAAGGTCTGTCTTGAACGCATCCAAATCTTTGTAAGTTAAGACTGTACGGACACCTTTTGAAGCGAAATGCTTGAACATGTCATACTTATCAAAGCAAATATGAGCAGACTCTTTGTTAGGGCACAATGGCAGAATCCCATTGGAAAGGTAAAGATCAGAGTGCTTTGCCATAATCTCTATTTCGGGATCAATTAGAGCTGTCAATGCTTTTACATTTTCTTTCTTACAAATTTCTAAAATTTGCTCAGAGTAACTTGGATCTGTGATAAGAGGTACAAGATAAGTTTTATCTGCAAAATGCAGAGCTGGTGCTACAGGGCTATTGTCCGTAGCAATAATTTTGTCCTCTATATCCATCGATTTTCTGAAGTCTTGAAGTAATGAGGCTCTTCTACCTACACTACAAAACAATATATTCTTTTTCATATTATATTTTTATTCTCTTAAATAGAAGTTATCATAATATCATCAGCTGTACTTGCCCTTCTGACCTCTTGATAGTCCTTACCATCAAAGCTATACACACGAGCCCATAGCCTGATAAACTGTGGAGACAAAGCCATTGTATAAGCACCTACATTATGATATAGAATCCTATCGCCAACGTGTAGTTCTGGTTGGTTTTCTAAACTAAACAAACGGTCATATTCCAAGCAAGTACTACCTGCAATCACCTGTAATGGACTGTTTTGTCTATCCCCATCTTTACGGAAAATGGTCTTCATATAGTCTTTCTTATGAAAGAAGGGATCAACATCATTACGTGAACCATCCGTTGTGATGAAACGCACATCATCCACTTGCTTGACATCAATGACAGAAGAAAGAAAAGAAAATGCGGAAGCCACAAGCCCATTACCAGGTTCTACAATGACAGTTAACTTTTCCAAATTATTTTGTTTGAGGATACGATAGAAACCTGCTGCATAATCATCATAGGTTGGATGGTTGGCAAAAATACCAAAGTACCCGCCACCCACATCTATATACTGCAAATCCAAATGATACTTTTTGATTACCTGAACAGCATAGCTTATACTATTCTCATAAAATTCAACCCTCCGCTGATGAGAAGTTCTGTGGATATGAAGTCCTACCAAATCAACATTCTCCAAAGTCTTTATTCTTTTAATGACAGCTTCAAATTCTCCACTTCCCACACAGAAGCCAAAACGACTATCGTCATTATCTCCATTGGCATCAAGTTTAGATATTTTAGAAATATTAATGTTTAACCTGATCCCTATTTTATACCTCTTATTCTTAGGTAAACACGTAAGCCATTCTAGCTCTCTATGGCATTCTACATTCACAATAGCATCTGACTGAATGGCATCCAAGAAAGTTTCTTTAGACTTCATCGGACCGTTATAGATGATATTATTTTTCTCATAACCACAGAGCAAAGCCAATTTATATTCATCATACGAAACGACTTCGGCATAGCAACCAAGGTTGCCAGCTTCCTTAAGACACCAAGGTAAGGAATTCGTTTTAACGGAATAACTTACTATACTTTTCTCGAAATAATGTTGTAAAGCTACTTGAAATCCTTCTATACTTCGCTTAAAAGCTGATTGCTCAACTACAAAACAAGGAGTATGCAAGGAATCCTTAACAATATTTAACGGTAACATTATTTACTCTCTTTAGGTTCGTAATCTTCTTTAGTACCCCACAGTTTAGCAAATGGCTCAGTTTCCATATCATGCTTGAAATCTTCTAACTGCTGGATATAGGTGTACAGTGGTTCATAGCCGAAATCTCTCTTTATCTTAGTGATTTCAAAAGCATTCTCCAACGGATCTGGTTTATCCTTAACATAGATTACAGGAGATGGATTATCCTTTGGTGAGAAGACTTTAATAATACCAAGGATCTGTTCTTCAAGCGAAACTTGCCATCCGTTACCAACATTATAGATACCACCTTCTATGTCAGAGTCAATAGCCAACTTCACAAGACGAATAAAATCCTTTATATATACCATCTCCTTTGCTTTTTTACAGTTGCCCCAAATTTCAATTGGCAAGCTCTTCGACGCTCTATCCATTAACATTCTAAAGGGCATTATTAGATGTTTGTAGTTACGATAATGATAGGCGTTTGGATGGTATTCATAGATAGTAAAGAAGCGGAACACAAAACGAGAGAAGCCATATTCTGCATGGTAATTCTCTATCAAATCCACAGCAGCATTCTTTGCAATTGTATAGACAGCATGATCTCCTGTTAAGGGGAATTCTCTTGGTGCATCCTCTGGAATCATCTTACCACAATTATGATAGCTTGCCATATCAGAAGGAGTCTGTGGAAAAACGATTTTTTTGCATCCTATCTTTCTCATCCATTCCAATACGTTGAGGGTACCTATAGTTATAGACTCGAAAAGGTCTCTTGGATTATACTCATACCTAGAAGGAAGCGATGATGCAAAATGGGCAACAGCATAGATGTCGTCAGTTGGCAACACATCAAACTGTTTAGCATTTTCGATATCTACAGAGTAATATGGTATTCCCATATCCTCAAAAAAGCCATTGTCTGAAGTTCTATGTCCAACAGCTATAACATCATATCCATTCTGCTTTAGATATACCGAAATAGGTGCACCTAAATTGCCAGTAGCACCAAATACAATAACTTTCTTACTCATATCAATTTTATTACCTTTTAATTACTTCCATTAAATTCCTCTTGTGTGAATTTGCCAGAGCCATTGTTCACGTTGTTATCAATATCCTTCCTCATCAACACGTTTTTTATCGTAGTGAATATAACTTCTAAATCAGTTTTTAAAGACACATGATCCACATACCATACATCAAGTTTGAATTTCTCTGACCATGTTAGAGTATTACGTCCATGACATTGTGCCCAACCTGAAATTCCTGGTCTAACATCATGGCGTCTCATCTGCTCTGCACTATAAAGAGATAGATATTTCACTAATAAGGGACGAGGACCTATTAAAGCCATATCTCCTTTTAAAACGTTGATTAATTGTGGCAACTCATCCAGTGACGTTTTTCGAACAAAACTTCCAATAGGTGTAATTCGCTGAATATCTGGGAGAAGTTTTCCATCTGACCCTTTTTCCTCATTCATTGTCTTAAATTTTACAATCTTAAAAACTTTCCCATGAAGTCCAGGACGTTCCTGCAAGAAGAAAGCTCCTGCACCCTTGTTAGCAAAATGAAGCCATACTGTAACAACCAGTAAAAGTGGTGAAATACAAATCAAAGCTATTAAAGCAATGGCAAAATCTATAACTCTTTTTAGGACATACTTATACATAATCTAAAAAAAATTATTTGGTAAGTAGCTCTTGATACATCTTCAGCGTTTCTGACCAAACATCCTGTTGTTCATATCTATCAGCTATCATCTTTCGTGAACGTTTCGCTATTGCATTAGTTGTACTAGCATTATCCATAAGAGAACACATTGCACGATAGAGTGAATTCTCATCATGTGAAGGTATTATAACTCCGTTCTCATTCTCAATGATAATTTCATTGCAGCCATTTATGTCCGTAACAATGGATGGTAGTCCTAAGGCGCCAGATTGCATAACGACATTCGGAAAGCCCTCACGATAACTAGGAAAGGCCATGGCGTCTGCAGCATATAGGAATGGTCTGACATCACTCTGGTATCCAACATATTTTACACAGTCATCAGATTCGAAGAAATGAAGATCTTCAGGCTTCAGCGGATCCAGTTCAGGCTCGAAGTTACCAACTAATATCAACTTACAGTTAGGATACATGGGCTTCAACCTCTGCATCGCTTCTGCCAGCTCATGCATACCCTTGTCGTTCACAATTCTACCAACAAAAATAAACGCGAAGTCTTTCTCAGAGATTCCTAACTGTACTCTGTATTGTTTTCTCACCTCATCAGCATTAACATCTTCCGAAAGTTTCAAGTCAGTCCTCAACTTTTCCACTGTTGCTTCAGGAGAGAAGAAGGTGGTGTCAATACCATTGATATTGCCATTGTGAATGACATGCATCTCCTTACTAGTAATCTTATCATCCAGCAAAGCTTTCTTAACTCCCAGTCCTTCAGGAATCACCTTCGTGGCACAATAACAACTGATACACTCCATCATCATCAGCAATTTTTTAAACTTTCCAGATGCGCCTTGATAGCGTAAGCCTGTAACCGTATAAAGTCTGTTTGGTATACGAGCAGCCCAACTAGCTACCATCGAGAGTAAACTCCCCTTAGGTGTATTGGCATGCACGATCTCTGGTTTTTCTTTCCTGAACAACCTATAAAGCATCCACAAGCACTTAACATCCGCCACAAGAGAAATCTCCCTATGCATCGGTATTTCCACAACTCGAATCCCTTCTCGTTCAGCCACTTTCTGCAGCAATCCTGTATTATTCGATACTCCCACGACTTCAAACTCACTGCTCAAAAACTTCATTTGTCCTTTGATCAGCGTATCCAGACTAACGTCTGATGTCGTCACACGGAGCAACTTGGGTTTTCTATTCATCTATTTTATTTTTTCGACAATGACAAACACAATTCTATTTATCAGCAAATATGTCGTGAAAAGGCGATGCTGAATGATTGCAACGACATACACGACAAGGCACGACTTAAAAGAAACTGTCGTGGAAAGTCGTGGAAAACCGATGCAGAATGATTGCAACAACATACACAACTGAACACGACTTAAAAGCAATTGTCGTGAAAAGTCGTGAAAAGCCGATGCTGAATGATTGCAACGACATACACAACTGAACACGACTTAAAAGCAATTGTCGTGGAAAGTCGTGAAAAGTCGATGCTGAATGATTGCAACGACTAATTGCAACGACATACACGACTGAACACAACCTAAAAGAAACTGTCATGAAAAGTCGTGAAAAGCCGATGCTGAATGATTGCAACGACATACACGACAAGGCACGACTCAAAAGAAACTATCGTGGAAAGTAGATGTTTATATTAACGAACGATAAATGTCGATGTACCCTTCTACCATCTTATTCACATCAAACTCTAGCGCACGTTTATAACATCTATCAGCCACTGTATGATAATAGTCTTTATCAGTATGCAATCTATCTATGATCTTAGCCAAGGCTATAGCATCTTTATGAGGGAAAAGTATTCCGTAATTCTGTGTTACTTCACGCAGTCCATCCACATCCGAAGCGATAAATGGTTTATTTACCGACATTCCTTCGATGTTAGAGAGAGAAAGTCCTTCCCAATGGGAAGACATAACTATCACATCTGCCGCATTCAAAACCTGAGGCACATCTGTACGCATACCTAAAAACTTAACATTTTCTGAAACCCCAAGCTTTTCTGACAACTCTTTAACAGCCTCTTGTCGAACACCAACTCCTGCAAACCACACTTCAAAATTATCGGTACCCAAAACTTTCAAAGCCTCAACAATTGTATCCTGGTCTTTCTGTAAACGAAAACCAGCAACCATAAGTATGGCAGTCCTATTTTTTTTCGCTTTAATAAGTTTCTCGTCTCCAATTGCTTCATGGATTGTTCTTACATCTACTCCGTTATTAATTGTAGATATTCTATTATAGTATTTCGACTCTTCATTAAGCCATCCCTTTCCCATATATTCACGAAGTCTCTGCTCAGCAATATTACTAATACAAATGACATGATCATATTGCCTATACATCCAACTTTCTATTGGAGCATACCACTTCCAATTACGTTTACGATTAGATGTATTATGTTCAGTAGAACACAACTTGACAGAACAGAGTTTCTGAGCAATCGCCGTAAAAAGTTGTGGAGACGAATTATGCGTATGAACTATATCATAACCCTTCATAATACGTGCCAGCTTTAAGATATATAGAGGATTATATATCCTACTTCCCAACTTATATATCTTTGTTTGTGGAGACTCACGCCTTAGTTTTTCCATCAATGGAGTTTCATACCCATTAAACACAACCAAATCAACAATATGCCCCTTTGCTTGCATTCGCAAAATTAGGTTCACCACTAAGGACTCTGCACCACCAGTATATAAAGATGTTATAACTTGTAATATTCGCATAATATTATGCTCCCTTAAAAGCTAATTTAATAATTCTCTTCACCACAACTTCAGGTGCTAACCATTGTTCATAATATGCCCTAGCTCCCTCTTCTAATTGCTTACGATAAGCCTCATCAGTGTTTATCTTCACCACTGCATCATAAATTTCATCAACAGAATGAACAAAATGAATATGCTTACCATGCTCCATTGGTGCTGGCATTTCCCTTAACAACGGAGTAGAGATAATAGCCTTACCCATACATAGATATTCAGCCAGTTTCCATCCATGACAGCCGCAGACACTAGGCGTATTAAACACCACTACGCTTTCTTTTGTCTTCGTTATGTAATCATCCATCGAAAGACGCTTATCATAGATAAAATCCTTATATTCCTCTTTATACTTAGGATAATCAGGCATTTCTTTCAATACTGCTTCACCTCCGACATAAAAAAGTCCACCTTCTATCTCAAGCCCTGCTCGCTGACAAGCTTTCAGAAATTCGCCACGATATTTATTCGTATCTGTGGCTGCAAACTCATTATACCACAGCGTAGAAGCATGGAAGATATAATTCTTACGCACAATGATAGAATTCTCATAATCACTAATCGGACGACGACGAATATTTGTATATAAATAATCCTTTAGACAAGTTTTAAAAGGAATATTTGTATATTTTGCTCCTTTCAAATAAAGTCTAACACACTTTAGTACAGTAGCTAATTGAGAACCTAATGTAATTCCACACTCTGGACCAATAGGTATCAATTTATCATACTGCCTAACTTGTTCCTCTGTCGGATTTACCATTCCATATACATCGCACCATTCATAACGGTCTTTGAAAACCTTCGCTACGTCTTCCGTATCTACAAAAACTTTCTTTGCAACATTGCCTTCCTTTATAATAAAGCCAAAACCACTATTATAGTCAGGGGTATCCTTATAGGATAAGCCCACAAAAGGCATAACATTATATTCTATACTACCGCCAATTTGTTGCAAGCCTAGCAAATACCAAGAAGCATAATTGTATTTTAATCGCGGATCTACTGTAATGTGCATAATTATCTCCTTACATTTTTAAGGTCACGGTTATGCATTAACAACCCTATAGGCATAAATATATTCCAAAGTATAGACAGCTTAGGAATTTCCGCATCTTTTTTTTTCAAGCATTGCCGAAATCGCCAATAATTAATTGCAGAACGAATTTTCCACTTTAGCGGAATATCATACGTTGTCATCTCTTGATAAGTCATCATAGAAGCTATAGGGCTATTCATTCTTGCCTTTGTTATTCCAGCAGTTATCCCCCCCTCTTGATATTCTGCTAAATAAATAACTTTGTCAAAATAACGCATCTTATATTTTGCACCAATTCTATTCCATATAAGCACTTCTGGACAAAACTTCTCGCCTCGTATTTCAGGAAAAGGAAATTCACGTAGAACATCCGTCTTAAATATTTCCTTCATATCACCTTGAATACCAATACCAAAACGAATATCCATATTCGTTCCATCAATATACTTAACTATTTCACCGCTAGACAATTTAATTTTTTCCTTAATCAATTTTATAGGGAAGCCTGACCCTATGACTGACTCACTCTCCAAATATCCATCTAAACCACAAACACCTGCATACTGCTCCTTATTATATATATTGTGCCAAACATCAATAACATCTTGCAAGGCAAAAGGAGGAAGAATATCATCAGAGTCTACTATAAAAAATAATTCTCCTTTAGCCTCTTTCACTCCAAAATTAATAGCAGAATGTTTACCCCCATTAGCTTTTTTAAAATACCTAATGACAAACTTATTACAACCGTCTGTCATTATTTGCTTCATAAGTTCTCCCGTATTATCGGTACTGCCATCATCAACAACTAACCACTCAAAATCTTTAAAACTTTGATTACATAAACTATCATACAATCTTTTAAGAAGATTTCCACGATTATAAGTAGGTGTAAAAACCGTTATCATCATCTGAAGAATTTATCAATATTATACCTTTCATCATATTCGTACTTCTCATAAGTACTGCCATCTCCTGCTGGCTGACCATTCGTAAGAAAGGTTTTATAGGGTATGTTGGGGGAGCGCCAAGCTAAGGTAATACGAAAAAAGAGTCCAAAAAATAGTAATATCATCGCAGGCTTTAACCACTTAGCAACATCTTTTCTATTACACAAATAGGTTATCATATAGATAATTCCTGGCATAAAATACCACCCAAAGCGTCCTCCTTGCCCAAATCTCATAAATAGTAAGAGAAGAGCACAGAACACATAAGACATATTCAAAAACACAAGCGTTTGTTTCTCTTTATTTATCTTTCCATAATTCATAAAGAAAATTGAAATAAAAACAATAACTTCTATAACATATTCTATTCTAAACCCTTGATCTTGATCCATATAATTTTGCGCTTTCCCTGATGCTGTAACCCCACTAGATAGTAAAGCATTAGGAAGAGGGGTCAAACCTACTATCAAGCAAAGTAACAAGACTGTTATTACAAAATTTTTACTATATTTTTTTTGAGGTATAAAATACATCGGAAAGAAAATAAGAGCTGACCCATGAAAACTATAAGCTAACAACCAAAAGCAAAAGAAAGGTAAGAATTTTCTTTTAACGATATACTTTACCGATAAAAATGTAAAACCGACTCCGATAACCTGCCTCAGATAAGTCATAGAAAAGTAATAAAGTAACCCTAAGAATACTATACACGCTAACGGGTAGTCATCCAAGTATTCCTTAAATGCTAGAAAGAAAAGTACATAAATGGCAATTGTTGTTATAAGAATAAAAATATACCGATTTTGAGTTATATATGAGATTAGTATCTGCCAAAAGAAATAACCATATTCTTTACCTCCCACAAGGTATATAATCTTATCAATATTAGGAGAACTCGTATGTTGAATTTCATCAGCAATTGTATCAAACACCTCTCCATATACATATCTATCGTATCCTCCTATCATATCTCCAAGTCCCACAAACAAAGCTACATACAAGAAGAAAAAGCTAAGAGCTACTGAAGATTTTCTAAGAAAAGAATTCTTTCTTGATAGTATGTAATAAATAAAGGCTACTATAAAAACTAATATATATATCAACATTCTTTTATTCGTCAACTAATTGGTATAACTTCTCTACTTCAGTAGAATTATCAACTATATGCTCAGTTAAATACGTTATATATCTATGCTGCAAATCTCCATTCTCAGCGAGATGAACAATTGCTTCTGCCAAACTTTTTCCATTCATTTCACATATAGAAGCATTTACCCCATCTTCAAATTGGTCATAAACCGTTGAAAAATTAGTTACAACTATTGGTTTACACAAAATTTTAGCTTCATCCAAAGCGATAGATTTACCCTCAAATCTAGCAGGATGAACAATGAGTGTCGCTCTTTTCATATAGGGATATGGATTTGTTTTTATTCCGACAAACTTAATCGCATCATCTAAACCTAAAACATGTACCTTTTCTATCCAATCCTGACGAATAATTTTTCCGACAAACAACCATTGGAACTGTACTCCCCTACTTTTTAAGATTTTAGCTGCTTCTATGGCAAAGTCAGTACCTTTTTGTTCATTTATATGCCCCACTGTAACAAAAACATTACCTGAAGGGAAGTCTATGTATTCCTCTGCCAATTGATGAAGAAGCTTCGGACTAGAGATATTCTCCATAAGAGCCACCTTATCAGCATATTCAGGGAACACCTCTCGCAGAGATTTTACACACACATCAGAAATGCTAAAAATAACATCCACATAACGATAATATTTCTTATCCGCAGCATAATAATATGACCATTGCCGATAGTCGTTGTGGAAGAAAGATATTTTCTTCTTTCCTTTTAACTTATCAATCATATAATACAAAAGTTGTTGTCCACCATAATCTACTATTAAGTCATACTCTATTGGTGTAACAACGGGCATCATTCGTGAAATTAACATGCCAGCCTTTGCCTTAGAAAATCTTGATAAAACAAGCCTAATCAACACTCCCAATGCCAATAAAATGTGTCTATGTCTTAAAAACCAGACATAAGACTTCAAACCTCCCATAGCATTTTCTATACGAGGGTCATAGATAACATTTACTTGCTTTGGTATCTGTTCCTTGTATATATTGCCTGCTTGGCTACAAAGTAACAAGTCGGTTTCGTATTTGTTGCAATCCCAAGCGTTCAAAAGGCTTACCATAGATTTAGACACCCCTCCCGACTGTAAAGTGCCTATGATAAATAAAACTCTCTTCGTCATTATTTTAACTTCTTAGCAGGAATACCAGCAATAACAGCCCCTACCTCTAGCACCGACTTTGTTACTACTGCTCCTGCACCAATTTTCACATTATCTGCTATAGAAACATTACCAATAACAGAAGCCCCAACTCCAAACTCAACATTATCACCTATTGTAGGGACTCCTTCTTCTGTATTTCCTACACAATTAAGTCCATGAAATTTAGCATTTTTACCTATTCGAGCTTCGTAATTGATTATACAATTTTGATGATATATGGTAAGTCCTTCTTTACAAGAATTCAACCCTATTTCTAATCCTAAGACACTTCCTAAAGTAGTTAACTTTCGGTGATACCAAATATAATACAAGTCATTCTTCAGATTTTGTATTTTGCGTGTCTTATGAAAGCTATTATTATGATAATACTCTGTATACCGAAGAAGTCTCATATATCGACCAATACTATATTTTCCATTAAACAGATAATTTTTTATCTTAACCAATGGGGTTGTTCTGTACCCATATATATGACCCTCTGAAGCAAGAGCTTCTAGTAGTTGAGACTTTGATCTGATCATATTCAAAATTATAAAGCTACACCCTTTTGCCTTGTAGAAAAATTCTTACTCATATTATTGTCTTTACTGTTATTGAAAGTATGATTTAATAGGTAGTAGCTTTGCATATTCAATAGCCCCCGCCTGTGTCAAATGGAGACAATCATGACTAAAATACTTATTTGTAGATGTAAAAATCCGAATATGGCTTTTGCCCTCAAGAACAGGAGAAATCATATCTATATAATGACTCCCAAATATTAATTTCTGATTATAATTTTCTTCTAAATAAGAACTTGGGATTTCTGCATACTGCTGTTTATATCTAAAATAAAGCGATTTAACATAGATAAACCCATTATTTAATCCAAAATTTTTAGTACCTACCCTATAATATTTTTTACCTTCTAACAGAGGTAATAAAGGCATATACTCCTCTATTTTCGTTTTACATGCTATAAAAATATAATCTGCTTGAGATACTCTTTTTCTTGTTTCTACATCAAGTCCTCGATGATACGAAATATTCATTGAATCGGTAACCCCACTTTCTTTGAGAATATTTATCCAATCTCTAGCATAACTATCTCCCAAGACTAAAACCTTTACTTTTTTATTCTTCTCAAAATCCTTGTCCAATTTTGAGTTTTTGTCGTTATAAGCTAAAACTTCCCAAGTTTTTGGATTGCTGCTTTTCACATTGAGTTCTGGAATATCACGAACCACACCATTCCTCTTATAAACATAGAAACCAAGTCCTACTAACAAAAAAGCTAAAAACAAAGAATTTATTAAAACTATATTGCCCTTATCTTTTTTACTTTTAATAAAGCTTGATATTCCTTTTTCAATCAATTCATAAGATATAAATCCTACCAAGCCACAAATGACAAGAATGATTATATAATCGAGAGTATGAAAATATGGCGTTATTATACTTCTATAAAAAGCCATTATTGGTTGATGCCAAAGATATAAACTATAACTAGCAACACCACAATATACAAAAGGCTTGATAAGTACAGCTACTTTAGGTCGTAAAACGAATGATGTTTTGGATGATATTATAATAATATACATTGTTAAGAAACTAGTAACTAATACCTTAGATTGATTTGAAGTAAAATCTATGTTTATTATCAAAAGGATAGCTAACAAAAATACACTTATTAAAATTTTAAATATATTTTCTGATTTTACATTCTTATACTTTTCAGAAAAAGCAACTAAAGCTCCTATTATAAATTCAAAGAAGCGTGAAGGTAACAAGTAAAACTTATAAGCATCTGTAATAAATGGACTCAAATACGAAAATAAAGAAACCATTCCTAATATTACCAATGCAAAAAATAAGGTTATTTCTCTTTTCCTACTTGTAGTTTTATATATCAACATACATATAAGTGGGTATAATATATAAAATTGAAATAGTACACCTATATACCATGTATGCATTAAGGGCTTATAATCATTTCCTGTATCCCAATAATCAGAACTAGTAATACATTGCACAAAATTATTGACAAAAAGAGAACTACCTACTGACGTCTCACCTACATTCTTAAAGACGTCTGGCAACAGACAAAAATAACCTAGCAACATAGAAAATGCTGTTACCAGCAATACTAAAGGGCATAGCCGAATTAATTTTCCAACAATAAAACTAGAATAACTAAAAGTATCATTTGAAAGACTTTTCAACACACTCTTCGTTGTAAGATATCCTGCTATAACAAAAAAAATCTCCACCCCTAAGTACCCTAAAGGCAATAGCCCAAGATGGTATAAGATCACTCCTAAGATCGCAAAGCCTTTTAAAATATCTAAAAGAATATTTCTATTTGCATTTAACATAAAAAACAAATATTAAACAAAGTATATAAAGGTTATTATGTTATATAAACATTTGCTATATTAGCAAATTATCTAAACCTTTATCTTAAATTAGTTCTTTTTTTATTGTACTTAATGTACATCTCTCATTCAAATTAACAAAGTAATGACTATGCCCTGAATTTCGTTTTTCAATTGGTGGCAACTGCATATAGTTACCATAGACTTTTTTTAGATATAAATCAGACTCTTGGGGAATAAGAATAACTAAATCCTCATATTTTTCTAATTTACCTTTCCCAAACCATTTCTTAGGATATACTCTACATTCCTTCAGAATAGGAGAATACCTACAATAATAATTTCCTCTTTCTGCTTGTAGCTTTATTTCTATATCTTTCATTTTTTGAAGATTTTTTTTATATAGCCTATGATAATAGAAAAAATTCATAATCGTTTTTACATCAAATATAAATGTAGTCTTATTCTTAGGCATCACTAAAGCAGACAATCTATATTCTCGACATGCTTTAAAGAATTTAAAATAGCTTCGACTATATTCTCTTAAAATTTCTTTGTTTTTATCTATACTCTCAGAACACTCATCTAAAGGAAAAACATCAATAAAAATACCATATACAAATGGTAATTCTGGAGTTTCTAATATAGTTGTATTTGCATTTGAGAATTTTGCAAAATTACAAAAATAACCCTCATTATCATAATCTACTATTTCATAGCCAGTAGGTACTTTCTGCTTTAAAGCTATAAACCTATTATAATCTTGTCGAGGCATATAAACATCAATATCATCATCCCAGGGGATAAGTCCTTGATGTCTTATTGCACCTAACACCGTTCCAAAAGCTCCATAATACATGAGATTATTCATCTCACAAAAGGCTATAAAGTCTCTAAATGTTTGTAAGAGAACATTTTTGTAGGTAATTTTATTCATTAGTTATAGCTCTTTTATTTCCCCATTCATAAACTTTGCGTATTAAAGAAAGATCTAAATTCAAATTGCGAGATGTCGTTAAAATATATTTCATACCATAGTTGAAATCTTCCGTAAAATATCTACTTGAAAAATCAGGAATCCACCCTTTTCTAGTTCTTACCATTGGTGCTTTAATACCCTTAAATGCGGAAATAGACGTTATCTTTTGGGTCAGAGCATCAATATTTCCCGATTCATAATACTCTAATACAGGCGGTATCATCTTCCGATCTACAGGCAACAATGATAGTAATGTTTGAAACTCATCATCCAACGCTACATATAACTCAGAAGCTTGATTATCCCAGTTCTCATAAAATAGAACATTAGAGTCATAAAAAATCTTTTCATCATAATCTTTCCACAACGTATATAACCTTGCAGGGTGAAGCAAAGGATTACTATTAGACAAACTTACTTCTAAGAAATTATTAGCCATTATAATAGGAGTATTAAACATCACTTGTAATTCTTCAGAAATCGAATTAGGATCTTTGCTATTTTCTATACATAATGTCAAATTTTTCTTAAACCCTAATAACTGTGCCTTATGACCATAGGTCTCTATTCGTGATATAAAAGGTACACGATGAAAGCCAAACAATGTATTTTTAATCTGTAACTCATGGGCAATAAAAAAAAATCCTGTAGATGACACTATAGTTCCAACTTTAGTAAAATCAGATAAATAAGGAGTTATTTTCTTTAACTCCTCCTCTATATATGGTCCAGGTAAGCAGATAAAAATATAATCAGCAGGAGGAATAATAGACAGAGGATCATCTGTAACCTTACAAATGTCGCCAAAAATAGATGTATTATCTGGATTTTTTATTTCCAACCTATTAGACCATAACTTTGGTTTACTAGTAAGTATACTAACTGAATAAAGACTAGATTTAGAGGCTAAATAACCTGCTATTACATGCCCAAGGTTACCTCCACCACATATACAAATATTTTTAACCATTATATTTACACAATATATCTATCAACTTCATATTATCCTCACGACTCCTTATAGCAAGCCTAATAAGTTGTTTTCCATCAGCAACGTTTCGTTTTAATGAGCAGTTGCTAATAATAACATCATGCTCTATCAGCTTTTGTGTTAATTCAGTAGATGTAAATTTCTTAATAACCTCACATAGAAAATAGTTTGCTTGTGATGGAATTACTCTCAAATAGTCTATCTGCTGTAAATCATTATAGAAAGATTTTCTCTCCTCTATAAATAATCTACAAGCCTTATGATAGTCTTGTTCGTACTTCCCAAAAATCTGCATATAGAATTCCCCAAATGAATTTATATTCCAAATAGAAACTTCCTTTTTCATTTTAGCGACCAAACCTGTATTGGAAGATGCGCAAATACCTAATCGCAACCCAGGAACTCCATAAGACTTACTTATAGACTTCATCACAAGTAAGTTTGCATTATCCTTTAGAATTTCATCATCTAAAAGGCTATTATTCTCATAATCATCTGTAAAATCTACAAAACTTTCATCCACTATCAAATTAATATTCAACTCCTTGCACCACTTAGCAAAACGCATAACTTCTCTTTTAGGAATAAAATTTCCAGAAGGATTATCAGGATTAATCAATAAAATATAATTTGGAGTATTTACGCTATAGAAGCTTATTAAATCATCCACAGAATAGGCATAATTTTCATTAGATGGCAAATATGAAATAATCTGATCAGGATTTAACCTATTAGGATATTCATCAAACGTAGGAAAGCAAATGCCAAACTTAGCATTGGGATTATCTTCCATAATTACTTTGATCAATTCTGCAGCTCCATTACCTACAACTACAAACTCCTGATTAATTCGGAAGTATTTAGCTGCTAGCAAGGAATTAACTTCCATTCCTGAAGGATACTCGCGCAACAAAATCTCAAAGTTAGACTTCAATTCATCTATCATCCTTGCAGGAGGAAAAAATGGGTTCACTAAATAGCAATAATCTAACAATTGAGGGAATCTCCAAAAACCACCATACCGCTTATGATATTGTTGATATTTAGTAACACCATCTGAAAATAAAGTAGAAGCTATATCCAAATCTTGTATGTCATCTATCTCATACCATTTTCCTTTCTTTATAGGTAAAGCTTTTAATGATGTTTTATCCATTAATATTAGAAGCCGTAAAACCTGCTCATAATATTCATTATTTCCCACTATTTTACTATATGCTTCCAGAAGTGGAATATATTGGTTTGCAGAAAATTCAACACTAAATTTATATATATTAACCGTCTTATGATAAAAATCTATATCGGCATATCTAAAAGCTTTTTTAGGTACAAAATTAAGAATATTATTGTCGCTATCTATACGTACCATAGTACCATCCATCCATGTTTCATATTTTGCCACTAAAGCTAAATCATGATACGTACTATTGATAGCTAATTCAAGAACTGAGTCTTCAAAAATTAAATCAGATTCTAACAAAATAGTTTCATCTTTTATCAACTCATGTCGTGCCAAATAAAGAGAATAGATATTATTTGTTTTGTCATAAACCGTGTTTTCTATGAAAACCAACTCAAGTTTTTTATGATATTTATCCGAAACATAAGAACGCAACTTCTTGCCCTCATATCCAATAACAAGAACTAATCTCTTAATATTAAAATGCAATAGCTGAAGAATAACTCTGTCTATGAGCTTTACCCCATTTACTTCCACCATACATTTCGTGTTATTATGGGTTAATTCCCCTAAACGCTTACCCATACCTGCGGCTAATATTAATGCTTGCATATTACTTTTATTAAATTATTTTTTACTAACAGAGAATATATTTGAACCATATTAAAATAACAAAAAAAATGACACGTAGCGTCACAATTTATTGCTCTTAACCTTAATATTACTAATTTATCAACTCACAGGTACTTGTAAAAATATTTTTATGCCTAGCATATATGGATTTAGTATTTATATTATTTAATGATATTTTCTCTTAAAAAGATACCGATTAAGGAAATACGGAATAGCATATAACTTATGTAATAGAAAAAACAAATAAAAATTTTCCAACTTTCCTTCCTGGAATTTGTAAATATCAGAGGGTATCGGACTATTTCCTTCAATTATTAAATCCATTTCACGTTTAAACAAAGAAAATGATAATATATTTGCATTATAAAAGCCATAAATTAAAGTACGTTTCTTTTCCAAACATGCCCTATATTGCCTTTCTGATACAGTTGCACTTATTTTATCTAATAAATTATTAAGATATTTTTTTTCTAATTGTCTTTTTCGGAAAAAATCAGTAATATATTTCTGCGTATGAGACTCTGAATGTATATTTATACGCCAGCAATAATAAGCTTTAGCTGACAAAAGAATTTTTTTTGCATAAATACATGACTCTATAAAAAAATTCCAATCATCTTCAAAATCAACTATAACTTTAAAAATAATATTATTATCTATAATTAACTGACGATGAAAAATACAATTCCATATACTAGTAGGAAAATAAGGTATAAAATTATCAAAAACAAATCCATCATAAAATTTACCTCCTACTAATAAATAACGTCGTATTTGGTTTATTTTTTCATCTTCACAGATTTCGTCTTCTTTAAAAAATTGCAACAATTTCATATTTCCATTTTGATTATACTCATATCTATTTGATATAAGTAAATCCACTTGTTGTTCTATCATCTTATAGAGGAAATACGAATATCCTTGTACGACCAAATCGTCCTGATCACAAAAAGTTATATACCGTCCTTTTGCGTTATTCAAGCCAAACAAACGAGTTTTAGCTATACCTTCATTAGGTTTGGTAAAAAATTTTACACAAGGGTACTTTTGCTCATATTCTTCACATAGTTCTAAAGAATTATCAGTAGATCCATCATCTACTAAAATAATCTCAATACTATTCAATATATCTTCATTATATAAAATAATACTATTAATTAAACTTTCCAAGAAAGAAGAGCCATTATATACTGGGATTATAATTGAAAGCAATGGAATCTCTTGCTTACTATCTATTTGTATCATTTGTACTTATGGAATAATTCAACAACTTGTTTTCTAATAATATTATTTGGCTGTATTTTAAAGCTTACAAAAATAAACCATACTAAAGCCAATAAACATTGTGTTCCTAAAGAGATAATTCTATCAGAATGAAAAAAAATACAAATCAAAAGATATGGCAAAGAAAGAAAAACATAAAGCAACATCTTCCTATAAGGAAATTCTAAATTCAATAATCGCTTGAAAAAAAACAGACCGACCACTAAAACGGCCGTCTCAGAGAAAATCCAACTTATAGCAGAACCAATAGCAGCATAGATTGGGGTTAAATAACAATTCATACTTACCCCTACAATAGCCCCTGTTATAGACAAAGATAGTACACATTTCGAACTATTGCTAGCCATAAGAAATTGCTGTATTACAACTTGCTCTAGTGCTGTTATAAACACTAATATCATAACAAGCATAAAAGGAATTTTTGCCTTTTCGAAGCCATGCCCTGCTATTATATCGATAATTAAAGAAGAATTATAGTCACACAGTATAATTATAGGAGGCGACAACAAGAATATCAACACGAAAATATCTCTAGAAATTGATAATAAAGCATCTCTATTACCCTCACTGATTAATTTGCTAATATGCGGTACTAACACTCCTGTCAATGCTCCAAAAACAACCATAATTATACCATATAACTTAGTCGCCGTAGTAAAATAACCAACTTCTGTAGTAGTAGAAACGTTACCTAAATAAAAGACATTAAATGTAGTATAAAACGATGTAAGTATTTTATATACACCATAACTTAAAACTGGTACTAACAGTGGTTTAATCTTAAGTGCAGAAAAGCTAAATACGACAATTTGGCGCGAATATATCCAATTTAAAAAAGCATTTACAACGATTATAGCTGTAGTAAGAAAATAATACTTTACAGTATCACTCTGCTCTTTAATAAATACAAAAATACTTATTACATAAATAATTTTTATAACTAATGTCCGCTTTGTAATATACTCAAAATTAGATAAACCTTGAAACAACCACTCTATCAAAAAGCAAGAAAAGAATAATTTAAATACTCCTATCAATAGAAAAGCTCTATATGGAACTAATTTTGAGAGCATAAAAGTACAACACACAAGTATTATGACAGCAACAACTGTTAATACTGCATTTATAAAAATAATTGATGAAAATTGCTGTCGCAATTTAGTAGGAGAATCTTTACACTTTGCGATTTCTCGCAAGCCAATAGATTGTGTTCCTAAAGAAGACAATATTATAAAATATTGAATAATACTATCTATATAATCGCAGATACCTATATTTGCTACCCCTAATACACGATTAATATAGGGGAAAGTAAGTAAAGGAAATATATAACTACTGAAAGTTAATATTATATTGTATAAAAAATTTCGTTTTATAGAATTATTCATTCAGATATAAAAAAAGACTTTATATAACATACTGTATCAGCCAAACAAAATTCTAGAAAGTGTTGCGCATCTATTAATTAAAGAAGAAAATAAAAATGATATTAAACAAATACCTAAGAATAAAATCATAGGACCAATTATCCAAAATTTATCTAATATTAATTGAACTTGAGGTATATACATTAAAAGGAAGAGGATAAATAAATTATGAAAAATATAAACTCCCATACTATTCACATCAAAGGTCATAATAATTTTCTCTATCAAAGAATTTTTAATAAGTCCAGACGAAATGAGCCTACCCAAAAAAACATGTACAGAGAGTACTAAACCAAATAGAGGAATACTATAAAATGCTAATAGTTTATAACTATATAGCACTATGAATAGAAGCAACGACACAAAAAAGACAATAATTTGTCTTTGAAAAGAGCTAAGCAATTTTGTTTTAAAGCAAATAATACCAAAGAAAAAAGAAGGAAGATACAATAATGTCCTACCATGTATTAAATGAGGTTTAAAATGGTAAATACAGGCTGTGGCAAGAATAAAACAACACATAGCTATCCAACAAACTTGAGCATCCATTTTTATCCATATTTTTTTTGTTAAGTAGAAGAATATAAAAAGTTCAAATATTGTTGGCAAATACCACAAATGTTCCATACCATAAAAAAAGCCCATATAACTTTCTCCAGGAAGAAACATTAAAACTCCTCCCCATATCACATAAGGAAAAAATAAACGTTTTACCTTTTTCTTAATAAAATATAAAGAATTATTGTATTGTGATGTTGATAAAATTTTGGCTGCAAATATATAACCAGAGATGTATGTAAATAAGAATAATCCGATAAAACTAATGGCATCAATAAATGGCGTATATTGATGTCCTAATGTGTTTGGAAACCTATTGTTCCAAAGACCTGCATTGTAACAAAAACTATGATGAAAAACTATTAGTAAAAGAGCTATTGCCCGTAAAATTGATATAGCATAATTTTTATTCATTGATATATTACAATTTTAAATATTTAGAGGGTATTTCTGTTTATATGCAAGAGGATTATTTTCCCCTTATCTATTTCAATATCATAAATTCAACTAATCTATCGCGTAAGAACACATCAACTCCTCCTTACCATGCACGACGACATTGTAAGTAAGAAGAAAGCCAACCTTGTGTGTCCGCTTTAGAATATGGGATTATAGGGCATAGCTCGCCTAAGCTGTATCTTATATGGTTAATCAAGCTAAACTCCTATTAATCAATATTCGCAGATATTTCTAGTTGCACATCGCTATTATAATTTTACAAAGGTAAAAGAAAATAGTTAATCTTCAAAGTAAACGCAGCGTTTTATTAGGAATAGTTATAACTAACAAGCAGAATATTTAACTTGTAGAAGCGAAAGAACAAAGAAAGAGAAATTATTTACAAACAAAATAGTAAATATTAATTACCTAAATTAACACTTTTGGGGACACCAAAATAGAAGTAAAAAAGGTGATAAAATAGAGCAAAAATAGACATTTTCTAGGATTCTATAAAGATTTACGATGAAAACGATAACCTTTTACGCTGTTATAGATAAGCTTTTAATGGGTAAAACATTATCTTTTGCACTGAGAAAGGTTACCTTTTAAAGGTTTTGGGCTATTAAAACGAAGATAATTTTATTTACAAAATAATAAACAATTGATAATCAATCATTTACAAACACATTCGTTTTTGGCATATTTGAACATAAATATGGTTTGCTGGAAAATATGAGAAAAATAACAGTTGTTTTGTTTGGTTATTTCAGATAGGACAATGACATAAAAAGTTTTAGACAAGACGGACAAGATTAACATAATGTATTAACAATGCAACGACAGAACACGACTTTACACGACAAGAAACGTATGCAGGTAGACTTATGTCGTGGAAAGTCGTGAAAAGTCGTGAAAAGTAGATGCAACAAAAAACTGTGTTATGCAACGACAAAGCACGACTTTGCACGACAAGAAACGTATGCAGGTAGACTTATGTCGTGAAAAGCCGTGAAAAGTAGATGCAACAAAAAAACTATGTTATGCAACGACAAAGCACGACTTTACACGACAAGATTTGTATGCAGGCAAACGTATGTCGTGAAAAGTCGTGAAAAGTAGATGCAACAAAAAAACTGTGTTATGCAACGACAGAACACGACTTTACACGACAAGATATGTATGCAGGTAGACTTATGTCGTGGAAGGTCGTGAAAAGTCGTGAAAAGTAGATGCAACAAAAAACTGTGTTATGCAACGACGAAGCACGACTTTACACGACAAGATATGCATATAGGCAAACTTATGTCGTGGAAAGTCGTGAAAAGTAGATGCAACAAAAAACTGTGTTATGCAACGACAGAACACGACTTTGCACGACAAGAAACGTATGCAGGTAGACTTATGTCGTGAAAAGTCGTGAAAAGTAGATGCAACAAAAACTGTGTTATGCAACGACAAAGCACGACTTTGCACGACAAGAAACGTATGCAGGTAGACTTATGTCGTGAAAAGTAGATGCAATATAAGACAGAGTAGATGCAACAAAAAAGCACGACCGAACACGACATTATACTTAAAGCTGCTGCTTTTTACCTTATTATATTTGATTTAGGCTGTTATCTAGTATTTTTTTTGTAATTTTGCATCTATTAGAAATAGATTAAACGAATATATTCGATAAGATAGAAAACTATGAATGTTTTAGAATTGTCAGAGCAAGAAATTGGTCGTCGCCAAAGCTTGCAAGAATTGCGCGAAATGGGTATCAATCCTTATCCTGCCGCAGAGTTTCCAACAAATGCTTACTCTACCGACATTAAAGAGCAGTTCAAAGAAGACGAACAACGCGAGGTTGTAATAGCTGGTCGAATGATGGGTCGCCGCGTTATGGGTAAGGCTTCGTTCGCAGAGCTACAGGATAGCAAGGGCAGAATACAGGTATATATTACTCGTGATGATATTTGCCCAGGAGAAGACAAGGATCTCTATAATAAATTCTTCAAGAAATTATTGGATATTGGTGATTTCATCGGTATCAAAGGTTTTGTGTTCAGAACACAAATGGGCGAGATCTCTGTTCACGCAAAAGAAATAACCCTATTATCAAAGAGTTTGAAACCATTGCCTGTTGTGAAGCAAAAGGACGGTGAGACTTTCGACAGCTTTGACGATCCAGAGCAGCGTTATCGCCAACGTTATGTAGACTTGGTGGTAAACGATGGCGTAAAAGATACCTTCCTAAAGCGTGCCACAGTGTTGCGCACCATGCGCAACTTCTTCGATGAAGCAGGCTATACCGAGGTGGAGACACCTACCCTGCAAACCATCGCTGGCGGTGCTAGCGCACGCCCTTTCATTACCCACTTTAATGCGCTCAACAACGATATGTATATGCGTATCGCTACAGAGTTGTATTTGAAACGTTTGATCGTGGGTGGCTTCGAGGGTGTTTACGAAATAGGTAAAAACTTCCGCAACGAGGGTATGGATCGCTTCCACAACCCAGAGTTTACTTGTATGGAGCTTTATGTTCAATACAAAGACTATAATTGGATGATGAGTTTCACCGAACAGCTATTAGAGAAAATCTGTGTAGCTGTGAATGGTAAGCCAGAGGTACAGATGGGCGATAAGGTTATTAGCTTTAAGGCTCCTTTCCGCCGTTTGCCTATTCTTGATGCTATCAAGGAAAAGACAGGTTTCGACCTTTATGGTAAGAGCGAAGACGAAATTCGCAACATTGCTGTAAACGAATTGAAGCTGGAAGAGATTGACGAAAGCTTTGGTAAAGGCAAGTTGATCGATGAAATCTTTGGTGAGTTCTGCGAAGGCACTTATATTCAACCTACCTTTATCACCGACTACCCTGTAGAGATGTCGCCACTTACCAAGATGCACCGTTCTAAGCCAGGCTTGACCGAGCGTTTTGAATTGATGGTGAATGGTAAGGAGTTGGCAAATGCTTACTCTGAATTGAACGACCCTATTGATCAGGAAGAGCGTTTCATCGAGCAAATGAAATTGGCTGACAAGGGCGATGACGAGGCAATGATCATTGACCAAGACTTCCTACGCGCATTGCAGTATGGTATGCCTCCAACATCGGGTATCGGTATTGGTATCGACCGCCTAGTGATGTTAATGACTGGTAAGGAATATATTCAGGAAGTGTTACTTTTCCCACAGATGAAGCCAGAGCCAAAGATCCCACAAAACAGTGTAAAGGAATGGGCCGAAATAGGCGTAGAAGAAAACTGGGTGTATGTGCTCCGCAAGGCTGGTTTCAATCTTATCACTGACATCAAGGACGAAAAAGCACAGGGCTTGCAACAGAAGTTGGGTGAAATCAACAAGAAGTACAAGCTGGGCTATGAAAAGCCTAGCCAAGAAGAGATACAGCGCTGGATAGATAAAGCTTAACCCAAACATCTCTAGCCCCCTCCCACCTCCCCCAATAGGGGAGGCTTCCCGATCAGATAAAATGTGGAAAGAAACTTTGAAAAGGCAACTGCTACCCATGACGGAGCATCTGAAAGATGCAATATCAGTAGCCGTAGGTTAAATGAACGAAGTGAATGCTACCTACGGATAGAATGGCAACATAATCGCTATCTGAAAGATAGCATATAAGGGGAAATTGATAGCGAAAACGCTTATAAACAAAAAAGTATATGAATATCTTTTCGAGGTTAGTACATAAATCGAGAAAATGGCTTCGTCTGCCATTCCTCCCTAATGGAGGGCTGGGCAGAGGATTAGGTTCTGTTGCTATCATAGGTAGCGGTAGTTGGGCTACTGCTATAGCGAAAGTGGTGGTGGAACATACCCACTATATTGGTTGGTACTTGCGCAGTGAGGAGAAAATAGAAGCTTTTGAACAGCATGGGCATAATCCAAGCTACTTAACAAGTACCCACTTTGATGTAGACGAGATAGATTTCTCGGCTGACATTAATAAAATAGTAAAAGAGTTTGATACCCTTATTTTTGTTACGCCCTCACCCTATTTGAAGGATTTACTTGATCAGATCACAGTAGACCTAAAAGGGAAAACGATCATTACTGCTATCAAGGGACTTGTTCCAGGCGAAAACCTCACTTGCTCGGAGTACTTTCATCAGCATTTCGGACTTTCGTATGAACAATTGGCATTAATAGGTGGTCCTTCTCATTCGGAGGAGGTGGCTATGGAGCGTTTAACCTACCTCACTGTGGGATGTGCTAACGAACAAAAAGCCGAAGAGATATGTAAGATTTTACGCTCTGACTATATCAAGGCTAAAACATCTAGCGATGTATTAGGTATAGAATATGCAGCCGTACTGAAAAATGTATATGCCATAGTTGCAGGTATTTGCGCAGGTTTGAAGTATGGTGATAATTTCCAAGCCGTACTCATCTCTAACGCAATGCAAGAAATGGAGCGTTTCTTAACCACTATCAATCCGCTTAGCAGAACCATATCCGACAGCGTGTATATGGGCGATCAATTGGTAACAGGATACAGTAGCTTCTCGCGCAATCGCACTTTCGGTACGATGATAGGGAAAGGCTATAGCATTAAGTCGGCACAGGTGGAGATGCAAATGATAGCCGAAGGTTATTATGGCACAAAGTGTATGTACGAAATCAATAAAGAAGTGCAAGCAGAGATGCCAATGCTGAACGCCATGTACAATATATTATATAATGGTGCTGATGCAAAACAAAAAATAAAATTATTAACAGACTCATTTAGATAAACACAAATGGAAAGTATTAAATTAGACATTACAAAGGCTACCCAGTTTCTTAATCCGGGCGTAGTGGAGGCATACGCCCCACAAGTAGCAGCAGCTCAGGTGGCTCTTGAAAATGGTACATGTTCGGGTAACGACTTTTTAGGATGGCTACACTTGCCATCAAGCATTACAACAGATTTTCTTGCAGAAATAGAAAGCGTTGCTAACACCTTGCGTGAGAAGTGCGAAGTAGTGGTAGTAGCAGGTATTGGTGGTTCTTACCTTGGTGCGCGTGCCGTAATAGAAGGGTTAGGCAACAGCTTTGCATGGTTGATAGAAGATAAGAAGAACCCAACTATCCTTTTCGCTGGTAATAACATTGGTGAGGACTACTTGTCAGAGCTGACCACATATTTAAAGAATAAGAAGTTTGGAGTTATCAATATTTCTAAGTCGGGTACTACTACCGAAACTGCACTTGCTTTCCGTTTGTTGAAGAAACAATGCGAAGACCAGTTTGGTAAAGACTTTGCAAAGAATGTTATCGTTGCTGTTACTGACGAGAAGAAGGGTGCAGCACGTGTTACTGCTACACAAGAAGGTTATAAATCGTTTATCATTCCAGACAACATAGGTGGTCGTTTTTCTGTATTGACACCCGTTGGTCTTTTGCCAATTGCTGTTGCAGGCTTCGACATTAAGTCCTTAGTAGAAGGTGCGAAGGTTATGGAAGAAGAGACAAGTATCGACGTGCCTTTTGCTAACAATATCGCTGCTCGTTATGCTGCTGTTCGCCAAGCTTTGTATGCACAGGCTGGTAAGAAAATAGAGATTATTGCTAACTTCCAACCAAAGCTACACTACTTTGCTGAATGGTGGAAGCAACTTTATGGTGAGAGCGAGGGTAAGGACAATAAGGGTATCTTCCCTGCTGCATGCGACTTTACAACTGATTTGCACTCAATGGGTCAGTGGATACAAGAGGGTGAGCGCTCGATTTTCGAGACTGTTATCTCTGTAGAGCAGTCTAACGCTACACTACTTTTCCCTCATGATGATGAAAACCTTGATGGTTTGAACTTCCTTGAAGGTAAGCGCGTTGACGAAGTGAACAAGATGGCAGAGCTAGGCACTCGTTTGGCTCATGTCGACGGTGGTGTACCTAATATCCATATTAGTGTTCCTACTTTAAACGAATACTATCTCGGTCAGCTCATTTATTTCTTTGAAAAAGCTTGCGGTATCAGTGGTTTGATAATGGAGGTAAATCCTTTCAATCAACCTGGTGTAGAGGCTTACAAAAAGAATATGTTTGCATTGCTAAACAAGCCTGGTTATGAGGCTGAAAGCAAGGCTATACAAGAGCGACTGACAAACGACAAGTAAGACTATGATAGGAGACATGTTCTTTTGACATGTCTCCTTGTTTTTCAGACAGAATCAACAAGACAGGCAAGGTCTTATCGTTATATTTCAGATGAATATGAGGAGAGCATTCTGATTGACAAGATGGTATCAATGATGGTCTGCTTCTCAACTTCGGCTCAGGCAGTTTAGAGTTTAAGCGAAAAATTTAGGGCCTATAAGAAAACCAACAATTGTAGGTTTCAGGCAGAAAGCAACAGATAGACTAGAGGTTTGTTATAAAATAAATAAATGTCTTGACAAGGTTCATTGCACTATTGTAAAAGAAAATTATGAAGATTATATCAAAAAATCATATTAATCATGTCAAGAGAAAAATAAAATTATGTCTCAGAAAATAAATATTCCTAGTCAGTTCTGTCCGCGTGTTGTATTGTTTGATATGGATGGCGTACTTTACAACTCTATGCCGAACCATGCAACGGCATGGCAGGAGGCTATGGCAGCGTTTAATATTCCTTTCACTGCAGCCGATGCCTATGCTACAGAAGGTGCACGTGGGGTGGATACCATTCGTAAATATGCGAAAGAACTTTTGGGTAAAGAGTTCACCGAAGCTGAAGCACAAAAAATTTATGATGTGAAAGCACACTACTTTCACGAAATGGGTGAAGCACCGATCTTTGAAGGTGTGAAAGAGTTGATGGGGAAAATTCGTAAGAGTGGATTACAAATAGGTATTGTTACAGGTAGTGCTCAACTACCATTGATAGAGCGTTTGAAAGCCGACTTTGGTGAATTTATTACCAATAATAACATCACTACTGCCTACGATGTAAAAAGAGGAAAGCCCAACCCAGATCCTTATTTAATGGGTTTGCAGAAAGCAGGCAACTTATCACCCCACGAAGGTATTGTGATAGAGAATGCACCGCTCGGGGTTCGTGCAGGTGTTACTGCTGGTTGCTTTACAATAGCGATTAATAGCGGTCCGCTTGAAGATAAAATACTACTACAAGAAGGTGCCAATATGCTCTACCCTACTATTCAAGAGCTGGCAGACAATTGGGATATTCTCATAAGAGGGAGAGAATAACTCATAGGGCGAGCATAGCTGCTTTTGAAAAAAGGCGTAACATCATACGAAGAGTACCGATGCTACGCCTTTTTTATATACTGCTGTCTTTACTTAACAGGAACTTCCTCTAAAGCCTTAACAAGCAACTTCCAGAAAGGTTCTGTTGAAGCTATTTCTGCTCTCTCTGTGGATGTGTGAGGACTGCGGATTGTAGGACCGAAGCTTACAACGTCCATACCTGGATACTTACCTAAGATAATAGAGCATTCTAAGCCAGCATGATCTACCTGAACGATAGCCTCTTCGCCATTCTGCTCCTTGTAAATACGCTTCATCATATTGAGGATTTCGCTGTTAGGATTTGGATCCCAACCACCGTAACTACCACTCAAGACAGACTTCATACCAGCCATATTAAAAGCAGCAACAACACGATTGACAACTACTTCCTTCATATCCTCACGGCTAGAACGAGCCAACACCTTAATATTAGCACTTGCAGGGGTAATCTCAATAATAGCAAGGTTAGAAGATGTTTCCACAACATTAGGATAAGCAGGAATGAAACGGATAACACCATCGTGGCAAGCTGTGATAGCATTGATCAAGTTGTCCTGAATTTCAACAGGAACAAGGGCTGTAGGAGCTTCAGCTGGTTCACAGAAGAACTCAACACCCTTTTCGATCAACTTGAACTCATCGGCAACCAATTCTCGTTGTTTAGCCACCATTTCTTCGAGTGCCTTAACGTTAGCCTTTGGCAAAGCAAGTACTACTTCTGCCTTGAAAGGGATAGCATTACGCATATTACCACCATTCCAAGAAGCCAAGCGAGCACCCAATTCAGCAATTGCCTTACGCACTAAGCGTACCATTTCTTTGTTAGCATTAGCGCGACCCTCATTGATTTCCAAACCAGAGTGTCCACCTTTCAAGCCCTTTAAAGTAACCTTAACAGCTGTTTCTTGATCGTTTTCTACTTCCTTATATTCTAAAGAAGTGTCAATATCAATACCACCTGCTGAACCAATAACAAACTTGCCCCATGTTTCAGAGTCAAGGTTCATCAATATATCGCCATGAAGAATGTCTGTAGGAAGGTCGTTAGCACCGAACATACCTGTTTCCTCATCGTTAGTAAGGACAGCCTCTAATGGACCATGCTTTAGATCGTTAGACTCCATTACAGCCATAATAGCTGCTACACCAAGACCATTGTCAGCACCAAGGGTAGTATCTGTGCCATAAACCCAACCATCAATGATGCGAGTTTGGATAGGATCGGTTTCAAAATTATGGTTGCTGCTAGGAGCTTTCTGTGGTACCATATCAATGTGAGACTGCATAACCACAGTTTTTCTATTCTCATAACCAGGAGTGGCTGGCTTACGGAAGATAACATTGTTAGCAGAATCTACAAAAGCCTCAATACCGATACGCTTACCAAAGTCGACCAAGTATTGGCGAACTTTCTCTGTATGACCTGATGGACGAGGAATTTTAGTCAACTCGTCGAAGTTTCTCCATAGCCCTTCTGGCTTTAAATTTCTAATTTCACTCATATTCTAAAAATTTTAAAGGTTAGTGTTTCCTGGCTAATTTACACTACGCTTCTTTGTAAAGCTAAGTGCAACCCAAGCATATATACCTAGCAAAATTACTAAGAATGTTTGGATTGTATGCACAATTAATACAAAATAGAGCGCACGGGCATCGCTTACTCCATAAAGTATCAACATTGTTTTAACGGCAAAATGCCAAGATCCTGCACCATTGGGCGTAGGAACGATAACAGCAATTGAGCCAACTACAAAGCTAACAAGGGCGCAAGTGAGTCCAAGACTAGCTGTTTCATCAAAACAAAAAAATGTAAGATAATAATGTAGGAAATAGCTTATCCAAATAGCAAAGCTAAAAAAGATAAACAGAGGAATATTCTTAACATCTTTCAAAGATAAGACACCTTGCCAAACACCTGAAAGTGTATTGCCTATTCGCTTATTAATAGCAAGTTTTTTAAAGATAAAATACACCAAGATAAGAGCAGCTACACCACAAATCACTGTAACCATCCAGCCCATCGGAGTAAACATTCCGAAAACATCATCAATACGCGTACCCGTCTTTGAGAAAAAGTTAGCAAAGACGCTAATTTGCAATATAAAAGCAAGCGCAGTAACGATTAGTATTATTAATGTATCAACAGCTCGCTCGGTTACTACTGTTCCTAAAGCTTTGGGGAAATCTATCCTATCATATCTTCGTAACACGCCACAACGAGCAAATTCGCCTACACGGGGAACGATCAAACTAAGAGCATAGGAAAGAAAAATGGAATTAAGACAAACAGAAGTGCGAGGATGTTCGTTAACTGGTGCTAAAACTTGTTTCCATCTCCAGCCACGAAAGGCTTGTGCCAATACTCCAAAAGGAAGAGAAAGAATCATCCATGTCCAATTCATTTCATGAAGTAACACGTGCTGAATATTAGAAAAATCGAAATCACGATACATCCAATAAAGAATAGCCCCGCCCAAAAGGAGGGGTAACACTATCTTCACTGTATTATTCGCAATTTTTCTTAGTTCCATAGTAAGAGCAAAGATAGACAAAAAGCACATAAAAACAAAAGAAAATGAGTATCTTTGTAGCGTAATAAAGAAAATTTATGAAATTAGTAAAACCAAAGAAGAACCTCGGTCAGCACTTTTTGACTGATCTCAGCATTGCCAAACGCATTGCCGATACGGTGGATGCGTACCCAGAGATACCTATCTTAGAGATTGGGCCGGGTATGGGAGTACTCACCCAATACCTTGTGGAGAAACCTAGGGAGGTAAAGGCTGTTGAGATCGACTCGGAGAGTGTGGCTTTTCTCTATGAGCGTTTTCCAAAGTTGCACGAGAATATCATTGGAAAAGACTTCCTAAAAATGGACTTAAATGAAATCTTCGATGGGAAACAGTTTGTCTTGACGGGCAATTATCCATACGATATTTCTTCACAAATTTTCTTTAAGATGCTCGATTATAAGGAACTTATTCCTTGTTGCACGGGTATGATACAACGCGAAGTTGCGCTCCGCATGGCAGCAACACCAGGTAACAAGGCATACGGTATTCTGTCAGTATTGATACAAGCGTGGTATGATGTGGAATATCTCTTTACGGTGGACGAGCATGTTTTCAATCCTCCTCCAAAAGTAAAGAGTGCAGTAGTCCGCATGGTGCGTAATGATGTTACCGACTTAGGCTGCGATGAAATTTTATTTAAACGCCTAATAAAGACTGTTTTCAATCAAAGAAGAAAGATGTTGCGTGTGAGTTTGAAGCAGATGATGAATAATGAAAAAGTGTCAGAAGGCTTCTTCGAACAAGAGATGATGACTAAACGCCCAGAGCAATTGAGTATTGAACAGTTTGTAGAACTTACAAACATTGTGGCCGAAGAACTAGCAAAAGAACAAGCATAAAAATGGACTTAACAGAAAAATATGAAGCCTTACTACCACAATTTAAAGGCTTAATAAGCGACGAAACAAATATAGTAGGTATACTCGCCAATGTATCAGCCTTGCTGCAAAGTACATTTGCAGATCGTTTTTTTTGGACAGGTTTTTATCTAAAGCAAAACGATACAACACTTACCCTTGGACCTTTTCAAGGTACAGTGGCATGCTACTCCATACCGTTTGGAAAGGGAGTTTGTGGAACGACATGGAAAGAAGGCAAAACCCTCATTGTAGACGATGTAGAAAAGTTTCCTGGACATATTGCTTGCAGCTCCTTGTCAAGAAGCGAAATTGTAGTTCCATTATACGATTCTAAACACAATTTCTATGGTGTACTTGATATTGACAGTACGGAAGTTGGCACATTCAATGAGGTCGATAAGAAGTATTTAGAACAAATGATGGAGATTTTGATGATAGAAATAGAATACTTGTTATGAAAAAATAAGCAGTTTTCTTGTAATATTCTGAATTAATATCTATTTTTGTAGAAAAGAAAAAATATTATTACGAACACAATATGATAGACGTAAAAGAGACTTTAAGTGAAGCGAAAGATCGCATGGAGATGGCAGCAATGTACCTTGATGAGGAATTGCAACGCATTCGTGCAGGTCGTGCTAACGTTGCCATCCTTGACGGTGTGCGCGTAAGTTCATACGGACAAATGGTAGCTTTAAACCAAGTTGCCACTGTAATGGTACCAGATGCTCGCACCATTGCTATTAAGCCATGGGACAAAAAAGCAATAAAAGACATTGAGAAAGCCATTATGGATTCGGATGTTGGTATCACCCCAGAGAACAACGGTGAGATGATCCGTTTAAACTTACCTCAACCTACAGAAGAACGCCGTAAGGAGTTAGTGAAGCAATGTAATAAAATTGGTGAAAAGACAAAGATCCAAATTCGTAATATTCGTGCAGACATTAAGGAAATCTTAAAGAAAGCTATTAAGGATGGTTTATCTGAAGACCTTGAAAAAGATGCTGAAACCGAGTTGCAGAAAATACATGATAAGTATATTAAGCGTGTAGAAGAATTGCTTGCAGCTAAGGAAAAAGAAGTAATGACGGTATAAAAATGAGAATAAAAACCCCTTTAAGTATTATCTTTCAGAGAGAATACTCAAAGGGGATTATTGTATAATAACATCAAGTGAATGCGCGGATTAGTAATTAAAAACACAGGGAGTTGGTATAGTGTAAAAACAGAAGACGGTAAGATCGTAGAGAGCAAAATAAAGGGCAATTTCCGATTAAAGGGTATTCGCTCTACTAATCCTGTTGCCGTAGGCGATCACGTACAAATCATTACCAACCAAGAAGGTACAGCGTTTATTTCAGAAATAGAAGATAGACGAAATTATATCATTAGAAAATCGTCTAATCTCTCTAAGCAAAGCCATATCCTCGCTGCCAATATTGACCAAGCATTTCTTGTTGTTACTACAAATTATCCTGAAACATCTACAACTTTTATTGATCGCTTTTTAGCGGGAGCCGAAGCTTATCGAGTTCCCGTAACACTCGTATTCAACAAGATTGACTTATTAAACGAAGATGAGCTGCACTATCAAAAAGCTGTTATCAATCTCTATGAAAGCATTGGCTATCAATGTGTAGAGGTGCAGGCAAATGCTAAAAAAGGCAATACTTCTAGCACTGATACTTTAAAGCCATTATTAAAAGATAAAATAACATTATTGAGTGGGAATAGTGGCGTAGGAAAATCTACACTTATTAATTCACTATTGCCACACGTTAATCTACGCACTGCCGATATTTCAGATGCTCATAACACAGGTATGCACACCACTACTTTTAGCGAAATGTTAGAGTTGCCTAGTGGAGGATATATTATAGATACCCCGGGCATCAAAGGTTTTGGCACTTTTGATATTGAGAAAGAAGAGCTAACTAGCTACTTCCGTGAGATTTTTAAATTCTCTAAGGAGTGTCGATTTTCCAACTGTACGCATACCCACGAACCAGGTTGCGCTGTTCGAAAAGCATTAGAAGATCATTATATAGCAGAAAGTCGTTATAACAGTTATCTTTCGATGTTAGAAGATAAGGACGAGGAGAAGTATAGAGCAGCATTTTAAAAATTCTCTTACAGCTCGCTCCTAACTTCTTTCCTAGTAGAGAGAAGGAACAAAATCTTCCCTAGAAACTATTAAGAGCGTTAAGTTTCTTAAATTACCTAAGACCCTTAACACCCTTAATGCTTATACTCTTCCTATACAGGAGGTATATACTTCCACCCTCTGTATAGGAAAAAAGAATTTATTTTTCAGCATCAATCGCTTTAATCTTCTGCTTTATTTCTTCTACATCAGCTTTAAGGCGCTCTACACGACGATTCATTTCGTCAATCAAGCTATTGCCTTTCTTTGAGCTGATATTTAAAAAGCCGAGATTATTTTCATAAGTATTGATTTCTTGCTTCAACTGCTCATAACGACGCATTAGCTTACTACGCTCATTACCTAAGGCATTAGCACCACGTTCGGCTACCTTTTTGATATTGTTCTTGAAGTTATCAACACGCTTGTGCGCCTCACTAATGTGTAATGCGCTATAAAGTTTATCTAATATTTCGTGATATTCTGTATATACCTTATCCTTTTCACGATAAGGCACATGCCCCACATTGTTATATTGTTCAGTAAGCTTCTTTACTTGCTCTTGTGTGGCTTCAGCAATGTTTTCACAAAGTTTTTTTAACTCTTCAATGATACTACGCTTCTGTTTCAAGTTGTCTTGCTCTGCAGAATGCACACCTTGGTGTGCAGCATTACGAGCATCGAAGAACTGATTACAAGCACCAAGGAAAGCTGCCCAAAGCTCATCACCAACTTTTCGAGGAACCATACCTATGGTTTTCCACTCTTTTTGCAATGCTACCAACTTGTCAGTAGTAGCCTTCCAATCAGTAGATGCCGCTAATGCCTTAGCCTGCTCAACAAGTGATTGCTTTTTCTCAAGATTTTCAGCATACTGTGCCTTTAGTTCTTTAAAGTACTCTGCCTTACGTGTAAAGAAGTCATCACAACCAGAACGGAAACGTTCAAAGATCTTTACATTCATCTTTTGCGGTGCAAAGCCTATCGTTTTCCACTCTGCTTGAAGTTCAACAATTTGCTTAGTATGCCCTTCCCAATCAGAAGATTTCTTATTTTCTTGTTTAATAATTTCTTCTAACTTTTCGCATAAAGCTGTTTTCTTTGCTAGATTATCCTCTTCTTTAGCACGAATATCTTCAAAATGCTGCTGATGACGTTTATTTATTGTAGTACTAGCCGCCTTGAAACGTGCCCAAATTTGCTCACGGAGTTCCTTCTCTACAGGACCCGTTTCACGATATTCTTGGTGTAATTCTTGCAACTGATGAAAAGCACTTACTACATCATCTTCCTCTGCAAGTTTTTCTGCAGCCTCGCAAAGTTGCGTTTTCTTTTCCAAGTTCTTCTTGAAATCATATTCACGTGCTTCACGATTAAGATTTAACAAGTCATAGAACTGTTCCACATAAAGTTGATAACTACGCCATAACTCTGTTACTTTTTCTGCAGGAACAAGTTTTATCTCCTTCCATTCTTGCTGCAATTTCTTAAATTCAGGGAAATTATTATTTACCTCATCAGGAGTAGTTATCATTGCTTTAATGCGTTCAATGATAGTTTCCTTTGCCTTGAGGTTAGCTTGTTTTTCTTCCTCTTGTTTAAGAAAAGCCTGCTGACGCTTTTCCTTAACAAGTATCATTTCAGCTTTAAAAGCCTCCTCATCCTCATCAGGAAGATAAGAATATTTCTCTGGATCACCCCCTCCGTCTAAGAAAGCCTTTTGTTGTTCTTCACGCTCAGCAAAAAGAATTTTATAAAATGCAGCCTTTAGATGATCCACCTCTGTCTTCTTTGGCGCTTCATCACTAGCAACAATTTCTTTCAAACGCTCTAGTACTTCCTTCTTAGAGTCGTACACTTTTGTCGCATTACTTACTTCTTCTACACCTAGTTCTAGGGTTTTCTCTTGAGAGTCCATCACTTAACTTTTTTAGTTTATGATTCGGTTTTCCAAAAAATATAGGGGTAAGTTGTCCTTAAACATTAAAGGCTAACGATTTACCCCTTTCATTACAATATGCAAACTTACTTAAAAAGTTTGAATACACCTAATTTTATGATTGCTTTTATTACAACTTTGCCTATAATAAGCGTTTATGTCGCAATATCCACCATGAAGCACCCGATACTACAAATGATAACAACAATGCTATAGGAAAGCCCCAAACACTTTTTTCCATACCATTTACAAGATTCATTCCAAACAGCGATGAGATTAAGGTTGGCAACATCATAATAATAGAAACTGATGTTAAAGTACGCATCACGGTATTCATATTATTATTAATAATGCTAGAATATGTTTCCATCGTCGACTCTAAAATATCAGAATATATACTCGTTGTTTCTCGCGCTTGGCTCATCTCTATGTTTACGTCTTCTATCAAGTCGGCATCTAATTCGTCTACCTGCAACTTAAACTTTAGCTTTGCTAGCAAGTTTTCATTACCACGAATAGAGGTTACAAAATAAGTTAGGGAGTCTTGCAAACGGCTTAATCCTATCAAACTTTCATTGTTTACCCCCTTATCAAGATTGCGTTTTGCCTTTTCTATCAAGGCATTTATTTGCTTCAATCGCTTTAGATACCAAACTGCTGATGATAGGAAAAGACGGAAGATAAGATCTACATAGTCGGTAAAACCCTCACCACGCTTCTGCTGATAAGAAACAAAATCAATCATCATATTTGTCTCAAAGTTACAAACCGTGATTGTAACATCTTTCTTATGAATAATACCCAATGGAACTGTTGTGTATGGGGTACGAGAACGTACTTCCTTTACATAAGGGATACGGAGAATAATGAGCATCCAACCGTCATCATACTCATAACGTGCACGCTCATCGGTATCACTGATGTCTGAAAGGAAGTAATCAGGGATATTAAATCTATCTATTAAGTCTTGTTGATCTTCTTCTGTTGGACATGTTACCTGTATCCAACAATTTGGCTGCCATTCTTTAATGGCGTTCAAATTGCCATTAATATTCCAATATGTTTTCATTTATTCTAATCCTCAAACATTAAAACTCTGCTGAGGATTAGCTTATTAAACTACAATCCTCACGCTAAATAACACTATTAAAGTTTTCCGCGTAATAATCGTCCATATAATTATACAATTGGTTTGCTGCTGCAAAAGTAGCAATAAAAAATGGTTAAGGCAAACAAACGAATAAGTTTTTACTGTAAACATGTTTTAAGGACTATCGACAATAAATAATAAAAGAGATTATGTACCTTTGTAAAAGATAAAGCAAATATCGTACAATGCTACAAAAAAAACATAAATGGATAGGAATAATCCTATTGGGCTGCTTACTAGCAGTACCTACCATTGGGGTCATATTTTATTGCTGTATTCCTTTTAACCAAGAGCAATTAAAAAACTATGAAGTTAAAATCCTGCAACGTTCCTATTATCAAATTGATGTAAACGGAAAGCCTTACCTTTACTTCTCTGATTATCAACATAATACGTTTTTATATGGAACAACTAACAAAGACGCTATTCATTATTGGGAAACAGAGCTAAAAGGCTATTGGACAAATCAAATTCCTATTCTGCCTTCTAGCTTTGGAAACATAGTTGCTTCTTGGCGGCATCGCCCTTCACCCATTGTCGCTTTACGAGGAGAAAAACTTAGAAAATTACTTTTCCTTCTTTATATTCAGACAGACAATGATATTGCAGCGTTACAAACTCAAAATAACGAACTTACTTATTATTTAAGAATACATAATGTACAAGACTATGGATACAACCGCATAGCCGAATATCACGATATTATTTTGCATAAGATGGATAGTATTAAGGCTATTCAAGAAGCCTTGAGTGATATTCCCAAGAATGCTCATCTATCATTAAAGCAGATGAACAGCTACCAGATTGCCTCCAAAGACAACAAAGAACCTATTTATCTATACCGCAAAGAAATTGTCAATAAAGAAGATGCTATCCGCCTTAGAACCACAAGTGGTAGCACCCCTGCAAAACTGTTTACACGTGTTAGCACATCAGGGGCTTACACCTTATTGCACGCCTTGGGTGAGTATCGGCGACCACTCCATACTGCTATACCTCTTGGTGCTATTCCCATTGCTGATGGATATTACATTGGTGAACAAAAGAAAGGTTTCCCACATGGGTACGGAAAATACTATGGTAACAACGGAACTTTCTATGATGGACATTGGGAAAATGGCAAACGCAATGGTTTCGGTTTTTCAATAGCACCCTATAAATATCTCTTTGCAGGCTACTGGGAAAATGACATTTGCAAAGGAGAGCGGTTAACCTACACTGACGAACGCATCTATGGCATTGACTTATCACGACACCAGCATGAGCATAACCAACAAATATACCCTATCCATTGGGATCGGTTGCGTATCACTCATTTAGGAACACTGAGCGATAAAACAATCAAAGGGAAAGTAGACTATCCTATCTCATTTATTTATATTAAATCAACCGAAGGTACAACAGTATTCAATCCCTACTATAACAATGATTATAAGGCAGCACGCCTTCATGGCTTCCGTGTAGGAACTTACCATTTCTTCTCCACTACTTCTAGTGGCATTGCTCAAGCCAATTATTTTCTCCAAAAGAGTGCTTACCGAAAAGGAGATATGCCTTTGGTTTTAGATGTGGAACCTAGCGATACACAAATAGCAAAAATGGGTGGTGCAGAAGCAATGTTTAAGCAAATAAGGGGGTTCTTAAATAGAGTTTATGAAAAGACCCATCGCCGACCTATTCTTTATATCAGTCAAATGTTTGCCAATATTTATATGCCTTTAGCTGAAGACTTAGGCGACAATTACCTCGTATGGATAGCACGCTATGGGCAATACAAACCTAATATCAAATTGGTGTATTGGCAATTAAGTCCAGACGGAAAGGTAAATGGTGTGCATGGCGATGTGGATATAAACGTTTTTAATGGATATAGAAATCAATATGAGGAGTTTCTCAAAAGACACGCTTTATCGAGTTGAGAGTTGAGAATTGAGAGTTGAGAGTTGAGAGTTACCCGTCCTAGTATTCCTAGGTTTTCTAGGTCTCCTAGCGCATTACTAGTACTCCTAGAAAAGCTCTCAATGATCAACTTGATAAAATTCTCAATTGAATTAAACAGTTATTTCCCCACTTCCAAAACATCGCTCATGCTCCTCGTCATAAATAACGCAGAACTGACCTGGCGCTACTCCATGTATCTTCTTTTGGGCATGTATAAGAGCTTCACTACCTTCCACCAAGTGGCCTTCTTCTGATAAAACCTCTAAATAACCTTGATGATATTCAGGGGTATGGCGTATCTTAAAGGTTATAGGGATCAATGTATGCTTAAAACTAGAGCAACAACCATTTTGTAAAATAATGCCGTTGCTATCTTCAAGCTCACTTGGCGACACTGTTAACCAATGGAGATCACATACCTTAAACTTGCGCTTATAGGCTGTTTCTGGGTCATAACCATGACTTACATAGAGAATATTTTTCTCCACATCCTTTTTTATCACAAACCACGGACCACCGCCTAAGCCCAAGCCCTTACGCTGCCCAATGGTATGAAACCACAACCCTTTATGCTCGCCTATTTTCTTTCCTGTTTCTAACTCAATAATTTCACCTGCATTTTCACCTAAATATCGGCGCACATACTCGTTATAATCAATGTTTCCGAGGAAGCAGATACCTTGCGAGTCCTTACGCTTTGCATTTATCAGATGCTCACGCTCTGCTATCTCCCGCACCTCATTCTTTTCATAATGACCAATGGGGAATATGGCTTTCTGTAACTGCCAATCGTAGATTTGTGCTAAAAAATCGGTTTGATCCTTTACGGGATCAGGACTAGTACACAACCATTTCTTACCGTCTATCCACTTTGTTTGTGCATAATGCCCCGTTGCTATTAAGTCATACTCATACCCCTTTTTCTCATAAAAAGCACCAAACTTAATCAATCGGTTACACATCACATCGGGATTTGGCGTAAAACCAGCCTTCACCTTATCCATAGTATATTTGGTTACTTGTCCCCAATACTCCTTATGGCAGTCGATAACTTCTAGCTTACACTCAAATCGACGACATACAGCAGTAGCCATCTCCAAGTCTTCTTCCGAACTACAATCCCACGCTTCGGCTTCCTCTGGACCTATCTTTATATAATAGCAATCGGGATGAAGTCCCAAACGGGCAAATTCCCATACCACTACCGAGCTATCTACACCACCCGACAGCAATACTGCTATCTTTTTATCCTTTATTTCTTCTATCTTCATTCGTCTATATCCTTCACGATTTCAAAATCAGAAACAGGCTGTTGTTTCTTACGCTTCTTGATCTTCATTGTGTCAAAGCCCATACCATAAACAGCATTAACAGCACCTTGCGAAACAAAGGCTTTATCATCTATTTCGTCAATAACCTGATAAACCGAGCGCGCTTGCGAACGACTAGCCACAACAAACAACATTCCAACATTCTCACCAGTGTAAAAACCTTTTGCCTCAATGACTGTACACCCACGCACTACCTCATTACCAATTGCTTCGCCTATCTCTTGCCAATGTGAGGAAACGATAAAAAATTGTACCGAACCACGACGACCATTGATAACATAGTCTACTGTATAACTCATCACAAATAGCACTATATAGCCATAAATAACATTTTCCCAATTATGTAGAATAAGGTAGCTTCCAGTGATAATTATCAAGTCGCAACTTAAGATAACACGCCCCAATGATATATCACGATATTTTCGCACCATAGCAGCTATCACATCCGACCCTCCAGAACTAGCATTATAAAGCAAAGCGATACCTACTCCCACACCTAGAAAAACACCTCCGATAATGCAAGCTAAAAAAGGTTGATCTAAAAAAAGTTGTGTATTGCCTAATACTGCTTGGATGAAGGAAGTAAAAATAGTAAAAACGATAACGGCAAAGATCGTTCGCACACTAAATCGCCAACCTAAAATATAAAGTGATGCAAGCAAAAGGCAGGCATTCATTGCAAAATAAACATACTGTACAGGAATATTAAATCCCCAAAACATCAAAGCCGATATACCAGCAATACCGCCAATAGGAATTTTATGTGGAAGCAAAAACGCACACCAACCAAAGCTACCCAAAAGCATAGCTATTGCTATCATTACATAATCAGCTAATTCTCCAATGATTCCATTTTTCTTTTTAGCCATTTCTTTCTATCTTAAAAACAATTATTCAATACTAAAACTATATTACTATTTCTATAGTACAAAGTTAGGCATTTATTTATAGAAAGATACATTCTTTTGGACTTTAAGTTTATCATTTACTTTATATTCCTTATCTTTATTCTACTGATATTAATCACTGTATACTTAGAAATAAAATCTCTTTTCTAGAATGCTTACAAAAGGGATTTTATTTCTTTTAGTTATTATTATTTTAAATTAAATTACAAATACTTCTCAAGAATTACTTCGCCGCCTTATTAAACTAACCAAAGCTATAAAATTTGGAATATAAATAAAAAGAAAAAGAAATCCTAAGAATAAAATATTTAAGAAAGAGAATTGTCTTGCATCATATATCAACACTCCAAATAGCACTGTCAAAATTAGAAAGAAACTAGCAAAACAAACACACTCAAACAAAGTAGCTGTGCCTTTGGTGTTTAACCAAGATCTTCGCGTCAATACTATTGATTTTATTATTTTAGATATAATCATTTTCCCATACATTTTTTATAATTATCTGTTGCACTATATTCACAATTTGCATATTGGTAAATAGATACAGCTACACCTATTGCTGTAACTGGAGTAGAGACCACCCAAACAAGAAACTCCAGTACTTATTAAATAGTCTATAAGGCAAGAAAAGATAAAACAAGAGATGATTAACAAACATACCGCCTTTTTAGAAAAAAACGAATAGACTTAAAAGACTTCATAAAAACCTCCTTTTTAAAGAGTTAATAATAAAGATTGTTTAAAAGCAAAAAATAGACTTTCTGACTATTTTGGACAAAAATACACATAAAAAACAAAATACTCAAACATTTCGATGTTTTTTTTACAACTATGCGGTTTATATTTTTACTTACCTTTATTTATAATATAAAAATATATGGTTAAAATTATCCTATATTTTTCACCTTATTACCTATGAACCTATCGACAGAATAACGACCAGCACCAGCGATCCATGACAAGATGAATACAACGAGATAGAGGAAAGCATACTCGCCTTCGCCAAAAACTTCACCTCCATGAGCTGCAAGAATAGCTACTATCATCGCTATAGACATGGGGATAAGTACCAAACGAGGCAGAAATCCTACAACAAATCCAAGACTACATACCAACTCACCAAAGATAGCTATAGCCAAAGAAGCCTCACTGCCAATGCCAAAAGGATCGGGGAAGGTTGCTGCCATACCATTGAAATTGATCAACTTTTCAAAACCATGATGTGCTAATAGCAAACTAAATATAACACATTTAAGCAACATTAATATTGACAACTTTGTTTGTTCATTCGCATTGGGAAATAAAAATCCTAAAATCATAATCTTTTACCTTAAATTGTGAATAATAAGACAAAGACAAACAAATAATTCGGATACGATGCATTTTTTAGCAATTATTACTTAGCTACCTAGCAAACAAAGGGCAAAATACCACGAGTATGGTAGAAGCAACGCTACAAGAAATGAGATTCTAAATATCTAAATATCAGCAATTTAATAGTAATAGATAAGATTTTATACAGCAAACTATGACCTTTTAAAACGAAAAATAAATTATTTTTACTTCCTTTTTAATTTGTTTTTACGTCAAAAATAAATTAAAAACGTCCGCAAAAGATAAGCTTTTACAACAAAAAAGGTAAGCTATAGCCTTATGATAGCTTACCTTTCTACAGTTTTAAAACTACTTTTATCGCCTTTACTTCACCACAGGTTTCTTTTCTTCTATCCACGCAAGGATACCACCTTGAAGATTAGTAACCTTATACCCCTTAGCTGCCAAAGCGGCAGAAGCTATGGCAGAACGATGTCCAGAACGACAATATACGGCTAGCATCTTATGTTTATCGAGCAAGGAGTCGGCGTTATGGGCAAACTGTGGATCTTGTACATTGACAAGAATAGCATCTTCCACATGTCCAGCAGCATATTCTGCGGGGGTACGAACGTCCACAATCTGCACAGAATCGGCATGGATCAGTTGCTCGAAAGCTGCTACATTTACGTTTTTATAGCTAGTTTGTGCCGAAGCACTTGTCCCTAACCCTATCATACCCAATAAAATAGCGAATATTTTTTTCATATCAGTTGTATTTTAAATCGTTAATATTACTTCCTAAAAACCAAAAAGAGCCGAATGATACATTCGGCTCTTTTTAGATGTTGGGATACCCGGATTCGAACCAGGAATGACAGGACCAGAATCTGTAGTGTTACCATTACACCATATCCCAATAATCAAACAACTCGGTTTTGATTTGCGATTGCAAAGTTATAGCTTTTTTCGTAAATCACAAAACTTTAGGAAAAAAAATATATAAAAATTATGCTTAACAGTCAGTATAATCGCCCATTGAAAGAAGAATATAGCAAAATAAAATAAATTTATTTTGTGCTTCATGTTAATTGCTGTAACTTTGCGACTCAATATACATTATATATATAATAAATGGAAGAAACGAAAAAACTAGTCGAGTTAATTACAAAGGGTATTCAAGATAAAAAAGGTCATGGCATAGTTATTGCAGACTTGTCAGAAATAGACGGCGCTATATGCCGCAATTTTGTTATCTGTCAAGGTAACTCTCCTACACAAGTAGAAGCTATTGCAGAGTCGATAGGCGACTATGTTAGAGAAACTATTGGTGAAAAGCCAGTAAGCTGTGTGGGCTTAGGAAATAATCAGTGGGTAGCACTCGATTTTGTAGATGTGCTAGTACACATTTTCCTTCCTGAGACACGCACTTTCTACGACCTAGAACACCTTTGGGCTGATGCCAAACTAACTCACTTAGACGACATCGATTAAAAAAACTTTGCTAGGAGGTGTTTACCTCTATCTTGAAAAGAAATAAAGAAATGAGCAATCAAAACCCCAACAACAAGCAAAACAAGCCCAAGATGCCAAAGTTTAATATGACTTGGATCTACGTGCTTGCAATTCTCGTTTTATCTTTAGTGGCACTGACTGGAGGAGGAAATGGACTCTTCTCTTCAAGCATAAGTATTGAGAAAGATTATACCACCTTTCAACAGTATGTGCAAAAGGGCTATGCTACCCGTGTAGTGGTAAATAAGACACAGAACGAGCTAAAGATGTATGTGGCACCCAACCATATACGCGACATTTTCCAACAAGGACCTCAACAAACTGGCAACACACCTTATGTTACCGTGCAGTTTGGTTCTGTCGACAATCTTGAAACTTTCCTAGCTCAGGCTGTTAAGCAACACAAGATTGGTAGTTTTAGTTATGACAATCAGTCTGACAATGGCATCTTCAGTATCTTTAGTGGCTTAATCCCATGGCTTTTAATCTTTGGTGTTTGGTGGCTCTTGATGCGCAAGATGGGTGGTGGCGCTGGTGGTGGTGGTGGCGTGTTCAGCGTAGGCAAGTCGAAAGCTAAGCTATACGAGAAAGGTAACGAAATGGGCATCACCTTTAAGGACGTAGCGGGTCAAGAAGGTGCTAAGCAAGAAGTAGAAGAAATAGTGGAGTTCTTAAGGAACCCTGGAAAATATACCGAGTTAGGAGGTAAAATCCCTGCAGGTGCTTTGCTTATAGGACCTCCGGGTACTGGTAAAACACTGCTTGCAAAGGCAGTAGCAGGCGAAGCTGGCGTACCATTCTTCTCGATGAGCGGATCCGACTTTGTGGAGATGTTTGTAGGTGTGGGAGCGAGCCGTGTGCGCGATGTATTTCACCAAGCTAAGGAAAAGGCTCCGTGTATCATTTTTATAGATGAGATTGACGCTGTGGGGCGCGCTCGCTCGAAAAACCCTTCTATGGGTGGTAATGACGAGCGTGAGAACACCTTGAACGCATTGCTAACAGAAATGGACGGCTTTGGCACTAACTCTGGTGTCATCGTTATGGCAGCTACCAACCGTGTAGATATGCTGGATAAAGCCTTGTTGCGTGCTGGTCGTTTCGATCGTCAGATCCATGTCGATTTACCCGACTTGCCAGAACGTAAGGCTATCTTTAAGGTACACATGGCTAAGCTGAAGCTAGATACAACAGTGGATATCGACTTGCTTTCTCGCCAAACACCGGGCTTCTCTGGTGCTGATATTGCCAACGTATGTAACGAAGCTGCGCTGATAGCAGCACGCCATAGTAGCAAGCAAATAGGCAAGCAAGATTTCCTTGATGCTATTGACCGTATCATTGGTGGATTAGAGAAGAAAACTAAGGTAATGACCGCTGCCGAAAAGCGTACAATTGCGTTACACGAAGCTGGTCATGCCACCATTAGCTGGTTCTGCGAGCATGCGCATCCATTGATTAAGGTGAGCATTGTCCCTCGTGGTCAAGCATTGGGAGCTGCATGGTATTTACCAGAAGAGCGTCCTATCACCACCAAAGAGCAGATGTTAGACGAAATGTGTTCGTTGCTTGGTGGTCGTGCAGCCGAGGAATTGTTCACGGGACATATCTCTACTGGTGCTATAAACGACCTTGAACGTGCCACTAAGAGTGCTTTTGGTATGATAGCATACGCAGGTATGAGCGATCGTTTACCAAACGTTTGCTATTATAACAATGACGAATATGGCTTCCAAAAACCTTACTCAGAAACCACAGCAAAGGTGATTGATGAAGAGGTTTTGAAGATGGTAAATAGTCAGTACGAGCGTGCAAAGCAGATATTGACTGAACACAAAGAAGGTCATAACCGTCTAGCACAGGTGCTAATAGAGCGTGAGGTTATTATGGTAGAGGACGTGGAAGAGATCTTTGGAAAGCGTCCTTGGATAAGCCGTTCGCAAGAAATTATGGATGCCGAAGATATGCGCCAACCTAAGTTAGAGGATATGCCAGAGGCTGTTAAGCTAGCACAGGCAGAACACGAGGCTGCAAAGAGAGCAGAGCTAGAAAGCAAAGTGGAAGATATTAATAACACTGCTGCTAACGAAGCGGCTTCACAAACACCAACTTCGGATACTCAAGCTACCGAAAACAACAATAAAACGGAATAAAGATGATGACTGAGAAACAAAGCAACTTTATCACACGTGCCATCTTTGGTATATTGTTCGTGGTGGTAATGGTGGGTAGTTTCACCCGTCCCGACTTTATGGTAGGACTCTTTGCTATCATTACGGGGCTTACAATATGGGAATATACAGGACTAGTAAATAGCATTAAAGGGGTGAGCGTGAACCGCCTTATTTCTACCATAGCAGGCATCTACTTCTTTTTGGCAGTAGCGGGTATAGAGTTAGGTATGGTTCGTGGGTTTGTAATCTTTGTGCCTTATATACTTTGTGTGGTCTATCTTTTAGTGGCAGAGCTATATCTCAAAAATGAAAATCCAATTCATTCATGGGCTTACACGATGTTGGGTCAGATGTATATCACGCTTCCTTTGTCATTGATCAATATCCTTGCCTTCGGAAGTGGAGACTCAGAAGCAATGGCTGAACCTAATATGCTTTTGCCCTTGAGTATTTTCATCTTGCTTTGGACAAATGATACAGGAGCATACTGCACAGGATCATTGTTTGGAAAACATAAACTTTTTCCACGTATCAGCCCCGGGAAGAGCTGGGAAGGCAGTATAGGTGGAGGCGTTTTAAGTCTTATCGTTGCTGGCTTAATAGGCTATTGGGCTAATAACAATGGAGAGGTGCAAAGTCTTGATATTCCTGTATGGATAGGTTTAGGTTTGGTTGTGGTAGTGTTTGGTACATGGGGTGACCTAGTGGAAAGTCTTTTTAAACGTACCATCGGTGTAAAAGACAGTGGTAAGATATTGCCGGGACATGGCGGAATGCTTGATCGTTTCGACTCTTCTCTACTAGCTATTCCAGCCGCAGTAGTATATATTTACACATTAAGTCAGTTCTAAAATAAAATTTTTAAAATAGCCATGCAGGAGAATACTTGCATGGCTATTTTCTTTATATGATCGTTACGCTACCCTATTTACAAGCAACTTTTAAGCAATATAATCATCAAATTTTTGAAGATAAGTTGCCTACACCTACATTAAAATTGTCGAGAGCTAGAACAAGGCTTGGGCAAATGGCTTACAAAAGAAAAACGAGTTGGGGACAAACAAAATACTACGACTTCACGATAGGTATCTCAACAGCTTTTGATCTATCACAAAAAGAGTTGGACGATGTAATTATTCATGAAATGATACACTACTATATTGCTTATACAGGATTAAAAGATAGCTCTGCGCACGGCAATATTTTTCGTAGTATGATGGAGACTATCAACCGACGACATAGCAGGAATATCACTATAACGGCTAAGCGAAAAGGCTTACAACAACCTTCACACGATACTTCACCCTATCTAGTCCTTGCCATCATCATGGAGGATGGGAAACATTTTCTTTCATCAGTAACCCCAGGATCGGCACATAAAATAGCTAGTCAACTTGCAAAGGTGAAAGAAATAAAACAAAAGCAATGGTTTATCACTAATGATAATTTCTTCGCTAATATGCCTCGTGTTCGTACCTTACGAGGCAGGCTTGTTGAAAAAGAAGAATATCAAGAGATAACGAGTAAGCTAGAGCCTCTTACTGAATGCTTATAGCATTGCATTGTAAACGTATAACTCTAAGTTTTTACTGTATACACTTTGCAAAACTATCTATTACAGAAATGTTGTTAAACGAGTAAGCCCGTTACTTTTAACGAGTAACGGGCTTATTATTATCTACAAAAACTTGTATCACATTCTCCTCATTGGAGAAGTTAAAGCATTGTTGTTATTTTAAAAGTTCGAGGGCTTTATCAACAGCAGCACTAAGGTTTGAAGCATCTTTACCACCTGCTTGCGCATAGTGGGGCTGACCTCCACCACCACCCTTGATGAGCTGTGCAGCCTCGCGAATTATCTTTCCTGCATTCTTTCCGCCTTCTTTCACCATATCATCACTAAGCATGATAGAAAGCTGAGGACGATTATCATTTACAGAACCGAGTACACAAACGAGCTTTTCGGTGATTGCTTCACGTACTTTAAAGACAATATCCTTAGCCGAAGCAGCATCAACATTGAGCACAGCTTTTACTATATTCAAGCCATCCACTTGTTCTACACCCTCTATTAAAGCCTTAGCATGACGCGCAACACCCTGCTGACGGGAGCTTTCCATTTCCTTTTTCATAGCCTCATGCTCATCAATATACTTCTGAACAACAGCCTTTAAGTCCTTTGGATTATTGAACATTGCCTTCAATGCGGTCAAAGTATCTTCTTGGTCATAGATAGCCTCTTCGCTATTAGCACCTGTAAGTGCTTCAATACGACGAATGCCAGCAGCAACACTGCTCTCTGATACGATCTTGAAGAAACCGATACGACCTGTTGATGTAGCATGAATACCACCACAGAACTCACAACTTGGACCAAATTTCACTACTCGAACCTTATCACCATACTTCTCACCAAAGAGGGCAACTGCTCCCATCTTCTTTGCTTCATCTATTGGAGTATCGCGATGCTCATCAAGAATATAATCTTCACGAATAAGCTCATTCACAAGACGCTCTACCTGACGAAGTTCTTCATCGGTAATCTTTTGAAAGTGAGACACATCAAAACGAAGCGTTGTAGGACTTACATACGAACCCTTTTGCTCTGCATGCTCACCAAGAACCTGCTTTAAAGCATAGTCAAGTAAGTGAGTTGCAGTGTGATTTGCAGCACTAGCATTACGCTTATCGGTATCAACACATGCCATAAAATCTGCCTCAATATCCTTTGGCATCTCCTTAACGATGTGTACACTTTGATTGTTTTCGCGTTTTGTATCAATCACTTCTATAGTCTCATCCTCACTAACCAAAACACCTTGGTCGCCTACCTGACCTCCCATCTCTCCATAGAAAGGTGTATAATCAAGCACTATCTCATAGAAACTATTTTTCTTTTGTGTTACCTTACGATAGCGAAGAATGTGGCATTCGTATTCCGTATAATCGTAACCAACGAACTCCTGCTCGCCATCTTTTACGATCATCCAATCGCCATTCTCAACAACAGCAGCATTACGAGCACGTGCTTTTTGTTGTGCCATTTCTTCATCAAACTGCTTTTCATCAACGGTGTAACCATTTTCACGACAGATAAGCTCTGTCAAGTCAAGTGGGAAACCGTATGTATCAAATAAACGAAAAGCCTCTTTGCCGTCAAGTTCAGTCTGGTTATGTGCCTTTAACTCATCCATAGCACCACTAAGAAGAGAAATACCCTTCTCTAAAGTGCGGAGGAATGAGTCTTCTTCTTCCTTAATAACACGCCCAATCAACTCCTGCTGAGCAGGTAATTCTGGGTAAGCACCACCCATTTCGCGTACCAATGTTGGCAAAAGCTTAAACATAAAAGCCTCACGCTGGTTTAAGAAAGTATAAGCATAGCGTACTGCACGACGCAAAATGCGGCGGATAACATAACCAGCCTTGGCATTGCTTGGTAACTGTCCATCGGCAATAGAGAAAGCAACGGCACGCAAATGGTCGGCAATAACACGCATAGCCACATCCACTTTCTCCTGATTATTAGCACATTCGCCATCCTTTCCTGAAGGAGTTGTAAAGCCATACTTAAAGTTGCTTATTGCTTCTATTTCTTTAATGATAGGCTGGAAAATATCGGTATCATAGTTAGAGTGTTTGCCTTGCAACATACGCACCAAACGTTCGAAGCCCATACCCGTATCAATTACGTTCATAGCAAGTGGTTCCAATGAACCATCAGCTTTACGATTGAACTGCATAAATACGTTATTCCATATCTCAATTACCTGTGGATCGTCTTTATTCACCAACTCACGCCCGGGAATACCGTTACGCTCGCTCTCAGGACGAGAGTCGATATGGATTTCTGTACATGGTCCGCAAGGTCCAATATCACCCATTTCCCAAAAATTATCGTGCTTGTTACCATCGATAATATGATCGGCTGGCAAGTGCTTTAGCCAATATTGAGCAGCTTCATCATCACGAGGAATATTCTCTTCAGGACTACCTTCAAACACTGTAACATAAAGGTCTTTAGGATCAAGGTGGAGAATATCTACCAAATACTCCCACGCATAATCAATTGCCCCTTCTTTAAAATAGTCGCCAAAGCTCCAGTTGCCGAGCATTTCAAACATAGTATGGTGGTATGTATCATGCCCAACTTCCTCTAAGTCGTTATGCTTACCACTAACACGAAGACACTTCTGCGAGTCAGTACGGCGACGAGGCTCTGGATCTTTTGTACCAAGGATAATGTCTTTCCACTGATTCATACCCGCATTGGTAAACATCAGTGTAGGGTCGTCCTTAATTACCATCGGCGCAGATGGTACGATAACATGTCCTTTCGACTCAAAGAACTTTTTATACGAGTCGCGGATTTCATTAGCTGTCATCATCTTATTTTATGTTTTAAATCTATATTTTCAATCAAAAGTATTGCAAAGATACTGACTTTTCAGTATTTTTGCAAACAAATAAGAAGTCGAATACACAAAAACTTATCCCCCTTTCTACAGGCTAGTTTTTATTATATTCGATAACCTAATTTAGAATATTCTTGACAAAATAACATTCTGATATGGCAGAGAACTCACGCAAACTATATTATTCCATCAAAGAAGTGGCTCAACAACTTAATGTTTCCGAAAGCCTATTGCGCTATTGGGAAACAGAATTTCCACATCTTCGCCCTAAAACAACAGGCAATCGAGTTCGCCAATACACAGAAAAAGATATTGATCAAATAAAGGTTATCTACAACCTCGTGAAGGTGCGTGGTTTCAAAATAGCAGCCGCTCGCAAGTTCTTGAATGAGAATAGGACAGGAGCGGAAAAGAGTCAGCAGATTATGGAAACACTTACTTCTGTTCGAGACCAACTGAAAGAGCTGAAAAGAAAACTAGAGGGACTTGTTTAATTGAAAATTATGGGGTGAAAATAGGAAACTTATAATGTACAAAAGAAAAAAATATAGCACTATAAATTTCCCATTTTCACCTCACATTTTTTTATTATCTAAACAACGAAAAGTTTACACTTCCATAGCTTCTATGCTCTACAAAGCGTGGATGTTGTGAGAAATCGTTTTGTTTACCATGCTCAAACACTAGCAAACCACCTTCTTTCAGCAGATCATTTGATAGAATAAGATCAGGAATAGTACCAAGTTCTTTCAACGCATAAGGAGGATCGGCAAAAATAAAGTCGAACTTTCGCTTACATGTTTTAATAAAGCGAAACACATCTCCACGTATCAAAATATCATTCTCTGCCTTTATTTTCTCGATACATTGTGCTATAAAGCGCGCATGATCACGATCCATTTCCACCGAAACAACCTCTGCGCAACCACGTGAAAGTAACTCCAAAGAAATACTTCCAGTACCTGCAAAAAGGTCAAGAGCCATAGTATCTTCCAGATCTATATACCCTTTCACCACGTTAAAGATATTTTCTTTCGCAAAATCGGTCGTTGGACGTGCTTTGAAAGAGCGTGGGACATCGAAGTGTCTGCCCTTATACAATCCTGTAATAACTCGCATCTAATTTCTATTAAAGTGTTACACTTTGCTTAAATATAAAGCTTTCAAGTCGTAAGGAATATTTTTATGAAGTGCTACCTCCCCATTTCTAAATTCCTTCTCTGGTATTTCTACATATATTCTGTGTAGAAATTTCTTTAATTCCCCCTCTAACCATTCTTGCTCTACAGCTTTTCCCACAAGATGTAACTCATCTTTCTCAACATTCATACCTAGCTCTCTCCACACAAAGAGAAGATAATATAGCGCATCTTGAGCATAGGTGGCATCGAAGGCATTATTATATTTAAATCGGTTTTGCTGAAAACTTACCACTTCCATAGTATGTTCATGGAAATAAGCAAAGAGTTTTCGTCTTGGGTTTTGATACGAACGTTGATGCAAATGCACCCAAACTGGTTGCATCAATGGTTCTATGCGCACCTCTTTAAAATGATCATCTATTACTAACTTCAAGTCTTTACTAATCGTCATCACCGCCACCGCATTCAAATCGGGCAACACAGTTGTAACCACTTCTTCATTACCTTTTAGTGTAAATGACGATTTGTAAAGCACCTTAGCTTCATTTTCTTGAAACTCCTCGGTAGGAATAAGCATAACAGGGGTATCCACCAATATCAGTGTTCGTTTGTATCCGCTCTGTAACAACTCCGATACCGCAAAGGCTTTTCTCAGATTGGCAGCTATCGAAATGCCCTTATTCGTATTATAAGGTTCATAAACGATTTGGGCATTCTCCGTTGCCGAACCCACAGAGAAGCTTAAATCGTTCTGACTAACACGAATTGTCAGTCGAAGACGCATATCTACCACATTATTATCTGCTCCCATCTTAAAGTTATTACATTTAGCAATTTGCAAACTTACAATATTTTTTTTGATTACAATTTATTACGATTGACAAATATCATTAAACCGCTCTTTCTCACCAATTTCTAGTTTGCCAATTAATATAATTCAATTATTAGCCGTAACTTTGTCTGTAAGAATACAAAAATAATTGCATGGCAAGAGCTTTTTTTATTATCTTCGGGTGCTTAGGACTTGGAGAATTTATTGTTTGGGCAACAGGCGTGAAGTTGCCTTCTAGTATTATCGGCATGCTATTGCTTACCCTTTTTCTAAAGCTAGGATGGGTTAAGCTCAATTGGATTGAACGCATGTCGAAGTTTTTAATTGCAAATCTTGGGTTCTTTTTCGTGCCGCCCGGTGTAGCTATTATGCTCTATCTTGATATTATCAAAGCACAATGGCTTCCCATCACCGTTGCTACACTCGTGAGTACCATTTTGGTTTTGATCGTTACAGGACACATGCACCAGTTTGTTATCAAGTGTGAACGTAAGATTGGTGGAATGGATTTGCTCCGTCGCCATTTAGATGACGAGGCGTTTTATGCTAATCGGCATCACCCCGACAAGCCTCAACATCTTAAAGAACAAGCTTCTACAACACAAACAGAGGAGATATCTACCGAAGAAATTGATTATTAAAACCAGCTATAGAAAAGAACTATGATAGAAATTTTTGCTAATCAATATGTCATACTTGCCCTTACCTTCGGCATTTATTTCTTATGCAGATACATACAAGCACGTATGGGCTGGCTATTGCTCAACCCCATTTTGATCTCTATTATTTCGCTTATCATTTATTTAAAGGTTACCCAAGTTCCCTTTGCCGTATATAAACACAACTCCGAACTTATCGACTTTTGGTTGAAACCAGCCGTTGTAGCCCTCGGTGTTCCACTATACCTTCAACTCGATGCTATTAAGAAGCTATGGTTTCCTATCGTAATGTCCCAACTCGTTGGCTGCCTTGTTGGTATAGTTAGTGCCGTTGTGGTGGCAAAAGTGCTAGGTGCTCCCGAAGCAATTATTCTTTCTTTAGCTAGTAAGTCGGTTACTACCCCTATAGCTATGGAGGTTACTCAGAGCGTAGGTGGTATCCCATCGCTAACTGCAGCAGTCGTTGTGGTAACAGGAATACTTGGTGCATTGATTGGATTTAAAACCCTTGCAGTGGGCAGAATTAGCAGTCCTATAGCACAAGGCTTATCTATGGGAACGGCTTCCCATGCCGTTGGTGCTTCCACCGCTATGGGATATGGCACAAAATATGGTGCTTTTGCTAGCCTTGGTATCACATTGAATGGCATTTTTACTGCTCTTCTCACCCCGACCATTATACACTTAATAGAGGCACTCATCTAAAACATTATAAGAAGATGAAGCTTCCTAAACTACTCGTCCTCTCTATTCTCTTCCTATCGTTCTGTGCTTGCAATGCGGGCAAGGATAGACGAAGTCTTACAAAGCCTATTTTACAGAGCGAATATACAGATAATAAGGAAGAAACTGATGCGCCTATTGCCTATAATGACTATGAGCAGCAACATTCTGACGACTTCAATTATCTTCCCAAAGATGCTCAAGGCACGCCTGCTATTATCCTAAAACGAGAAGGGTATACAGCTTCTTACAACCCTACTACAAAACAACCCAATTGGGTGGCATGGCAACTATCACGAGAGCATACCACTGGTCCTGTAAAACGTAATGGGGTAAAGTTCCAACCCGACAATGAGGTAGATAACCCTGTAGATACCTACGACTATATGCAATCGGGCTTCGACCGAGGACACATGTGTCCAGCCGCTGATAACAAATGGAGTGAAACTGCTATGGAACAATGCTTCTTAATGACAAATATCTGTCCACAGCTCCACACGCTCAATAGTGGTTTATGGAATAGTCTTGAAAATCAATGCCGCAATTGGGCACGCGAGTATGGCAAAATATACATTGTTTCAGGTCCTATCTTTACACGTGGGCAACATCGTACCATAGGTAAACACAAGGTAATAGTACCCATAGCTTTCTTCAAAGTGGTACTTTGTATGGAGGATACACCACGTGCCATTGGGTGGGTGGTAAAGAATACTGTTGAAAAAGGACATAAAAAAACAGAGTTTGTGAATACGATCGACCAAGTGGAACGTATCACGGGCATTGATTTCTTTCCTGAATTGCCTGACAATATAGAAAATAAAGTAGAGGAAGAAGCCAACTTCTCGCAATTTTAAAGACCCAAGAGCTATGCTGAAAGACGAATTTCTTTACCACCTAAAGAGCAATTTTCCCTTTCCTCCCACCACCGATCAAAATCATGCCCTGAATACTTTTTCCCATTTTGCTTTCTCCCAAGAAGAGCAATCGGTTATGGTAATACGTGGTAGTGCTGGTACAGGTAAAACCTTCTTAGCATCGGTCATTGTGAAAACGTTGCGCCAAATGAGGTACAACATCACACTCCTTGCACCCACAGGTAGAGCTGCAAAAGTGCTATCGGCTTACGCAGAGAGTCCTGCCTCTACGATCCACCGCTTCATTTATCGTGAACGTGCCTTTGTGGGAACCGATGGCGAGTTTAATCTTAATAACAACCTCTACCGAGATCGTTTCTTCCTCGTGGACGAAGCCTCTATGATCAATTATGCTGTGGGTAATAGTTCTTTCGGTAGTGGAAGCCTACTACAAGACCTTATCCGCTATGTTTACAATGGTAATAATTGCCGCTTGATCCTTATCGGGGATAATGCGCAGCTTCCTCCTGTAGGTGAGCAAGAGAGTGCTGCTTTGCGCAATGATGTACTAGAAAGTATGGGGCTGAAGGTTTTTGATGTGGATATTTTGGAAGTTCTCCGACAAAGTCTCGAGTCTGGCATCCTCTATAATGCTAACACTATTCGAGAAATGCTTTACAATAATATGGGAAGCGAATTGCCAAAGATTAGCCTTGCCCACTTTGCCGATGTTACCATAGTGCCAGGCGATGAACTCATTGATACGCTAGGATCGTCTTATTCCCAACAAGGACTAGACGAAACCATTATCATCACTCGATCGAATAAACGTGCCAACGTCTTTAATCAAGGTGTGCGCAACATGATTCTTGACCGTGAGGAAGAACTTACCACAGGCGATCAACTCATGATCGTGCGCAATAAATATCTCAACCAAAGTAATAAAAGAGCGCAAGAAGAAAGTGGCAAGACTAGAAAATTAAACTTTATTGCCAATGGCGATCGTGCAGAGGTACGCCGCGTGCGTAACACTCGAGAATTGTTTGGTTTCCGTTTTGCCGATGTTATTTTGCGCTTCCCCGACTTCGATAACTATGAACTAGAAACCACCATTATCTTAGATGTACTTACGAGCGAAACACCCAACCTCACACGAGAGCAGAGCGAACTATTATTTAATAATGTAATGGCAGACTATGCCGACATTCCGCTCAAAGCCGATCGCATGAAACATCTGCGTGAAGATGCTTACTTCAATGCCCTTCAAGTAAAGTTTGGTTATGCCATCACCTGTCATAAGGCACAAGGTGGACAATGGGAAAATGTATTTATTGATCAAGGATATATGACAAAAGATATGCTCACGCCCGACTATTACCATTGGCTCTACACTGCTTTCACTCGTGCCACCAAACATTTATATTTGGTAAATTGGCCTCAAGAGCAAGTAACAGAAGAAGAATAATATCAAAAGATAGATAGAACACTATTACTGATATACTTCATTCATTCTAATTTTTCGTTTATCCAAAAATAGATTTCCTATCATTTTTCAAAGTAAAAATAATCAACACAAAGCTAAAACATAACCTTTTACAACGTAATAGGTTATGTTTTACCTTGCAAAAGGTTACCTTTTACACGACAAAAGGTCATCTTTTGCTATGGAAAAGATGACCTTTTATTTATAACATTATAAGCTACTGATTTTCTTACTGTTACAAATATCATATTTCAGAAAAACAAGCTTATAGTGTTGTGAAATATTTATACAAATAAAAAGCTTCTTATAGTGAACACTTATGATTAACCTTCTATCTCTCGAAGGATGGCTATGGCATCAATACTCGATTTTACATGGCTAATAATCATCTGTCGTTTACCTTTTTTCTCTTTAAGATTGCAACGCCGAGGATTATTTCCAATGTAATTGAGCATTTTGTTGAACGTCTCGCTTTGGTAATAATAACTCTTAGGATTTGACACAAATTGTAGGTACATATTACCCTGTTTAAGCATAATTTTCTCACATCCTAAACGTTTACCAATGCGGCGGAGTGCCACTACGTGCATGAGTTCTTCGCCTTGTTGTGGCACTGGTCCGAAGCGATCCTCTAAGCGTTTGCGGTACTTATCAAGATCGTCCACTTCTTCAATACTATCTAGCTCTCGATAAAGTAACATACGCTCTGATGAGCCCGGCACATAATCATCGGGGAAATACATCTCAAGATCGCTATCAATAGCACAATCATCTACAAAGTCATCGCCTGAAAGTACCACTCCTTCTTCGGCTTGTTCGGCATAAAGATCTTGAAACTCGTCGTTTTTTAGTTCAGAAACAGCTTGCGAAAGGATCTTCTGATAAGTCTCATAACCTAGATCTTCCATAAACCCACTCTGCTCTGATCCTAACAAGTTGCCTGCTCCACGAATATCAAGATCTTGCATGGCAAGGCTGAAACCACTCCCTAGATCGGAGAAGGTTTCCAAGGCTTCTAGTCGGCGGCGTGCTTCGGTGGTGAGCGAAGCAAGCGGTGGTGCTACTAGATAGCAAAAAGCTTTCTTATTCGATCTGCCCACACGACCACGCATTTGATGCAAGTCGCTCAAGCCAAAACGATGGGCATCATTGATGATAATGGTGTTAGCATTTGAGATGTCAATACCATTTTCTACGATGGTGGTAGAGAGAAGTACATCGTAATCATAATTCATAAAACCTAGGAGGATTTCTTCTAGTTCTTCGGGCTTCATTTGTCCATGCCCTATTGCTACCCGACAATCGGGTACATACTTGCGGATCATTGCGGCTAGGTCTTGCAAATTGCCTATACGATCGTTTACAAAGAACACCTGACCGTTGCGACTCATCTCAAAATTAATGGCATCTGCGATAATTTCATGACTGAAATCTACTATTTCGGTCTGTATAGGATAGCGGTTAGGAGGAGGTGTTCGCATAATACTCATGTCGCGCGCTCCCATTAAAGAGAATTGCAAAGTGCGCGGAATAGGGGTTGCCGACATGGTTAGCGTGTCTACATTGGTTTTTATTTGTCTTAATTTCTCTTTCGTTGACACCCCGAATTTCTGTTCCTCGTCAATGATTAATAAGCCCAAATCTTGCCATTTCACCGACTTTCCAAGCAACTTGTGTGTACCCACTAAGATATTTATTTTACCCTCGGCAAGATCCTCCAATATCTGTTTTGTTTGTTTCGTAGATCGGGCACGCGAAAGATAGTCCACCCTCACTGGCATGTCTTTCAATCGACTTTGGAAAGACTTGTAGTGCTGGAAAGCCAAAACGGTGGTAGGAACGAGTACTGCCACCTGTTTATTATCGACAGCCGCTTTGAAGGCTGCACGTATAGCAACTTCCGTTTTACCAAAGCCCACATCGCCACATACAAGGCGATCCATAGGTCGCGCGCTCTCCATGTCTTGCTTTAAGTCCTGTGTTGCCTTGAGCTGGTCGGGTGTGTCCTCATAAAGGAACGAAGCCTCTAGCTCGTGCTGCATAAACGAGTCGGGCGAGAAAGCAAATCCTTTCTCATGACGACGCTTAGCATAGAGCTTTATCAAGTCGCGGGCAATATCCTTAATGCGTTTTTTAGCTTTCTCTTTAAGTCGATCCCATGCACCAGAGCCAAGCACGGAAAGGCGAGGCGGCTCGCCTGTGTCGGCACGTCGATATTTGCTTATCTTGTAAAGAGAATGGATAGAAACATCAACGATCACATTATTTTGATATATAAGGCGGATCATTTCTTGGTATGAATTCTGCATAGGAACACGCACGAGACCTGCAAACTTTCCGATACCAAAATCTACGTGAACGAGGAAGTCGCCAGGCTCCATTTCCTGTAATTCTTTCATAGTTAGCGCCATTTTCCCCTTTCGCGCCTTGTCCGATTTTAGGTTGTATTTGTGGAAACGATCGAATATTTGATGGTCAGTAAAGAAACAAACTTTCTTATTTTCGTCCACAAAACCTTCATGAAGCGTGTGGTTAACAGGCGTAAATATGATATGGCTAGCCACCGAAAGATTTTCGTTGTTAGCCGAAACGGTAAGTTCTGCTTCTTCCTCTGCTTTGCTATCGAATATATCTTTTAGACGAACTGTTTGTTTTTCACTATCGGCAAATATATAGAGTTTGTACCCCTTTAGGAGATAATCCTTTAAGGAAGTAATAAGTAAGTCGAAATTCTTGTGAAAAAGCGGTTGAGGGGTAGTGTGAAAAACTATCGTAGAGCGTTGTCGCTTATCAGCACTGATCATAGCCTCAGTGGTGCGAGATGCTCCAAATTCTATGCGCGGAAAATTGAGTGCATCTGTCATAAAAGCACCTGTAGCAATGAGTTGCGACTCTCGCATATAGCGTTGTTGTATCTCGTATTGTTCTACTTCGGTTTTACCTTCGAGCTGCTCTGTAAGTACTTGTTGTGTGAAACCTTCTTTGTAAATTTGATCGATGGCATCACGAACGAAGAGGAAATCTTTAAAAACAAGCGTGGTATCTTGGGGTAAAAACTGAAGAAACGATACCTTTTCTTCAGTTAATGTGGCAAGTTCTGGTACAATATCCACCGATTTTTTTTTATCTACCGATAGCTGTGTCTCCACCTCAAAGGTGCGAATGGTATCTATGTCATCACCAAAAAAGTCGATACGATAGGGCATCTCACTAGAGAAGGAATACACATCAATGATACTTCCACGAATAGCAAATTGCCCCGGTTCATAGACATAATCGGTTTCTGAAAAACCAAATTCACGGAGTTTTTTGCCCACTTCTACAATATTGATATGCTGATCGACGGTCAGCGTAAGGCGTCGCTCGTCTAATTGACGTTGAGATACCACGAGTTCGGCAATAGCAGAGGGTTCGGAAACGATGAAAAGAGGTGTGAGTGGTTTTCCTTTCTCAAGATTAGTGCGGATAGCTGCTAGCTTTGTAAGCACCTCTGTTCGTAATATTTCATTGCCCGCATCGCATTGCCCATACTTGATAGCACGGCGGTAAGATGAGGGAAAGAAAAGCACATCGGCAAGTGGTTCGGCATCGTCTTCGGGGGTAAGCATTGTCTTTAGGTCGTTATAGAAATAACCTGCCTCGTCGTTATCGTTCATAACAAAGAGGAAAGAATGTGCTTGTTTATATGCCAATGCGGCAAAGAGCATCGGTGTAGCCGATGCTGTTAAGCCTTGTAGAAAGATATTTTTTGATTTTCCATCTTCTAATAATTTTAGTAAAGCCTTTACTTGTGGAAGTGTGGAAAAAATATGGGTTGTCTCGTTTATTGTCATTGTTCTTACAAGAGTAATCACTCACTTTCGTTCGTTAGCGTATAAAGCCATTACCCTACTTTCTATGTTAAGCGTTAAAAATATCTGATTTTAACTTCTAGCAAGGCAATGTAAAGCAATAAGTGCTTAGCTCCTTTATCTCTAAAAGATCTTTGGATATTTTCTAAACCAACCATCGAAACGCAAGCGCATCACACCGAAGAAGGCTTCAGAGAATATTCCTCCACTCATCTTACTTGTGCCTTCACGACGATTAACGAAGATAACGGGTACTTCTTTTATCTTAAATCCGATGCGATGAGCTGTGTATTTCATCTCTATTTGAAAAGCATATCCCTTGAAACGGATTTTATCTAAAGGAATAGTTTCTAACACCTTACGACGATAGCAAACGAAGCCAGCAGTAGTATCGTGGACATGAAAGCCTGTAACAATCTGTACATATTTGCTAGCAAAATAGCTCATCAGTACACGCCCGATGGGCCAATTTACCACGTTTACACCACTAACATAGCGCGATCCTACTGCTACATCATAGCCTTCCTTGCTCGTTGCCTCATAGAGACGTGGCAAGTCATTAGGGTCATGGCTAAAGTCGGCATCCATTTCGAAGATATATTCATAACCTTTCTCTATCGCCCACTTAAAGCCAGTGATATAGGCAGTGCCTAAGCCAAGCTTTCCTGAACGCTCAATGATAAAGAGACGTGAAGCAAACTCATCAGTCATCAAGCGATGAACAATCTGTGCCGTACCATCAGGACTACCATCATCAATAACCAACACATTGAAGGATTTCTCCAATCCAAGTACGGCTCTGATAATCTTCTCAATATTTTCTTTCTCGTTATAAGTAGGAATGATAACTATACTATCGCTTGTCATAGGCTTATTTTTTATGCAAAAGTAGGGAATATAATTTAGAAAAGCAAGAAATTATCAATTACATTAGTGGGCTTAATAGCCTCACTACCGACTCCCATAACCTTTGAAAAAATGGTAATCGAAAGTGATTGAGAAGATCGTCAATGCTTGAACTTTGATCTTGATCGTGTAAAAATATATCTTTTACTTGCTTAGCAATGGCTTCGTTATAGAAGAATGCGTTCGACTCGAAATTGTTTTCAAAGCTTCGGAAATCAATATTCGTAGAACCAATAGTGGCTAAACAATCATCGGTAACAAGGAGTTTGGAGTGGTTGAAACCTGCTTTGTAAAAGAATACTTTGACTCCAGCTTTCACTGTGTCTAGTACATACGAGCGTGAAGCCCATTCCACCACTTTCGTATCGGTATCGAATGGTATCATCAAACGCACATCAACGCCTGACACAGCAGCTGTCCGCATAGCAAAAAGAATAGGTTCTGTGGGGAGAAAATAAGGGGTTTCCATATAAACATACTTCTTTGCATCAAGCAAAATGCGCACATATCCTTGCTCCATTTCTGGCCATTGGCTGGTAGGATTGCTTGTAACAATCTGTACAAGGGTATCGTTTTCATTGATTTGTATGGGTGGATAATATTTGTGATCGGTCATCAATGTGTGGCAAACAAAGAACCAATCGACAAAGAATGCCCTTTGTAAACCATATACTGCTGTACCCTCAATACGCACTTGGGTATCGCGCCATGCTTGTTTTTTAGTACCTTTTATATAGCGATGGGCTATGTTCATACCTCCAATGAAGCCCACCTTACCATCAAAAACATATATCTTGCGATGGTTACGATAGTTAACACGACTAGTAAGTAAAGGGTAACGCACTGGCATAAAGGGATAAACCTCAATACCAGCTCTCTTCATACGCGTAAAAAACTTATTTTTCGTTCGCCAAGACCCTACATCATCATACACTATACGCACTTCAACCCCCTCTTGAACCTTATCTATCAGTGCATCAGCAATAAGGTACCCCAATGCATCATCTCTAAAAATAAACGAATCTATATGAATGTGTTCTTTCGCTTTACCTATTTCCCGAAGCATAGCAAGGAAAAAGTCGGAACCGTGAGTGTAAATTTCCACTTCGTTATTCTTGAACGGAAGCGAAAGACTTTGGTTCATAAAAAGATGAATGAGCGTATGATATTTCTCGTCGATAAAAAGATTTTTCTGCTCCACAAACTCCAACATTGATCGCTTCGTGAGTTGGTTAAGGGTGTGTTGCCATATCTTTCGCTCTTTACGTGTCTTTTGCCCAAAGAAGAAGAAAAGAATAATACCCACTACAGGAAGAAATCCTAACACCATCACCCATGCCATTGTAATAGCTGGTTGGCGATGCTCCATCAGTACGCGAATGATAGCTGCAATGGCTATCACTGAGTAAATGACTATGAATATCCAGTGAGCATATTCCATCTTGTTTCTTTTCCTAAATTATAATGTCATTACCTAACTTCTGAGCTAAAATATTTCTAAGTTGCTGCATCTTTTGAAGTTCTACCAATGCTTTTATCTTCCCTTCGTTGCTGACAGCCTGTTTTATCTGTTCTTTCAATTCCTTGAGACGTTTTTCTACATAATTACGACGGAAGTCGAGTATGAGATGCTTCACATTCTCAAAGAGATAAGCCTCATCTTGTCTTAGTTGTAAGCTCTCGGAGAGTTGGAATTTATCAACACTTAGCGCTGTAGCAACCTCCGAAATATGAAGGTCTCGGTGGTGTATGAAATAGTTTTCAGCCACAAAATCCTCATCAGTTGAGTGTTCTACAGCTTCAGAAAGGATCTGATTATAAAGTGGGTGAGTGAATGAAAGGTTGTCCAATCCCAAGTCGTAGGCTATATATTGTGCCACGTTCAGATTGAAGAGCTTTCCCGAAACTTCATCTTTTACATTCTTCAATATCACACGTTCGCCATAACGAATAATAGCTTGAATGAGCCAAGTTTCAACATTGGAGAATTGAGAATTGAGAATTGAGAATTGAGAATTGCTGTTAATTGTAGGATTTTTCGTTGCGCTTTCATTACTATTATTTGGATTTTCAACACTTGCAAGATTTGTATCAGCATTATGGAGGTGGTTTTCTCGTGTTCGCTGGTTCTCCGCTTCTCTTTTCTCACGCTCTCTACCATTATATATAAAGCGGTTCAGTTGGGCTATAAGCGTTTGTTCTGCCATCCCTGTGCGTGCCATACATTCATGTAAATAAGTATCACGGAGAATGGGATCTTTAATCACAGAGATACTTTCTACTATTGAATTGATGGCTTCCGAGCGCTTGATAGGATCGGTAACACCTTTGAGTAAAAGGTTAATCTTGAATACGATAAAGTCGGTTTGGTTATCTTCGATATACTTCACAAGATCCTCCGCACTATACATTTTAGCAAATTCGTCAGGATCTTTACCATCAGGAAGGAGCAAGACCTTTACATTCATACCTTCCGATAATAACATATCTGTACCTCGAAGGGCGGCATGCTGACCAGCTGCATCACCATCATAAAGCAAAACGATGTTGGAGGTGAAGCGATGAAGCAAACGAATTTGATAAACCGAAAGTGCAGTTCCGCTGTTTGCCACCACGTTTTCAATGCCACATTGGTGCATAGAAATAACATCAGTATAGCCTTCCACCATGTAAACAAGATCATACTTTGCAATGGCTTTCTTAGCTTGGAAGATACCATATAGTTCGCGTTCCTTATGATAGATCTCGCTGTCGGGGGAGTTGACATACTTCTGCATAACACCCTTAGTGCGTGAGTCGAGCAATCTACCACCAAAAGCCGTTACTTTACCACTTACGCTAATCCACGGAAACATCACACGCCCATTAAATCTATCTACCAATTCGCCTGTTTGTCGCTCAAAACACAAGCCCGTTTTCAATAAAAATTCCTTCTTATAGCCCGCTTCTAGTGCTGCTTTTGCAAAGCTATCGCGAGGCGAAAGACAAAAGCCTAGCTGAAACTTCTTAATGATGTCATCGCGAAAACCACGACTACGAAAGTATTGCAAACCAATAGCTCTACCGTCGGGATTGGTGGCAAGAATATTCTGAAAGTAATTGCTAGCCCATTCGTTCACAATGAGCATCGACTCGCGTTCGCTGGCTTGCAACTTCTCTTCGCTCGTCATTTCGCGTTCTTTAACTTCTATATTATACTTCTTACCCAGCCATTTCAAGGCTTCCCAATAGGTCATTTGCTCATATTGCATCACAAATTTTACGGCATTACCAGCCGCACCACATGAGAAACATTTATAGACACCTTTTATAGGACTTACAGAGAACGAAGGAGTGGAGTCGTCATGAAAAGGGCATAAGCCTTTATAGCTCGTGCCAGCCTTACGCAGAGAGATAAAATCGCTCACCACATCAACGATATTCGTTGCATCAATGATCTTGTCTACCGTCTGTTTATCTATCATGATCGTCCTTCGTATCTATGTTTTTATTTTGGTTATGCAAATATAGGGAAAAGGCTGCATATCGCAAAATTATCCGTTCAGAGATTAAATCATAAAACTTTTCGTATGTAAACTTGCTTTATTTCTGTAGAAAAAGCAAGTTTGCTTATTACATTAAACAGACGGATGCCTTTTCAATATTTGCACGATAATGCCAGCAGCATTCTCGGGTGCCACCTCATTACCTAGCTGTTGGCGCATCACCTCATACTCTGCCAACATGCGTTCACGCCCAGACTGTGAAGGTAAAAGGCGATAAAGTTCGTTGGCAATATTATACACCCGAAAACGCTCAGCAAAGAGTTCTTGCACTACTTCTTTATTGGCAATAAGATTTACCAAAGATATATACTTCACCTTTAGGATATGATTAAAGGCAAAACGAATGAGCTTGGGCAATGGTGTTTTATAACAAACTACCTGTGGAACATTGAAAAGTGCCGTTTCTAGCGTTGCCGTTCCACTTGTAACGAGTGCCACTGTGGCATGCGTAAGCAGTTCGTAAGTTTGCTTCCTCACCACTTTCACATTCTCATTTTTGATATATTCAGCATAAAAAGCCTCATCAATAGACGGTGCGCCAGCCACCACCATTTGGTAGTCCTCAAAATGGCGAGCCGCCTCTATCATAGCAGGTAAATTGTCTTTGATCTCTTGTTTTCTGCTCCCTGCTAATAAAGCCAAGATAGGTTTCGTAGAAAGACCATTCTGCTCGCAAAACTCTTCCTTACTGGCACTATAAAATCGCCTAAAGTTTTCCACTTCTTCTACAGTAGGATTGCCCACGTAATGAATGGGATACTGATGCTTCTTCTCATAAAAAGGCACCTCGAAGGGCAAGATAGAAAACATCTCATTGACATCGCGCTTAATGGCTTTGATGCGCCATTCCTTCCAAGCCCATATCTTTGGTGAAATATAATAATAAACAGGTATCTTCGTATGCTTGTGGATATACTTTGCAATATTAAGATTGAAGCCTGGATAATCGACGAGGATCAAGCAGTCGGGCTTCCACTGCACAATATCTTCCTTGCATACTCTCATCATTCTAAAGATCGTAGGAAGATGTAGTAAAACAGGCACAAACCCCATGTAAGCCAAGTGCTTATAATGTTTTAAGCACGATCCACCCACTTGCTTCATCATATCGCCACCTATGAAACGAAACTCAGCCATAGGGTCTTTCTCTTGCAAAGAGCGCATAAGGCGCGAAGCATGTAGATCACCAGAAGCTTCGCCTACAATGAGATAATACTTCATTTGAGTTGAGAGTTGAGAGTTGAGAGAGATAAGAATTGAAAGTTGACATTTACTAGGAGTGTATCACCCATTAAGCATAGAGAGTTGCTCCATCGCCTCATACCCTGTAACATCAAGATTGACAGGTGTTACAGCAACATAATTATGGTGCAAAGCCCATTGATCATTATCGGTTGCTAGTGGTTCATCGTTGCGATATTCACCCGCCACCCAATAATAGTTATAGCCATGAGGGTGCTGACGTTCGTCTATCTCGTTTACCCAACTCCCCTGCCCCATGCGACAAAGTTTAATTCCTTTGAAGATATGGGCTTTTGGGAAGTTAACATTTAGGCAAATACCCTTTGGCAGTCCATTTGCTAACACATGCTTAACGATGAAGCGAACGTTATCGCGTAATGGAGTAAGATCAGCATTTACATTATAATCGCAACTAGAGAAAGCAATAGAAGGTATATACTTCATACAACCTTCGCGGGCAATACCCATCGTGCCACTGTAATGATTATTCACAGAAGAGTTATCACCATGATTGATTCCACCAAGAATAAGATCAGGCTTTCTACCTTTTAGCACAACAGAAAGAGCTATCTTCACACAGTCGACAGGGGTACCAGAGCATGCCCATACCTCACAATCGGGGATATTATGATGCTGCTTTAAACGCACTGGAGCAGAAGCAGTAAAGGCACATGAAAAGCCTGATCGACCATCTTCTGGCGCACAAATCACCACCTCTGCAAAATCGGTTAAAAAAGAAGCTAATGTGCAAATACCATTAGAGCGGTAACCATCGTCGTTAGATATAAGAATTAATGGTTTCTTAATTTTCATAATTTTCGCTTTGATTTGCCTGCAAATGTACGAAAAAAGCTTTATAATACGTTTTCATTCACCCTTTTTATGTATCTTTGTAGCCTAAATACACTTATACGAAAAGGATAAAAAATGGGAAAAATTATAGCACTAGCAAACCAAAAAGGTGGCGTAGGAAAGACTACGACAACTATTAATTTGGCTGCATCTTTAGCCACACTAGAAAAGACAGTGTTGGTCATTGATGCCGATCCACAAGCCAATGCCTCAAGCGGCTTGGGCGTGGATATAAAGGAAGTGGACTGTTCCCTATACGAATGTATTATCAATCATGCCGATATTCGCGATGCTATCTACACTACCGACATTGAAGGTTTGGATATCGTGCCTAGCCATATCGACCTTGTGGGAGCAGAAATAGAAATGCTAAAACTTGAAGGCAGAGAGCGTGTAGTGAGCCAACTATTAGCTCCCATTCGCAATGAATACGATTTTATATTGATAGATTGTAGTCCTTCGCTCGGATTGATCACCGTAAACGCACTCACAGCAGCCGACGCTGTCGTCATTCCTGTGCAATGCGAATACTTCGCTTTGGAAGGTATCAGCAAATTGCTGAATACCATTAAGATTATCAAAAGCAAACTCAACCCGAAACTAGAGATAGAAGGCTTCTTACTAACAATGTATGATAGCCGCTTACGCCTAGCTAGACAGATTTACGATGAAGTAAAGCGACACTTCCAAGAGTTGGTTTTCAAAGCAGTTATTCAGCGTAACGTAAAACTATCAGAGAGTCCTAGCCATGGCTTACCTGTCATCCTTTACGATGCCGACTCTACTGGAGCGAAGAACCATCTAGCCTTGGCTAAAGAGATAATTGAGAAAAATAAGTAAACGAAGAAAAGCGACATAAAAGAAAAATGGCGGTTCATAAGAAATATAACAGAAATGGCAAGACCAATGCTTTGGGAAGAGGATTAGACGCACTCATCTCTACCGAATCGGTAAGCACACAAGGAAGTTCAACAATCAATGAAGTAGCAATTGATCAAATAGAGGCTAATCCCAATCAGCCTCGTCGTGAATTTGATCCCATTGCATTACAAGAATTAGCAAACAGCATTAAGGAATTGGGACTCGTTCAGCCTATTACCCTTCGTCAAATAGCCGAGGAGAAGTTCCAAATCATTGCTGGCGAGCGTCGTTGGCGAGCTTCTCAAATAGCAGGACTTACCGCAATCCCTGCTTATATTCGCACCATCAAGGACGAAAACGTAATGGAACTAGCCCTCGTTGAAAACATTCAACGCGAGGACTTAAACGCCATCGAAATAGCATTAGCCTACGAACATTTGCTTGAAAAGAGCGGTATGACACAGGAACGTGTCTCAGAGCGTGTAGGAAAAAGTCGTGCTGCTATTGCAAACTATCTCCGTTTGCTCAAGCTTCCAGCACAAGTGCAGATGTCTTTACAGAAAAAAGAGATCGACATGGGGCATGCCCGCGCCTTACTTTCTATCGACTCGCCTTCGCTTCAACTAAAGCTTTTCCGTGAGATACAGAAGAATGGATATAGTGTTCGCAAGGTAGAAGAGCTTTGCCAACAACTAAAGAATGGGGAAGACTTACAAACTGCAAAGAAGCAAATTGCTAAAAAGTCGCGCCTTCCAGAAGAGTTTAATATCTTAAAACAACGACTTTCATCATTCTTCGATGCGAAAGTGCAGATGAGTTACAATGCTAATGGCAAAGGAAAGATTAGTATTCCTTTCGCTTCTGAGGAAGAACTTGAGCATCTTATGGCTGTAATGGACAAGATAAAGAAGGACTAATCGCTACCGATGCGCAACAACTATCCACAAAGGATATTATAGAGAGAAAATTTAAAAAGATGGTTTCTATCAACAAGAAAATAAAGCAAATAATGGTGAAGAAAGTTCTCACACTCATGAGCATTCTTACCTTTTCGGCGAGTATGTATGCGCAAGTGCAGAAAGACACCATAAAGGTGTTGTATCCTGATGAAACCACACACGTGGAAAAGATTATAGAGCCAAATCAATATGAGACCATCGATTCCACTTTATTTACCCCCGATGATCTTCAAAGTCGTAAAGCTTTGGAAAAAGATAGCAAAGCCTTACAAAAGCAAGTTGCTACTAACGACAAAACTACAAAGCAAGGCAGAGATTGGACAAAGTGGAAACCCAATCCTAAACGAGCATTATGGCTAGCACTCGTATTACCTGGTGCAGGACAAATATACAACCGAAAATATTGGAAACTGCCTATTTTCTACGGAGGATTCGTGGGCTGTATTTATGCTTTAACGTGGAATAACCAGATGTATCACGACTATGCCCAAGCATATAAAGACATCATGGACGACGATCCTAACACACATAGCTACGACCAGTTTTTACATCTCGGGGCAAAGATAGATGCTAGCAACATCAAACAATATCAAACAGTTTTCAAGAAAAGAAAGGATAAATATCGTCGTTGGCGCGATCTAAGTATTTTTGTTACCATAGGTGTTTATGCGCTTTCGGTCATTGATGCTTATGTAGATGCATCACTATCCGACTTTGATATTTCAGACGACTTATCCTTGCATATAGCTCCTGCCGTAATCAATGACAACTCATGGGTTACCCCAAACAATCCTATGAAATCGTCGGCAATAGGTGTTAGCTGTGCATTAAAATTCTAGAAACAAATAAAACTTACTACCTAAACCTCTATCACTCATTATAGACTATGGATACAGAGAATACCAATATTGACACTAAAGATAAGTTGGAAGCAAAACTTGTAGACGATGCTTTCAAAGAACTACTAGATATTTACCTCGCTTCACGCCACCGTAAGAAGGTAGATATTATCACAAAAGCCTACAACTTTGCACGCCAAGCACACAAGGGAGTACGCCGTCTTTCAGGTGAACCGTATATCCTCCACCCCATTGCCGTAGCTCGCATTGCTGCAGAAGAGATAGGGCTAGGCTCCACAAGTATCTGTGCTGCCCTCCTCCATGATGTGGTAGAAGATACCGATTACACCGTTGAGGACATCGAAAACATGTTTGGAAAGAAGATAGCCCAAATAGTAGATGGACTTACAAAACTCTCTGGCGGCATCTTCGGTGAGCATGCTTCAGCTCAAACCGAAAACTTTAAAAAGCTTCTTATCACTATGAGCGATGACATTCGCGTTATCCTTATTAAGATATGCGACCGTCTTCACAATATGCGAACACTTGCCTCGCAACCTGCTAACAAACAATATAAAATAGCTGGCGAGACGCTCTATATTTATGCTCCACTTGCTAACCGACTAGGCTTAAACAAGATAAAAACAGAGCTAGAGGATCTTAGCTTCCGTTACGAACATCCCGAAGAGTACGCTTCTATACAAGAGAAGATAGCCTCAACACAGGAGCAACGCGATGAATTGTTTTCACAATTTACTACCCCTATTAAGGCTGAGCTTGATAAGATGGGCTTCGAATATGAAATAAAAGCACGTGTAAAAAGCCCATACTCCATTTGGAACAAGATGCAGAGCAAGCATGTTTCGTTCGATGAAATCTACGATATTCTAGCTGTACGCATCATCTATACACCAAAGAACAAAGCAGAAGAAATTAACAATTGCTTCCAAATATACGTAGCAATTAGCCAACTTTACAAGAGCCATCCCGACCGTTTACGCGACTGGGTAAACCATCCAAAGGCGAATGGGTACCAAGCTTTGCACGTTACACTGATGTCGAACCAAGGCAGATGGATAGAGGTGCAAATCCGATCGGAGCGTATGAACGATATAGCCGAACAAGGTTTTGCAGCACATTGGACCTATAAAGACGGCACTGAAATTACCGAAGAAGATGGAGAGTTAAACGATTGGCTCCGCACGATTAAGGAAATTCTTGATGACCCACAACCCGATGCTATGGACTTCCTCGATGTGGTGAAACTCAATCTTTTTGCCTCTGAAATCTTTGTTTTCACCCCAAAAGGAGAGATTAAGACGATGCCAGCAGGCTGCACTGCGCTCGACTTTGCTTTCCAGATACATACCTTCCTTGGAAGCCATTGTATAGGAGCTAAGGTAAATCACAAGCTCGTACCACTAAGCCACAAGCTACAAAGTGGCGATCAAGTGGAAATCCTCACTTCTATGTCGCAACGCATTGATCCGTCGTGGACTAATATTGTGTCGACAGCAAAGGCAAAGGGAAAGATACAAGCCTTACTGCGCCGCGAGGGACGTGAAATTCAAAAACAAGGAGAAACGATACTAGAAGAATGGTTGCAAGCAAATGGCTTTGAACTTACCACTTCGGTGCTTGACAAACTTACCGAATTTCATAGCTATAAAAAGCACAACCAATTATTTGAAGCTATTGGTAGGAAGAGGCTTGTGCTAGGCGATGCCGATATTAACGAACTCGAAGGAAAAAACAAATCAGAAGGAAAGAAGCTCAAGAGCAATTGGCGCAAGTATGTTCCTTTCTGGCATCCAGATGCAAAAAGAGAGCAAGACACCGCAGAAAGCTTGAATAGCAATTCCAAAGGGCTTATTGTTGTGCAGAAAGATTTCAATAAAAAGAAACCTATCTACATCAATGAAACAAACATCCACCAATACATCTTCCCTACTTGCTGCCGCACTATTCCGGGCGATGATGCCCTTGGGTATATTGACAATAACAACCACATAGAGATACACAAACGTGCATGCCCAGTAGCAGCAAAATTAAAGGCGGGATATGGATCACGCATATTAGATGTGAAATGGGATATGCACGATCAGCTCTTCTTCGATGCTACTATTGAGATTAGTGGTATCGACCGTCCGCGTATGCTACATGATGTTTCAGATGTTATTTCCGACCAGCTCAATATCAATATCCACAAACTCACTATCACTAGCGATGACGGTATCTTTGATGGAAAAATAGAGCTAAAGGTACATAACCGAAAGCAGGTTATAATGATCATAGAGAAGCTTCAGATGATCAATAATATGCAAGAAGTAAGGCAAATATTATAACTGTAAACGTTTACCTTGATAGTATAGGTACTCTCCAACACAAAGGAGAGTACTTTTTTTGCCTCTTTCCATAAGCAAGAATGTAAGTTTTATTCATAACCTCATCGCCATCTATGACCTATTACGTCGTAAAACATAACCTTTTAAAGGGCAATAGGTCATCGTTTACCAAGCAAAAGATCATCTTTTGGTGTCCAACTAATTAAAGAAAATGAAGATAAATCTAAGTTTGTGCAAACTTACTGATAATAAGGAGGAAACGAAATAATTTGCATAAAACTGCTCTATTTATAAAAGGCAGGAAAGTGCGGATTTAAGCAGAAGTTCAGTTACTAAATCATTACCAAGATTGGGAATAGGTAACGAAATGCAGATATAGGTAACTGAAATTATGTGGTTCGTGTGTTTGTTGCTTTGGTCGGCAGTTTTCTGCATAAGTAAAGAACGCTTTAATTCGGGTAACTTTGCCCATAAAAATTAAAGCGTATGAAAACAGAAAAGATGAAGGTGTTGCTCTACCTCAAAAAGAGCAGCATTGACAAGTCGGGTAAGGCTCCCATTATGGGACGTATCACGCTTGGAAGGAGTATTGCACAGTTCAGTTGCAAACTGTCTTGCAACCCCGATTTGTGGAATCCCCGTGAAAGCAGAATGGACGGAAAGAGTCGTGAAGCAGTGGAAGTGAATGCCAGATTGGAAAGTCTGCTGCTATCCGTCCAAGCAGCCTACCAATCTCTGCTGTCCAAAGGTTGCCCATTTGATGCAACTGATATAAAAGAGGAATTTCAAGG
>QWCY01000289.1_pt1 | contig 86757 bp, 87 predicted proteins | sample 1972631 | NCBI WGS metagenome assembly QWCY01 (sample SAMN09866696, study PRJNA288562) | Human gut metagenome isolate pre1_stool, whole genome shotgun sequencing... | isolation source: gut | host: Homo sapiens | place: USA: California
GTTGAGATTGCCCCCCCCCCGAGAAACACAGACGGCATAAGGGCGTTCACCTTAGCGGAAGTTTTGGTTACTCTGGGGATTATAGGAGTTGTTGCCGCATTAACACTGCCGAATTTAATTGCCGATTACAGAAATAATGTTGTTGAAACCAGACTTAAAAAATTTTATTCGCTTATGAATCAGGCAATTTTACAATCTATTGTTGATAACGGAGAAGTAGAAAGCTGGAGTTATTTTAATGATGATATCAAAGATGAAGGCGGAGAGCTTGTTAATCAGTCTGATAAAAACGATGCATCGTTTCAACGTTATCTTGCGCCGTATCTGAAAGTTATTGACAAAAAAGAAGCAAAAGATGCTCAAGGTAAAAAAATCTTTATTTATTTCTTATCAGACGGAAGCGCATTTTCTTTTGCCCAACATGAAAATCGTGACATACAGTTTTACCCTAAAAATCCTGAAAAATGTATAAAAAGACAAGATTACAAAGGGAGCTGCGCTTTTGCATTTGAGTTCTATCCGATAAATAATTCTAAAGATTGGAAATATTTATATGGCAAGGGAATGGAGCCCACTCTTTATAAATGGGACGGAGATGAGAAAACTCTTTATAATGATGCAGAAAGAGGATGTATGCGTGGAAATCAAAATGCAGGAGGAGGCTATTGCACTGCAATTATACAAAGAAACGGCTGGAAAATCCCGAAAGATTACCCCAGAAGAATAAGTTTTTAACCCTTTAAAAAAAAATATACAGGTTTACTATATTAAAATTTATTGTATTATGTTTAATATAGTTTATGTGTAAAAGAAGATAAGGGGAGAAGATGAAAAAACTTATTATTCTGTTAATAACGATATTTTTTGCAAATATTGTCTATGCAGGCGATTTTAATGTATACAAACTGGAAAACGGGCAAACCGTAGTAATTCAAGAAGTTAAAACAAATCCTATTGTTACAATTGATACCTGGATTAAAACCGGTTCAATAAATGAAAACGCTCAAAATAACGGTGTATCACACTTTTTAGAACACCTGTTTTTCAAAGGTTCTACAAACCACGCACCGGGAGAATTCGATAAAATTCTCGAAACCAAAGGAGCAATTACAAATGCCGCTACAAGTAAAGATTTTACCCACTATTACGTTACAATTCCTTCAAAAGACTTTGATTTGGCACTTGAAATGCATTCCGATATGCTTTTACATCCGCTAATCCCGAGAAAAGAGCTTGAAAAAGAACGTAAAGTCGTAATAGAAGAAATCATGAAAGATGCAAATTCCCCGAGTACTCTTGTTTACGACAATCTGGTAAATATGCTTTATACAAACCACCCTTACAAAAGAAAAGTTATAGGGAAAGCAGATATAATAAGCACAATTCAAAGAGAACAAATACTTGATTATTACAATAAATATTATAACCCTTCAAATATGGTTACGGTAATCGTTGGTGATGTCGATGCCGCCTCAGCTATCGAAAAGGTTAAGTTTGACTTTAACGGAGAATACAAAAAACCTATAAAACACGTATACCCGAAAGAAAAAATTCTGACATCACAGGCTAAAAATATTGCCTACGCCGATACCCAATCAGGATATATGTTAATAGGCTTCAGGGGCACTAAGATTGATGATAAAGATTCTTATGCTCTTGATGTTCTATCAACAATCTTAGGTGACGGACGCTCCTCGATTTTTTACAGAACGATTAAAGAACAAAAACAGCTTGCCTACTCAATAGGAGCAGTAAATACAGGCTTTAAAGACGACGGAATATTTTATATCTCGGCAAACTTCACGCCTGACAAGTGTGCAAAACTTGAAGAAAGTATTTTTGCCGAAATAAAAAATGTTCAAAAACACGGCGTAACTCAGGAACAATTACAGCTTGCAAAAAATATTATTGAAAGAGATACATATTATGAAAGAGAATCTATTTCAAATATTGCAGGAGAAATCGGTTATACGTTCGTAACCACCGATGACATAAAATATTATGAAACGTATCTCGATAACATAAAAAAAGTAACAGCCGAAGATGTAAAACGTGTTGCAATTAAATATCTCGGGAAAGATAAAAGTGCGGTATCAATAGTTTTACCGGAAACAAGCAAAGAAGTTAAAATTTCAAATATAACAAAAACCGAGCAGCCCGCCAAATTAATCAGTGAAAATGAAAACACGCAAAAATATGAACTTTCTAATGGTGCAACTCTTTTACTTACACCGAATAAGGTTAACGATATAGTTGCGATAAGCATTTTCTCCAAAGGCGGTGAATTAACAGAAACAATTCCCGGAACCGCTGACTTAACAGCATCTGTTCTGACTAAAGGAACAAAAAAATATTCATCAGTTGAACTTGCACAATTTTTGGAAGACAACGGTATCAAAGTAGTACCTTCTGCAAATGCCGACAGTTTTGCGATAACTGTATTAACAACAAAAAATGAATACGATAAAACAATGGATATTTTAAATGAAGTTATCAACAATGCAACTCTTGACGATTATGAAATTGAAAAGTCAAGAACTGACAAGCTTAACGCTATCAAAAAAAGCAAAGATATTCCGCTAAATCTTGCAATTGATAATTACAAAACTTACATATTCGAGAACACACCGTATTCTATATCAAATAAAATTCTTGAAAAAACATTACCGCAAATCACTCAGGAAGATATAAAAGCTTACTATGACAAAGCTTTCTTCCCGCAAAATGTCGTAATATCTATTAACGGAAATGTTGATAAAGAAAAAACAATTAATGAATTTACAAAAATTTTCAACAATAAAAAAGGTGAAAAGTTTGACTATTCTAAATATTCAATCCCGTCATTAAAAGAAGGTAAAAAAATTACCACATCCGTAAAAGATTTGAAAACAGACTGGATTATAATAGGCTGGCAAACCCCGGGAGTGCTTAGCCGTAAAGATTATGCAGCTTTACAGGTAATAGATTCTCTGTTAGGTTCAGGAATGAGTTCAAGACTGTTTAAAAATCTCAGAGATAAAGACGGTCTTGCATATCAGCTTGGTTCCCAATATTCACCAAATGCTCTCAAAGGTGCATTTATTGTCTATATCGGAACAAACCCAGAAAATCTGAATTATGCACAAAGCCGAATGCTTGAAGAAGTTTTCAGACTGAAAAAAGAATTTGTAGGTTCTAAAGAATTGCAGGAAGCAAAAGATAAGCTTTTAGGGCATTACATAATCGGTCAGGAAACAAACCTCGATAAAGCAACCACAATCGGTTGGTTTGAAGCATCAGGCAGAGGGTATAAATTTGATGACCAATATGCACAATTAATAAACAGCGTAACAGAATCTGATATAATAGAAGTTGCAAATAAATACTTTAACAACAATTACGTATTATCAATAGTAAAGCCCGATTAAAATCGGGCTTTAAACTTTTTTATTAACCGAACAAATCTTGTAATTTCTTTGCAGTTTCTTCTATACGTGCTTGTTTTTCTGCAGCCTGTTGAGTTTTATATGCTTGTGCCGCTGATATTTTCCCCATATCTTTTGCGATTTCTTTTGCATTAAATAATTGTTGCATGAACGGATGCCGTTCGTGAATGTTCACTAACCCTTGCGGCACATCATATATAATATGGTAAACATCTGATCCACCATTAAGTCTATACCGCAAAATTTTATTATTTGAACCTGGCATTGCAACAGGCAAACATTCAGAAACAGAATCTTGACCAATTAGTACATCTCTGCCATCATAAACCACCTCAGTTTTAAGAGCATTTATCGGCTTTATTAAATCTTCCATTACATGTTTATTAATTGCAGGATTTGCTTCTTCAAGAAAAGTCGCAAGTTTTTTTGCACCGTCACCTTTTAATTTAAATGCCATACCAAATGATTGAGAGTTGTTTTGTACAGGGGAAACGTTCATATTAATTCCTTTCTTTTTTACTACACAGGAAATTTAAAGAAAGTAAAAGCTTAAAGTTGCCCCCCCCCCGAAATTGTTACAATTTTTTACATTTACCAGTTAGTTCTTGTTAAAACCTGCTTGGCATGTCTGTCATACATCTTATCCTTGTACCATGCACCTTTAAATTTTTGATCTTCTTCATACATATATTGCATATCGTGAGATATAAAATATATCGCACTCACTAAACTTCCGTTTGCTCTGTACTGTTTAGACATATAAGGAAAATTCGGATAGTTCTCTGAAAACTTATCAATATATCTCAGTTTTCCCATAGCATCGTAATAATAAACAGTTCTCAAATCATTTTTATATTGAACAGCATAGCTTATTAACAAATTGTCTTTATAATAAAAGCCGCAGAGATTTTCTTTATCTGTTTCTTTAACACCGTTTCTCACAAGCATATAATGCCTTTTGTAATCCTTATCTTTCAAAAAGTCTTTATACTCTGCTCTGAAATCTTTTTTCTTATATTTGTAAACGGTATTTTCATCAAAAAGTTCGCTTTTATATTTATCAATGACCGCATCTCGTTCAACCTGTGTAATATCTAACCAGTCAAAAACAAGATTACCCGTAAGAACAATTTCCGAAGGGACATTTTCAACAGTTTTTGATGGTTCAATATCGGCTGCCAGTCCAGCTTTTCCTAATACTATCAAACACATTATAATTATAAATTTCTTCATATACACTCCTTCGATTTATATTATCATATTATGAAAAGCATTAATGTACAGACTTGACATTCAAAAGCATATATACTCAAACTTTCAGCCACTTAAAAAGTATTTGTAACAAAATTTTAACATATTTTTTTAAATTAAGCGATATTTTCTTGACGATAAAAATTGATGTATTATGATTAAGTAACATGTTAAAATTTAAGTTAGGTGTACTGTGCCTGAATTAAGAAAAACATGATTTGTTCATTTAGCTGAAATTCAGTAAAATGAAAGGTTTACAGCCTCAAGTTAGATTTTTTAAAAGATTTTTATATAGTACGTACACATAGACGAGGTGAATTAATGTCTAACACAAAATATGCAGAAAGAGTAACACCAATGGGTATCCCGCATACTCGTTTGGATGATTTACCGGACCTTATTGAAGTGCAGAAAAAATCGTTTGAATGGTTTTTAAAAGAAGGTTTAAAGGAAGAATTGCTTTCCTTTTCACCTATTAAAGACTATACAGGCAGATTAGAATTACACTTCTTACCTAACTATACTTTCGACAATGCAAAGTATACAATTGAAGAAGCTAGAATACATGATGCCACTTACGCAAAACAATTACGCGTAATGGTCAGACTTGTTAACCGTGACAGCGGTGAAATTAAAGAACAGGAAGTTTATATCGGCGATATTCCGACAATGACTGACAAAGGTACTTTCATCGTTAACGGTGCCGAACGTGTTATCGTTTCACAAATCGTTCGTTCTCCCGGTGTTTACTTCAAACGCGAAGTTTCTCCTGCAGGAAAACGTTTATATAACGCAACCATGATTCCTAACCGCGGTGCATGGCTGAAAATTGAAACAGATTCTAACGACTTAATCTACGTTAAAATCGATAAAAACAGAAAAATCTTAGCTACAACTTTATTGAAAGCTATGGGTATCACTGTTTCTGAAATGGAAACTTTATTCACTCACTTTGAATTCTTAAAGAAAACACTGGATAAAGATACAGCTGAAACTACAGATGATGCTTTAATTGAAGTATACAAAAAACTAAGACCGGGCGACCCTGCATCTGCAGCCGGCGGACGTTCCATATTGGAAGCACGTTTCTTTGATGAAAAGAAATACGATATCGGACGTGTCGGCCGTTATAAATTAAACAAAAAATTAAACTTAAATATTCCTAAAAACCAGAGAACTTTAACAGTTCAAGATATCGTTGCATCAATCGAATACTTAATCAACTTAACTTATGATGAAGGAACAGTTGACGATATAGACCACTTAGGAAACAGAAGAATTCGTTCAGTCGGCGAATTGTTACAAAACCAATTCAGAGTAGGTCTTTCAAGAATTGAAAGAATTGTTAAAGAAAGAATGACTTTACAGGATTCTGAAACTTTAACTCCGCTGAACTTATTGAACACTAAACCTTTGGTTGCTTCATTAAAAGAATTCTTCGGATCATCACAATTATCACAGTTCATGGACCAAATTAACCCACTTGCTGAATTAACTCATAAAAGACGTATTTCAGCTTTAGGACCCGGCGGTTTGATGAGAGAACGCGCAGGCTTTGCTGTTCGTGACATTCACCCTTCTCACTACGGACGTATTTGTCCTATCGAAACTCCAGAAGGTCCAAACGCAGGTTTGATCGGTTCATTGGCTACTCACGCGAAAGTTAACGACTACGGATTTATTGAAGCTCCGTTCTTTGTTGTTAAAGACGGCAAAGTTACCGACGAAGTTGTTTATATGACAGCCGACGAAGACGAAGAATTCCGCTGCGCTCCTGCAGATATTCAATTAAATCCTGATAATACAATTAAAGACGAATATGTTCCTATCCGTTACAGATCAGAATTTACAATGGGCGAATCCAGCAAAGTCGACTATGTAGGTGTATCTCCAATCCAGATTATCTCAGTTGCGACTTCATTAATTCCGTTCATTGAACACGATGATGCTAACCGTGCCTTGATGGGTTCAAACATGCAGCGTCAATCCGTACCTCTTTTGATTACTCAAAGACCCGTTGTCGGTACAGGTATGGAAAAAAGAGCTGCAAGAGACTCTGGTATGGTTGTAATCGCTGATTGCGACGGTGTTGTTGAAAGAGTTGTGGGTGAAGAAATTATTATCCGCGATATTCACAACAAACCGCATGTTCATACTTTAATGAAATATGTAAGAAGTAACCAGGATACTTGTATTAACCAGAAACCTTTAGTTAAAGAAGGCGATAAAGTTAAAGAAGGCGATGTAATTGCCGATGGTGCTTCTACAAATTGCGGAGAACTTTCATTAGGTAAAAACGTAATTGTTGCGTATATGCCGTGGGAAGGTTACAACTACGAAGATGCTATCCTGCTTTCAGAAAGATGCGTTCACGATGACATCTTCACATCAGTTCACATTGAAAAATTAGAAATAGATGCAAGACAGACTAAACTCGGACCTGAAGAAATTACTCGTGAAATTCCAAACGTTTCAGAAGATGCTTTAAGACATTTGGATGAACGCGGTATTGTTCGTATCGGTGCCAGAGTTTATGCTGATGATATATTGGTAGGTAAAGTTACACCTAAAGGAGAAAGCGAACATCCGCCGGAAGAAAAACTTTTAAGAGCAATCTTCGCTGAAAAAGCAAGAGATGTAAAAGATAACTCATTAAGAGTTCCTCACGGAGAAGGCGGCAGAGTTCTCGACGTAAAAGTATTTGATAGAGAAAAAGGTGATGAATTACCACCTGGAGCAAATACTGTTATCAGAGTTTACATCGCTCAAAAACGTAAAGTATCTGTAGGTGATAAACTTTCAGGACGTCACGGTAACAAAGGTATCGTATCTCGTATATTACCAAAAGAAGATATGCCGTTCTTACCTGACGGAACTCCTGTAGATATCGTATTGAACCCGCTTGGTGTACCTTCTCGTATGAACGTAGGTCAAACTTATGAATTATTATTAGGTTTGGCAGCATACCTGACAGGTAACTACTATGAAACACCTTCTTTCGATGAAAGATACGGTGACAACCAGTCAGAAAAAGCTACTAAAGCTGAATTACTTAAAGGTATTAAAGCTTCAGGCTGTGATTGGGTAAATGAAGACGGTAAAGTAAGACTTATCGACGGTAGAACAGGTGAACCGTTTGATGAACCCGTTGCAGTAGGTCTTTCTTATATCCTTAAACTTGTCCACCTTGTAGACGACAAAATTCACGCTCGTTCTACAGGTCCATACTCACTTGTTACACAACAGCCTCTTGGCGGTAAAGCTCAATTCGGAGGTCAAAGATTTGGTGAGATGGAAGTTTGGGCACTGGAAGCTTACGGTGCTGCTTATACTCTGCAAGAAATGTTAACTATCAAATCAGACGATGTTAACGGAAGAAACAGAGCTTATGAAGCAATCGTTAAAGGTGACAATATTCCAAGACCGGGTATTCCCGAATCATTCAAAGTACTTGTAAGAGAATTACAAAGTATCGGTTTGGATATTACGGTAGCGAAAAAAGACGGTGCAGAAGTTGACTTAATGACTGATATGGATGATTTAAGAAAATCAGCTCCAAGAAGAGTCCTTTCAGATATGGATTCAGAATTGTTAAACATTAACTTCTTTGAAACACCGACTACATTCGGAGACTTATAATAAGCAATAAATATAGCGGGGATAATTAATCCCCGCCAATAAAAGGAGAATTATAATAATGTCAACAAGCATAGATTATTTTGACTATATACGAATTAGTATCGCTTCACCGGAAAGAATACTTAAATGGTCTTACGGCGAAGTTACTAAACCGGAAACAATAAACTACCGTACATTAAAACCTGAAAGAGACGGTTTGTTCTGCGAAAGAATTTTCGGACCGTCAAAAGACTGGGAATGTTATTGCGGTAAATATAAAAGAGTAAGACACAAAGGTATTATCTGCGAACGCTGCGGTGTTGAAGTTACAGACAGTAAAGTAAGACGTCAGAGAATGGGTCATATTAAACTTGCTGCTCCTGTTTCTCACATCTGGTTCTTAAAAGGTATTCCTTCATACCTGGGCTTACTTCTGGATATGACTTTGAAAGATCTGGAACAGGTTATCTACTTCAACAACTATGTAGTACTTGATCCGGGCGAAAGCGAATTCAAAAAATTACAATTATTATCTGAAGAAGAATATGAAGATTATATGGCTGAACACGAAGATTCTGAACTCAAAGTAGGCATCGGAGCAGAAGCTATTAAAGAACTTCTTTCAGAAGTTAATACAAAAGAACTCGCTGAAGAAATCAGAACAGAATTGGCAGGAACCGTAAATTCTGTTCAAAAGAAAAGTAAACTTATTAAACGTTTAAGATTACTTGATTCATTGATTTCATCAGAAACAGATCCGACCTGGATGATTATGGATGTACTTCCCGTAACTCCTCCGGATTTAAGACCGATGGTTCAATTGGACGGCGGACGTTTTGCAACATCTGACTTAAACGACTTATACAGACGTGTAATTAACAGAAACAATCGTTTGCAAAGATTATTGGAAATGGGTGCTCCTGAAATTATCGTAAGAAACGAAAAACGTATGCTTCAAGAGGCAGTTGATGCGTTAATCGATAACGGCAGACGCGGAAGAACAGTTGTCGGACCGAATAACAGAGCATTGAAATCATTATCTAATATTATTGAAGGTAAACAGGGTCGTTTCCGTCAAAACTTATTAGGTAAACGTGTTGACTACTCAGGCCGTTCAGTTATCGTTGTTGGTCCTCAATTGAAATTGAACCAGTGCGGTTTGCCGAAAGAAATGGCAATTGAATTATTTAAACCATTTGTTGTTAATAAATTGATTGAAAGAGGTTACGTTCAAAACATTAAATCAGCTAAAAAGAAAATTGAACGCTCCGAAGCAGTCGTATGGGATATATTGGAAGAGGTAATCGACGGACACCCTGTTTTATTAAACCGTGCCCCGACTCTTCACAGGCTGGGTATTCAGGCATTCGAACCGAAATTGGTAGAAGGCCGCGCAATTCAGCTTCACCCGTTAGTCTGTACGGCATTCAACGCCGACTTCGACGGTGACCAAATGGCTGTTCACGTACCTTTATCAATTGAAGCCCAGACAGAAGCAAGAATGTTAATGTTAGCAACTAACAACATTTTAGCTCCAGCAACAGGTAAACCTATTATCACTCCTACACAGGATATGGTATTGGGTATGTATTACCTGACAATCCTGAAAAATCCGGAAATGGATCCTAAAGGATATTTCTACAACTTCCAGGATGCAATTTCAGCTCTTGAAGTCGGTGTAATTGAACTTCACGACAAAATCGTTGTAAGAGATGAACACGGCGAAAGAATTGAAACAACTGCAGGAAGAATTATCTTCAATGAAGCTGTTAGAAATGCTTTGGCATAAAGCAGTTTTGCAGCTAAGCAGCTAGGCGAATTTAATTAATATAAGGATAAAAAGATAATGGAAACAACATACACACATGGTAAAAAAACAATAGATTTCATTAACAAGCAAATGGATAAAAAAGGTTTAAACAATTTGCTTTCACAAATGTATCTAGAGTTTGGCGGCGCTAAAACCGCAGAATTGGCTAACAGCCTTAAAAACCTTGGCTATAAGTATGCTACTAAATCCGGTACAACAATCTCTATTGCAGACTTGCAAGTTCCGGAAGTAAAAAAAGAGCTGCTTAAAGATGCCGAAAAAGAAATCGAAAAATCTACAAACAGATACCTTAAAGGTGAAATTACGGAAGTTGAAAGATATACAAAAGTTATTGACACATGGTCTGAAACAACCGCAAAATTAACCTCTCAGGTTGTTGAAAACTTTGATAAATTAAACCCTGTATATATGATGGCATTCTCCGGTGCGAGAGGTAACTTATCACAGGTATCTCAGCTCGTTGGTATGAGAGGTCTGATGGCAGACGCACAAGGTCAAATCATCGACTTGCCGATTAAATCAAACTTTAAAGAAGGCTTATCCGTTACAGAATACATCATTTCATCATATGGTGCAAGAAAAGGGCTTGTAGATACAGCGTTAAAAACAGCCGACTCAGGTTACTTGACAAGACGTTTGGTAGACGTTGCACAAGACGTTATTATCCGTGCAGATGACTGCCATACTACAAAGTCAATTAACATGAAACCAATTACAGACGGCGATAACGTAATTGTACCATTAATCGACAGATTGCTTGGAAGAACGGTTGCTGAAGATATTGTTGACACTGACGGTACTGTTCTTGTAAAAGCCGGAACAACAATGAACAGAGAAGATGTTCAAAAAGTTAAACACTTAAATCTTCAGGAATTAAAAGTTCGTTCAGGCTTAACCTGCGGTCTTGAATACGGTATCTGCCAAAAATGTTACGGCTGGGCAATGACGACCCAAAAACTCGTTGATATCGGTGAAGCTATCGGTATTATTGCAGCACAGTCAATCGGTGAACCCGGTACACAGCTTACAATGAGAACGTTCCACACAGGCGGTGCTGTCGGCGTTAAAGATGCAATCAAAGAAGTTATTGCAAAACAAGACGGTGAAGTAGTTTCAAACGTTAAAACAAGAGAATTGAGAACACGTCACGGGGATGTAGTTAATATCTCTAACTATGAAACAGATATTGAGATTAAAGGCGAAAAAAGAACTGAAAAATACCATATCCCTGCAGGTTCTACAGTATTCTTTACTAACGGCATGAAGGTTAAAAAAGGCTTTAAACTAGCTCAATTTGAACCCGCAGCTCAAGGCGGTTCACGTCTTACCGAAAAAGCTACAAAAGATATTACATCTGACCTTTCGGGTGAAGTATTATATGAAGATTTCGTAGCAGACGAAAAGAAAGACAGACAGGGTAACATCTCAAGAACTACAAATAAACAGGGTATTATCTGGGTTCTCGGCGGTGATGTTTACAACCTTCCCGGCGGCTCTAAAGTCCTTGTAAAAGACGGTGAAAAAATCAAAGAAGGCGAAAAATTAGCTGAAACATTAACAATCTGTGAACACGGCGGAGAAGTTCGCTTTGGTGAAGATTTGGTTATTGAAGATGTGAAATTTGAAGGCAAAAATATCAAGAAAATTGTACAAGGTAAAGAATTAACAATTGTAATTGCATCATTAATGCCTGAAAACGCTGCATTTGAACAAACTAAAAAAGAACAGTTATGGACAGTTAATAAAACAGGCGAAAGATATATCGTTAAAGCTCCGGTAGACACTACTGTTGAAAACGGTATGATTATTGCCGAACTTATTGACGATGAGTGCGCTGTTACTTCATCAGGTGAAATCAGATACGTTGATGTTGAAGTTGATGAAAATCAGATTATTACAAAACCGGGTTCTGTTGTATTTATTCCGGAAGAAATTCACCAGATTAATAAAGATTCTTCTTTAAAAATGGTTGAAAACGGAACACACGTTACTGCAGGCACAGAAGTCGTTAAAGACGTATACTGCCACATTGACGGTATTGTTGAATTCAAAGAATATAACGATGTTATTCACGAAATTACAATCCGTCCGGGAGAAATTCACACACTTTCAAGTGTTTCCGAATTAAAAGTTGATGAAGGCGAAGTCGTTAAAAAAGGAACTGTAATTGCTGACGGTATTAAGGCTAAAGAAACTTCTATCGTTACAATTATGGATTCATCAATTGACGATATTGATATTGACGATTTGGATGAAGAACTTGATACAAGTCTTTCATTGGATGAAGACAATATCTCTAACCAGCCTATCCAAATTCTTGTAAGACCTGTTCAGGTATTAGAAGTGGAACAGAAAAATGTTTCTATTAAATTCAATACATCTGACAGCTTAATCGACATCGTTCCAGTTACACAATTACAGTACAAAGACGGTGCAAGAGTAAGAAACCTTGACGGATCGACAATCACAAGAACAAGCTTAGTTTTACAAATGCAAGGATACTTATCACACCTTAAAGGTATGGTTGAACTTGATGAAAAAGAAAACTTGAGAATTGTTGTTCTTGAAAACTTAATTGTTCGTCGTGAATTTGAAGGCAATGCAAAAACAATGTCTTCACTTCAAACAGAACTTCTTGTAAAAGACGGTCAGACTATTGATCCTAAAACACCTGTTGCAAAAACTCAGGTTTTAGCTATTAATGACGGTGTTGCTTCTATCAAAAATGAAAAAGAAGATACAAGAAGATTGTTATTAACAAGCGAAACTTATGAAACAATATTACCTGTAAAAGGTAAAGCTAATGTTAAAAAAGGCGACTTTGTAAGATTAGATTCAATATTAGCTGACAGCGGCGAAAAATCAACTGTTTCAGGTATGGTAACAGCCGTTAATAAAGGCGAAATTACTATCAGAAACGGTCGTCCTTACTTAATCAGCCCGGGTACTATGTTACAGGTTGAAGCAGGAGCACTTGTTCTCCGTGGTGATAACATTGCAACACTGGTATTCGAAAGACAAAAAACAGGCGATATCGTTCAAGGTCTTCCGAGGGTTGAAGAACTTCTTGAAGGCCGCAAACCTAAAGATTGCGCTATCTTAGCAGAAGATGACGGTATTGCTGAAATTGAAACTGATGATGATTTGCCGAGATTATATCTTGTAACAGATAACGGCAGAACTGAAATCAAATACGCAATTGATGCTAACATCGTTGTTCAGAATAAACAGAAAATAACAAAAGGTCAGCCTTTAACAAGCGGTCCTTTAAATCCGCACGATGTAATCAGACTTTGCGGACCGGAAGCTGCACAGCAATACCTTGTAGACGAAGTACAACGTGTATACCGTTCACAAGGTGTAGAAATCGCCGATAAACACGTTGAAATCATCGTAAGACAAATGACTAAGAAAGTTAAAGTTGTTGATGCCGGTGATACAACATTGTTACCCGGTGAACTTGTTGAAATGCAGACATTCGAAAAAGAAAATCATGAAGTAGAAGAAAAAGGCGGAACACCTGCAACTTGTGAATACATGCTGTTAGGTATCACCAAAGCTTCATTGAACACTGAAAGCTTCATTTCAGCCGCTTCATTCCAGGAAACAACAAGAATTCTTACGGAAGCAGCTGTGGAAGGTAAAAAAGACCTATTGAGAGGTTTAAAAGAAAACGTTATCATCGGTCGTTTAATACCTGCAGGTACAGGCTTCCATCACCTGTCAAACGCAAATGAAGAAAGAGAACGCGAAGAAAGAAAACGTGCAGTAGCACAAAGAAATCAGGCAAGAAAACCATCTGCGATTTTGGAAGAAATCGAAGGAATGTTCGGTGCTCCTGATTTCCAACTTGGCGGAGAAGACGAAGAATAATTATTCGTTAATATATAAAAAAGAGCCTCTTAATGAGGCTCTTTTTTAATATGTCATTTCCCAGTTATCGTTTAATATTTTGCCAAAACAGCCCCATCCAGAAACCGCAGTCTGACAATTATTAAAGGCTTCCTCACGTTCATCTTTATCTAGCGGACCGTCAAAAGCATTGGCCTCATCAACCCTGCCATCCGGATATAAAGCCATATAAAAAATATCACGACCAACTATATTAGGTCCCTTAGCCCCGTTTATATCAACTAACACTGAAATATGTGAACTATAATAGTCAAAACGAATTGCAGCGCCGCTTGAAAGCACATATGAATTTTTTACTGCATGCCCATATTCTGCTTCAGCACCGTTCAGTGTACGCATTTCCTCTACAGGCACAAAACACGGGGTTAAAGATGCTTCACATTTCTGAACTATTTTAAAATATGTTTCAATAAAATTGTTTGCGGCATCTTGCGAATTTATTCCAGCCTCTGTAAGATTTATTGCGTTACGATCTGTAATACATTGCAAAGCCGCCTGCTGAAGTTCGTTATAAACTTTATGCAGTTGAGTTACATACGTTCTACGTTGGTGATTTTGCATTAAAGACGGTACTGTCATTGCAGAAACTACACCAATTATACCTAATGTTACCAAAACCTCTGCAAGGGTAAATGCAGGTTTAGGAGCTACAGAAGTGCCCCCCCCCCGACACTGCGTGCATAAGCGCTGCTACACAAGTTCTGTGAAAATTGAAATTCATCAGAAACTGTTTGTCTGAAATGTGTTTTCATATTTTACTCCTTTCTAAAAACTTATTATAACAAATTCTGATAACATTTTCAACTTCAAATAATTAAAAAATAAGCCTCAGTTAATTGAGGCTTATTTTTTAATATGTCATTTCCCAATTATCGTTTAGGATTTTACCCAGGCAGCCATGCCATTGGGTTGGCGAACTGTTGTCGCATACTGAAGAGAATAAAGTATTTCTGTCTTCTTCTGATAAAGGAGGCGTAGAAGTCCCCAAGTCATCAATAACTCCGTTATTGTACAAAAATAAATTAAATAAATCTCTGCCTATAATATTAGGACCTTTTTGCCCATTCACATCAACAAAGATTTCAGAAATAACATCACTACCCTCTATTCTGTAACAAATTCCCAAAGAAGCACCACTTGCAAGAGAGTAGTGAGCTCTCGTAGAATTACACCCACCCCAGGTAGTTATTTCAGCACCTGACAATTTTTTGTAATCAGACATTTCCGCAAAGCAAGGTGATTTATCTGTACCGCAATTATTAGCTATTTTAAAATGATCTTCAATAAACTTATTTGCAGCCTCTTGATTAGTAAACCCTGCTTCCTTCATATTGATGGCATTTCTCTCTGTCATATATTGCAAAGCTGCCTGCTGAAGTTCATTATAAACTTTGTGCAGTTGAGTTACATATGTTTTACGCTGATGATTTTGCATCAACGTTGGAACTGTCATTGCAGACACCACACCGATAATTCCTAAAGTAACCAAAACTTCAGCCAATGTAAAAGCTCTTTTCATACAAATAACCTCGCTATATTTGTGACTATATACATCACCATTATAACAAAGTTTACAATTTTTACAACCCCTTAAAAACAGGTTCAGAAGCCTTAAAACGCCCCCCCCCCGAGTTCTGAATTAAAACTTTTATTCATATTCGCTCCTTTCTTTATTCTTTAATAATTATAACAAATTTAAGCATCTTTTTCAACTTTATGTTCTTATTATCCAGAAAATATCTAAATAATTAAATGGATTTTTTAAAAGTTTCAGACATCAGCATCCGTAAAATAAATTGAAAGGAATTTATTTATGGCAAGAATTATTGAAGGAGAAAGACGTATTATAAAAATGTCGGTTGACGATGTATTAAACATAGTAAGAGAATATCAGACAATATGTCATAAATCCTGTTGTTATGAACATACAAGAGAGCTTTTATCAAAAGCAGACTTTTATGTTCCCGAAGATGTATAATACTTTGAAATTACCCGATTGAGGTTTTGAAAAAATCCTTTTTGGTTTATGTTAATATTAAACAGAAAGGAGTTTTTCCATGAGAAAAAACGTTATTATTATTTCATTAATTTTTGCTATTCCATTGATGGCGTACATGGCACTTACGGCTTCAAACTCTACAACCGCCCAGACAACGCAGGCAGGGAAACCCGAAGTAATAAAATTTACCTCAGCAATGTGCCTTGACTGCCAGACTATGAACAAAATTTTTAAAGAAATTTTCCCTAAATATGAAAATAAAATTGTTTTAACTGAAATTCAAGTACAGGATAAAAATTCTTTTAATGAAGAACAAATAAAAAAATATAATGTAACTCTCGTTCCGACAATAGTCCTTTTAAATTCAAAGGGACAACAGGTTAAACGAATTGAAGGTGCGGTTACAAAAGAACAAATGGACAGCTACTTACAGGGACTTGAATAACAATGGAAAATTATATCAGCCTTTTCACACAACATGGCAGTTTACCTTTACTATTTGCATTATCGTTCTTAGGCGGTTTGGTTGCATCCATCTCGCCATGCTCGCTGGCAATGCTTCCGATCATAATCGGTTATATCGGCGGATATTCAGATGCTAAGCCTTTAAAAACGTTTATACAAATGCTGTTTTTCGTTTTCGGTACAGCAATTGTATTTTCTGTAATTGGGATAATATGTGCGATTACAGGTAAAGTCTTTATATCGTTTGCCGGAGGATATTTCGGGATATTTCTTGCAGGCATTATTATGGTTATGGGCTTAAAACTTATTGGAGTGCTTGATTTTGAACTTCCTGTAATGATAAAGGAAATGCCTAAAAATGACGGAACAAATACATATCTTTATCCGATTATTTTGGGAGGAATATTTGCACTTGCAGGAACTCCCTGTTCTACTCCGATTTTGGCAGGGATTATGGCATTTGCTTCATTATCCGCAAGTATTACACAGGCAATATTAATGTTATTCCTGTTCTCACTCGGTCAGGGATTAATCCTTATTCTTGCAGGCTTTTTGACTTCTCACCTGAAAAACTGGAAGGGCTTTTATAAATTCTCTGATTGGCTCTTAAAAATAAGCGGCGGACTTCTGGTAATTGCCTCTATTTATATTTTCTATAAAATATTTTCACCTTTCTTTGTATAGAAGTCTTTGAATACTTCTGAAGCTTTAATAAAACTGTAATCTGCTGAGAAATTTGCATTATTCTTATCCTTATTAATGCTTTTTTTCAGCAGTTTATTAAGCATAAAAGGCAGCCCAAATCCCAGAGAAGCCGATATCAGAAGTAAGTTAAAAATATACAATGCCGTTCCGGCATTACGTGTTTTCTTTAACGTTTTATTATCAAGATTAGCCAGCCCGTCAAGTTTTTGTTTTAAATCAGATAGCCTGTAAGTTTTTCCGGTTTGCGGGTTTGTAAGCTTTGTGTTAAAAAGTTTATCAGACAACTTTGACAAAGCTTTTTTCAGAAATAAATCTCCGCCCCAAAAAACAAGTCCTATGCTTGTTCCTCTTATAAGACAATCTCTATACTCATATTTATCCCTGCTGGCAAGCTGATACGGGAAATAATCACTTGTAATCCACATAGCAAGCCCTGTAAGACGACTCATATATATTGCATCTTTGTAATCAAATTTGTCTGCATTTCTGTTAAACCACTTAAAAATTTTATTTTCCGAGTTGTTGAGCATTCCTTTTTTTACCAAAAACGGAAGTGTTACTGCAGGTAGTACAGCAAGAGAAAATGTTGCGATTTGACGGAGCTTTTTGGATTTATCATGCTTTTTAGCAGCTTTTTGAGTGAACTCTTCATCTGCAAGTTTATATGTACCAGAATATCCCGAACGATTTGTTCTGTATTTTGTAAATGCATTTCCAAGCCAGGGAATAGCAGCGACCATTAGATTTGTTGTCAAAAAATCAACTGCATGAATTTTTGTATGCACATTAATCAAATCTTTTCTGAGTTCTTCCAAATCAGAATAACCATTCATTATCCCGTCAAATTTATTCTTGTCATGAAAAAGTTTCTCCGCGGTATTTCTAATCCCTTCTTTCAAATACTCTCCGTCTTTTGTTAAATATTTTTTAGAAACCTCTAAAATTCTCTTTTGTTCATTGTCAAATTTTTCTGCTATTTTATACGAGCTTAAAAAATGCTTATTTATTAAAGGTAAAAGTAAAAAAGGCGAAACAAACGTAAAAATAAAATAAAGCATTGATTTAAATACCCGTTCAGCCGCTTCATCTTTATTATTTGACATTATTGCCTGCGGAACTACAAAACCGCCTATATCCGTAATTCCTTTATTTAATAAAATATTAGATTCAATTGCCGCACAAACATTTAAGGCGGTTCCCTTAAATCCTGTTTTTTCAGTTTTACTTCTTAATACACTCTGTACTAACATTTTAATCCTAAAATTTAAAGGTGTGAAAATATTTTTTTTTGTTATTATAGTAAAATAATCGTTACGTACAGTTGTAAAAAAGCCCTGTGTATCGTATAATAGGCTCAAAGGAGTATAAAAATGAAAACATTTGAAGGGCAATTAGTAGCAGGTAATGAAAAATTTTGCATAATTATATCAAGGTTTAACGATTTTATCGGTTCAAAGCTTCTGTCAGGAGCTATAGATGAACTTAAACGCCACGGAGTTGCAGAAGAAAATATTGATGTGGTTAAAGTTCCGGGTGCATTTGAAATTCCTCTTGCAGCAATGAAGTTTGCAAAAACTCAAAAATATAACGCAATTATTACTTTAGGTGCAATAATCCGCGGTGCAACAGCTCACTTTGACTATGTTAGTGCAGAACTTTCAAAAGGCATTGCACAGGTAAGTCTTCAAACGGAAGTTCCTGTTATCTTTGGAGTTCTGACAACCGAAAATATAGAACAGGCAATTGAAAGAGCCGGAACAAAAGCAGGTAATAAAGGCTCAGATGCAGCTAAAGCTGCAATTGAAATGGCTAATTTATTGAAATTGGTTTAGTGTTTATTATATAAGGGGAAAAAAATGAGTGAAGTAATTACCGAGTACAGAAATGAGAATACAAAAAATATTGATATTCTCCCTACTATTGAAATAGTCAGAAAAATGAATGAAGAAGACAAACTTGTTGCTCTTGCCGTTGAAGAAGAAACAGAAAATATTGCAGCCGCTGTTGATTTAATAGCAAAACAATTTTTGAAAGGCGGCAGATTATTTTACTTCGGAGCAGGAACATCAGGCAGACTTGGTATTTTAGATGCTTCCGAATGCCCGCCGACTTTCAGCGTAGCCCCCGATATGGTTCACGGTATTATTGCAGGCGGCGACAAAGCCTTCAGAACTGCTGTTGAAGGTGCTGAAGACAACTTTGATTTAGGATACGAAGATGCAAAAGTTTTAAAAGAAAACGATGTTGCAGTTGTAATCTCTGCAAGCGGAAACCCTAAATATCTTCTCGGGGTTTTAAAAAGGGCGGAAGACGTAAACTGTAAAACAATAGGGATAACCTGCAATTCAAAAGGCAGAATTGCGGAAGAAGCAGGTCTTGTAATTTGTGCAGAGGTCGGCCCCGAAGTTATTGCCGGGTCTTCAAGATTAAAAGCCGGAACTGCTCAAAAAATGATTTTGAATATGCTTACAACAGGTGCAATGATTAAAATAGGAAAAACTTACGAGAATTTTATGATTGACCTGAAAGCAACAAATGAAAAACTTAAAGACAGAGCAATAAGAATTGTTGCACAAATTGCCGATGTTCCGCACAGCGAAGCACTTGCAACACTTCTGAAATGCGATTGGGAAATAAAAACAGCAATTACATCAATAATGATGAAACTTGATATCGAACAATCAAGATTAGAATTAAAAAAACACGGCGGTGTACTCAGAAAACTTTTACACGCCGGTCAGGCAGTATAAAGGAGAGCTTGAAAAATGAAATTAACAGTACTTGGTGCAGGATGTTGGGGCTTAACATTAGCGTGGCTTTTAACTAATAATTTTGAGAATATAACAGTTTGGGGCAGAGAACAGGACTTATCGGAAGATTTAAAAACTAATAAGCATTGTTCAAAACCTCTTGAAGTTCAACTCGATGAAAAAGTTGAAATTACATCTGATTTAAAAGCGGCAATTTCTGATGCCGATATAATACTTTCGGTTGTAGCAACATCTGGAACACGCGATGTTTGTGAAAAATTAAAAGAAGCAGGCATCAAATCCGAACAAATTTTGGTTAATGCTTCCAAAGGAATTGAGCTGCCTTCACTTATGAGAATGTCACAGGTAATTAAAGATGTACTGCCCGAACAAAAACTTGCTATACTTTCAGGTCCAACACTTGCAAAAGAAGTTCTTGCAGGACTTCCGACCGCAGCATCGGTTGCATGCGAAGATATAAAAGTTGCCGAATATGTTCAAAAAGCTTTAAATGTTCCGTCAAAATTCAGATTATATACAAATACAGATGTTATCGGGGTTGAGCTTGGCGGGTCATTAAAAAACGTAATAGCAATAGCTTCGGGATTTGCTCATACAATGGGGCTTGGTGACAATTGTGCCGGAACACTTTTAACACGCGGGATGGCGGAAATTGTCAGGGTTAGCATTACTCTCGGTGCAAATCCGTCAACTTTATACGGTCTTTCGGGAATGGGCGACTTAATTGCAACCTGTTCAAGCCCGATGTCAAGAAATTATACAGTAGGTTCTATGCTTGCAAAAGGTAAAAAAATAGATGATATTTTAAATGAACTCGGTTCTGTTGCAGAAGGTGTTAAAACCTCAAAAGCAATATGCGAACTTGCTAAAAAGTTAAATATTGAAGTTCCGGTATCAAATGCTATTTATGAAGCTGTTTACACCGATATAACTCCTCAGGCGCTTTTGGAAAAATTAATGAACAGAAAACTGAAAGAAGAAGAAAGATACTTATAATGAAATATGCCGTTAAATATTTAAAAAACACATTTTACCCTCTTGAAGTTCCCGAAACAATTCATATTGAAGACGGACAAATGGTTCTTGTAAGAACAGAAAAGGGAGAGGAAGCTTTAAAAGCATTTATCGTAAATTCGCAAATTGCCGAATTATGGGATAAAAGCAGTGATAAGCCCCAGCCTTTTCATGTAATAAGGACTTTATCGCAAAGAGATCTTCAAACGCTTGAAGAAATAAAACAAGAAGAAGTTCAATCGTTTTTTAAATGCCAGGCGTTGGTTCAACAGCACAAATTAAATATGAACCTTGTACAATGCAGAATAACTTTTGACAGAAGAAAAATAACATTCTATTATACTGCGCCTGAAAGAGTTGATTTCAGAGCATTATTAAAAGATTTAACACAGGTATTCACGCGCGTCAGAATTGACCTTCGTCATATAGGTGTAAGAGACGAAACCTCAATCCTTGAAGGAACCGGAGTGTGCGGCAGACCATTCTGTTGTTCAAGTTTTTTAAGAAAATTTGCAACAATCAACGTAAAACTTGCAAAAGATCAGGGAATGCCTATTGCTCCCGGTAAAATCTCAGGAACCTGCGGCAGACTTTTGTGTTGTTTAACTTATGAATATTCAAATTATATTGACGCTGCAAAAGGGATGCCGCCTGTAGGCTCTTCAGTAATGACCCCTGACGGTCTGGGCAAAGTTTGTTATCTTCAATTCTTAAGCGGTAAAGTTGCCGTAAAAATGGAAGACGGAAAAACAAAAGAATTTCCAAAAAATGATATTGAAATGGTCGATGCTGATGTCAATGTTGAGATTGATGTCCCGGTATTGAACACTTATACCGATGACAATGATAACATTGACATCAGACAGTTAGAAGATGACAGAAACAGTTCGACGGGTAACGTCTAGAGCGGCTAATTCGCCCCCCCCCCGAAGATCCGAGACATCCATGATATTTTGACATAAACAAAGTAAATTTCACCGTTAGTTAATCTTACGTCATACTTTGGCATACCTTTATGCTTATCATCCTGAGCAGCCTCGCGGACTTCTGCAACCAATTCGTCATTCGTAATTTGGTGTAATTCTTTTACACTGATGACTTCTTTGTCAACAATTTTCATTAATTTATCATAATCGCTCATATAACTATTATATCAAATATTAAGATATATTTCAAGAGCATATAAGTAAAATACTACAAATACATTATATAAAGAAAAATGTATATAAATTCGCAACTTTGGAACTTTATTGTTCGAGAAAAGTAGTTATATAGAATTCCAAATTTGATAATACAGTTTATAGTTAGATTGTATTCTAGCTTGATATAGCTGCTGCCTTATTTCATTAGAAATGACCTTACATTTGCCTGCTTTGTAGTCAGCAACAGCGCGATTATGCATTTTTATGCACATTGGATCTCCTCCAAGAAGTTTGCAAGATTGTTCTGCATTTTGGTTTAAAAATTCATGTTCAAAAACTTTAGCATCATAAGCATATGAGCTATAAGGATTACCGCAATACATTAAATCTCCAGCAAAAACAGGATATCCGCATAATATAAAAGCAATTAAGATAAAAAGTTTTTTCATTTTGTTCTCCAAATATAATAAATTATATCAGAATTAGGTGATTAGTGCAATATATAAAAATAAAATGTCGAAGAAGGGACTCGAACCCTCAAGGCGTTAACCACACGAACCTGAATCGTGCGCGTCTACCAATTCCGCCACTTCGACATTTCAATTTGATATTAAACTTTCACTGTACATGATGTATCAACTGTGGCGGATGCGCTTTCGCGCCCTCTCAAAAAATGATTATCAATCATTTTTTTCGGCAGAGTGCCACTTCGACATTCTAAAACTTTTTATTTAATTTTCACATGATTTTGTGCAATGTACTATTTTATTTTCCTAAAAAATTCATCAGAAATCAACTGTGAATATTTATTTTTTTCATTTGCTGAAATTAAAAGCCTCGCTTCGCCGTCTTTTGTTTCTGCAACAGAGATTATACCGCCGATATCCCCTATAGGAAGTTTCTTTATTCTGGCTTCAAATTTCACATACGGAACTGCTTTTCCGTATGAATTCATCGTTCCATGCTTTGTAACTTTTAAGTCTTCAACAGATACAGCCTGATATTTAATTTTACTTACAGCTTTATAGAGTTTTTCTTCCACATTATCTGATTTTATATCTTCCGCAGTAAGAATATCTTTATCCCCCGAATCAACAACAAACATTTTTTGTCCGGAAGCTTTATGTTCCGCAACAACAGCATTATAGCCCATTATACCGGCTGCTTTTTCTATTTCAAATTCATCATTTATTTTAGAAAAATCTCCGACTTTCTGTGCACGTTCGAGCATGGTTTCTTTAGACGGATTAAAATAATTACCTATAAGACCGCTTACAAACTCTTTACCGCCAAGCGCCATGAAGCCCACAACGGCAAGTGTAAGGATTATTGCTCTTAAAATATTTTTTAAACATCCCATGTTGAAATCCTTATCATGTTATACTATTATTATAACTATGAAAAAGGCAGAAATCAATCATATCAATACAGCTGACATTAAGGTGGAAGATTTGACACCGGCAATGCAGGAATATTTAAAAATCAAACATCAAAATCCTGACAAGATTTTGTTATACAGACTAGGCGACTTTTACGAAACATTTTTCGAAGATGCGGTAATCATGTCTAAAGAGCTTGAATTAACCTTAACAGGCAGAGAACAGGGTAAATTCGGAAGAATTCCTCTGGCAGGAATTCCTGCTAAGGCTGTTAATAACTATATAGAAAAGCTTGTCCAAAAAAATTACAAAGTTATAATTTGCGACCAGCTTGAAGACCCGAAATTTGCCAAAGGGCTTGTGAAAAGAGGCGTTACACGTATAGTTACGTCCGGTACGCTTACAGAAAGCGACTTTTTGCAGCAAAATTCAAATAATTATATTTGTGCTCTTTTTAAGGATGATAAAAAAGATATATGGGGATTTTCTTACGCTGATATATCAACAGGAGAATTTAAAGTTACACAGGCTCCTTATGAGCTTATTCTTGCAGAACTCACAAGGATAGCTCCGGCAGAAGTCGTCGGACCTTCTATAAAACAGAAAATTATGCCGTTTCAGATTGTTCCTGACGAAAAAATTGATTTGCCCGAAGATATTACTAAAATTTATAACTGTTCAAAAGTCCCGTCATCAGTATTTGATGCCAATTTTGCCGAAAACAATCTTAAAGCGGTATTTCAGGCAAGCAGCCTTGAAGCTTTCGGGTACGACAGATATAAAACCGGTTTCAGAGCTGCAGGCGCATTGCTTGCTTATGTTTGGGAAACTCTTAAAGATAACGTCCCCAAATTTGAAAGAATTGAACCGTATGAACTTTCGGAATATATGATTTTGGACGGAAGTACCAGAAAAAATCTTGAACTTACAGAAACTCTGCGCGATAAAAATAAATTCGGCTCACTTTTATGGTCAATTGATAAAACTAAAACCAATATGGGGGCAAGACTTCTTAAAAACTGGGTCTGTCAGCCTTTAAAAAGAGTTGAAGAAATTAACAATCGCCAGAACTGTATTACGGAGCTTGTCGAAAAAACTGATGACAGAATAAATATCTCTAACCTTCTTGAAAAAATTTATGATATTCAAAGACTTGCAACAAGAATGTCAAACAGTTCGGCAAACCCTAAGGATTTTTTGAGCTTAAAAGCATCGTTAATGATACTTCCTGACTTGCTTGATGCAACAGAACATCTTAGCTTTAACCCGTTAGCACACGTTGCGCAATACAGGGATGAAATATCCGAATATACTTCATTAATCGATAGAACTATTGCCGAAAATGCTCCTGTTTTAATTAAAGAAGGCGGCATTTTAAAAGAAGGCGTGTCGGGTGAACTTGATTATTTTAGAGAACTTTTAACCGGCGGTGAAAACTGGTTAAAAGAATTTGAGGAAAGGGAAAAAGAAAGAACAGGTATTAAATCCTTAAAAATAGGATTTAACAAAGTTTTCGGCTACTTTATAGAAATTTCGAATTCATATTTAAATCAAATTCCAGAAGGTTATGTAAGAAAACAAACGCTTACCAACGGAGAAAGATTTATTACTGAAGAATTGAAAAAACATGAAGATGATGTTCTTTCAGCAAAGTTCAAATCTACGGAACTGGAATATAAATTGTTCTGTGACTTCAGAGAATACTCTAAAGAGTTCGTGTCTAAAATCAGAGAAATTGCAGACTGTATTGCTCAATGCGACGTGTATACAGGACTTGCGCAGGCAGCTGCCGAAAACAATTTCTTTAAACCGATAATTGATAATTCTGATGACTTTATAGTTAAGAACGGCCGCCATCCTGTTTTAGAAAAGATACTTCCGCTTGGAGAGTATGTTGCAAATGATTTGGAACTGAAATGCAATTCATCAGATGCAACACAATTTATGATTTTAACAGGACCCAACATGGCAGGTAAGTCTACTTATATGCGCCAAAACGCATTAATTGCAATTCTAGCGCAAATAGGATCATGGGTTCCGGCTGATTACGCAAAAATCGGAATAATAGACAAGATATTCACACGTGTAGGAGCATCAGATGATTTGACACTCGGACAGTCAACATTTATGGTTGAAATGATTGAAACTGCCTGCATTTTAAACTCTGCTACAGACAGAAGTTTTATCTTGCTGGATGAAATAGGGCGAGGAACAAGTACTTATGACGGAGTTGCAATTGCCTGGTCAGTTGCCGAATACATTGCTACAAAAATTAAAGCAAGATGTATTTTTGCAACACACTATCATGAATTAAACGTAATGACCAAAACTTATCCGCAAATCAAAAATTACAGAATTACAATAAGCGAAGAAAACGGAGAAATCGAATTCCTTCGTAAAATTGTCCAGGGCGGAGCAAGCAAAAGTTACGGTATTCAGGTAGCAAAAATGGCAGGGCTTCCGAATGCTGTCATTAAGCGTTCACAGGATCTTATGACAAGAATGCAAAAGGATTACTCAAATAATCTTGCAACACGTAAAAAGAATGTTGACGTACCTGCTGTTGATGTGCCGCAGCTTAATTTATTTAATTAATATAACAGAAGGAGGTAAAATTATGATTTTAAACAAGCTTAAAGCTGCCCCCCCCCCGGCAAGCATAGCTGCTTAACCTGCTACAATAGGGGCTTTTGGGAGTTTTGCAACTATTTTCATGGCTTCACTCTGGCAGAAGTGTTGATTACTTTAGGAATTATAGGGGTTGTAGCTGCATTGACTTTGCCTAATTTGATTGCAAGTTACAAAAAACAAGAAACCGGTGCCAGATTAAAAAAATTCAATTCAATGATGGCTCAGGCATTGATTTTATCTGTTGATGAAAATGGAGATGTAAATGAATGGGATATGTCTTTGTCTCCTGAAATATTTGCTCAAAAATATTTCGGACCATATTTAAAAATATTATCTGTTGAAAAAAACGGAAATAACGCAATTATATATTTTCCTGACGGAACCACAGTGTCTATGGCAAAAGGCAGATGTATGGATTGTATATTTGATACAAACGGGACTAAAAAACCAAACGAGGTTGGACGTGACCAATTCGTTTTCTTAGCTTGTGACAGAACAATAACAGAATGGTGCTCAAATAAAGGCTGGTGTACATACAGAGGCAACAACCAACCAACGAGAGATAAAGCACTTGAAGCTTGTAAAAAAACTCCACATTATTGCTCATCATTGTTAGAAATTGATAACTGGGAATTTAAAAAAGACTATCCATACAGACTTTAATAAATATTTGTAAAAATTTTACAGATAAATAGCAAAATTTCTCTTGTTTAATCTTAAAATACAAACAGGAGAAATTTTTATGTCAGGTGTTGAATTAGAATTAAATAAAGTTACGGTACCCGCTCAGCTTAAACAAACGGAAGAAATAAAAAAAGAGGAACAACAAAAGGCTTGTGAAGATGCTGAAATTAAACTTGAACAACAGCCTGATAAATTTGAAAAATCCGCTGATGATAAATTTGTTGAGAAAAAGCCTAAATCATTAAGAGAAAAACTTGCAAATGTTTGTAAAACATTTGTAAAAACAGGAGATTATCTGAAAGCAACAGGGGCAACAGTAATTTACGGCGGATTGACTGCCGGAGCTGTTATGTTTTCAAATTGGCTTGTAAAAGGGTGGCCTAAAGTTTTCAAAAAACAAATACCTCTAAAAGATATGTTTAACAAACCCTTAAAATGTGTAAGTAAATCATCAAAAGTTTGGGCAGGTATAGCATTTGCGGCAACAGGCGGATATCAATTTGCAAAAGCTTATCTTAAAGCAAATCAGCACGCTGCACATGTAGACCAGAAACTTAATAATCGTTAGACAAGTTTTGCATAATTTTCATTATAAAAATCGCCAAAACTATCGTTTAAAATCGCTTCACGACATTTTTGAGAGAATTCGACAAGATATTTTATATTGTGAATTGATAAAAGTGTAGCAGCAGTACTTTCACCGCATCTCCACAAATGTCTTATATATGCTCTTGAATGGTTTTTACATGCATAACAGGTACAACCTTCAACAAGAGGTCCCGGATCTTCATGAAACTCTTTATTTTTGATATTCTTTTTACCATTCGGCGTAAAGAATGAACCGTGTCTTGCGTTACGTGTAGGAAGAACGCAGTCAAACATGTCAATACCGCGTTTAATTCCGTCGAGTAAATCCTCAGGAGTTCCGACCCCCATTAAATAACGGGGTTTATACTTAGGAAGCAGCGGAGCAGTAAATTCAACAAAATGATTCATAATATCTTTTGTTTCCCCGACGCTTAAACCGCCGATTGCATATCCGACAGCATCATAAGATGAGATAACAGAAGCACTTTCACGTCTTAAATCATCAAAAAATGCCCCTTGAACAATAGGAAACAAAGCCTGACGGGGATTTGTCTTAGCCTTAAAACATCTTTCCAGCCAGCGGTGAGTTCTTTCCATAGCCTTTTTGGCTGTATCGTAATCACAAGGAAACGGTGCACACTGATCAAATGCCATAATAATATCGGCACCTATATCCTGTTGAATTTCCATTGAAACCTCGGGATTTATAAAATGTTTTTTACCGTCTTTCGGGTCACGGAATTCAACACCATCTTCGGTAATTTTATTGAGATGACTTAATGAAAATACCTGGAAACCGCCTGAATCCGTTAAAACAGGTTTATGCCAGTTCATCCATTCATGAATTCCACCGAATTGTTTGATAAGCTTAGTTCCTGCTCTCAAATATAAATGATATGAATTAGAAAGCATAATTTGAGCTCCCGTATCCATAATTTGATCAGCCGTTAAAGTTTTAACGGCTGAATTTGTACCTACAGGCATAAAAATCGGAGTTTTAATCATTCCATGCGGTGTAGTTAAAACACCTGCTCTTGCTCCGGTTTGTTTACATTCATGAATTAATTCATATTTAAAATTTTCGTGAGCATTGTCGCGCATTACTCATCAATACCTTCCGTAACCAATTCCATCATATTTTTATAATCAGGACAAAGTTCCTCAGGCTTAAAGTATATATTAATTTCTCTTTCAGCACTTTCCAAACTATCAGAACCATGTACTGTATTATATTCTTTTAATTGAGCAAAATCAGCTCTGATAGAGCCGACATCAGCTTCGCAAGGATCTGTTACGCCCAAAAGATGACGTGCACCCTGCACTGCTTTATACCCTTGAAATACCATTGCAACAATAGGTCCGCTTGTAATATATTTTACAAGGTTAGGATAAAACGGTTTATCAATATGTTCTGCATAATGTTTTGCTGCGATTTCTTCTGTCACTTGAAGCATTTTCATACCGATAATTTTATAGCCCTTTTTTTCAAAACGGCTGATAATTTCACCGATAAAACCTCTTTTTACTCCATCCGGCTTAATTGCCACAAATGTTCTTTCTTCTGTATGCATAATTCCTCCATTCAAAATTATTTTACCATAAACATAAGCTAATTAATACTTTCCAATTTTTTAATGCTCTTTAAAAGCATGATTACCATCATTACACAGAGCAGAACAGCGGCAGCCGCCAACCCGTACCAAAAACCGCGCAAATTTAAGTTAAAACGAAAAGCAAGTGTATATCCTAAAGGAATTGAAAGCAGCCAGTAAGCAATAAAGTTTGAAATCAAAACAATACCTGTTCTTTTCATACCTTTAAAAATTCCGGCAAGCGCAATCTGTAGTCCGTCAAATATCTGAAACACAGATAAAATATATAAAACAGGTACGGATATTTTAACAAGGTTACTATCCTGAGTAAACAAGCCGACAAGAAAGTTCGGGAATGAAGAAAATATTAACGCACTAAGCATCATAAATCCCACAGACATTACAATTCCGACAAACGAATAACGTTTTAAATCATTTATATTTTTAGAACCGTTTGCAAAACCGACCTTAACAGCAATAGCATTTGAAATAGCAAGCGGAACCATAAACGAAACCGTTGTTAAAGTACAAATCAAGTTTTGTGCCGCCGCATAAACTCCCGATACTCTACCCATAATTATGGCAATACTGTTAAATGCGATAAATTCAACCATAATTGCACAGGAAATCGGGATACCTATTTTTATAAGACTTTTATAATATTCAAAATCTTTGTAATCATTAAAATTCATTACTCTGAAACAATAGATTAAAAGCGCAAAGCCCATAAAATATCTGACTATAAAACTTGCAACAGCCAGTCCTAAAACTCCAAGAGAAGGGAAAGGCCCCAGCCCGAATACAAGAGTTACGTTTAATGCAATATTTAAAAATACTGAAAATACTGTTACCAAATTCGGGAATAAAACAATTTCAAATGCCTGCAAAAACTCTTTTAAGGCAGCATGCAAATACCCGCCGAAAGTGGCAAAAGCAGTAACAAACATATATTCCTTAATCATAGGAACGAGTTTAGCTTCAAAATGCAGATAATCGATTAAAGGAATAGATGCGAGAACCGCAAACATTACAATTACACCGAGCACCATTGAAAATCTGATTGTCGGAAAAAAGTATTTTTTAGCACTTTTTTTCTCACCTCTATAGTTTGACAATAAAGGAGAAACACTTGCAATCAAACCGATACCGAAGGTTTGAATACAATTGGTAATTGCAGTTGCAATGCTTATTGCAGCAAGAGTATCGGTAGAATGATGCCCGGCAACAAGCACATCTCCCGCACCAATCAGAATAAACCCGAGGTTTCCCATAATAATCGGCAGGGCAATGTTTAAAAGTTCTTTAGCGTAATACTTAAATTGGGTACTCATACGAACATGATTATAACACAAATATTTTTGGGTAACCTTACAAATTAATTTTCAAGCATTATTTGGTTCCAAGGATAATCATCTTTTATTTCCCAGCCGTCAATCTGAATTAGTCTGGCACAAGCATGACGTCTACCGGAAGAACTCACATCTGAATTATCCGAATTTCCGTATTTGCACTCATCCAAAAGTTCTTTTCTTGTCAAATTTTGATGGCTAGAATTTGAAGCAATAAATTTACCTTTATATATTCCAAAAAGGAATCCTCTCTTCCCGTCAAAGTTACCTTCTGGACTCTGTCCCTGATTACAAAACTTATATTCAGTACAAAAAAATATATGTAGAAGAGCAGTGCCTGAAACATAAGCATCAAAGCCTGAGCCGTCATTAAAAGCTACAGAAAAACCGCTACTTGTACTTTTTTTAGAAACAATTTGTATATATTTTCCTATCGAGTTGTCATACCATTTTTCAAGTTCTTTACCATTTTTTATTGCTTCAGCGGGAAATATTACATCTTCAGGCATTACACCTTCATCTTGCTGCCATCGAAGAACAGCCTGACTCATTATTGAATAAAATCGTGCAAGTTTAACTGCAACAGCTTTTTTTTGATGATTTGCAATTAAAGCAGGCATTGTCATTGCAGCAACAACACCGATTATTCCTAAAGTAACAAGAACTTCAGCTAAAGTAAAAGCTCGAAAGCATTGACTGACCGTATTACAGGAGCTTAAAGCTGCCCCCCCCCCGACATTAGAAAGTTTTTAAATAATTTTTTCATTTTCTGCTCCTTTATTTATTATTACAGTTATAATTATAACAAAACATTAAAAGACTTTCAAGATGAAAAAAGTATTAAGCATTATAATCAAGTTTGTTTCCGACATTTTTATCTTTTACAGCTTGAGCCTGCATTTTTATACTTTGCGCCTGAGCAGCAACTCTATAATCCTGATCTGACGGATCAGAAGGTGCCATTGCAGAACGAATTACTGTATTTGCATCATTAATAGTTTTATCAGGGTTATTAGGGTTAAGTGAAGGCATTTTTATATCAACATGTCCTGCAAAAGGTATCCCGTCTGCATTTCGTTCTATAACAATAGAACCTGCAAGAGAACCTCCAGCGGACTTGTGTGCAAGTTCATGTGCATAAATCTCATCATAATTCTTTTTGATTAAAGCATTTTTTTGCTGTTCTTTCTGCTTTTCAATAGGATTTGTAAAATTATAGAATAAATTAATTCCTGCCATACACAAAACCTCTCACACATATTACCTGCTATAATTGTAGCATATATTTTAGAAACTTTCAATCTATTGTAAAATTTTATTTCCATGGATAATCCTTATTCATCTCCCAGCCATCCATCAAAATCTTTTCACCGCACATTAAGCCTGCACTATTTTTCGAACAGCCTAATGAATGTGACTTGATTGCTTCTGCCGTCAGTCCATGACCATACATATATAAACCCGGGGCAGATATATTATGATAAGCATCTTTAACTGCCTGAGAGGTCATGGTTATTACGAAAATATCTTTTCCGTATGTATTGGGAGCCTTTTCACCGTTTACGTCAACAGTAATATGAACATGCGTATTATCCTGTTTTTGTAATGCTATAAAAGTTCCGTCAGAAAGTAGAATTTTATACCAATAACTTTTTAAAGGATTGTCGTCATATACACCGCCTTTCAACATATATCCGCCTCTGGTATTCCAACAATCTGATTTATTTCCGCAATTTTGAACAATTTGAAAATTAGAGCCCAAATATTTCATAAAAAACTCATAAGAACCTAAACTCCAATTCCAATCCGCAATATCACCGTTTTCAAGTTTAGAAAATTCTACAGATTGTAAAAGAGACGAATAAACTTTTTTCAGTTGAGATACAGCAGCTTTTTTCTTGTAACTGCCTATTAACACAGGCATTGTCATAGATGCGACTACTCCAATAATACCTAAAGTTATTAAAACTTCTGCAAGAGTAAAACCTCTTTTCATAATACCCTCCTTTTGTTCTCTTTAAGGCTACATACAATTAATATAATACCATATAAAATACATTTGTGGACAATAAGACTACAAAAATTTTACAATTAGGAAGAAATATATTTAAATTCCGAAAAGAAAAAGGGCTTTCACAAAACCAGCTTGCAGAAAAGCTGGATATATCGAGGGAGCATCTGGCTAAAATTGAAACAGCAAAAAGATGTGTGAGTTTAGGACTTTTAATAGATATAGCAGAGAAACTTGATATTCCTGTAAAAGATTTTTTTGATTTCTAATAAATAGACCGAAGATATAATCTTCGGTCTATTTAAATTATTTTTTGTCTTTCCCTGTTCGTTTATAGAAGTCTTCTATAAATCCGGTATTAAAGTTCCCGCTCATAAATACAGGGTCTTCAATAATTGATTGGTGGAACGGAATTGTAGTTTCAACGCCGGTAATAACATATTCTTTTAAAGCTCTGTACATTCTGCGTCTTGCTTCATTTCGTGTTCTTCCCCAGCAAATCAATTTTCCAATCATAGAATCGTAATATGGCGGGATTGAGTAATCTTGATAAGCGTGAGAATCCACTCTTACACCAAAACCGCCAGGAGTTACATATCCTGTAATAGTTCCCGGGTTTGGCATAAAATCTTTTTCAGAATTTTCGGCATTAATACGGCACTCAATTGCATGACCTCTCAACACAATGTCGTCTTGCGTAAAATCAAGTTTTTCACCTGCGGCAACCATAATCTGTTCTCTAACAAGATCAACATTAGAAATCATTTCAGTTACACAGTGTTCGACCTGAATTCTTGTATTCATTTCCATAAAGTACCATTTTCCGTCATGATCCAACAGAAATTCACAGGTTCCTGCACTTTCGTAATTAATAGCTTTAGCAGCCCTCACAGCTGCCGCACCCATTTCTTTGCGTGTTGCTTCATCAATTGCAGGAGAAGGAGCTTCTTCAAGAAGTTTTTGATGACGTCTTTGAATAGAACAATCTCTTTCGCCAAGGTGAACTACATTGCCGTATTGGTCGGCAAGAATTTGTACTTCAATATGGCGCGGATTTTCTAGGAATTTTTCAGCGTAAACATCAGGATTACCGAAGAAATTTTGCGCTTCCGACTGACAAAGATTCATGTTGGTTTCAACATCTTCGTCGCATCTGCAAATTCTCATACCCTTGCCGCCGCCGCCTGCGGTTGCTTTCAAGATAATGGGATATCCTGCTTTATGTGCAAATTCCTTAACTTCTTCAGGAGTTTTTAATATACCTGTTCCGGGAGTTACTGGAACGTTATTTTCAATCATAGTTTTGCGGGCAGTAGCTTTATCACCCATTTTTCTCATAGCTTCTGCAGTAGGTCCGATAAACTTTATACCGTGTTTTGCACAAATTTCTGCAAAATCCGCTCTTTCAGACATAAACCCATACCCCGGGTGAATAGCATCAGCACCAGACACAATAGCTGCCGAGATTATAGCCGGTATACTCAAGTAACTTTTAGCACTTTGAGCAGGTCCGATACAATAAGCTTCTGTTGCCAATCTTACGTGAAGAGAATTTGCATCAGCCTGAGAGTAAATTGCAACTGTCGGAATACCGATTTCTCTACAAGCTCTTATAATTCTTACCGCAATTTCCCCGCGGTTTGCGATTAATACTTTTCTAAACATTTTTTCTTATCCCTATAAAACAGTAAAAAGTGAATTTAATTAATTCACTTTTTACTACTCACTATTCTTTATTCAATATACATTAAAACTTGACCGAACTCAACAGGCTGCCCGTCTTGTACACAAATTTCAACGATTTTACCTGAGAATTCAGCTTCAATTTCATTCATAAGTTTCATAGCTTCAACTATGCAAACAACGTCACCTTCTTTAACGGTTTGCCCGACTTTAACAAACGGCTCTGCATCAGGTGACGGAGCTGAATAGAAAGTTCCGACCATAGGAGAAGTTAAAGGTTTACCTTTTTTAACTTCTTTTTGTTCTGCCGGAGCAGAAACAGGAACTGACTGAGGCTGCTGCGGAGCAGATGCCTGAACTACGGGAGCAGCCGCAACACCCATAACTTCTTTTCTCAAAGTAATAGCTTGTTCGCCGTCTTCAAGAGAAATCTCAGTTAAGGAATTGTCAGCCAAAACTTTTGCTAATTTTTCAACATATTCTATATCAAATTTCATTATTCTGCCTTTCTCAAATATCATTCAGAGTTAAGCTCTGTCTAAATATTCATTTGTTCTTGTGTCAACTCTGATTTTATCGCCGTTTGAAATAAAGAATGGAACGTTAACAACAGCACCTGTTTCAAGAGTTGCAGGTTTTGTTCCGCCTTGTGCAGTATTACCCTTTTCAGAAGGAGGAGTGTCGGTTACTTCCAAAATAACGTGAGCAGGAAGATCAACACCGATAATTCTTGAATCATGCATTAACACCTGAACAATCATATTTTCTTTAAGGTATTTAATGCCGTCGCCGATTTGTTCTTCGGTTAATTGAAGCTGTTCATAGCTTTCGTTGTCCATCATAACATACTCTTTGCCTTCTTTATATAAATATTGCATTTCGCGTCTGTCAAGCATAGCTTTTGCAACTTTTTCACCGGCTCTGAAAGTTTTTTCAACAACCTGCCCTGTTTCAACGTTTTTAAGTTTAGATCTTACAAAAGCAGCACCTTTACCGGGTTTCACGTGCAAAAATTCAACAACAGACCATAAGCCGTTGTCTAATTGAAGCGTTAAGCCTGTTTTCAAATCGTTTACTGAAATCATATTTTTCCCCTTTTTAATAATAATATAGTCTTTTAGTTAATCCGATAATAGCATAAACATACTAAACTTCAAATAATTGTTACAAAATAACGAAAAATTAGTAACAAAATAACAAAAAATAAAATATTGCGTTATTATAATTACATAATAAAAAAGGAGTGTAAATATGAGAATATCAGCAATTGACAGATGCTGCCCGAAACCGCAGTTTACATCACAGAAAAACGGTTACGAAAATCCGATTAACAGGGGTACGGAAAAAGGTCTTGCAATTTGGGGTTCAATAGGCGGAAGCGCAATTGTCGGTGCAACAGCCGCGGGCATTGGAAGCTGCTTTATCAAATCGGGAGCTAAAAGCAGAGGCTTAAAACTGGGCGGAATAGGTGCGGCAGCAGGTTTGTTAACACTGGCATTAACTTTACCGGCAAAAATTTACGATACAAATGTAAGAGCTTTCACACGTGAAAAAGAAATGGATGTTTTCAGCCGCGACAGAGAATTAAAATCAAACATTATGGAAGAAGTTGATAAAGAAGTTAAGGATGAAGATGTTTCTTTAGACCAGAAAATCAGTCATTATACTTCTGTTCAAATGGCAAATAACGGAAACGGAATGCTTATCAAAGGAGCATAAATGAGAATAAGCGCAATTAATAACAGCAGCTCATTTACTCAACAGAAACAACCGTCAAAAAATGATAATAACCCGATTTCTAAAAGCGGTGAAAAGGCTAAGCTTACAAAAGCAGCCTTTATTGCCGGTTTGGGTATCGGAGCAAAATTATTATTTGAAGTTATGGACGGCGATTTTGTCGTGGACACATTAGGCAATAAAGCCGGAAAAATTGTAGACAAACAGCATAGAAACGTTTCGAAAAATAAAAAAACATTATTGGCAATTGGAGCCTGGGCAGGTCTTGTCGCAGCATTTATCGGCGGATTTGCACTCCTGTATACTCTTTTCAAAGCCCCTAACATCAACTACGAAGGCAATGTTAATGCATTCAAAAAAGGAAAAGACATGGATGTCTATATTAAGGGCAATAAAGTTGAGAAAGAACTTTATACTCAAATGAACGAAAAAGCCAAGACCGCAAATAAAGAAGAAAAAGCAAAATTAAAAGATCAGTATATGATAATGCAAAAGGCAAAAAACAGAGTTCCTGATTTTATAAAGTAATTATTTTTCTTTTCGTTCTAAAATCACTTTATATCCCAAAATTTTACAGATCTGCTGGAATTCGGCAAGTTTCAAACCGTTTCGGCGAATTTTACATGAAAAAGTACTTTGTGGAATTTCTTTACCGCCGTAATCTTTTAGAGAATCCAATAACACTTTTTGGGTTACGCGCCCTTTTGCCATAACAAGCCTTATTATTTCATCATTATTCCAATCTGTTATATCCATATAGCAAAAGTATAAGGGATTGACAAAAGTATTCAACTCTTGTAATATTTATTGCATATATCAATATTTTATTTAATATATCAATAATAATATACAAAGGAGCGAATATGAAAAAAGGATTTACTCTTGCGGAAGTTTTGATAACACTGGGCATTATAGGTGTAGTTGCGGCTATGACAATGCCTTCACTTATTCAAAATCACCGAAAAAAAGTTTTTGCAGCTAAGGTTAAACAAACGTACGCACTAGTGTCTAACGCACTTTTGACTTCTGTTTCAGAAAACGGTGCTCCCAGCACATGGGACTACGGTGAAAAAGCAAATAACGACGGGAGCACGATAGTAAATAATCCTAAACACATCAAGAAAATGGCAAAACAGTATTTTGTTCCTTATTTTAAAAACATTAAGGAAGGAGAAAATACTGAAAATTATTATATAATACTGAATAATAGCACCGTTTTGTCTTTCAACACTGACGGCGTCACCAGCGAAGACGGCATATATACACCAAACACATTATATATAACTGCAAGTTTTAATAACAATACTTCTTCTTACTATGACATCTCAAGGGATTATTCAAAAGAAGACGTAATTATGTTTGTAAATATTAACGAAGAAAATGCAAGAGTGAGATTTTTTAACTGGGCTGATAATAACAGAGATAGTATTAAAAACAGTTCTATTTATGCTTGCAACAAGAATATTGCTCAAAACAAGCGTTATCAATGCGGTGCATTAATCCAAATTGACAATTGGGAAATCAGGAATGATTATCCCTGGTAATTTTAGTCATGTTTATGCTAATATAATACCGTATGGCTGAAGGACAAATTTATAAAATTCATTCTGATTTTTATTATGTGGATGACGGAATAAACGCACACGAGTGTAAAATTCGTGAAGTTTTAAAAAAACAGAAAGAAAAAATTCTTGTCGGAGATTTTGTTGAGTTTGAAAGTGGCGTAATCAAAAACATTATTGAGAGAAAAAACTTTATTAAGCGCCCGAGTGTTGCAAATGTAGATCAGGTCGTTATTGTATCTGCTTTGAAAGAACCTGATTTGGATCTTCACCAATTAAACAGGTATATAGCACTTGCAAAATATTATAAAATACCGGCTGTTCTTTGTTTTAACAAAGACGATTTAAAGTGGGACAGACATCTGAGAGATAAAATAAAAAAAATTTATGAGCCTCTCGGTTACAAAATTTCTTATACTTCTGCAACAGAGCATAAGGGGATAAAAAATTTTGAAAAACTGCTTGAGGGGAAAACAAGTGTATTATGCGGCAATTCAGGGGTAGGGAAATCCAGTCTTATTAATGCAATTAACCCTGATCTTAATCTGAGAACAAAACAGGTTAGCGAAAAAACTCAAAGAGGCACACACACAACAAGACATTGTGAAATCATTAAACTTAACAATTCATCAAGAATTGTCGATACACCGGGTTTCAGCAATGTAAGATTTGATTTTATACTTCCTGCAGACGTTGACATTTTATTCGACGATATTTCACATTTCAGAGATGGGTGTAAATATTCGGACTGCCTGCATATAAATGAAGACGGATGTAATGTATTAAATAATATTGATAAAATTGATGCAACCCGTTATGAAAGTTATCTTGCGTTTATAGACGAGGCAAAGGAATACAAAGAACGCATAAAATATGAAGGCAAAAAAGAAGAAAATTCTAAAAAATTTGTCCACAATAGACACATTGCAAAAATTAGTGAAAAAAAGCGTCAAAGTGCAAGAAACACTTTAAAACAAAGTATTTATAAGGATATAGCAAATGAAGATGAATGATTATATAGATTTAGTAAACACTACAATTGATGAGCTTATGCCTGTACACTATCCGCATAAAATCTTCAAATCTATGAAATATACAGTAACACTTCCCGGAAAAAGATTAAGACCTGTTATGTGTTTAGAAACCTGCAGAATGTTCGGAGGAAATTATGAGGATGCACTTCCAACAGCTTGTGCTATAGAAATGCTGCATGCTCAAACCCTTATTCATGATGATTTACCTTGCATGGACAATGATAATTACAGACGAGGCAGACTGACAAACCATATTGTATTTGGAGAAGCACATGCAGTACTTGCAGGAGATGCTCTCTTAACTTTTGCACCACAAATAATTTTGAAACATTCAAAAAATCTTGGCTCAGAAAAATTACTTAAAATTATGGAAGAATATTTCCAAGCTGCAGGAGTCTATGGAGTAATTGCAGGACAGGTTGTTGATATTGAGAGTGAAACTCTGATAAAAGCAATGCTGATTTCAGGAGAAATAGACAAAGATGATGAACAGTTACCTGAAATATTAAAGTATATTCACAGTCATAAAACCGCAGACCTGTTTAAACTTGCCCTAAGAACAGGGGCAATCATAGCAGACGCAAATGAACAACAATTGAAAGAAATTACGGAATTCGGTCAATATCTTGGAACAGCATTCCAAATAGCAGATGATATTCTTGATGAAACATCTACTTTTGAAGAAATGGGTAAAACACTCGGGAAAGATAAAGAAGCAGGGAAATTGACTTATACAAGCCTTTACGGACTTGAAAAATCAAAAAAAGATTTGAACAAATTAATAGATAAATGTTTTGATATTCTTAATAAGAACAACCTGAAATCAGAAGTGTTTGAACAAATTTTAGACAAAATAAGAATTAATTAATTACAAATTTTGCCAAAGCAGTATGGTTATGCTATACTGAAAAAGCACAATTAAAAAAGAGAGTAGGAATTAATGATTACAGGCATAATAAATACCGGATATGAAGCGTTATCAGCCGGAATTTTAGCTGCGTTTTCAGCTCAGGTTATTAAATTTTTTATATTCACGATTAAAACAAGAAAAATTAACTTTAAAATATTTACAACAACAGGCGGTATGCCTAGTTCTCATTCAGCAGGCGTGATGGGGCTTTCAACAGCCGTAGGAATTATCGAAGGCTGGGATTCCATTGTATTTGCCATTGCTCTTGGCTTTGCACTGATAACAATGTACGATGCCGCAGGCGTAAGACGCGCAGCAGGTAAAACAGCAGCATGCTTAAACAGAATGATGGATGATTTTTACAAACATGATGTACAGGCAATCGGCGGGAAATTAAAAGAACTTCTGGGACATACTCCGCTGGAAGTTATAATGGGAGCGATTTTCGGCGTACTCTTTGCTTACGTTTACCATTTTTACATTCTTGGATAAAACCTGAAAAAACTTCTTGCCTTTTTTTATTATTCATGTATAATGTGATTATTAATAAGGGCTTATAGATTAATTCTATATCCGAAAGTTTGTACCCTTAGGGAAAGAAAGAGATACTCTAAACTCAATGAGTGTTAAACAGCAGGAATTCAACTACAAATTTATAAAAGAGAATGCAAGTGCCGGAAGCTGGCGCAGAGGCTATGAATACCACCTTAAAGATATGGTGTTTGATTCGTATCCCGAAAAAAACTTTTACATGGCTAAAGTAAAAGGAAATTTTCAAGATCATTACAACACGGATTTAATCTTTAAGAAAAACAAGGTAGAAGCCCGCTGCAACTGCCCGCTTAAAGAAGAATGGTGCAAGCATGCCGTTGCGGTTGCATTGAAAGCAATTGATGAACATGCTTATGAAGATTGGCTTGAAACCAAATTCGGCATGGAATTTGACTTCCCCGACGAAAATACGGCATTAACCGATGAACCGCAGGGAAATTATATTTTTCACTTTAATTCAAAAAGAAAAGCAAACTTCTTCTCAGTTCTTGTCCGTTCAAGAGAAACAGGAAAAGTCGTAAGACAGATTGAACCGATTTTAAGAGCTTTGATAGAAGCACAAAGACAAAATCCCGACTTTGAATTAAATAACTCACAAAAAGTTGAAGTTGCTGTTTTTCAACAGCTTCTGACGGTTTCAAGACAGGACAAAAAAGCCGGCTGGTATGATATCCCGATTACCAAATTCGGGCCTATGTTTACGCTTCTGTCTAAAGCCGATGAAGTTTTAGATGAAAAAACAAAGGAAAGACTTAAATTCACTGATGAAGAATGGAAGCTTGTGTTAAATGTTAATACCGGTGCGCAGGGTACAATTCTTCTGTCATTGGAATGGAAAAGACCTGATAAAGATGATGTTTATCCTTTAGAAGAAGTAAGATATTTTTCAAGACACTTGAAATGGGGAAGATATAAAAATATTATTTTCCCGACAAATATTGCAATGAGCTCCATTCCGCAAAATATTCTTAAATCCTCTTTTACGGATTTGAAAGATGCTGACGGAGGTAAATTTATTTATGAAGAATTACCTAAACTTCAAGCGATTATGGATGTTGAAATTGCGGATAATATCAGCAAACTTATGCTTGAAGAACGCCCGCCGTTAAATATAGTTACAATGGGCATTGATTACGACCAGTCCCTGAAAGCTTCATTAGAATTTGAATATGACGGCGTTGTTGTTCCGTATTCTAAAACTACTGCTGAAAAAGCTCCTTATATCACAATTAAAAAGCAGGGCGAAGATTTGGTTTACTGGATTAAAAGAAATCTTAAGCATGAACAGGAAGCTTATGCAATGCTTTTAGCCTGTAAGTTTGTTCCTATGCAGACAAATAACCTTGCGCTTGAAAAAGAAAATGCCATTGATTTTTATAATTATTATATAAAACAGGCAGGCGACGGCTGGAAGTTTGTTGAAAAAGATGATATGAACTTCTTTAAGCTTATGGATGATCCGTTTAAATTGTGTGCAAAAATTGATTTCTCACAAGAAGCGGAAGATAGCTTTGAAATATTCTTATACGGTCAGGTCGGCGAAGAAATAATTAATTTTGATGAAGTTTACGAAACTATTCAAAGCGGAGAAAAATACAGCCGTATAAGAAGTTTAGGCTTTGTAGAATATCCTGCTCAGGATATTTATTCCATAATGCGTGCATTTAACTCTTTTGATGTTTACAGAAATAATGATAACAAATTTGTTGTAAAAACATACCGCGCAGGTTTAATTAACGAACTTAAAAACCTTAATGTCGAACTTGTATTAAGTGAAGAATTCGAAAACTTCTGGAAACAAATGTCAAACTTCTCAACATCGGAAGACTTGAAACTTCCTGAAGGAATTAACGCAGAATTCCGCGAATATCAGACAAAAGGTTTCGGCTGGCTGTGGTTTATGTATAAATACGGGCTTAACGGAATATTGGCAGATGATATGGGGCTTGGAAAAACCTTGCAGGCTCTTGCAGCAATTCAAAAGGCAAAAGAGCAAGACGGACCTGCGCCGACACTTGTTATATGTCCGACCACGGTTGTATTCAACTGGGAATCAGAAATTCAAAAGTTCGCTCCGACATTAACAACTTTAAAACTCTCGGGAGTTGACAGAAAACAATTCTTTAAAGAAATTCCGAATTATGATGTTGTAATTACGAGTTATGCACTTGTCAGACGTGATATTAACAAGCTTAAAGAGTATAATTTCAGATATGTAATTCTTGATGAATCCCAGAATATTAAAAATGCAATGTCACAGACAGCTCAGGCAGTAAAAAAATTGCAGGCATCGCATAAGCTTGCACTTTCAGGTACTCCGATTGAAAACAAACTTGAAGAATTATGGTCTGTATTTGATTTCTTAATGCCGGGATTTCTGTTCAGTATGTCAGAATTCAACTACAGATACGTTAACCCTATTATGGAACGTCAGGATAAAACGGTTGAAAAACGCTTAAAATTACAAATTTATCCGTTCATTTTACGCCGTATGAAACGCGACGTTGCTAAAGACTTGCCTGATAAAGTCGAAAACATTGCATACTGCGAACTTACAGATGAACAAAGAGATTTCTATTTACAGGTTCTTGACAGTACTAAAGAAGAATTGTTTAAATCAATTGAACAAAACGGTCTTGAAAAAAGCAGACTTTCAATATTCTCTGCACTGCTGAGATTACGTCAGATATGCTGCCACCCGAGACTTTATGATAAAGAAAACGTTAAAAATATTATGAAGTCAGGCAAATTTGAAAAATTAAAAGTTATGCTTGAAGAAATTATTGACGAAGGTCATAGAATTCTTTTATTCAGCCAATTTGTGGATATGCTTGATTTAATTAAGGGCTGGCTTGAAAGAGAAGGAATTCCTTACGAATATCTTACAGGTAAAACCAAAGACAGACAGGGAGCTGTTGAAAGATTTAATTCTACCCCGTCTATACCAATATTCTTAATAAGTTTGAAAGCCGGCGGTACAGGTTTGAATTTGACCGGAGCAGATTACGTAATACATTACGACCCGTGGTGGAACCCTGCTGTTGAAGATCAGGCTACTGACAGAGCTTACCGTATCGGTCAGACTAAGAAAGTATTTGTATACAGACTTATTACCAAAAATACGGTTGAAGAAAAAATCCAAAAACTTAAAACGGTTAAAAGAAACCTTGTTGACAGCGTAATTTCGGTCGACAGAAATATTGTTAAGTCATTAACAATGGACGATATCAGAGAAATTTTCTCTGTTGATTAATTATTCGTCATTTTACATTTTTCCTAATCGGACGTTCTATTTTAATAACAAACCCTAAGATATTTATTTTATTATATTTTAAACCATGTTCATATTCTTTTGAAAAAGATAATAAACGCTCTTTGAAGGATTTTTTTCTGGCTTTCATATAAGATAAATATTTTAAGTAATATTCTTCGCCAAAAAATTCTTTTGCATTTCGTTTAAAGTTTCTCTTAGCTGCAAAATTATAAAAAGGAATAAGAGAATATGAAGCAAAAGCACCTGAAAAAAGGCAATTGATAAATTCGTCACGTCTTTCCGGCAAATATTTAAAAACGAACTTTTGCAAATCATAAAATAAGGTAAACAGTGTTAAACTTTTAGCAGAGTATTTATGAACAACAGAATTACTTCTTTGATAATAGTTATACAAATGTTTATTAAGATAATGTATTTTGTCTGCAAAGTAATAAGCCATTAGACAAAACAAATTGTCTTCACCAACATATGATGTTGAAAAATGAATATTATGCTTTTCTATAAATTTTCTTGAATAAAACTTTTCCCAAACCATAGATAAAGCTCTGACAAAAAAATATTCATTCTCTAAATCTTTAGTATAAAAATACGGGACTTTTTTTAAATCTAGTCCTGTTTTACATAAAAAGTCATCAGCATAACTGGCATATACTTTATTATATTGACTTACAATGTTATAATTGAATAGCACAACTTCTGCATTTTCTTCTTCTGCCTTGTTAAAAAGACATTCCATAGCATTAGTTTCTATCCAATCATCGGGATCCAGAAACGCAATATATTTACCCTTTGCCAGTTGAAGCCCCTTATTTCTTGCGACTCCAGAGCCTTGATTTTCCTGAGTTACAATAATAAATCTAGAATCTTTTCGAGCATATCTTCTCAAAATATCTAATGATTTATCAGTTGAGCCATCATCAATACAAATAAATTCCAATTCATTTAAAGTCTGGTTTAGCAAGCTGTCTAAACAGCGGGGTAAATATTTTTCTACATTATAAACAGGGAGTATAATTGATGCTTTAATCATTATATCCCGTGCATTACTAAAAGACTTGTCTAGAAGCTCTGAGCGCCCCCCCCCCGATGTATTGGAATATTAGAAAAATTCATAAATCAACTCCTTACATTATTTACTAACATACATTATTTATAACATAAAAACGGACTTATCAAAAGGATAAGCCCGCTTTTCAAAGTTTACAAAAAATTGCTTATTTGTTAACAGCTTCTTTGAATTTTTTACCTGCTGAAAATGCCGGAACTGTTGTTGCAGGGATTTTAAGTTCTTTACCAGTTTGTGGGTTACGACCGATTCTAGCAGCTCTTTTTCTAGCTTCGAATGTACCAAAACCTACTAAAGTAACTTTTTTACCTTTAGAAACTGTTTTTTGGATAGTTTCAATTAAAGCGCCTAAAACTTCAGCAGCTTCTTTTTGAGTTACGTTAGATTTTTTTGCAATTTCTTGTACTAATTCTTCTTTGTTCATAAATAAAACTCCTTTTCTAACATGTGGAGCAGATTTCATCAAGCATTACCGACTTATCTGCTTCCTCTTCTCTTTGTACATGCTCAATTATAGCGGATTATATTTTAAAAGCAAGTGTTTTAACGTTTTTTAACACATTTTTGACAATAAAACATTTAAACAGATGATAAAGCAGGAGGCAACATTACAAAAATTAATGAACATCGGTAACTTTTGAGTAATTACGGCAAGTTTTTGATATAATGTTATAGGAATTAAAAAAGGGAGTATAGAAGGTATTTTAATATGAAAGAAAGAATTTTATTATTCACCATAGTCTTCGGGCTCGGCGTTTTTATTTATATCTTTCAAAGTTATTTTAATACGGTTTGGGGACTTGCACTTTTATGTACGTTTATGTTCATTTACGCATTATTTATGAACCTATCATATAAGCTGCAAAAAAGAAAACTGCAAAAATATCCTCAAATAATTAATGAGAACTATAAACCTTTTGTATCTGTTATGATACCCGCACATAATGAGGAAACAGTTATTTCAAATACTGTTCAAAACATACTCGGTATGGATTATGAAAATTTTGAAATAATTGTTATTGATGATAGAAGTACAGATAATACTGCTTCCGTAATAAAGGATTTAGAGAAAAAATACGCAAAAGTTACGGCTTTAGTCAGACCTTCGGATGCATTTCCCGGTAAATCCGCAGTTTTAAACGATGCTTTTAAAATTGCAAAGGGTGAAGCAGTTCTTGTATTTGATGCGGATGCAACAGTTGAACCGAATTTTTTGTCTAAACTTATACCGTATCTTGAGCCGAAAGATGTCGGTGCTGTTCAGGCAAGAAAAGTTATACGAAACAGAAATCAAAATCTTTTAACAAGATGTCAGAATAATGAATATACAATGGATACGCATTTTCAGGCAGGAAGAGATTCTGTTAAAGGCGCTGTTGAACTGCGCGGTAACGGAGAATTAATTAAACGTCAGGCTGTTGAAGATATAGGCGGCTGGAATAATTATACAATCGTTGATGATTTGGATATGTCAACAAGATTACACATTAAAGGCTGGGATGTAAGATTTTGTCCCGATGCTGTTGTATATGAAGAAGGAATTATATACCTTCGCCCGCTTTACAGACAGAGAAGAAGATGGCTTGAAGGAACTATCAGAAGATATTTGGAATATGCGGGAGATGTATTATTTTCAAAAGATATGTCCTTGCGTGCAAGCCTTGATATGACGGCTTATATATCACAATTTATTATGCCGGGATGGTTTTTAATGGAAATTCTCATAAGAGGATTTAAAGTTTTGGCAAAACAGGCACCGCCTCACATGCTTTATTCGTCAATTTTTATAGGATGTGTTATCGGATTTGGGTTCTTTTTCGGGGCAAGATATGCTTTAAGAAGATATGATTATATGCCCCGTCTGGATGCAACATTTGAAGCTTTGGAAACTTCAATATACCTCTTTATTATCTGGTTCCCGCTTGTACTCTATATCTGTTTTAAAATTTTGTTTATGAAAAAAGATATGAACTGGGGTAAAACGGCACACGGACTTGTTATGGAAGAAGAAGCAAGTATTAAAGCTTTTATAAAAAAAGAATTACAAAAAACAAAAGAATACACTAAAGAATATACAGAAAAACTTAAACAAATACTGGCTGAAAAAACTGATTAAAAAAGGAGAAAATAAATGACAACAGAAACAATTATTAATGTAAAAGATAAAATTAGAGCTGTAAATGATTTTCCGAAACCGGGAATTATTTTCAGAGATATAACAACAGCATTAAAAGAGCCTGAAACATTAAAAGCAATGATTGATTATCTCTGTGAGCAATTCAAAGATATCAAAATTGATTACATTGCCGGTATTGAAAGCCGCGGATTTATATTCGGAATGCCGATGGCTTATAAGCTTAATGCAGGTTTTGTACCTATCAGAAAACCGAATAAACTACCTGCCGCAACATACTCTCAGGAATATGAACTTGAATACGGTACAGATAAAATTGAAGTACATCAAGACGCTTTCCCGCAAGGTGCCAATGTATTAATCGTCGACGATTTACTTGCAACGGGCGGAACAGCGGAAGCTGCAGCTAAACTTGTAAAAAAGACAGGGGCTAATCTGGTTGGAATGGCTTTCTTAATTGAACTGGAAGCTTTACAAGGAAGAAACAAACTCGCAGATGCCGGAAAAATTGTTTCAATGTTAACTTATTAAAAAAGAGCCTTTAAGGCTCTTTTTTAATAGGTCATTTCCCAATTATCATTTAATATTTTACCGAAACACCCATGATAATTATCTATACCTCCCGCAAGACAATATGTTGTAAACTGAGTTTCTCTATCATCATCAGATAAAGGAGATACGGCAGACGCTTCAGGATTGAGATCGTCAATAAACCAGCCGCTGTTTGTATTATAAATAAATATTTCAAAAAAATCTCTCCCTTGAATATTAGGTCCCTGTTTCCCGTTTACATCAACAATAATACTGACGAGATAGGTATATGCACCCGATGTATAACTTACTCTTATGCTTTGTCCGCTTGCAAGAGTATATAAACCGTTTGCACCGTTCTCAATATTAAGTTCAAGACCATTCATTTTTTTATATGTTTCGGCAAAACAAGGTAAACCGCTTTTATCACATTCAACTGCTATTTTAAAATATTTTTTTATGAAGTTGTTAGCGCTGTCCTGACTGTTTAAACCTGCCTCTTTTAAATTAACAGCATTATTATCTGTTTGATATTGTGTAAGCGCCTGCGATAACTCATTATAGAATTTATGAAGCTGTGTTACGTAAGTTTTTCGCTGGTGATTTTGCATCAAAGACGGAACAGTCATTGCCGAAACCACGCCGATAATACCTAAAGTGACCAAAACTTCTGCTAACGTAAATCCCAAGCGTACCGCTTGACCCGACACAAAGATTTTGAATAAATCCTCAAAACTATGAGCAGGAGCTACAGAATTGCCCCCCCCCCGTAATTGTACAATTTTTTCATAATTGCTCCTTTCTTTTCCTTTTCAAATTATAACAAATTTAATTAAAATTTTCAACGGAAAGCTTATCTGGAGTATATATCTTCCTTGCCGATTATCACATTTTCAGGTGTGTAATTTTGTATATAGTCTATAACTTGTCCGGGAGTATCAGCTGCAAAAAAGATACCTCTTGATTTTTCACCTGCAAATTTTTGCTGTATTATATCTTCAAAAAATTCCAGAAGTTTATTATAAAAACCGTTTGTATTTAATATCACTATAGGTTTATTGTTATAACCGAGCTGTTTTTGAACTATCATTTCCGCTAATTCTTCAAGAGTACCGAAACCGCCCGCAAGAGCAACAACTGCATCCGAAAGCTCATCCATTTTTGCTTTTCTGCTTCTCATACAGGGAGTTACAAAAAGTTCAACACATTCATCTGTATAAACACCCATATTATGAAGTCTTTCGGGCATAACTCCGATTATCTGACATCCGCTTTTCTTAACTTCCTTTGCACAAGCCCACATAAGACCGAGAGAACTTCCGCCGTAGACCATATCATAGCCGGCTTTCCCGAGCAGACTTCCTAATTCTTCGGCTGCATCATAAAAAGATTTATCTAAAAAATCAGAGGAAGATGCAAACACACAAACCCGTTTTATATCATTCATCAAAACCTCCGCCTATTTTATAATAATATGAACAGCTTACACCTGTACCGTCATCCGAACAGTCTTTCTTTAACGCGTCCATATCCATATCATATCCGAAAGGTTCAATTTTCCCTCCGTCGTAGATATTAACTCCGAAGATATCTTTTCCCCATCTGTTAGGCGGCAAAATACCGTTTATATCAAACATCATCAAAAACCAGACTTCAGAGGATTTGTCGGACTTTATATCTTTGATACCGACAAGAGTATTATTCTCGGCGAAATAGAAATCATCAAAAAAGTAAGTTTGCCCGCGGTAAACTCTTGTTCCGTTCATATAACGCGGTCTGTAATGTTTTATGGGATAATTTTCGGTATTTATCCGCAGATAAGGTTTAACAACAGCAAGAAGCAATGCTTCCCGTTCCTGCGGAGTTTTTGCCTTATTCATACTTTTTATCATATCGTCGGTAATATGAGCATTTATAACCGAAAACATATATTCAACTCGATTATATTTTTCATTCCATTTGGAAATAAAATTTGCCTGTCTTGTATTTTCTATAGAAAATGGCATAATTAAAAGGATTACGCCAATCATTACAAAAAGCGCTATAGAGTATTCGAGTTTCCAACGATTTTTACCCGCCATAATACCTCTTATGCCATATCAATACGTTTCTTTTCCTGAATTAATTTATCATAAACCCATTCAGGCACAAAATTTTTACCTAATATTATCTGCCCGTTCATAATGTTCGGAGCGTGAAAATCCGAACCGCCGGTTACTATAAGACCGAGTTCTTCCGCCATTGATGAAAAATATTCCACACAGGCGGGAGAATGCTTTCTGTGATATGCTTCAATTCCGCGCAAACCGTATTGCATTAATTCTTTAATCTGACTTTCCGCAATATCCAAATCATGAGGGTGAGCTATTACGGGAACACCGCCTGCATCATAGATAATTTCAACCGCATCCTGAGGAGTAACGGTTTTTCTTTGAACATATACGGGAGAATCATCATGAATATATTTAGCATACGCCTCTATAACACTTGTTGTCCCGCCTGCATTCGTAATAGCTTTTGCAATGTGCGGACGTCCGATGCTGCCGCCTTCCGCAACCTGCTTTTTTATATCATCAAACTTAATTCTTATGCCTTCTTTTTTGGCAAGAAGATTTATAATTTCTTTGGTCTGCTTAACACGTGCCTGCTGCTGTATTTTCAACAGATTTTGAAAATCACTGTTGTTCACATCCATAAAATAACCTAAAATGTGAACTTCATAGTTTTTATACAAAGTATTAACTTCAATACCCTGAATAATTTCGAGTTTATCTTCTTTATTTTCTTTTTTTAAATAGTCTTTTGCAACTTGATACGACAGGATATTATCGTGATCAGTCAAAGCAATTACCTGAAGCCCGACATCAATGGCAGTGTCTACAATCTTTTCGGGGGAAAAGACACCGTCAGAATAAAGGGTGTGAATGTGCAAATCACTTTTCATTTTCCTCTTCCTTTTTACTTTTATCTACATAACAAAAAACTCTTTTTACAGCTACAGTATGCCCGCTTGTCGAATTAATTTCAACTTCGACAGCATTAATTTGGACGACATTACTGTCAGCTACGTCGTATCGTTCGGGAATTACGGTAGTAAAACGGTTAAGAGAAGTATTATAATCCATTCCGATAACACTTTCCGATGATCCGCAAAAACCTGCATCAGTTATATATCCCATATCATTAATAATTTGTTCATCCGCGGTCTGAACATGAGTATGTGTTCCGAAAAAAGCACTTGCACCCAGTTCAGAGCAAAATCTTCCGAAACATATTTTTTCTGCGGTAGCTTCCGCATGAAAGTCAACAATAACTATCGGGGTAATTTCTTTTAAGCGTATAATTTCATTTTTAACAACTGACCATTGTGATTCCACAGGAGACATAAAAACTCTGCCCAAAACATTTATTACTGCAATTTTTATACCGTCTGTAATTTCAAAAACACGGCTGCCGGCTCCCGGAGTATTTGCAGGATAATTAAACGGTCTGATTAATTTATCTGCATTATTGATGTAGTTAAATATTTCTTTTTTATCCCAAATATGGTTTCCTGATGTCATACATTGAACACCGTATTCACCAAGTTCGTTATAATTTTTTTCTGTTAAACCGAAACCATGTGATGCATTTTCGACATTAGCGATGATAAAATCATAATTCTGTTTATTTTTTTCCAAAAAATCCCTAACGGCAAATCTTCCCGGTCTGCCGACCAAATCTCCGAAAAATAAAATTTTTATATTTTTTCCATCACCTGTCATAATTATTGTTCCTTTAAAACAGGCTGAGGCAAAGCCTCAGCCATATATTTTTTACTTAGCTATTTCGGTTGTTCTAAACTCTCTTACCACAGTAACTCTGATTTGTCCCGGATAATCAAGTTCATCTTCAATACGCTTTGCCACATCTCTTGCAAGTTTTTGTGATGCAAGATCATCAAATTTTTCGGATTCGACGATAATTCTGACTTCACGCCCTGCCTGAACAGCAAATGATTGTTTAATCCCTTCATAGCTGTTAACAATTTCTTCAATCTTTTGCAGACGTTTAATATAAATTTCCAGAGTATCGCGCCTTGCACCGGGTCTGCCTGCGGAGATTGCATCGGCAACTTTTACAAGTACAGCCTCTATTGTATTTGCAACAACGTCATCATGGTGTGCCTCTATGGCATGAATAACTTCGGGGCGTTCACCGAACCTTGAAGCAAGTTCAACACCAAGTTGGATATGAGTTCCCTCTTGAGTTTGATCAACAGCTTTACCTATATCGTGCAAAAGTCCAGCACGTTTTGCAATTTTTTCGTTTGCTCCGATTTCGGCAGCAAGCATGCCTGCAATATGCCCGACTTCAAGCGAGTGTTTCAAAACATTCTGCCCGTAACTTGTTCTGTAATACAATCTTCCGAGAGTTTTTATAAGTTCTTTATTCAACCCCATAACACCCATTTCAAGAGCAGCATTTTCGCCTTCTTCCCAGATTTTTTTATCAATTTCTTCCTGAGCTTTTTCAACCATTTCTTCAATACGCACAGGGTGAATACGACCGTCTACAATCAACTTTTCAAGTGCAAGTTTTGCAATCTCGCGTCTTACAGGATCAAAGCTTGATAATACAACGGCTTCAGGGGTATCATCAATTATCAAATCAACACCGGTTAAAGTTTCCAGAGCTCTGATATTACGACCTTCGCGGCCGATTATACGTCCTTTCATTTCATCATTAGGCAAAGCAACAACAGACACGGTTGTTTCTACAACCTGTTCAATCATACATCTTTGCATTGTAGTTGAAAGAATTTCTTTTGATTTTTCAAGAGAAATTTCCTTTATTTTAGCTTCATTTTCTCTGATAAGCTGCATCTGCTCCTGAGCCAGATCATGTTTTAACTGGTCAAGAAGCATATTTTTTGCATCTTCCGCTGACATTCCTGAAATTCGTTCCAGTTCGGTTGTTTGTTTTTGAACTATTTCTGCAAGGTAATCTTCTTTTTCAAGTAATTCATCAAGTTTTCTTTGAGCCTGCAAGTCTTTTTCGGTATATTCCTGAATTTTATCTTCAAGCATATCCTCTCTTTTTGCTAATTTTTGTTCCTGTCTTGCAAGTTCTTGTCTTCTCTCTCTTTCTTCTTCGTTAAGTTTTTCTCTGTCTTCCTGCAGCTCTTCAATAGCTTTAATTTTAGCTTCTTTAAGGAGCAGTTTTTCTTTCTCTTCTAATGCTTTTCTGTCTTTTTCTACGGATAAAAGCACGGATTTTGTTTTGCTCTGCTGGACAAAGAGCACAGCGACTAATGCTATTACCGCAATAATCGCAATAATCAATAAAAAGTCCATAAAGTTTTATACCTTATCCTTTTCTATTTTTTAATAATACACGCAATGCCCGATACATGTATCCTATCGAGCTTCAGTTAAATTTTATTTTAAGTGAATTTTATTGCATATATTTCCAAAAAATATTTACCTACTACATCTGTCAATATCTTATCATAATAAACAGTTTTTGTATAGTAGAAATTTATTTTTTGATACAAAGAAATTTATTTATTTTTCTGCCAGATTGTGTAAACGGTAAAATCACCGGCTTCGTTGGAATAACACTTTGATGAAAGAACAGGTTTGAACTTTCCGTCTTTTTTAAGAGCTTTGACAAGAGGAGATTTCAGCCGTATGTATTCTTTAGTTGAAGCGTCAAAATATATTTCGTCTTTAGGTGTAAATTTGTCAGCCTGATACAGATGTTCTTTTATATCGTTCCCTAAAACAAGAAAACCGCCCGGAAGAAGTTTTTCATAAACATTATCCGCAAAATTTTGCAAAACTTCTTCTTTATTTGTAAACCAAATTTTATCAAGAGTTTCTCTGTCATAGATATTACCGAAGGGATGATTGTTAGTTAAATGATAAAGAGCGTTTCTGAAAAAAATTGCACCAACCTGTTTATCAGGCTGTATATTTAAGATATCGCGAATATCACCTTTCTTAAATTTAAAATTATGTTTATATTCGTCTTTTACTTTAAAGTATTTTTCGTTAAAGACATTGAACGATTTTGAATATTCTAAGAAAGCTTCATCGTGCAGACGGAATTCAGGAGGTTCAATTTCCTGCATAATTGTGTAAAAACGTCTTTTCAAATCTGCTACTGTTTTGTCATTTCTGCCGTTATTAATCAAAAAGTAATCAAGAGATTCGCTATTCACCGAATAAATATTATTTTTTGCAAAATCAAGTGCTTTATCGGATGTATCATAACAATAAATTTTATATTTTACATCATTTTTATCATTAATGAGTGAATACAGGGAGATTGCTTCTTCCCCGTTTGAACAGGCAAAATCCATAATATCTGTTCCGTCAGGGAATTCATCCCGTAATAACCCGGCAAAGCCTGTAAGAGTAGGAAAATCTCTGTAAAAAGCAGTATCTATAAACAGATTTTCATTATCCGCTGTTTGCTTTAAGCTTGTAAAGCTGACGAAACAATCGTTATTTACGTTACTTCTTGCATAAGGACAGGAGTTTTTTTCCCGTGCCGTATAAGGACGGCTATTTTTATTAAAAATATTGAAATTATAATTATTACAGCTTATGTGCGATATTTTCATTGAAAAATACAAAACCTATAAAAAATTATTTTTCACTGAATAAAAAATAAATTTACATTTCTTTAACTCGGGTGTATAATCAAAAAAGAAAAAAAAGGAGAGAGACATTATGGAAATTAAAGTTTCACAGGACGTCAAAAATACCCCTGTTGAAGTTCTGGTTATTAACCAGTTTGAAGGCGAAAAAACTTCACAGGAACTTATCAATACTTATGCAATCGAAAAAGACCGTTTTGAAGGTAAATTCGGGCAAACATATTTAATGCACACTTTAGGTAAAATTCCTGCCGATAAAATTCTTGTTGTAGGTTTCGGTAAAAAGGAAGAATTTGACCACAACAGAATGCGAGAAGCTGTCGCAAAATCCGTAAAGAAATTACAACAAATAAAAGCAAAAAAAGCAGCATTTGATTTTGATGTTAACGCAGATTACGGAAAATCGGCAGCAATCGGGGCTATGATTGCAGATTATGCATATGACAAATTTAAATCCGATAAAGCCCATCACTTAGAAGAAATTACCTTTGCAAAATTTTCTGAAAGCGATGTTAAAGAAGGAATTATTTTCGGGGAAGCAATGAAATTCACGAGAGATTTAGCTAATACCCCGGCGCAAATTGCAACACCTTCAAAACTTGCGGAACTTGCAAAAAATCTGGAAGGTATTGAAACAAAAGTATTCGATAAAGAAGAAATTGAAAGAATGGGAATGGGAGCTTATCTTGCAGTCGGACAGGGAAGCGTCCAGCCGCCCAAATTTATACATATGAAATATACAGGTAAAAATCCTAAGAAAAAAATTGCGCTCATCGGCAAAGGAATTTGTTTTGACTCCGGCGGACTTGATATAAAGCCTGCAGCTTCAATGCTTACAATGAAAGATGATATGTCAGGAGCCGCATGTGTTCTTGGTGTAATGAGTGCATTAGCAAAATTACAACCGGAAATTGAAGTTCACGGCATAATAGCAGCTTGTGAAAATATGCCATCAGGAACATCATATAAACCCGGTGATATTTTGACAGCTAAAAACGGCAAGACAATTGAAGTTGATAATACAGATGCAGAAGGCAGACTAACTCTTGCGGATGCTCTATGCTATGCATGTGAACTTGGAGTTGATGAAGTAATTGATATTGCAACATTAACAGGAGCTTGCGTTGTCGCATTAGGAAGTTATGCATCAGGTATTATGGGAAATAACGATGATTTTATCTGGGAATTAATTAATACAGCAAGAGAATCCGGAGAATTATTCTGGGGCCTGCCAATGTTCAAAGAATATTTTGACAGCCTGAAATCTGACATCGCAGATATGAAAAACACAGGTTCAAGAATGGGCGGAGCTTCAGCTGCAGGGGTATTCCTCAAGGAATTTGTAAATTGTCCGAAATGGGCTCACATTGACATTGCAGGCACAGCTTATCTTGAAAAGCCGCAGAAAGAATTTATTGCGGGAGCAACAGGAGCGGGTGTCAGAACTCTGTTAAATTACATAACAAAGTAACCCATAAAAAATAATATAATTATTGAAAAACCGCAAAAGTATTTTGCGGTTTTTTTATTGTAAAAAAGATTAAATTTTCACGTTCACGAAAGAAAATTATCCGCATTGTTTTTAAAATATTTAAATGCAAAATAAAAAGGATAAACAACAAATATACATAACAGCTCTCTCTAAAGCTGTATTAGATTGTTTAGGCAGTATTCCGCCGTCCCGTATTGCGTGTGAATATGGGATATCCACATCAACAATGAGCAATCTTGTTAATGCAAAGAAAAATTTTAATATAACAACTATCGTTGAAGTCGCAGAAGCTATCGGTGTAAAAGCAACATACTTGTTAGAAATTACTGAAAATTATTTACCTGAAGATTTCACATTTTTAGACTTGTAATTTGCAAAAACATTATCGTCCAAAATACTTTTCCAAACTGTCTGCAATTGCCTTTGCGTATTGAGCTTGAAACTCCGGATTAATTAAATTCGCATTATCTTCCGGATTTATAAGATATGAAATTTCAATTAAGAGACTCAATGCATTAGTATTTCTTACAACTGCAAGACTGCCCTGCCGAACCTGATCATCAGGCACACCGACTTCTGAAACTAATGTATTAATTATTATATCCGCAAGAGGCTTTGCCTGATTATAATAGTAATAAATACTTGTTCCTCTGTTTTTATTAGGATCCGAACCGTCAGGAAGCGAATTACCGTGAATACTCAAAAATACAGCGGCATCCCCGTAATTCGCGATTTCAACTCTGTCTTTTAAACTTACATAGCTGTCGGCATTTCTGGTCATAATAACTCTTGCTCCGCGTTTTTTTAATTCTTTCTCAATAAGTTTTGCAAAAGCAAGATTTATATCTTTTTCCTTATCTCCGAGGCAGCCTACGGCTCCAATCTCAGAACCGCCGTGTCCCGCATCAATTGCAATTCTGATATTATGCAGCGGACGTCTTGAATTTGTTATTAAAGGCTTTCTTATCTTTAATATAAAATCATTACCCTGATACTCTCCGCTGTACCCTATTAACTTTCTGCCGCTTAAAGCGTCTTTTACGGGAAAATTCATTATATATGTGTTATCTTCCTGATTCTTTACGTTATAAAATTTCATAAGAAAAATATCGCCTTCCGCCATTTCAAAAGGCACTCTTTTATCTAAGTGAAATACAAATTTATAGAAATTCTCATCATCTATGTATTCATAACCGCTAAGAGAAGCTAAACTTGCATTATTATCAGTATCGTTTTTTACATTAGTTTTGGATATCCAGCCGAATTTATCCTTACCGAGAACAACACGATAAAAACCTGCCTGTTCGCCGTCAACAACCAATTTAACATCACGCTGCAAATGCGCTGTTCTGTTTATTCCCGCATCAACAGGAGTTGAACGCAACGGCGCCCCTTCTGTTGTCACATAAAAAGATTTTTTAGCCGGATATTGAGAAAAAACAGATTGAGACAAAGCAACAGGTTTTACAACAGGTCTGGTAATAACAAAGATTTCCCTCTGTCCGCCTGACTGTATAATGAAAGTATTTGAACCGCAATTCAAGTCTACAACATAAGCAAAAGCACCTGTAGGATGTAAAGGAACATCTTTCCCGTTTATTTTTAAAGGTTTGTCAGAAGAACCAATAAAAAATGTTGATTTTGCATTTATTATTACATCATTTTTCTTCGGATATACAACATCAAATGCAAAACTGTTATTTCCCAATAAAAAAAGACCCAACAAAACAATAAATTTCTTCATAAATAAATTATACAACAAAGTTAAAATTATTTAATATTTATTTCTTTTATTATTCCTTATGCTAAAATTATAAAAAAGGGATAGTGCAGGTGATAGAATATGAGAGAAAGACTGCGAAAAAGAGAGCCGGAAAACGAAACTGAAAAAAGAAATAAAACTTTTGACCAAATAATGGGATTTTTACATATATTTTTCGCAGGATTTATGACCCTGCTTATTATATATTTGTTTTTTATTATGGTTGTAGATGTCGGCAAATACAGAGCACGCGCAAGAAGCCAGAGAGTTGGCAGAATATTTTCAATGCGCGGCGATATCTTTGACAGAAACGGGATAAAACTTGCAACCGACAAAGTTTATTCTGATGTTTATGCACACCCCGCAGATTATGACCATTCGCCCGAAGAACTTGCCAAGCTTCTGGCTCCTATTTTAAAAATGCCAAAAGATACACTTTTGCAAAAATTGAAAAAGCCCGGACCTGTCATAACCCTGAAAAAAGATATAGAAAGAAGCACGGCAAAACAAATATCAAAACTTCATTTACGTGAAATAAGCTTAGGAAAGAAAAATACGAGAGAATATCCGCAAGGTACTCTTGCAGCGCATATTTTAGGCTATTATAACTTTGATGCGGATATAGCTAACGGAATTGAATATACTGCAAAAGACAGACTTGAACACGTTATAAATACAGTTAAATATCAGAAAACACGAGACGGAAAAATTATATATGACTTTACAACTGACCCTGTCGCCACAACGACAAATCCCAAAGGTGAGGATGTAACTTTAACCATTGATGCTGCAATACAGCACGTTTGTGAAAAAGAAATAGAAAAAATGGTTAAAGAAAAGAACGCTGAGCGTGGAACCGTTATAGTTATGAACCCTAAAAACGGAGAAATACTTGCTTATGCAGTATACCCGACATTTGATCCGAATAACTACAAAAAAGCAACCCCACAGCAATTAAAAAATTGGACACTGACAGACGTATTTCCCCCGGGGTCTACATTCAAAACAATCACCGTTGCCAGTGCAATGGATTTGGGAAAGATAAATGAAAATTCGACAGTTCTGGATACGGGAAAAACGACTATCGGCAAATGGGAAATTAAAAACTACGACTACGACGTACACCCATATCCCGGCAATATTACTCTTGAATATCTGTTTGAACACTCAAGCAATATAGGTGCTATTAATATTGCAAAAACTATGTCGCCAGCAGAATTTTACGGTGTTTTGAAAAAATTCGGTTTCGGGGCTAAAACAGGAATTGACCTGCCGGGAGAATCTTCAGGACTGCTGCCTTATTGGACTTACTGGGATCAGGGAATTCAGGCAACAATGTCATACGGTTACGGTACATCTGTTACTGCAATTCAAATGATTTCAGCTGTTCAAGCTCTTGCAAATAACGGTGTAAGGATTACTCCCCACGTTATAAAATACTCTCAGGAAGAATATGATAATAAAATTCACCACACTCAGGTTATTCAGCCTGCAACGGCACAAGCGATAACAAGGTTACTTGCAGCAAGCGTAAATAACGGACGTTCGGTTATTAAAATGGATAAATATAATGTTGCGGCAAAAACAGGGACTTCAAGAAAACCTAAAGAAGGCGGAAGCGGCTACACACCGTTTACTTATACTTCAACTATAGGTTATCTGCCTGCATCAGATCCTCAGGTTCTGGTTTATGTAATGGTTGACAGTGCAAAAGTCGGGGCAATTTGGGGAAACACCGTAGCAGGTCCTGTTTTTCATGAAGTCACAACACAAATTGCAAGAATTATGAATTTAAAACCCGATAAGGTTACACCTATAAAGAAAAACTAAGGAGATATAAATGAAACTTGATGAACTTATTGAATATTTGGATTATAAAGACTTAATTAATTTTAAAAATATTGATATAACTGGAATATCTTATAATTCAAAAACAACCAAAAAAGGAGATATTTTTGTATGTTTAGTCGGGGAACATACAGACGGACACGAATTTGCCAAGAGTGCAATTGAAAACGGAGCAGCAGCTCTGCTTGTTGAAAGAAAAGTTGAAGGAACAAAAATTCCTCAGGTTGTAGTGTCTTCCACAAGACATAAAATTGCGGATATTGCAGACCGTTTTTATTCAAGCCCGTCCAAAGGCATTAATCTTATCGGAATAACAGGCACCAACGGAAAGACCACTGTAACACACTTAATTCAAAAAATATTTGAAGAAAACAATCAAAAATGTGCACTGATAGGAACTCTCGGTTATAAATTATCTTCAAACGGCGAGTATAGAGATGCAAAGCATACAACTCCGCAAGCTCCCGAATTACAGGCAACATTAAGAATGATTAAAGATGTTGAAAAAATTGATAACGTTGTTATGGAAGTCAGTTCTCATGCATTAGAACAAAACCGCGTCGGCGGCTGCAGATTTAACGGTGCTGTGTTCACAAATTTAACACAGGACCATTTGGATTATCACATTACAATGGACAACTACTTTAAGGCTAAAGCTCTTTTGTTTGAGCATCTGAAAGAAGGAGATTTTGCCGTAATAAATGCTGATGACGAATTCGGCGACAGGTTTATAAGCGTTGTCCCTGAAGGTGTTAAAGTTTACACTTACGGGGTAAGACAGCAAAGCGACGTTATGGCAAGAAATATTAATTTCTCATTGAACGGAGCAGAATTTACATTAGTGGAAAACGCAAAAGAACATAAGGTCAACCTTCACATGAACGGAATGTTCAGTGTTTACAACGTTCTTGCTGCTGTTACTGCAGCTCTGGCTATAGGTATTGATATTGAAACAGCTTTAAAAGCTTTGCAAAATGTCAAAGGAGTTGCAGGAAGATTTGAAGTTGTCGTAAAAAAACCTCTCGTAATCGTGGATTACGCACATACTCCGGACGGTTTGGAAAACGTTTTAAAATCTGCGCGTGAAATTACGCCTGAAGACGGGAAATTAATATGTCTTTTCGGCTGCGGCGGCGACAGAGATGCCACAAAACGGCCGAAAATGGGAGCTATAGCAGAAAAGCTTGCGGACAAAATTGTTATAACAAGCGATAACCCGAGAACAGAAGATCCGCAGACAATTATCACGGATATTATTGCAGGCTTAAAATCAGTAAATACGGAAAGCGTAATTGTAGAACACGACAGGGGAGCTGCAATTGCTCTTTTAAAAACAATTGCAAATAATAATGATGTTGTTCTTATTGCAGGTAAGGGTCATGAGGATTATCAAATACTAAAAGACAGAACAATCCATTTTGACGATAGAGAAGAAGCAAGAAAAGTCTTTGAAGTCAGTGTTATTTAAAAAGAGGGGAGCTTACCCCTCTTTTTACCACGGATAGTCGTCCTTAATTTCCCAACCGTCATATTGAATTAGAGCACCGCAGTAAAAACCTGCATCATATTGAGAATTTTTATTACAACCTCTGCGTGAACTCGATGTTAAAACAGTTCTTGAATAACCATCACCTGCCATATTTAATTTTTTTGTTGCAGATGTCAGCATAAAAGTAAATATATCGCGTCCGTACACATTGGGTTTTGCATTTCCGTTAATATCAACATTTATATAAATGTATTGATAAACTCCTGCTCCGCTTACATCCATAGAAAAAGCAATAATTGAACCGTCTTTAAGATAAATAACATAGAACTCTTTCGTGTTCCAGTAACGCTCACGTGTACGGTTTAATTCAAGACGCTTTATATCTTTTTGAGAATTGCAGCTAAGACCGCAATTTTCAACCAACTCAAAATATGGTACAAAATATTTATTTACTACCCCTGTTAAAGCATCTCTATAACTTTCATTAGGAGCACCTGTATCCATTTGCCCAATATTACTCAAATCCCATTCTTCAATGCTGCCATTTTCTGCTTGAGAAGATACCAGAGCCTGGCTAATAACCGAATAAGATTTTTTTAACTGTGCAACAGTTTGTTTTTTTTGATATTTTGTAATAAGCGCAGGCATAGTAAGTGCTGCAATAATACCGATAATACCCAAAGTAACAAGTACTTCCGCAAGTGTAAATGCCAAGCGTGCCGCTTGACCCGACACAAAGGTTTTGAATAAAGCTCCAATACGATGAGCAGGAGCTACAGAATTGCCCCCCCCCCGAACTTTCCGTTATATTCCATAATAAAGTCTCCTTCCTTCCGCCTATATCATTATAATTTTAACATATTTTTACTTTTTTTCAAGTATTGTTGTATAATACCTTTATGAAAACAAAATTATTAATTGAACAACATTTTCACGGATGTTTCGGCATTGATTTTAATACAGCATCTGTTGACGATGTGTTATATCTTTCAAAAGAAATATTAAAATACGGAATAGGCGGAATTTTCCCGACGCTTGTCACCGACACTGCAGAAAATACCAAACGCGCAATTGCCGTTATTAAGGAAGCTTCAAAAAAACAAACTTCTGATATGGCAAAAATTTTGGGAATTCATCTTGAGGGAATATTTCTTAATCAGGAGAAAAAAGGAATTCACAATCCGGAACATTTTATGAAGCTTACTCCTGAAAATTACAAGCTGATTGAAGATGATTTTATAAAAATTATTACTCTGGCTCCCGAGCTTGATGAAGGTTTGCTTGATTATCTTTCGGGAAAAAATATAAAAATTCAGGCAGGACATTGCAAAGGAGGAGATTTAACAAAATGCACAGGCTGCACTCATCTTTTTAATGCAATGTCAGGGGTTACACACAGAGAAAGCTCCACAGCCCTTTCGGCTTTGATTAATGATAACATTTATACTGAAATTATTGCCGATGGCATACATGTGTCAAACGACGCATTAAATCTTGTATTCAAAACAAAGCCTCTAGATAAAATAATTCTTATAAGCGACAGCCTTCCGATTACAAAAAGTAATTTAAAAGAAATGACTTTTGCTGATGAAAAAATTTTCTATGACGGAATAAAAGCTACTTCCAAAGAAGGAACTATTGCAGGAAGCACAGCCCTTTTACCTGATATAATAAAACGACTTGCAGCAATCGGGCTGTTTAATCCTGAATATATAAACAATCCTTATAACTACCACAATATTGAATTAGACGGTTACATTGAGTGGGATGAAGATTGGAATATAATATAGAAGAATTATTTCTTATCCTGTATCATTTCTATAGTAGTTTTTCCGCCCTTTTCAACAGCATAACTATAACCTGTAATCTTTTTAATTCCGCCGTTGTCGCCTTGCAGTTGGAACGTAAAAATATCATATCCCCATTTATTGGGCTTTTTATGCCCGTTAATATCTACAGTATAAATAGGAACTGATCCCTTAAATTGACCATATTTTATTATAACAGTGCCGTCTGATAATATCCATGATGAATATTTATTTTTTATATTAGCATCACTGAAGTCAGAGTTAGGGTTATAAGGATACTCAGGGTTAGGATTTTGAATTTCTTTAACTTTATCTGTTCCTTTATAATCACTTGTTAAACAGCCGTTGGATAAAGCATTATCTTCACAAAATTTGACAACTTTTAACACTTTATTAAACAATTCTTCTTCAAATACGGAACAATCACTACGTACACCGTTATGATTAACATCCAGAGGGGAGCCGTCTTCACATTTGTACGATACACAGGTATTATATACAGGATCTTTTTGAGTACAAACTGCTTTACACAATGACCCATTTAGCCAATAAGAACAGGCTACAGGCATATCAAGCTGATTTTGCGCCTGAAATACTGCCTGGGAAAAAGTAGAATACACTTTTTTAAATTGATTTCTTAAAACATTTTTTTGCACATTTTCTGTTATCACAGGCATAGTTAAGGCTGCTACTATACCTATAACACCTAAGGCAATCAAGACCTCTGTCAGCGTAAAACCCTTGCTACTGAAGCTTAAACGCTTGCCCCCCCCCCGAACTTGCTATACTTTTTCATAAATGCTCCTTTCTATAATTTTTTAATAATTATGCAAAACCCTTGCGGCGGATCCAGCGGCTACACTGGTGATTAATCGCTCTTTTCGTATATATCATTATAATTTTAACATATTTTTACTTTTTTTCAAGTATTGTTGTATAATACCTTTATGAAAAGCGATAATATAAAAAAAGGGATAGCAAGAACTCCTCACAGAGGACTTCTTATGGCAACAGGCGTTAGCAAAAATAATATGAAAGCTCCGTTTATCGGGATTGCCAGTTCATTTTCCGATTTAGTTCCCGGACATATCGGAATGCGCGATTTGGAACGGCAGATTGAAAAAGGTATTCACAGTGCAGGCGGTCAATCTTTTATTTTCGGAGTTCCTGCAATTTGCGATGGAATTGCGATGGGACACAACGGAATGCGTTATTCGCTTCCGTCAAGAGATTTGATTGCGGATTGTGTTGAAAGCGTTGCTGCGGCTCATCAGCTTGATGGGATTGTTTTACTTTCAAATTGCGACAAAATTACACCGGGTATGCTGATAGGGGCGCTTCGATTAAATATTCCTGCTATAATTGTAACCGCAGGTCCTATGCTAGACGGTCAATGCAGAGGGCATAAAAAATTAACAATGGTTACAGGTTCTTTTGAAGCCGTAGGTAAATTCAGAAACGGTGAAATCACAGATGAAGAACTTCTTGAACTGGAAGAAGCTTCCTGCCCGTCAGCAGGAGCCTGTCAGGGAATGTACACCGCAAACACTATGGCCTGTTTAGCGGAAGTAATGGGAATGAGCCTTCCCTACTGTGCATCTGCCTCTGCAGTATCTTCCCAAAAACGCCGCATAGCTTTTGACAGCGGAATGCAGATTGTTGAGCTTATTAAAAAAGATTTAAAACCGTCAGATATTATTACAAGAAAAAGTTTAAGAAACGCCATTACCGTTGATTTAGCTCTCGGCGGCTCTACAAATACTTTTTTGCATATTCTTGCTATTGCAAATGCAGGCGGGATAAACGTTACACTAGATGATTTTGAAGAATTGAGCAAAAAAATTCATCAAATTGTAAAAATAAATCCTTCATCAAGTTTAACGATGTCTGATTTTCATAATGCGGGCGGTGTTCCGGCAGTTATAAAATCCCTTAAAAATTTCTTGTCTGATACGCAAACTGTTTGTGGCATTTCAACTAAAAATATTGCCGGGCAAGTCTGGAAAGATAGTAGTGTAATACCGGATTATGACCAATCCGATTATACGCAGGCAGGGCTTGCTGTTCTATACGGAAATCTTGCAAAAGACGGATGTGTAATAAAAACATCAGGGGTAGCTAAAGAATGCTATAGTTTTGATGGAACTGCAAGAACATTTGACAGTGAAGAAGATGCAATGAGAGCACTTGAAAATGACGAAATTAGAGAAGGTGATGTTATAGTAATACGCTATGAAGGCCCCAAAGGAGGTCCTGGAATGCGTGAAATGCTTGCCCCTACTTCTCTTTTAACAGGTAAAGGATTAGGAGAAAAATGCGCATTAATAACAGACGGAAGATTTTCAGGGGCAACAAGAGGAATATGTGTAGGTCATATCTGCCCTGAAGCTGCAAACGGCGGAACAATTGCACTAATAAATGATGGTGATAAGATAAAAATAGATATTCCAAATCGTACAATCGAGCTGTGTGTTTCCGATAAAGAACTTGGACAACGACGTGAAAAATTACAACCATTTGAACCTAAAATTAAATCAGGATACTTGTATAAATATGCACAAAACGTGCAGGACGCTTCACATGGAGCTATAGTTTAAATCTTGACAAATCAAAAAAAATCGTAAATAATTATTGAAAACAGGAGGTAGAAAAATGTTTAAATCAGAAGCTTTGAGATTGCCCCCCCCCCGAAAAACCTTTGTATAACAGGTCTTTTAAGAAGTACACTTTACATTTTTAGGATAAACTGCTATACTAGTGATATGGTACATCACAAAACAAAAAAGGCTTTTACACTTGCAGAAGTTTTAATCACTCTCGGAATTATTGGTATAGTTGCGGCGATGACAATGCCGGCGTTAATTGCGAATTATCAAGAAAGAGTTATTGTTAGCCAACTAAAAAAAGTATATTCTACTCTGTCACAAGCTGTCAAAATGGCTGAAGCTGAATATGGCGACATTTCAGAATGGCCTGTAAAAGATGGGGACATGAATTCAACAGATACAATATACAATCATTACATAAAACCATACTTAAATATAACAAAAGAATGTAAAAACTCTGCAGAATGTTTTAGCTCATATAATATTCAACCGCTTCACTATTATACATTCTGTTTAAACGACGGGAGTATGGTATTACTTGATCTTAATAATAAAAATGAAGATCCGGATAGTTTATATCCTTCATATGGAATTAAAAACGTTACTCTCAGAAATTTTATAGATTTTACAGTTGATGTTAATGGAGATAAAAAACCAAACAAACCAGGAGAAGATATTTTTAGATTTTTTGTAACTCAAAAAGGACTTATACCATTAGGTGCTGACCAAGATGCAGGGACAACAAAAAACAGATGTAAAAGACCACAAACTGGATTTTATTGTACAGCATATATGTTAACTAAATATTAATATCTATGATAACATTTAGATATGAAAAAACTAAATGACTTTAAAGATGATGTAAATAAATGTTCCAAATGCGGGCTTTGTCAGTCAGTTTGCCCTGTTTATAAGATTACCGGAAATGACTGCGCTGTTTCTCGCGGAAAATTTGTTATGCTTGACGGCGTACTTAAGGGAGATTTAAAGCTAAACAAAAATATTGATAAATATATTGATTTATGCCTTAAATGCGGGAAATGCACAAATTTCTGTCCGAGTTCTATTGATGTATGCAAAATATTCGAAACGGCAAAGCATGAGTATGTCAAAAATACTATTTTGGGAAGATTAATCTTCTTTTTAGAGTCAAAATATATATTCAGCAATCTTATAAATATATTTAAAATTCTGACAAAACCTTTTAGAAAAAAATTACCCGTTAAACAGCAAAAATCTTTAAAAGTTATTTACTTTAAAGGATGTGTTAATAATTTATGTCCCAAAACAGATAACTATATAGAAAGAATTTTCAGGAATTCCGACGTGGAAATAATTGAAAAAGACTTTGACTGCTGCGGGCTTCCGTTTTTATCAAGCGGCAATTTAGAAAGATTTGAAGAAGTAAAACAACATAATCTAAAAATGCTTGATTGTGATTTTGATTACATATTAACCGATTGCGCAAGCTGCGAAAGTACGTTAAAGCAATATATTGATGCGAAATTCATAAGCATAGGCGAGCTTATTCAAAAACAAAATATAAAATTTAAATATTCAAAACCGCTAAGAGTTACTTTTCACAAGCCCTGTCATCTTGAGAGTACAGAATTCCTCAAACCTTTGATCGAAAATTGCGATAATGTTGAATATGTAGAGATGTCTGAATTTGATACCTGCTGCGGTTTCGGCGGAGAATTTTCAGTAAAAAATAACAAAATATCACGTGCAATTGCAGATATTAAAGCAAAAAATATTATTAAAACTAAAGCTGACATTGTTCTGACAACCTGCCCGGGATGTATTTTAGGATTAAATCAAGGGCTGATATTTTTAAAAACAGATGACAAAAAACCGAAAATTAAAAGTTTAACCGCTTTTTTAGCATCCGCAAAAGAAATTATTTACTCCAAATAGTATTAAGATCAATACCTAAAGCCAAACAAATTTTTACGACTATAACAATTGTGGGATTTGCTTTCCTGTTTTCTATGAGATTGAGATATTTCGTAGAAATATCAACCATTTCTGCCAGTTTTTCCTGAGACAGCCTCCTGCGCAGACGTTCAAGTCTGATATTATCGGCTATTTTCTCCAAAATTAATATTTCATTCATACAGGTATTTTATTTAACTTGACAAAAGATTAATACCCATGATATGTTATTTTTATAGAACTATATTTCTCAATTTTAGAAAGGAGTTTCATGAAAACGAATTATAGTGCTTTTACTCTTGCAGAAATTCTGATAACTTTAGGAATAATAGGAGTAGCAGCGGCTTTAACCATGCCTGTATTAATTGCGAAACAAAAACAAGCTGTATTAAATGCTCAATTCAAAAAAGCATATTCGTTATTTACAAATGCAGTATTTCAAGCTCAGGCACAAATGGGTTACCCTGCGTATTGTTCTTATTGGCCGAATGATCAACGCCCCTGCCCTGCTAAATGTACAGAAACAAATTCATATAATGAATGTGTTTCATGGACCTGTGCTGATGGTTCTCCTATTCCGCCGCGCTACAACGGACCAAGAGAAAATCTGAACAAAATCCGGATAATGAATATAATCCTAATGGTGCTTTCGGCTCAAATAATTTAAAAAATACATATTCAGCATGGATTCTTTCAAACGGGATGATTATTATAAAATACGGAAACTATAAGTCATCAAACTTTCCGGTTTATACTATTGACATTAACGGACAAAAAAAGCCTAACAAGTGGGGGTATGATTTATTTACATTTATACTGTGGGGAACGGATGACGGAATAACACAGGTTGCACCAGCTGTTTATGCGACAGAAAAAGGCGGAAAAACAGCACAAGAAATGTTAGAAAATCTTTAAATTTTTAAATTCTTTATAACCTTCTGATATTGCTTTTTGATCTGAAATAGGATCTCGGAATTTCATAAGTGTTTTATCGGGAAGTTTTCCCGATATAAGCGGTTCAAGCACTCCGCAGGAATATATCTTCCCCAAAAATTTTGCGGTTCTTTCAGGAATTCCTGCAGCTGCGCATAAAAAGCCGTATATATTATTTGAGAGATAATTGCCGGCAACTATTTTCCCTTTATAAAGCCCATATTGAACACGACCTTCTTTGTCGCGTCCCGGAAATTCCGGACAGAATTTTGTATCCCACTTTTCACCTGTGGCAAAATTATCCAGAAACATTTTCAAAACTTTAATTCTGCCAAAAGGTTTCTTTTTTTTGTTATTTAAATCACGTAATAATATATCTTTAAAATTATTAAAATCCTCTGTTATATCGGGATAAAAACACTTATACTTGTTATTAACAACGAGAAATCTGCGGAGTTTTACGCCGGTATAACCGTCGTATGCGGCATTAACTATTCGCGGGCAGCCGTTAAGTTCACGCCATACAGCCATTTTAGTTTTATCTTCTGTCAATATCAGTCTATTAAAAAAATTATTTAATCTTATACGCATCAGGAAACTCAAAAATATATTTACAGCTATTGAAAAACCGTAAATATATTTTTTTGTTATTATATGAAAATTATTTTCCTAACTCTGATGCTTTCTTTTTTGTCTGCGCGATTACATCATAAAATAATTTATCAGAATTTTCATCATTCATAACTGAAATTCCGACAAAAGTACATCCGCCTTTCGTTGCTACGTTATCTATAAGTGTCTGAACAGGCAGTTCTCCTCTGTTCATAACCATCTTAGCAGACCCTAGCGCCGTTTGCGTCGCCAGCATAAGACATTTTTCATAGTCAAGTCCGAGTTTTTCTCCGGCACGAGCCATATCTTCAATAACCTTATAGAAAAATGCGGGTCCGGAACCTGAAATTGCCGTTACTACATCAATCTGTTCTTCTGAAACTTCTATACATTTACCGATATTTGATAAAAGCTCCATAACGAATTCAGCATCTTCTTCAGATGCGTAAGAGCCTCTGCAAACACCGCTCATACCTTCTAATACAAGTGCCGGAGTATTTGGCATTACACGCACAACTCTGTGCATTCCTATAATTTTTTCAATCTTCTTTGTTGAAACTCCTGCTGCAATTGACACTATTAATTTATCAGGAGTTAACTCATCTTTTATTTCATCTAAAACATCCGCAACATAGTTCGGTTTAGTGGCAATGAATATGACATCACTGTCCATTGTCAAAAATCTGTTATCGGTAAGAACTTCAATCCCAAGACGGCTTTGAGCAAGTTCTGCAACAGTACAATTAACCTCGGAACCTTTAATATTTTCTTTCGGCAAAAACTTGGAAGATATTGTTCCTTTAATAATAGCACTAGCCATTTTTCCGCAGCCGATAAAACCGATTTTACATTTTTTGTTCATATTATTTAACCTGCCCCTCTTTTTTTGTTGACTAATAATTTTTTTTAATTTAACATTAGAATTATACGACAAATATAAATTAAAAGGAATAAAGAAAAATGAGACGTACACTAGAAGGAACAAAAGTAAAAAGACAGCACGTAAGCGGTTTTAGAGCAAGAATGGCTACTCCGGGCGGACAGGAAGTTTTAAACAGACGTCGCGCTAAAGGTCGTCATAAATTGGCTATTACAGCTAAAAAACGTGCGTAATTTTACGGTAGTAAAAAGTAAGATTTAACAAAAAGTTGAACACAGCAGGTCGGAATATTTTGACGTGCTGTGTTGTTTTACGGAATATGCTAAAAAAACAATACAGATTAAAAAATAAAGCCGCATTTAATGCAACATACAGAGTTAAAAATTCATTCCATAAAGAAGGGATAACTTTGTTTGCAGGAATAACTAAAAAAAATGAAGATACAAATACACTTGCAGGATTTGTGGTAAGTAAAAAAACTCATAAAAGAGCTGTTAAAAGAAACCGGCTCAAAAGACTTATGAGGGAAGCTTACAGACTTATGTTAAAGTCAAACGATTTAGGGAATTCCCAAAATTATATGTCTTTAATATTTGTCGGCGGCGAAAAGGCTTTGGACAAAAACTTTACTGAAATCCAAAACATTTTAAGTTCTCTTATCAGGAGATTATAATAATGTTTGAAGGTATATTTGTCGAAAAAGTTTTAACACAGAAATATATAAGACCATACCCTCAGGCTCCGCAGGAAACTTCAGGCTATTATGTCGGAAGCCAGTCAATTTACAGATATTCGCTTAAAGATTCCGATTACCCCACAATAATTATTCCCGATCCTCTTTATGATAACGAAGGGGGAATTATAAAACCCGGCTATTATGAACTTGCTCTTTCTGATTCAAGAGAATTCTTAATTCTTTTGGAATCCAAAAATCCTATTGCAATAATTCCTGTCATAAAAATAGAAGAAGATGCATCCGAACAGGAAAGACTAAATAACAAAAAAGTAAAAAAAGAGTTGAAAAAAGAAAAAAAAGCACGTGAAGATACAAATAAAAAAAGAGCTAAAGTCGGTATGCCGCCCGATGAACCGCAAATACATACAGAAGCGTCAATTGAATATAATCCCAAAGGCAATTTTTATCTTATAAAGTACCAAAGAGGTACTATTAAAGCATGGGGAGCCTTCAAAGGATAATTATTAAGCAATATTAAGCAGGATTAAAAAATTAGCAAAAAAAAAGTTTTGGTTTACTTTATAATAGTATGTGCAATTATGGATTTATGAATTAATGAAAAATTTTTCTAATATAAAGGAGTATAATTTATGAACAAAAAGCAGTTATTTATTGCGGCTGTAGCTGCAGTATTATCCGTTTCCGGGGTAAATGCCAGCGTTATTACAGGCGTTGAAGGTAACGGAGGTATTTTCAATATTAATCCCGAACATGTAAACGGTGATGTAGGCTACAGACAATATGACCAGTTTGAACTTTCTAAAGGCGATATTGCGAACTTAATTTATAAATATGGTCAAAGAGATCTTGAAACTTTTATTAACCTTGTTGACGGACAAGTGAAAATCGACGGTATATTAAATACTATGCGTGACGGCAACTTTTTTGACGGACATGCTATATTCATCTCTCCTAACGGAATGGTCGTGGGCGCAAGCGGCGTACTTAACGTAGGTTCATTATCAGTTGTTACTCCTACAGATGATAAATATAATACTTTAAAAGGCGATTATGCAGCCAGAAACTATACTAATATTAATCAAATTTCTAAGCTGAAACAGGATAGCAACGCTGATATCACAATTGCAGGTAAAGTATTTGCAAGAAACGGTGTTGACCTTCGCGGTGCAAATATTAATGTTTCAGGCGACATCTTAAACGGAGTAAAAGCTGCAGATGCTCTAACATCTGAAGCTCAAGCCAATAACTTGTTTAACTCTCTTGTAAATACTGACGGTATTGTACAGGGAAATGCTTTTGAATCAAACGGAAGCAGCATTGTTATTAAATCAGGCGGTAAAACTGACGGGTCTAAGCTTGCAGATGCAGGAATTAATATTTCCGGCAAAGTTATAAACCACTCAGGCGGTGAAACGGCTTTGACTAACCACGGCGGAAAAGGATTAACCGTAACAGGGAACATACAGGCTAATAACAAATTAAATTTATATAATACCAACGGAAATTTAAATATTGCAGGAAAAGTTTCAAACACTAACGCTGCATTATCAATTTCCAACAAAGGCGGAGACCTTGACATCGGTAATAAAGCAAACATCTCGACAGATAACGCCCTTGAAATCGTAAATAACGGAACAGGACACCTTGCAATTGCCGGTAAAGCTGTTTCAACCGGTAAAACAGATATTGTTAATGAAGGTAAAGGCGGCATGAATATTTCGGGAACTGTCGGCAACACGTCAACTCCTTCGGTCAGAATAGTTAACCGTAACGGAGAACTTGTAATTGCTTCTACAGCAAATGTTTCAGCTAACGATACATTAAGAGTGGAAAATTCAGGTTCAGGAATGTCCGCAAACGGAACTTTAACAGCAAATAAAAAAGTTTCAATTGAAAATAAAGCAGGCAACTTAAACATTAACGGCAAAGTTGCAGTTACAAAAGGTGATATTACAATTTTAAACAACGGAGATAAATTAACTCTTGCTTCTGACAGTAATATCGCAGGAAACGGAAATGTTTCAATTAAAAATAACGGTTCTAACGGTATGACACTCGAAGGAACAATCACAAATACAGGTGAAACAGCCATTAATAATACTAAAGGACAATTACTGGCTAACGGAACAATTACAAACGAAGGTAATATCGGCATTATTAACCAAGGTACAGGGCTTGTAATTTCTAAAAATGCTAAAATTACCAACAAAGGTACGACCAAAATTGTTAACACAGGTGAAAACGGAATGTCTGTCGTCGGTTCTGTAGACAATACCGGAAATTTATATTTCTACAATGATAACGGACAATTATCATTTACAACGGATTCCGGCAACACTACCGCAGCAAAAGTTGCAAACCGTAACGGAAATATTTATATTGCATCAAGAAAAGATGCAACAGGTATTTCTTCAAGCTCTACAAGCACTATAACAAATGAAAACGGTAATATCATTATAAGAAATAAAGGAGAACAAACCTCCGAAAACTCTAGAGGTTTAGATCTTCAAGGAACAATTTCAAATAAAGGCGGAGATGTTGCTATCAATAACGATAAAAATGATATGTACATTTCAGGAAACATAAATGTTGAAAACGGAAACCTCGGAATTATAAATAATGCTGGAGCAGGCAAAGCTGATTTTGCAAGCAGTGGCAAAATTAATATAACAGGCGGCAACGCTAATATTAAAAATGAAGGCAGCGGTGATATGACCGTTAACAGTGAAATCACTCACAACGGAAGATTAAATATTCTTGGGAACTCAGGTTATTTAACTCTCGGCGGCATTATTCACAACAACAGTAACGGGAATCTTGATGACAACAACGGTTTCTATGCAGCATCAAGAGCAAACGGTACAGGTATAAATGTAACAAGCGGTTTCAAAGGGGACGGCAGCGGTCAATACTTAATCAAAAATATTTCCGGTGATAATGGTTTGAGATACCAGGGTAATATTAATACAAGTGCCCAAGCTGAATTATATAACCAGAAAGGCGATATGACCGTAGGCGGCTCACTTACAGGCAAACCGGCGGTAATCTTAAATACCGGAGATAAATTGACAGTAAACGGAACTGTATCAAGCGAAACTGATGCAAAAGTTGTAAATAAAGGTACTGCAGCAGCTGATGTTTCAAAAGCAACTGTTAATACTCCGAATGAAAAATGGTTCTATGAAAAACTAAAAAAATAGACCTAAAAATATATAATAGAAAAGAGTTCCGATTAATGGAACTCTTTTTTTATAAAATGGGGGTTGCAATTTAAAATTCAGCATTACATAATAAAAAAGTAAATTAAATAACGCGGGATGGAGCAGTCTGGTAGCTCGTCGGGCTCATAACCCGAAGGTCGTTGGTTCAAATCCAGCTCCCGCAACCAATTGATATAACAGGCTTTTAGCGATTTACTAAAAGCCTGTTTTTTATGAAAAACAACACATTTAGCAACACAATAAAATGAGAAGAATTGAAAAACTATAACAAATTACGTGAAATTGAATAAGTAATGTAACAATTTGAAAAATACACCCCCTATAGCCCCTCTCACTAATTTCAAAAGGTTTCTTGGTCGAAGATATAAGTTTTCGGCTGTGAGATTGGCTTGGTTGCTCGCATTAAACGGGTCTACCGGCAAGGCTCAACGCCTTGACCGTTCGCCCTCTGCTCGCAATCCGCTTTTCTCGGTTTGAAAAACCCCGCCGGTAAAAATTTCAGATGAGAGCATTTCTCGGCTGATGATGAAATGTTTTAGGGTGGCGAGGTATAAAGTTGCCTAAGAGTTATTTTATTTAGTTAAAGCCATAACAATTTTATAAAAATCTTCTAATTTATCAGGATAGCTTTTTAATCTTTTAATAATTTGTGTAATTAAATCTTCATTACTATTTTTATGCTCAAAATCAAAGGCTTCAGTAAAAGAACACTCTAATACATTTAACAAATTTTCAAGATTTATCATCGAAGGATAATTTTTGCCGTTTTCAATATTGCTTATAGTTGTAGGGTCAACATCAATTAGTTCCGCCAATTTTTCTTGGTTGATTCCTTTTCTTTTTCTTAATTCTCTTAATCTTTTGCCTAATAGTTCTTTTTTGTTCATTTTTAACCCTCTATTTCATGTTAGGTGTAAAATACTTCAAATGAACTTAATAGAACTCATTAAACGCTTGTAAAATGATTTGAACTCATATAATATTAATTTGTACTCAATTTATTAAGAAATAATGAGCAGAAAGAGGTAAAATATGTTTTGTAAAAACTGCGGAAAAGAAATAGAAGACGAGGCAAGATTTTGTAAATATTGCGGAGCCGAAACTAACAAAAAAGCACATTCAGCAAAGTTCAAAGAATATTTTGTCAATTTTTTGATAACAATAAAAAAATTTAAAATATTCCAAAAAGAATTTTATACTAATCATAAAAAAATAGTTATTGCCATTTCTAGCATTATTGCGGTATTAGCAACTTTACTATTAGTAATGTACATATTAAGTCCTTTCTTATTAACAGAAATATCAATATTAAAATTCAAAGATAAAAAATACGATGTTGCTATTGAATGGTGTAATCGTGCAATAAAAATTAATTCAAAATATGCAAATGCATATTATAATCGAGCAAACGCAAAATCTGAAATTCTTGATTATGGTAGTGCTAGTGAAGATTATAGCAAGGCTATTGAATTAAAGCCTAACAACGCAGAATACTACTTTGCACGAGGAAATAATGCTCAATATTGCAGCGAAGCGTTAGAAGATTTTAATGTTGCAATTAAAATAAATTCAAAAAATCCTAAGTATTATGCAAAAAGGGCAAAGGCTCAAAGTTGTTTAGGGAATTATACAGAAGCTTTTGCTGATATAAATAGAGCAATTAAACTTAATTCAAATGATGCAGAAGTATATTATGAGCGAGCTGATATTTACAAAACAATAACAAAATATAAAGAAGCCCATGAAGATTTAAACAAAGCAATAGAATTAGCCCCAGAAAAAGCTTTTTATTATTCGGCAAGAGGAAATATTAAAGCGGAGTTATGGGATAATAATGGGGCTTTAAGAGATTTTGACAAAGCTATAAGCTTAGAATCCGACAATTACTTTTTCTATATGCAAAGGGCTGTATTTAAAGCAAAACAGAAAAAATTTAAAGAAGGTATTGCAGATTTGGATAAAGCTATTGAATTAAATTCTGTTAATTCTGTTTTATATCAATGTAGAAGTCGGTTAAAAGGAGCAATAAACGATAATAATGGTGCGATTAAAGATATAGATATAACAATAGATTTAGCTAATAACGACAAAGATAAAGCAAGTGCATACAATGCCCGAGGAGATATAAAGTATAAAATAAGAAACTATGGCGGTGCAACAGACGATTATCTCAAAGCATATACTTTAAACCCAAGCCAAGATTATTGGCAATCTTATATGAATGCAAATTATAACTCTGTAATGTCATCAATGCCAAGATTTTATTATTAAGATAGGTGTAATAATGAACTAATGTATAAAAAAATCGTTACGACTACAGGAGGTCAGTTATGAGAAAATTTTTAGCAGGATTTATTTTGTTATTTACGGTGTTAGGGTTTTGTGTGAATACCGTAAACGCACAAGATACAAAAATGTATGATAGTTCCGGTCGTTACACTGGAGTTATGAAAGAAACCTCAGACGGTTATAAACTGTACGATAGTGCAGGCAGATATACCGGTTCTGTAAAAAAGACTTCTGACGGTTATAAAACTTATGACAATGCAGGACGGTATACGGGCAGAGTTCAAGAAACTTCAAGCGGATACAAAACCTATGACGGTTCAGGCAGATACACTGGAGCAATAAAAGAAACTTCAAGTGGTTATAAAACATATGATGGCTCAAGCCGTTATACAGGCTCTACAAGTAAAACATCAAATGGCTACAAAACTTATGACCAATCGGGCAGATATACTGGCTCATATAGAAAATAAATTCCCGGCGGGAAAAGAGAACAAGTTTAATATAAATATCCCATATATAGCAGTATAGGAAATAACAAATTATACAGATACCCCGATGAATATATCGAAGTATATAACATTACAAAATTTGAAATACATTAAACCCCTAAAATTTAGGGGAGAAATCATCCTATTTTTGTGGGGAAATCCAAAATTTTTGTAAAAATATTGCCTTCTTAATAAAAATTTACAATTATTTTTTTAGCCTAATTTTTTAAAAACTTACCTCTATTTTCAACTTTACAATTCTACTCAAAACTTTTCAATTCAAGCATTTCCAAACTTTACAATCTATCTATGCTTCTATCTATAGTTCTATCTATAGGAATTGATTTTCAAGGGGTAGAGGGGTTGAAAAATTTTAAGAATCTTTTATTATGAGGATATCAAGACTTCGAAGTTGAAAGATTAGTTATTACTACTTGTATTCCCCACGAAACAAGCCTTTTTAGGCTTAGCTTGGCTATACAAAAAATTTAAGGAGAAATTTTTATGGAAAATCGTATGCCACCCAATCGTTTTAGAATGCTTGAAACCATGGAGGATATCAGACAAAACTGCAAGGGCAGACTTTATGCAAATATGTTTACTGTCAAAGAGTTTGCCCGAACTTTTAAAATAGGTATAAATACCGTTTACAAGCTATGTAAAATTGAAGGATTTCCGGTAATTCAAATCGGCGGTAAAAAGTATATAGTTGCCAATGATTTCAATGAATGGGTTATGAAAAATGTAGGAAAGGTAATAGAACTATGTTAAACGGAAACTATTATCACAGAACTCATAAAAACTTCAAAACCGAGCAGCAGAGGAAAAGTTGACCATAAGGACAGCCCAACTAACTTATTCAGTATTCAAAATACAGATAGAGAAATTAAGTGGGTCTGTTCAAAAGATGTAACCAATGAAAGCCGCATTGGCTATCATCAAGTAGTTTATGCACTACATAGATGTGTTGATATTTATTCAAATGTCAAAATGAAACAATGGCTTGATAAAGATAAAAATTTTAACAGCTTATTAAAAGAAGATAATTTAGGCAGAAAATACCTCATTTACAGCGATTACAAAAAATGGGCATTAGTTAACAGCAAAAAGTTGAAATTAATAGAAACGCAGAAGAAGGAGATTGCAATATGGATACTAGGTTTATGAATGTAGAACACTCAATCAAATTTAAGACAATGAAAGAGGCGGAAAGGGAAGCAAATCGCCTAAAAATGGTTATGGACAGATTCGCAAAGAAAACAAATTACCGTTCAGTTGTCTAATCGCCGTAAGCCATTTAAGTTTAAGATTTGGCGAATATGTATTATTTCATAACGGCAAAAAAGGTCGTCCTATAAGAAAAGCTGTTTCAAAAATCAAATTATTGGAACCGCCTGAAAGTGTCCCGCCGCATTTACATATTTTTATTGTTTATACCCAGCAAGAAAAGAAAATCTCGGACAAAATTGTAAAAAGTATAATTAAAAAATTCGGAAATGATAGTTCAAGAGCTTACGATATTACAAACACTGACCCACTATACTTTTTACAGTATGTAGTAAGACAATCCGGAATTCTAAGATTTGTAGAAGATTTTACTAATACAATTCAATTTGATTTAAAGAAAATGTGCAGAATTTCATTAAAACAAAAAGACGGTCTTTATTTTCACAATAATAACAGGCTTGATAGCCGTTTTAGGCTACCTGCAGATTAAGTTTTAGCACACCGTAAAAATACATGTGTAATTAATAAATAGAGATAAAAGGATATGAGTATGAATAAACCACAGATATTGTTATTAGTGATAATAAAAATATATAAAATTTGTATTTGCCCAATGCTCATATCCAAACCCTCTACAATTCAATAATAGTAGTGCTGAACGGGGAATTTTTATCAAACTTTGTAAAAAATCAGAATTGTCTAATGAAAAATAAAAAACAATTCATACATTTCAACATAACAAGTTACAAGGGCAATGACGAAAGGTTTAACAGTTGAGAGGTACAATTCCACATAAAATTACAAACACTCAATATTTGTTCATAGAATGCGTGTAATAAAATCATCAACTTTACAGAACTTGATTAAGAAATGTCTTTAAATAGGTTATGGTCTAAAACAACATTTTGAAACCGTTTGAAATGTCTTTGTTTAGGGTTGATTTTTTAATTTTCCAATAAATATTTGCGGAAGTCTTTACAATCAAACGTCAATATCCAATAATGCAAAAGTCACAACAAAAGGAGATGAAACGATGACTACTAAAGGATTTAACTTTGCTTACATCAGAGTAAGTACAGAAGAACAAAATTACGAAAGCCAAATGGAAGCAATGAAAGATTTAGAATTTGCCAAGGTTTTTACAGAAAAACGAAGTGCAAAAGACACAAATCGTCCAGAACTTCAAAATATGCTTGATTATGTTAGAGAGGGCGATACTGTTTATGTCAAAGATTTTTCAAGGCTTGCAAGAAGTACAAAAGATTTACTCAATATCATTGATATTCTTGAAAATAAAAAAGTAAAACTCATAAGCATAAAAGAAAAATTAGATACAAGCACGCCGGCAGGTAAGTTAATGGTTACAATGCTCGGTGCAATTTATGAATTTGAACGTGCAAATCTTCTAGAACGCCAAAAAGATGGAATTGCAGTTGCTAAAAAAGAGGGTAAATACAAAGGTCGAAAGAAAATCAAAAAGCCGGATAATTGGCAAGAGGTTTATAGCGATTGGTCTTGCCGTAAAATCACAGCCAAAAAGGCTTGTGAATTACTAAAACTAAAAACTAACACTTTTTACAATTTTGTGAAAGCAGAAAGAGAGGTTGCATAATGGCAAAAAGAAGAAGTAACGGCGAAGGTTGTATTTATAAAGACGCTCGTAGCGGAAAATGGAAGGGGAAATTTGAAATCGGTTACGACGCAAAGGGAAACCGCAAATTCAAATCTTGTACAGGCAATTCAGAGCGGGAAGTAAGATTATTACTTAAAGATTTAATGGAAAAACATCATGCTGGAATTGATGTTAGTTCAAAGAGTATCAAAGTTGGGGAATATTTTGATAAATGGTTTTATGACAATGTAATATATGACTTGAGAGAATCAACAAGTCAAAGTTATGAAATGATTATAAGAAGACATATAAAACCACATATTGGGGATATTGTTTTTGCAAACTTAAACAGTGATGATATCAAGGAATTTTATAGATTTCTTTATGACAACGGCAAATTAAACGGCAAAGGTGGATTATCTCCCAAAACTGTAGAGAATATACATTTAGTTATAAGCAGTTGTATAAATTTTGCTTTAAAAAGAGGGGAGCTTATCCGAAATCCATTATTAACAGTAAAATTAAGACGTGAAGGTAAAAAAGAGATTGAAGTATTTACAAGAGATGAACAAGAAAAAATCATAGCTGAATGTCCAAACCATTATTATGGAATGGCTATTAAGTTTGATTTTTATACAGGTTTAAGAGCCGGCGAATTGTTGGGCTTAACATGGGATTGTGTAGATTTTTACAAAAATACAGTAAGAATAAATAAGCAGGTGCAAAGGAATAAAAATTTTAGCAGAAATGCACAAACTAAAACTATTTTAGGCTTTGTTTATAACACAAAAACTAAAAACTCAAACAGAGTAATAAAAGTAATGCAGCCATTGATGAATGATTTAGCGGAATATAAATTACAGCAAGATACATTAAAACAGAAGCTTGGCAAAGATTATCATACAAAACTTAATCTTGTATTTCCGCGACAAGACGGGTATTTTACAGATACAGGAACTTTTTTAGATGCATTCAGTAGAATACAAAAGAAACTTGGAATTGAGCACAGAAATGTTCATGCAATGCGACACACCTTTGCAACAAGGGCATTAGAAATGCGGAATAAAACCTATTGTAGTTTCAAGATTACTCGGACACGCAAGTATTCAAATAACTATGGACATCTACGGGCATGTAATTCCTGACTTTGCAGAGCAAGAGTTGGAGAAGATGGAGGAGATATATATTTAATATTCTTTATGTTATGGTGTACTTATGGGCATAAACATAGTAGCAGATTTTGGAGAAGATTATAAACAATTCATTCTTTTATCTATAAAGAAATATTTTAATATTAACTTAGAGGATGATAAGTATTCATATTTAAAAGATTTAGAACCACAGGATTTATATTTCCAATATTTATCTAATTCAAAAAGAATACCACCTGCAAAACCTCGAAATGTTCATTTATCAAAAGAATTAATAAATTCTGATTTATATAATACTTATAAAGATAAAGTTGATAATATTACAGAGCTTTTAAAAAGTGGTCAATCAATTAAACCTTATCTGAATAGAGATGTAAAACATATCTTTAAAAAGAATTGTCCTAAAGACTTTTTGTTAAACGATTGGGATTTATATCATCTTCATCTAGGCGAATTAAAACCGAATGCTAACTTTTGTGATAGAACAAAATATGTACTTTTTTGTAAAATTACTAACAATGATGTATATTTAATACAAATACTAGACCATACAGAAGACAGTAGCTTTGCTTGTAGACAACTTCTAACAATAATTCGTGATAATTGGATAGAGCAGTACAATGTCCATAAACTTAATGGTATTTCAAGAATTGGTGGAAAGGAGGTTAATGATTTTGAATATCGGCAATTAAGAGAAGCCGGTATATGTACGATATTAAATATTGATGGTGAATGTTTTATGTCACCTAATATGGGGGTTGCAAGTAGCGGGGATTCTTCAAATGATGTCCGAATCGCGATGAGACAGTTTCATATATTAGAAATATTACAAGAACATATTATCAAATCTTCAAAAATAATTTATGATTTTATTATTAAATGTGATAAAAGACATAGAAAACCTAATAAAATACATCTTAAATTAAAACATATTGACGACAATATTTTAGTAGCACAAGATGTTTATTCAAAAACGATTGTTGAATTAAAAATGGATAAAAATTATATTACCGAAATGATTATTAAAATAAATAAACATACCTGTACTATTAAATATACAGAAGAGCAATAATTATCTTGTTGTTACTATTTGTGGAGCTTCCTAGTTATCATAAGTTGCTAGATAAAGTGCAATAGTGTTATTGACATGATATTTAGCATATCTTTGAGACCTTCTATAAAATAATTTTGAACAAAAATACATTATCAAAAATAATATCGTACCTAGTATGTAAACTTGTCCTGTTTTTAACGTCAAAAATATTGCAATAACAGAAAAATATATTATGCCTAACAATGTTGATGCTAATAAATTTCTTGACATACCATAATGAATATTAAAAACTTCTGATTGATTAAGTATATTTGCATTACGATATGCATATTTTAATGTTTCGCGACAACGAATATAACAAATATGCCCATATTCTCCCATTTTTTTTGATAGCTTATATTTTTCCTTTATATGTAAATCAATAGGTATTTTAAAGTGCTTTTTCATAATATTCCAACATTTTATTTTATCCGTCAAGGTTATTATTTGACTGTCTTTTTTTAAAATATTTTCAGAATATGTATCTTTAAATATTTTTCTCAACTCATATCGTTCTATCATAGAACCTATTTCTTGAATAATTAATCCTGCTATATAACAAAATACAAAAAATACAATACTATTTGTAAAAATATTTTTATCAAACAAATCTATAGAATATTGTAACATTGATAATCCATAAACAACATATGAAATTGTAAATAAACCTGGTATTAAATACCCCATAATATCATATGAGTGAAGCTTATTAAAAATTTTATCCACTTAATTACCTTCTATTTCATAATTTGCACAAAATTCAAGCTGTTTAGCGGCAGTATATCCTTCTCTTATTGGAATATCATTAGAATGTTTACATAAATTTTTACCTTTAGTCATAACAGGTTTAATCCCTCTACGAACAAAAGCATTTATAACTGCTTGAGAAGGGTGCTTATAATCACTGTTTTTTGCAACTGACACACAAGCTCCCTTGCTTATTGTAGAACCTTCGTCAAGTATATCACCTATAAGATTATTCAATAAATTTGTATTAACATTATGCTTACTACCATGATGCGGAATTTGATAATATACAATTTTATCTTTGATACCCATTTCTGATAATTTTTCTGCAACTTTAGATAATGGAGGTACACCTGCATCTGAAGTTAATAATATATATTGAGAAGAACTAATTTTCAATAAAATGACCGCACTAGAATTATTTTCTGCTGTTGTTGTAGGTTCTTCTTCTAATTTATCAGTTAGCCAAGTTTCAAAAATTTTTTTAATTGTTTTTGCCATTTTTGCTATATAACTTTCATTCGCTTGTACAATAGGGTCTGGAGTACAACGAAATTCCGTTAATAACTGTCTATAGTATTCTTCTGTAGGACTTAATATGGTTATTACCCCATTAAATGCTGTTACATCAGTAAAAGGATCTTCTACAGGTATATTTTTGCTTATTGCAAGTTGTTCTAATTCATATGCTTTGTTTAATCCTTCTTGTAATTTATTTTTTACACTATTATCAGTAACTCTACCATCTTTAAAACAATCGGAAAGTCCATCAACTAAATTTTCTTGCCAAGGTCGATGTAACCATAATTTTTTAACTGTAAAATTTTCTAATATATATGATAAACCACCTATATGGTCTAAATCTGGGTGTGTTGATATAACTAAATCAATAGTAGATGTCTTGTAATATTTATCAATATGTTTTTTAATGCTTTCTCCAGTTTCTGCATAACCGCCATCAATTAAACAAACTTTTTGGTCTTCTTCTGTTTCTCCTTTAGTATCATCCCAAAAGCGAAAAAGTATAGCATCACCACTTTTGGTATTTTCTCCAACTGGTATAAAATCTAATTCATATGACATATTAATCCTTCCCTACTCTCGTAAATTGTCATGTTCATGTTATATTAACTTTTTTAATTTGAATAAAAAGTTAATTAAAAATTAATATTTTAACTAACAACACATTTCACTAAACATGAGTTTAACAAATTATAATCAACTTGGTGAAACAAGATAAATTCTCATAAAAAGTAGTGCCAAGTCGTGGTAAATCGTGAAAAGCGTTTGGGGTTGGGTTACCCGAGGCTGTCCTCATAACCCGAAGGTCGTTGGTTCAAATCCAGCTCCCGCAACCAATTGAACAGGGTTTTAGATAATAATTAAACCCCTGTTTTTTTATTTAAAAATACAAAATTCAGCCAATATTTTAATTAATATAATTATAGACAATTGATGATATATCTTTTATAAGTTTCGCATTCATGTCATCCGACATTTTTGAGTCAGTTAACATTACAGAAATATAATAACTTTTCCCGTTTTTTAATATTATAAAACCTGCATCGTTATCAGCGATCCTTTCTCCTTTTTTATTACGTGACGATGAACCTGTTTTATGTCCTATAACTGCATCTTGCGGCAAAGCAGCTTTCAGTTTATTTTCACCGGTAGATGTTTTTATCATAATTTCATTAAAAAAATCGGTCCTGTCTTTAGAAAGAATTTTGCCTTCATGCGCATTTTTAATCAGTCTGGCAATATCTTTATTATAAGCTTTATTTAAATATTGTTTTTCAATATCAATATTCATTTCTTTTTCAGTTACAAAAAGTTCAATATCAGGAAATCCGATAGAATGTATATATTTTTCAAGCTCGGCAATTCCTCCGGAATAATCAAGCAATATGTCACAAGCATTATTGTCGCTTTGCGAAATCATATATTCTAAAAGTTCTTTTATGCTTATTTCAAAGGGGACACTGTTAAACTTTTTAAGCATCGGAGAATAAGTGTTTTTGCTTAGCACAGATTTGTCAATTTTCAATTTTGTATTGAGATTGATACTTTCATTTTCTAATACTTTAAGCGCAACTAAAATTTTAAAAACACTCAACAAAGGCTGCTTTTGATTTCCGATGTTCCACATTCTGTTTTCGCTGATTACGCTGACACCGACGATACAGTCTTTATTTTTTATAAGTTTTTTTATTTTAAAAGTTAAGCTGTTTTGAACAACTATAAAACCGATGATTACAAAAATCAGAACTGATATAAACAGATTTTTCATACAAGAATTATAGCATTAACAAGCATACAGAAACGCTGACTTGCACAGCAGGCAAAAATCCTAAATAATCAAAATGATTTTTAAGAGAACATAAAGGGTGCATAAATGTCAGAAAGTAATAAGATTAACAAAATTATGCAATTTTTAGAAAAGCATAGTAAAAGAGTTGGCTATATACAGGCAATAAAAAATTTGCAATACGGTTTGAATATTATGAACCGCGGCAGACAAAATTTTCCCGGAGAAAATTTTATTCAGCTTGATGAAGACGGAGATTTCGGTGTTAAAACCTATAATTGTTTATTAAGTTTGTGCAAATATGCAAGTCTTGAGCTTATTTTCAAAAACATAAAAAAAGCGGCAATAACAAATGCAATTTTTGATACTAAAAACGATAACCGTATTAACACGGAAAAAATGGTAGACAATATAAACAATGATTTAAATTTAACGGGGGAATATTAATGAGTGAAACAGTATTAAAAGGCGGTATAAGCAATACGGTTTATATTTGGCGAACAGAGGAAAAAGCTTGCGAAAGGTGTCAATCCTTAAACGGTCAGGAATATTATAATATAGAAGATATTCCTGACAGACCGCATCCCAACTGTAAATGTTATCTGGAAACAAAAACAGATGACGAGCTTTGTGACTGCTATGATTTGTATGAGCGCTTAGAAGAAATAATAATGAATTTTAATATTCTGGAAAGTGCTGTAGGAGCGGAAATTACATCTATTGAAAAATTAGCATATCAGGCGGATGCTTCATTATCGGAATTAGATGAAAAATTAAACGAGATTTCAAGTGAATACGGAATGCATTTACCTGAATGTGAATATAACATTGATGCCGATTTTGAGCAGATGTATGCACAGAAATTTGAACTGCTGACATTAATAAATGATATAACAGGCTTACTAAGTCCGTTACAAACAATTCTCGGAACAATATACAATTTTGTTAGTAATTACATTTATTTATTAGCCGAACGGGACGGCACAATGGATAAATTTTATCATTCAAAAGCAAATTGCGAAGCTGCCAAAAGAGGGATTTTAGGAACGGCAGTCGCAACGGGATTAAGTGATTTAAAAGAGTTATACGACTCTTTTACCTATGTACATACACACAAAGTGAGCAAAGAAGAGGCCCTTGCAGATTCCCAACGTGATCAAGTCGCTAACAATGAAGGAAGAACAAGAGGACGTATGTATCCTGATTGCGACTGTGCGACATTAATGTGGGGATTACGACCTAAGCACAGAAAAGAGAAATAAAAAAGGAATTATTTTTAATTTTATTTAAATATCTGACTTTATAATGTTAGTATGAAGTACAAATATTTATGGATAATATTATTAATTATAATCACCTTTTCGGGACAGATTAGAGACAGATATTCTAAATTTATCGAACTCAATATGTGTCTGGATACGGGAATTTGCGCGGAAGGGATTATAACAATGGTAGAGGGCACTCTTGTAGAAATAAATGAAGAGAACTGCAAAAAATATAACAAAACTTGGAACAAAAAAAATCGAACCTGCAATATAAGACTTTATTAAAAAAAGTACAGCTTTATGCTGTACTTTTAAATTGTTATTTTTCGTATTGTCTGAAGCCAATAGGTTTATATGTTTTTCCGTTTTTGTTTGAAAAATCATCTACAGCTTTTGAAAAATCTTCGGAAGTAATCTCTAAAGAATCTATATCAGATTTTGTAAACGACCCATCTTCCATCTTTTTATAAATCCCTGTTCTTTCAAACGCATTTTCGTTAGCCGCATTAACAATATGCGATATATCTGCACCCGTAGTTTTCATATCAAGCAGTTCCTTTGCAAGCTTATTTTTATCAATGTCGGAAGCCAGAGATTTATTTCTTGTATGAATATCAAAAATTTTAAGTATTCCGTCAAGAGTATCAGGAGCCTTAACTTCAATGTGCTGCCCGAAACGTCCTGAACGTGTTATGGCATCATCAAGCATATTTAACTTATTTGTAGCCGCAATTACATAAATATCATCACCGTTTTTCTCAACATCACTCATTAACGTTAAAAGCTGATTTACAACTTTATCTCCGTAAACATCTTTTCCGCTGCGTTTTTTTGCTACGGCATCAAATTCATCAATAAAAATTATACTCGGCTGATTTTCTCTTGCGAGCTCAAACAGGTTTCTCCAGTTTTCTTCGGACTCTCCAACCCATTTTGACTCCATTTCAAGTCCGTTTAATTTGACAAAATTTGCACTCGTTTCATTAGCTAACGCTTGAGCAATAAGAGTTTTTCCTGTCCCGGGCGGTCCGTACATAATAAAGCCGTGATTTACGATACTGTTTTCATATGCTTCAGGATACTTAACCGGATAGAGAATTCCTTTTTTAAGGTCGTTTATTACTTTATCCTGCCCTCCAACATCTGCAAAAGTAAGTTTTTTACCTTTAACTCCGTCCTGTTTAACCAGAGAAAGTATAGATTTTAAATTTTGCTTTTGTATTGCCGGCTTAACATCATTTGTCAGGTCAAAAACTCTTGAAAAAATATGTCTGTGTAAGCTCAAATCGGCTTTAGGCTTATCTTTAATAACTATATCCGTATCATTAACTTTGACAGTATCTCCGGGAAGAACATAAAAGCTTTCACCTTGTTTAATAGGAGCCTGACCGGTCTGATCAATCAAAAACATATCAAACTTATTTGGATTAATAACTTCCAATTCATCATGAGCATTTCTCAAAAAAGCAGCCGTTCCTTGCATGTTTTCATCTTCAACATAAAGAAAACGTTTAATAATATTTTGAAAACATCCTGAAGATTCTTTTAATGCTTTTTGAGCATCTTTCAATGATTTTGCGGTTACAACAATGTCACCGTGCCTTGCGACCTGAAACATTGCAGCTAAACGATCATCAAGCGGAATTTTTTTTGCAAGAGTTAATGCTGTTGTCTGTAAGCTCGTAAAACTAATTTGAGAATTGTCATTTTTTACACTTTTAGCAGAAGCAAAAGAAACTACATTAGCCGCAAGCTCAGAATTGCCCCCCCCCCGAACTTGATAAGTGTTATTTTTACA
>QWCY01000927.1_pt1 | contig 86082 bp, 77 predicted proteins | sample 1972631 | NCBI WGS metagenome assembly QWCY01 (sample SAMN09866696, study PRJNA288562) | Human gut metagenome isolate pre1_stool, whole genome shotgun sequencing... | isolation source: gut | host: Homo sapiens | place: USA: California
GGGTCATTCTTATTTTGGCAAGGTGGGGCTGGTTATTTTAACCTTACTGGGTCTAAAATACTTGCCAGCGTGGGTCAAATTAGTGTGGCTTTTCCAACTGACATTAATATCAACAGAAACTGTGTTTATTTACAGAGTCCACATTTTGAATTAGCAAGAAGTGCTTTTCCCACTGATCTACCATGCTACTCGAGTTAAACGTCCTTCTACTGGAGGTTCACCATACAGTCCTCTCTGAGAATTAATTTGGTTTTGTAATTGCAATCTTTCTTCCTCTGTCAACAACTTTCCATATTGGTTATAAACATTTTTATCTAGTTCCGTATAGTTGTCCTTGCGAGCAATATATGGAAGATAATGAGAGTTCAAAAATAGCTTATCTTGTGTTGACAGAGTATAGTTAATCGCTATATCAAGCCCAGTCTTAGTTGTTATTGTATTGGAACCGTTCTTTGAAAAGTCCTTAGATGAAGCTAATGTGATGGACGAGGTATCAAAGTTTCCCATAGTAGTATAATTACTTTTTATCTTGTCGAACGCAGACTTACAATTATCTTTTACATTCTCGAGATAAATCTTGACATAATTATCACGATCTGGCCTCTGTTGTTCGTTAAACATACCTGCAGCATTGCAGAAAGCGTGCAAGAAAAAGCGTTTAATCTCATTTGCATCTGCATTTTCAAGCCATGTAGGTACATTGATATATTGTTCACCGCCAACGAGACCATAACTTCCACTACCTTCTCTTCCTGCATCCATACGAACCGCTATGTTTGGTAGTTTTATATGGTATGGCTCAAAAAACTCTTGATCCTCAATAGAATTATAGAAACGCACATTTGTTTGCTCCTCTATTTCATCAATAGCAAGAATTGCACCGTCCTTTATCTTCATCGGCAGCTTTAGCATTTTTACCCTGAGCATGGTCCAATATTGCGCAGGATAAGAGCCCCATATCCCCATAGCTCTTGTTGACGCTGAGATACGGGGGTCGTCAAACACTCCCCAACATGCAGAGATACTAGGAGCAATGATGGATGACCAAGCATCCTTCTGAGGAATCTCTCCATAGGGAGAACCTGTACTCGCCAATAATACTTGCTGTTCTTGACTTAGAGTAGCTACATAAGCTACGTGTTCAACACTTTGAGATTCAACAGTGGGCGTTGCTTCCTCGTTTGAACACGAAGTAATCATTACTCCAGACAATGCTGTCATAATAATGATGATGGCAACATTGATTCGATTGTTTGTACGCATAGTTTTAAATTTATTTATTGTTGTTCATTTGCTCTACATTATGAAGAGCATTATTATACAGTTCAGACGAAATACCCAAAATCTCAGCATCATCTTTTGTAAGGTCAAGATAATATCGACCATTTGCAAAACGAACAAGATTATTCAGCATATTCCCTTTATCTATTTGACTCCGATATATGCTAATACTATCAAGCGGAGATAATCTACTGTCAATGGAAACACCTCTGTCACTGACATTAGGGTAAATATCATCATAACAAGATGTGAAGGAAATTGTCATCATTACCGCCAATAAAAAGAAAATAGATTTTTTCATTGCAATGTTATATTATGAGAGGTTAGAACATCTGAGAAATGAGCCTTCACTGTGTATGAAATTGACAATTTTCCTTGTGAATCAAGATATATATTGCCTTCGAGCTTGTTAGATTGCCTATCATATCTATCAAAGGTCACGTAGCCATCAATTGACGTTGTAAGTAGGTAATATTTACTATAATCAAAAAAAGCAGCAATTCCATTTATTCTTTCTCCGCTATTATTGACCTGACCCAAGAAATGCATGAGATGATAGTCGGTTGTTCTGTCTTCATCGTATTTCTCGTTTTTGGTTAAGAGGTATTCCTTATTTAGTACAGGAAAGTTTTCATTTTGGGGAATAATGAAGGCTCCTACTAATAAAACTTTATTGGTATCATTCCTCAAAGCAAATTGAAATGCAAAGATACTATCATTGACCACTCCCAACCTGTTAGAATTCGGCATAAGAGTGAGTGTGGGTTGGACAGGTAGAAATGCGTCCTGCAAGGAAAAATAATCTCTATAGTTGTCACCATTGATATTAGCTTGACAATAGACAGTCAATGCCCCATCTTTGTCTTGTTTACAACTTGCAAAAATGCTTAATGACAAGACTGCGAATATAATTTTAATCGTAGACATATTCAATGCTTATTTTAATGAAACTGTTACTGGGATAAATTGTATAAACTTGTCTTCGGGATTTAGCAACGCTATTGTATAAAGGCAACTTTTCCCTATTGGAGTATTACTTGTTATAAAATTCATTTCCTCTTGTGGCAGAATGTCTTTAATAGACATTTCTCCACGGGAAACTGGTATTGTATAAGTACTACTAAAGGGACTGTAAACAGTTGCTTTTGTAGAAGTCCATATGGCACTTTGATATTGATCTGGTAACGAAGCATCTCGAGTTAAGTAGATTTTTCCATATTTATAAGAATATGGTGTCCCATCATCTTTATACAGTTTTTGTGCTTTATCCATTAACAATCTATTATTAGAAGCATAAAACACATCCTTAGCTTCACACTTGATATTTTGAATAGGAGACTCATTACCGTTAAGGTCAACGACTTTAAGGTAGACTACGGCATTCTTACCATCTAATGGTACAAACACCGAAGGACTGTTGGTGTCTATCCAATATATATTTTGATTAGGAAACTTTACGCCCCATCTAAATGTTAATATCTCGTTTATTTTATCAATATCATTCTTGTATAATTCACCAAATGATTTTGCTTCTACCAAAAAGCCATTTGGTTCGTGACTTGAAGAGAGAATATAATTTGGCATTCCAACATAGACAGCTTTACTATAAGTGATGCCATTATATCTACATGAAATATAAAAAACGCCATTCTTCAATACAGTCAAGACACCATTCTGATCAATGGTTCCTATAGAGGGGTCTGTAACAGACCATGAAACACCATCAGATATGCCTTTTAGCATGTATTTGGCACCACTATAACCGAATGAGGGACCATCAATGACTTGCGTAATCTGTGACAATATCCAATTTTGAGCTTCTTTTGAGAAAACCATATGCTGTTTGGATGCTTCATTTGACTCCATGAACACATTGCCACCAAAAGCACTTTCTGAAGGACTGGGCATTTTCATAAAAGACTGGGTAGAAGTCGGATTTCTATGAGCCAATGCACTAGATGCAGGAATGAATGGAATTTTTCCAGATACACCATAAGCAGCATAAGCATAGCCTATATAAGGCACAAAGCCACCAACATTGTCACCCTTACTAGTAGAGAGGTAGTTTACAACAGAAGAAGGATATGTATCATACAAAAAATTACTATTATAGTATCCTTCGTATTTGAATACACTTTTCGTAATAGGTATAGTCCACAGGAAATCTTTTTCAAAAGATATTTTTATATTATTAACCCTTTGACCCACAGATGTTCCAGGTAGACATTCAAAAGTTAAATCGGCTGATGTTCTGCCAGGAAGTGCTGTTATTAATCCTAAGATTATATCTTCAAAACTAACGCCTAATGCAATCCCTGTAATAGGTGAAAATGCATCAACCCATGAAAAAGATCCTACATCGCCATTTGCGCTAATATAGCTTTTGGGCACATAGGCTGTGTTATAATCACTATTTGAAATACCAAGCATTTGGAATTGTTTCCCTCTGTCTCCATTTGGGAACCCAAGCTTATCTAATTCCTCCTGCCATTGAATGTGCAAGGAGTTGTTTAGATGTCCTGCAGCATCTATACTATTACAGAGCATCTGTTGAGCTGCTGTAGAAAAAGCCATTTTTTCTCCTAAACTCAACATATCGGAAACATCTACAAACTTGTTTATGAGTTTGTCAATAAGTTTTTTGTCATGTAAAAATTTCCTTATACCATAAAAACCATGTAAAAGTCCCATTGGGACATTTGCACCTAAATGTGGAGAATCATAGCTTACATATGTTCCAACATTGTGTTTCTCACTTTTATTCTCCATGGTTTTAAGTGCATATCTGGCTACTAATCCACCCATACTATGACCTACTAAAAGAGTAGGACTACTATTCTCATCAGACATATTATTTATTGTCTCAATTACCTTGATTAAAGTATAGGCATTTGCTTGGATATATTGTTCTGGGGTATTCCAATCTACATAAATAAAGTCGTAATCGTTATTCTTAACGAAATCATTCCAATCTTTATAGTATGCAGAAACGTATGAAAGACGATTTACCGTATTATTCCTTAACCGCGGGTCAAATCCCTCGACAAAAATAAAAGGCTTAGATATTTTTCCATTCCATCTTTTAGATGGAATTATAGTTACGTCTGCCTTTGTTGAAATTCCTCTATAAGCATCGCCCATTATAGAAAGTTGCATTGGTTGCGTGTATAGTGAAGCTCTAGTTTTGTTCAGATTATTGTCAACAATTACATCCAACCAGGTTGTACTTATACTTGCGTTTCCATCGGAAGCGATAATTTTGATTCTTATTTTATGACGTCCATTTTGTAATTTGGCATTAGCACTAGAATTATACACATCAATAAAACCTTTACCATAATCTACTTCAACTCTTCTAATGCCTGTATTTGTAAGAGCCAAATCTTTGTGATAGTAAAAGGTTATATTATTTGTGTTGCATACATTTTGTAGAATACTTCCTGCGGTTACATTCTTTACCTGAAAAGCTTTGGGATTATTACATTTTACAATTCCATTTGTATAAGTTATACTCCCATCCTTTAAAGCATTAGCTTTTATTTGGGCATAATCATAAGACAATGCACAGATGTTAATCCGCCCATCTTGAGAAGATTTGATTCTATTTTTGTATATTTTATCATACGTTTCAAAGGGATTTCCATATAAGTATGCCGACCTCAATGTTTCTACCAACCCCACATAAGTTTTCAAATCGCACTCTTGTTCAACGTTCTTACCATTAGTGGGACTGAATTTTGACAAACTTTCATACTCTTCTGCATAGTCCAATAAAAAACCCGTCGGTACAATCTTCCTATCGAGCTTACCAAACATCTGATCCAATTGCACTCTAAGGTCAGAGGGATTGCCTTTATTTACAAGACTTTGAGCCCACAAGATAGGAATGTTTAAGAGAATTAGGTAAATGAATGCACAAAAACGAACCCTGATAAGCTTTCGCTCATCATTCAATGACAAATGCTTGTTTACGTGTTTCATATAAAAGTTAACTTTGTGGTTTCTAGTATGTACAAACTTAGTATTTCAAATTGAACCTGCAAACTTTTTGTTGTATATTTATTAATATTTAACGATTCGTATGGCTATTGCTGAATAGTTACATATGGAAATGACAGGAAGAACAAGTGAAGAGAAAGTTGATATGGTATGAAATGTAAGAAACCAACAAAAATAAATGTCTGATTTTCATTGGATGGCACTGTCATATTTATTACCTTTGAAGCTGTAATACAAGGTTCTTTGAAACATTGCAGAATAAAGAAAGGGAAAGAAACTCGCTCGTTTCCAAGTCGTAACCCTTTTACCCTTTATTCATTCTTATTTTATTGGTTATCTGAAAGATACAAATTTATTGAATCTTTTGCGGGCAAGGTATGCCTTTAAATTAGTCTCGTTATAACCTATTTGTGGTAAAACACGTAGTTGATATTCTTGAATCATCCTGTAATATATATTTGCAATGTAATTGCTACAAAATTACACAAATATATCTTCATTTAGTTGTATATTGGGCTTTTTCTTACTATTTTTGCCTTTAAGTTTTGTGTTTGCTCTATTGTTAAGAGGAATACATAATAATAACTTTAAAAGATTTGTTATGAAAGTATTGAAGTTTGGAGGAACATCCGTAGGTTCCGTTAAAAGCATTTTAAGCTTAAAGCGGATTGTTGAAAAAGAAGCTAAACATCAAAAGGTAATAGTAGTGGTTAGTGCCTTAGGAGGCATCACCGATCAACTTATAAAAACCTCACAATTAGCTCTTAAAGGTGATGATAATTGGAAACAAGAGTATGAAAAAATAGTGCAGCGTCACCATAAAATGATAGATACAATTATTACTAACACATACGATCGTGAAAAACTTTTCTATACCGTTGATACATTACTTGAGCAACTCCATTCTATCTATTATGGTGTATATCTTATTCACGATCTTGGAGAAAAAACCAAAAATACTATTGTAAGCTATGGTGAACGACTAAGCTCCAACATCGTAGCTACGCTCATTAAAGGCTCAAAATGGTATGATGCACGTTCATTCATTAAAACAGAGGGAAAAAATAGTAAGCGAAGCCTTGATTCAGAACTTACTTATGACTTGGTAAGGCTCGCTTTTCAAACCATTCCTCGTATAGCTGTTGTGCCAGGGTTTATAGCCCAAGACAAAGTGAGTGGTGATACTACTAACCTTGGTCGTGGAGGAAGTGATTATACTGCTTCTATTCTTGCTGCCGCTCTTGATGCTGAGGCTCTTGAGATTTGGACGGATGTAGATGGTTTTATGACTGCAGACCCTAAAGTTATTAAATCGGCTTATACGATCAACGAACTATCATACACGGAAGCAATGGAGTTATGCAACTTTGGAGCAAAAGTGGTCTACCCTCCTACTATTTACCCCGTTTGTGTTAAGAATATCCCGATCAAGGTAAAGAATACCTTCAGCCCTTCTAATGAAGGTACTGTTATAAAGCAGTTTGTTACAAAGAGTCCAAAACTTATTCGTGGAATTTCTTCTATAAAAGACACTACACTTATTACAGTTACAGGTCTGTCTATGGTTGGAGTTGTAGGTGTAAACAGAAGAATTTTTACAACTTTAGCAAATAACGGTATTAGCGTATTTCTTGTTTCACAAGCAGCTTCAGAAAATAATACATCTATCGGTGTGAAAGACGAAGATGCAGAGAAAGCTATAAAAGTACTTAACGAAGAGTTTAAACTAGAGATAGAAGATGCTAGAATGTTTCCTATGCATGCTGAAAGTGGATTAGCGACAGTAGCTATTGTAGGCGAGAATATGAAACACGCAGTAGGTATTGCAGGTAAACTATTTGGAACACTTGGTCGATCAGGAATTAGTGTTATAGCTTGTGCGCAAGGTGCAGCAGAAACTAATATTTCGTTTGTGGTAGAAGGTTCTGAACTACGCAAAACACTTAATGTTATACACGATTCCTTCTTCCTATCAGAATATAAGGTTCTGAACCTTTTCATTTGTGGTATAGGCACTGTAGGTAGTAAACTTATTGAACAAATAAAAAGCCAATATGATGAGCTAGCTAATTATTCTCATCTCAAGCTAAATGTAGTAGGTATAGCCTCATCGAAAAATGCTATTTACAATCGTGATGGAATAGATCTCAATAGTTATCGCTCTTTACTAAAACAGAGTGAAAGCTCATCGCCAGCACTTCTTTGTCAACATATTGTGGAGATGAATATATTCAATTCGGTCTTTGTAGATTGTACAGCATCACCAGAGGTTGCTAACCTTTATCAAACTTTGCTAGATCACAGTGTGTCAGTAGTAACTGCTAATAAAATAGCAGCTTCTGGCCCGTATGAAAGCTATTTGAAACTTAAACAGACAGCATTACAACGTGGCATTAAGTTTCTCTATGAAACAAATGTGGGAGCAGGCTTGCCAATTATTGGTACTATCAACGATCTTAAAAATTCTGGTGATAAAATATTAAAAATTGAAGCAGTACTATCAGGTACATTAAACTATATATTTAATGCTATTTCTGCAAACAAACCTCTCTCAGCTACAGTTCTATCTGCAAAGGAAGAGGGATATAGCGAACCTGATCCACGTATTGATCTTAGTGGAACTGATGTTATCCGTAAACTTGTTATCCTAACTCGTGAGGCAGGCTATAAGGTGGAACAAGCTGATGTTAAGAAAGAATTATTTATTCCTGATAGCTTTTTAAAAGGGTCGCTTGCTGACTTTTGGAGTCATCTACCAGAGCTTGATGCTGACTTTGAAGCGTATCGAGCAAAACTTGATGCAGAAGGAAAGCGTTGGCGTTTTGTAGCAACAATGGATCATGGAGCAACAAATGTATCGCTTAAAGAGGTTGATGCTCAACATCCTTTTTATAGGTTAGAGGGGAGTAATAATATTATCCTTCTCACCACTGAACGTTATAAACAATACCCAATGCTTATTCAGGGCTATGGTGCAGGAGCTTCTGTTACAGCAGCAGGTATATTTGCCAATATCATGAGCATAGCTAATATATAAGTAAAAAATAACAATAAATGAGAATAGATATTATAACAGTATTACCTGAAATGCTTGAAGGCTTTGTACATGAGAGCATTCTTGCTAGAGCGGAGAAAAAAGGGTTAGCAGAAATTCGTTTGCATAATTTGCGCGACTATAGTCAAGACAAATGGAAACGTATTGACGACTATCCGTTTGGAGGTCAAGCTGGTATGGTAATGCAAATAGAGCCAATAGATCGCTGTATATCAGCTCTGAAAACTGAACGCGATTATGATGAGGTTATTTTTACTTCTCCAGATGGAGAACAGTTTAACCAAAAGATAGCCAATGATCTCTCACTTGGTGGCAACCTTATTATCCTTGCTGGACATTATAAAGGAATAGACCAACGTGTACGCGACCATCTTATTACTCGTGAAATCTCTATTGGCGATTTTGTTCTAACAGGTGGAGAACTTCCTGCTGCTATTATTGCGGATGCTGTAGTGAGACTTATTCCTGGAACTATTAGTGATGAACAAAGTGCACTATCCGATTGTTTTCAAGACGATATGCTCTCTGCTCCCATATATACACGTCCTCGTAGTTATAATGGTTGGGATGTGCCCGAAATTCTTCTCAGTGGTAATGAAGCTAAAATTAAACAGTGGGAATTTGACCAAGCGATGGAGCGCACCAAAAGATTAAGACCTGACCTTTTAAAGTAAAAGGTTTTATACATATATAATAAGAGGATGCTATCATTATAGATATCACCCTCTTATCTCTTTATAGTATCTTATATTTAGCAAACTTCAACAATAATTGTTTCTGCCCTATATTTTGGAAGTCAACTGTGGCTTTAGCATTTTCTCCAACCCCTTCCACCTTTATAACTTTTCCTATACCAAAGCGTTGATGTTCTATTATCGCACCTTCTGTTAGCGAATTAGTGCTAGACGTTGAATGTGAAAAATTTTTTGAGTTAGATGGGGTGTTTTGAATAACTCTACCTCCATTTTTTATGGCTGTTGTTAACCGACACAAGTTACCACCTTCTGAAAGAATACGGCGTTTTGTGCGATCGGATAGAGGATCGATTGCTACTTCTGGACGCTTACGCTGTGTAAGCTTAGGTTGTGGATCGGCACGAAACTGACTAGCAACAGGATTATTATTTTGGAAACGACTTCCTAGTTGTTTATATTCACTTCCCCATAGACGACTACCTGTGTAAGGTCGATTAGGTTCATAATCACGATAGTTATCAGAGTTTGATGAAGTATAACTTCTTTTTTCATCCCATGCCATTCGACGTCCACCATATCCAGTATTAGAAAAGCTAGTGCTGCTATCTTCTGATATGAATGCAGGGTCAATATCTTTGATAAAACGGCTGGGATTATCAAACTGCATTGTACCGTAACGAAAGCGATTTTTAGCATTTGTAATTATACAATGACGTTCTGCACGAGTAATGGCCACATATAGCAGTCTTCGTTCCTCTTCTATTTCTCGCTTTGAGCTTGCTGACATAGGACTAGGAAATATATTTTCTTCCAATCCTACAATAAAAACAGTGGGAAACTCAAGTCCTTTTGCAGCATGGACTGTCATAAGTGTTACTTTCGGAGAATTATCATCTGCTTTATCGGCATCTGAATAGAGCGCCACCTCTTGTAGATAATCTGTTAGATAGAGATAGTCCTCTCTACCCTCTTCTCTCCCAGTTTCTACAAAATCTTGCATTGCTGAAAGAAACTCTTCGAGATTTTCTTGGCGAGATAACGCCTCCGGGTCAGTACTTGAGTAAATATCTGCAGAAATACCACTTAGTTGAATGATATCTTTTCCTAATAGATAGGCATCTGTAGTTGAAAGGCGGTCAATAAAGTTAGAAATAAGCTCGATGAAACCGTTAATTTTTGCTAGCGTACCTTTGTTAACATTTAGATCGTATAACGATGGATTCGTAATAATCTGCCAAAGACTCACATTATTTTTTGAGGCACAATCAACTATCTTCTGAATAGTAGTATTGCCAATGCCACGTGCAGGATAATTAATAATACGTCTAAAGGCTTCTTCATCGTCATTATTCGCAACAAGTCTGAAGTAAGCAATAATGTCTTTTATTTCTTTACGCTGGTAAAACGACAATCCACCTATAATCTTGTAGGGAACAGTCTGCTTACGCAATTCATCTTCAAAAGTTCTACTTTGGGCATTAGTCCTATAAAGAATGGCAAAGTCGGAATAAGTAGCATTGTCTGCACGTTTTATCCTCTGTATTTCTTTAGCTACTATTAAAGCCTCTTCTTTGTCACTATAGCAAGGCTTATATTGCAACTTATCTCCTTCATCTTCTTGAGAATAAACCTCTTTTGGTATTTGTCGTTCATTATGCTTCATTAGGGAGTTAGCAGCTTGTACTATTAGCTGAGTTGAACGATAGTTACGCTCTAACTTAAAAGTTTTAGCCCCAATAAATTTTTGCTTAAAGTCTAGTATATTATCAATATTAGCACCACGAAAAGAGTAAATACTTTGATAATCATCGCCCACTACGCAGACACGTTGATGGAGTTCTGCCAGTTGTTGAATGATGGACACCTGTGCGAAGTTGGTATCTTGGTACTCATCCACAAGGATATATTCAAATAGTGTAGCATATTTCTGCCTTACCTCCTGATTATCTCGCAATAAAACGTAGGTATTTACGAGAATATCATCGAAATCCATAGCATTAGCTTGCTTACAACGAGCTTCATATGCTTGATAAATGGAATAAATATAGGGCATACGTGCTTGTTTATCGCGGTCAATAGCCAACTTATCATGTGCATATTCTTCAGCAGTAATTAAGTGATTTTTTGCCATTGATATAAAATGATGCACTGAATTAGGCCTATATACCTTTTCATCATACCCCATTGCCTTGATTATATTCTTTAGCAGTGAGCGTGAATCGCTTTCATCATAAATAGTAAAGTTTGAATTATAGCCAATATGATGAGCTTCTGCACGAAGAATACGAGCAAAGATAGAATGGAACGTACCCATATAAAGACGATTAGTATCATGAGAATGGGTGATCTTTGCAATACGTTCTTTCATTTCACGTGCTGCCTTATTGGTAAAAGTTAACGCAAGTATATTCCATGGCTTTAATCCTTTCTCTAAAAGATAGGCTATTTTATAGGTGAGGACACGTGTTTTACCTGAACCTGCACCAGCTACAACAAGTGATGGTCCATTACAATATTCAACAGCTTCGCGCTGATAGGAGTTCAAATCGTCTAATATCATCGTTATCTGATTTTCTTTAGAAAAAAGAGTATGGGGTAAGAAACATTGATTAATATTCTTCAGAAAAAGCAGGAATAAACGTCATCTGCTTCTCAATTTGCTTCTGACGTTTACGCATATAAAGACCTGGTGCTTTTGAAGAAAAACGACGTGGATTAGGAAGCGTACCTGCTATGAGTGCACAGTCGGATCTACTTAAATCTTTGGCATCAAGACCAAAGTGTTGTTCTGCAACAGCTTGTACTCCGTAGATACCATCTCCCATTTCTATAGAGTTTAGGTAAACTTCCATAATGCGCTGTTTGCTCCACATTGTTTCTATGAGAAAGGTAAAATAAGCTTCAAGTCCTTTGCGCAGCCATGAGCGTCCTTGCCATAAGAATACATTTTTAGCTGTTTGCTGTGAAATAGTAGAACCACCACGTAAGCGCTTATTACCATTTATATGCTCTTTGGCAGCTTGTTCTATAGCTTGGTAATCGAAGCCATGATGAGTAAGGAAACGCTGATCTTCGCTAGCTATTACTGCAACAGGCATAGAGGGCGACATTTCTTTAAGTGGTTTCCACGAGTGATATAGTTTCACATGCTCACCATTTCCTATCTGTTCAAAACAGCGTGAAAGCATAAGAGGGGTAAAATAAACAGGAATAAAACGATATACGACGACACAAAGTATCGACGACACAAATAGTAGGGCTACTACCCATCGGAATATCTTCAATATTTTCTTAACCATAACTGATTTGCAAAGATAACAAAAAAGAAGCCCACGATTTATTAGCGAGCTTCTTTTTTATTTTAAAACAAGAAAAATATTTTTATTCTTGTTCGTTGTCATCGTCGTAATCATCGTCAATACCAGACTTGTTAGAGAAAGCAATGTCAGCAATTGGGAGTGAACGATCAATAACAGCATGATATGAAATGGTACTTTCGCTACGTGATAACCCTAGAGGTTGGAGCTTATCATGTATAATCGTCATAAGATGATTATTGTTATAAGCATAAATCTTCAAGAATAAATCATATTCACCTGTTGTATAATGACATTCTACAACTTCAGGGATTTTCTCTAATGCAGCAACAACATCTTCAAAAGCCTCTGGGTTCTTCAAATTCAAACCAATGAATGCGCAAGTTTCATAACCTACCTTTTCTGGTTCAATTAAAAATTGTGAGCCACGAATTACACCAAGATTAGTAAGCTTTTGTATTCGTTGGTGAATAGCCGCTCCACTAACATTACACTCACGAGCTACTTCCAAAAATGGAATGCGCGCATCTTCAGCAATGAGACGAAGAATTTTTTTATCAAGCTGATCTAAGCTTCTATGTGCCATAAGTTTATAATATTTTTGTACAAAGTTATAAACTAAAAACTAATTATCCAAATTTATATTGATATTTATAATAAATTAAAACTTTAAATAGGCGCAAAATATTACTTCTTATCAATATCTGCAGCATAAAATATATTTAAAGCATTGCATTCACGAAGACTTTGTTTTAAATCAATAATAGTTCCCATGTCCACATCTTTATCGGCTTTAATGTTCACTATCATATTTTTACGTTGCGCAGAAGACATTGATTGATATTCTTGTAAGAAGTATTTTTTTATTTCAGGTAATGAAGCGAGTTCATCATTAAGCTGAATTTTGTTTTCATTACTAATAACATGCCCTTTATCATCAACAGCCTTACCAATATAGATGTAATTTATCGTTGATTTTTTTTCCATTTTAGCCAATTCTTTGCCTGCTGGCTCTTGATATTTTACCTTTACATTAGCGTTTCTTATGTGTGTAACTAGCATAAAGAAAAATAGTATCGTGAAAATCAAATCTGGCAATGACGCAGTGTTTAGTACTGGAATTTCGTGATTATTGTGTCTATAGATCCCCATAACTATTTCTCTTGACTTGTTGTAATATTGTTTACTACATAAACTTCTGATATGCGTTCAGGCACCTCTTCTTCTAGTAGAGCTTGTTGCTCTCTACTGCATAATTCATATACTCTTCCAAACTGAGCTAATCCTCGTTTATCGCGAATGGTGTTATATGCAGAAAGGATGGCATTCTGCACTTGGAAATATTCGTTGTATGTGGCATCGCGCTCTGTCCGAATTTGTATAAAATGCTGTGTTCCATTACGCTCTACAAAACTAAGTACACGCATTTTTATAATGTTTATAGGTGTTACTTTTCCATCTACCATTATTTCTCTACCCTTTTTTATCTGCACCGTCATAATACGATCGGTATTTATAACAGTAGGAATTTCTTTTTGCTGCTTCTTATCTATGGGTGGTAACTTACGGTAAATTCCGTTGTTTGTTTCCATTGATGTGGTAACGAGAAAGAATATCAACAGCATAAATGAAATATCAGCTGTTGATGAAGTATTAAGCCCAGAAACTTCCCTTTTCTTTTTCTTGAAAAACATTATTTTTGCATTCTTCTTGATCTACGATAGCGTGTTGCACCAAAGATAACAACCACAACCGATAATGATAACATAAGTAAAATAGTATTTACAAACATATCAGTTACTTGTAACCAAAACTTATCTGAAAAAACGATGCCATTAATTTGCATAGATGAGGTAGAACCAAACAAGAAAGTTAAGATCATTAAAACAAATGTGCCTGCAAAAACAATGTAGGTGATCTTTCTAGCTGGAATCCCATTAATAATTTTCCCCTCAACTTTTATCGTTCTAATTGATTGGTAGAGAGAATAAAACATAAAGGCAATAGTGATAAATACTAATACATACATCCAAAAGAGTACACCATCTGTTAACAAAGGTGCATTGAATGATGCATCGTTTACAAATGGTGTATCATAACCTATCAAGTAGAAAGCAGCAAAGATAAGGACTGTAATTCCTAAAATAGTATAAAGTACTCGTTGAGATATAGTTTCTATTGATTTATTTTTCAACACTTTACCTTCCATAATAATTTACTTTGTTTTGTATTCCATAATAGCATCTAGCAAAGTGATAACCGACTCCTCCATTTGCGCTGTTATATGCTCTATCTTTGATAAGATATAGTTGTAAAAAATCATCAACACCAAAGCTACTATAATACCAAAGATTGTTGTAATTAGGGCAACCTTCATTCCTGCAGCAACAATAGTTGGATTAATATCTCCTACTTGCTGAATTTGATCAAATGCCATTACCATACCTATAACAGTACCTAGGAAACCTAGCGAAGGAGCCATAGCAATAAACAACGTTATCCAAGAGCATCCTTTTTCCAAATTAGAACTTTGCACACTACCGTAAGAGGTAACACTGCGCTCAATATTTTCAATAGAGTCGTTAATACGTAACAAGCCTTGATAGCAAATAGACGCAACAGGTCCTTTTGTATTTCTGCTCAAGTCTTTTGCCCCTTCTATATCACCAGCTTCTATCTTATTGCTGATTCTTGCCATAAACTTTTTAGCATCAATCTCCGATAAACTAAGATAGATAATGCGTTCAATACAAAACGCTAAACCTAAAACTAGAGCGATGGCTACAAGCGACATAAAACCAGCATTACCTTCTATGAACTTTGTTTTAAGTTTTTGGTGATAACCACCGCTATTTAGTGTAGCTGCTGTTGTTTTTGTAGTAGTAGAAGCAGTGTCCACCACTCCTGTATTATCCAAAGCCTCGTCAGATAGAGAGTCTCCTATCGCTGTTGCGACAGAGGCTTTACCATTAGAAGGTGTACTAACCTGTGCAGAAACTACAGTAAAATTACTTAGTGTAATCAGTCCTGCTATAAGAAAGCGAATAAAATTTCTTTTCATCTTAATTCTATATTTTTATTTGCGGAAAGAGGGGGATTCGAACCCCCGAAACGCTTTTGGCGTTTACACGCTTTCCAGGCGTGCCTCTTCAACCACTCGAGCATCTTTCCTTATATTAAAACATCTAATATTCAATGTATGTTAGACAAATGCTAAGGGAAATATACGCTTCACGTTATTATTCGTTATGGCAGCTAGCTCTTCTTTGCTCACTTTATACGCATCGGCTAAGACTTCCCAAACCCTTGCTACATATGCACTTTCATTGCGATTACCACGGAAAGGTGCTGGTGCCATGTAGGGACTATCGGTTTCCAATACAAGACGATTGAGTGGCACAGCCTTAGGTAAATCTTCACGTAAATGGCTTGATTTAAATGTAGCTACACCACCCACACCAAGACTAAACTTATCGAATTGTAAGAAGTCTTCTGCTTCCTTAATATTCCCAGTAAAACAATGAAATACTCCTCCTGGTAGCTCTTTCATGTAAGGTTTCATTTGATGTATCATTTCGTTTTGTGCCTTTCTGCAATGAATCATTAACGGGAGTCCTTTCTCCATACTCCATTGCATCATCTCTTCGAAAACAAGTATTTGCTCCTTTTCAAACTCACGCGACCAATAGAAATCTAAGCCAACTTCTCCTACTGCAATAATTCTCATTTCATCGCGCTTTCTTGCTTCAATTGCCCCATTTAATCGGAGTTTCATCTTTTGCAATACTTCTGTATAATCACCTTTTACCTCTTCAGGGTGCAACCCTATCATAGGGTAGCAATATCCTGGATACTGATTGCAAATATCAATAACCGAGTCAACGGTGGCTAAATCTATTGAGGGAATGAAGATTTTTTTTACTCCAGTCTCCTTTGCCCTTGCAATTACTTCAGGTAAGTCTTCGCTATAATCCTCCACGTCAAGGTGGGCATGTGTATCTATAATCATAATAACCCTCCTTGGCTTACTTTTTGCGACGCATTAATCCTTGTGCAAAATTTATCAATTCTTGCTTGCGTTCATCACTCACAGATACCTTTGTTAGGTATTTTTTGCTTTCTTCAAAATAGCAGTCTATTTTATCTAATGCCATTTTATCTATGCCTATTTCCGAATATAACCTAGTTACTGCTTTTACCTTTTCTTCCGCCTTAAATGATTCTTTATTAATCCAGCTAACTAGCTCGTTTCTCTGCTCTTTTGTAGCTTTATTAAAGGCATTAATTAACATATATGTCTTCTTGTTCGAGATAATATCGCCACCTATCTGCTTACCGAATACGGAAGGATCTCCATATACATCAAGATAATCGTCTTGCAATTGAAAAGCTAAACCTATCTTCTCGCCAAAGATATACAAATTGCGTGCATCTTCTTCAGAAGCCTCTGCTAAGATTGCACCCATTTTCAAAGCACAAGCCAATAGTACACTTGTTTTTAAACGTATCATTTCAATATATTCAGCTTCTGTAACATCATTACGATGTTCAAATTCCATATCGAGTTGTTGCCCTTCACCTATCTCTAGTGCTGTTACTGTAAATAAGTTGAGCAAGGCTTTCAATTGTGCAGGATCGCCACTTGCTATACGTTCAAAGGCTAGTACAAGCATAGTATCGCCAGAGAGGATAGCTGCATTAGCATTCCATTTTTCATGCACAGTTTGATGCCCTCGGCGTAAAGGAGCATTGTCCATCAAATCGTCGTGTAGTAAGGTATAGTTATGGTATGTTTCCAAACCACATGCTTGTGCCAAAATATCTTCAGGATTATCCTTATAAAGATTATATGCCAAGAGCATTAACACGGGGCGAATGCGTTTTCCTCCTAAAGAAAGCACATATTTTATAGGTTCATACAAACTCTTTGGCTCACGCTCATAAGCTAAATTCGCTATATATTGATTTACTTTGTCAAGTATTTCTTCTGAGTTATACATAACTTTATTACATTTTTAAATTAAAGTTTTACTTGAATATTAGCTATTCATCCTAATTGATCAGTTTATAATTTAAAGACTACAGGTATTTCCACCATTGATTTGCATGGCTTATTTTTCGATAAACCTGGTTTCCATTTTCCCATACTGTTTACTACTCTTAGAACTTCAGCTTCCATATTCTTATCCTTGCTATTTTTTATTTTAATGGCACTTACGATACCATTTTCAGAGATGATAAACGAAACATTGACAATTCCCTCTACACCTGCTTCTTTTGATGCAACAGGGTATTGTAGCGACTTGGTAAGCCATTTCATAAACTCTACCCATCCTCCTGGAGGAGTAGGGGTCTCTGATAAAATACGTTTGCTAACTTTATCATCATAACGTTCTATATCTTTTACAGCATCATCGTCCGACATCTTTGTCGTTGGCTTCTTTGCCTCTTGCTCTACCTTTGGAACAGGAGGAAGCACGATGGGATTGCTAGAAAGTATAATATCATTGCTCACTTGCGGAGCGGCTGTTACCTTGTCATTCGACAGCATACTACCATTACTATGTGGTGTTACCTTAACTGGTGTATCGCTGCGTTTTATGTTCAACATATCTTCCACTGTAGGCTTCTCATCATTCTTTTGTTTTGCCACATTGGTCTGATCTATGGCAGGAAGCATATCTAAGCTGTGAAGCCGAACAGAGGTTATTTTCTTTGCATCCTCATTATTATCGCTTCCACCATTAGAGGTATATTCCATTGCTACAAAGAAAGCCGACAAAGCAATGATAAGTCCTAGCATAAAACCCACCCATCGCTTATTTTCTAAATCTGCTTGCTTTGATTTCTTTATTTCCAAAGTTTAAAATATTATTTTTGAGATCTCCTGTTCTATAGAGAAATGATCAACGGCTTTATTCTGCTAGCATTACTAGTGAAAGTCATCAGACGACCGTTTTTCAAACCACAAAATTAAGAAGATATTCGGAAAAAGATGTAACTTTGTGGAGAATTTAAAATTGATTATAAGAAAAAAAATGTTTCTTGTAATCATTCTTAATAAAGATAGTTGGATCTAAAATTATAAAACAACAAAAATATGAAAAAGATTACAATAGCTATTGACGGTTATTCATCTTGTGGAAAGAGTACAATGGCGAAAGATTTAGCAAAGGAAATAGGTTATATATACGTGGATACAGGCGCGATGTATCGCTCGGTTACACTTTATGCGCTTAGAAACGGCTTCTTTAATACCGATGGGAGCATTCAAGAAGAAGCCTTACGCATGTCAATGCCAAATATCAATATAGCTTTCAAGATCAATACCCAAACAGGTCGTCCTGACACATATCTAAATGGTGAGAATGTAGAGCAAGACATACGGACAATGGAGGTTTCCTCCCATGTTAGCCCTATTGCTACCCTACCATTTGTTCGTGAAGCCCTCGTAGTACAACAACAAGCAATGGGAAAAGAAAAAGGTATTGTTATGGATGGACGCGATATAGGCACAGTTGTATTTCCTAATGCAGAGTTAAAAATTTTTGTTACTGCATCATCAAGGGTGCGTGCTCAGCGTCGCTATAACGAGCTAAAGGCAAAAGGAATACCTGCAAACTTCGATGAAATCTTGAAAAATGTGGAGGAACGCGATTATATTGATTCGCATAGAGAAATTTCACCTCTACGTCGTGCCAACGATGCGCTTGAACTTGATAATAGTTATCTTACCATTAAAGAACAACAAGCTTGGCTATTGGAACAAGTTAAGAAAATAGTAAAATAATAGCTATAAGTGCCCAGCCCCGCGAGGCGTAGGATATGTAAAATATCTTGCTGGCGATTAGCTGTATATAGATTATGTCAGTGATAAACGTGAGATTATCGAAGAACAGACGGGTGAGATACACAACATAGAGGTCTTTGTTGCATTCTTTCCATGTAGTCATTATAATTGTAGCATAATGGACATTTGAGAAGTTTTAGCCTACCAAATGTCCATTACGCCAAAAATTTAACAGATAGACTGTTATTAAACTATGCTTCTTTATTCTTTCTGCCTAGTCTTCACCAGAGAACTGTCTTATACGCTGCTCTTCTGAAAGTTTACAAACAAGTAAAGTATCATTCTTTTCGGCAACAATATAGCCATCTAAACCTTGCACGATCACCTTTTTCTTATCAGAGGTATGCACTATGGTATTTTTAGTATCAAAAACTTGTATATTAGAACCAACTAGTGTGTTACCATAAAGATCGTGAGGCGTTTGTGCAAGCAGTGATCCCCATGTTCCTAAATCACTCCAACCAAAGTCTGCTGGGTGTACAAATATCTCTTCAGCTTTTTCCATAATGGCATAGTCAACAGAAATATTTTCACATTCTGGATAAACCTCATTGATCGTTTCTTGCTCTGCTTCTGTACCTAAAACATTCATAATACGTTCAAACAAGCGTGCGGTACTTGGTTGATAGATACGAAAAGCATTGATAATGGTAGAGGCACTCCAAATAAAGATACCAGCATTCCAAAAGAAATTGTTTTGCTTAATATACTTCTCTGCTGTTTCAAGATTTGGTTTTTCTTTAAACTGATCCACTCGGAACACCTCTTTGTTACGAGCTGAAAACGAACTAAGATCAGCCTTTATATAACCATAGCCAGTTTCTGGTCGCGTTGGTTTCATACCTAAAGTAACGATAGCATCCGACTGTGCAGTAAACTTTAAGCAGTTATTGATAACACGTTTAAACTCAATAGGATTAGTAACAATATGGTCGCTAGGAGTCACAACAATGTTTGCCTTAGGATTTTCTTTCTTTATTCTCCAGCTAACATAGGCTATACAAGGCGCAGTATTACGGCGACAAGGCTCGCTCAAAACATGATTAGATGGTATATTCGGCAACTGTTCACGAACAATGCTTACATACTTTTCATTAGTTACCACCCAAACATTTTCTGAAGGTACTACATCTCTAAAACGATCAAGTGTAAGCTGAAGCAACGATTTTCCTACACCCAAAACATCTATAAACTGTTTGGGATGATCGGATGTACTCATAGGCCAAAACCTACTCCCCACACCACCAGCCATTATTACCAAATGATTGTCTGTTCGACTCATAGCTAAATTAATATTTATAATTATAAATGCAAATATACAAATAATATAAGAAAACAAAAGATTTATAGCAAATATTTACGAATTTATCGGCTATAAATCATTACAACACAAAGAATACTTACAAAAAGATAGTTAGAAAAGCTTTAAAAGTAGCTCATCTCCTTTAGATTTGCTCTCTGAGGTGATAGCATCCTTAAATTCAAAAAGTAACTGTCGAGAATCGTTAACATTATTATTAATACAATAAAGCCCTTTCCCTACCTTTTTTATAATAGATAATTCAGTACGCGAATTAGTCCTAAGATAACTTTTCACCTCTCTATAAACGTCATTAAAGGAGATAGGATTAAACAAAGTGTTCCTAGAGTTATGAACATGGCGTGAAATCTTCTTTGCCGAAAGTCCTTCGCTCCCTGCCTCTAGTAATACATATATTATTTCTTTATCGTATAGCATAAAAATAAAGAGAGTTCATACAACTTTTATTATATGAACTCCCTCCTAATTAGATAATCTAACTTATTAAGCTAGCGAAACTAGCTTACCATCGCCAATAATCTTTCCTTCTTTGAATAACCAACCTAAGCCTAGGTAGGTCTCTTCAATACTAATCTTTGCAATAGAAGCTATTTCTTTAACATTAAGACCTTTTTCTGTTGAAGCCAAAGCTTGGTATACATCACCTGCTTTAAAGCCTATACTCTCGGCATTAATAACTACTTCTACTGTTGCTTTTTTAGCTGTAGACTTCTTAGCTGCTGCCTTAGAAGTTGCTGAAACTTTCTTTTCTGCCATATTCTTTGGAAAAACCTTATTAAAATAACAATCTTATACTGAGAGCAAAGATACGCTTTAGATGCGAAAAAGTGAAATAATTTTCAAAGAAATATAAACGCTTCTTATATTGTTCAGCATAAAAAAAGTTATTTTTTGATATAAATCAAAGAATACTAAGCTTTTAAGTCTAGCTTAATTTGGAGTTCATCAAGTTGTTTTGGGTCAAGTACAGATGGTGCATCAAGCATTACATCACGACCGCTATTATTTTTTGGGAAAGCAATACAGTCGCGAATACTATCTAAGCCTGCCATAATACTAACAAAACGATCTAAACCAAAGGCAAGCCCTGCATGAGGAGGTGCACCATATTTGAAAGCATTCATCAAGAATCCGAACTGTTCTTCTGCACGTTCTTTAGTAAAGCCTAACTCTTTGAACATACGCTCTTGTAGCTTAGTATCATGAATACGGATAGATCCTCCACCCACTTCTATACCATTGCACACAAAATCATAAGCTAACGCACGTACTTGTTCTGGGTGTTCATCAAGCAATGAAAGGTCAGCAGGGTTTGGCATAGTAAATGGATGGTGAGTAGCCATAAGACGCTGTTCTTCATCACTCCATTCGAACAATGGGAAGTCAACGATCCATAAGCACTTAAACACATTCTTATCGCGCAAACCTAGGCGATCGCCCATTTCAAGGCGTAAACTACAAAGTTGAGTACGAACCTTATTAGGTTTTTCACCAGACAAAATTAAAACAAGATCTCCATCCTTAGCACCTGTTGTTTCTTTCACCTTTTGAAGCTGCTCTGGGGAATAGAACTTATCTATAGAACTTTTCACCGATCCATCAGCACCATACTTAATAAATACAAGTCCGTGAGCCCCCACCTGTGGTCGTTTAACAAAGTCAGTAAGCTCATTTAATTGCTTTCGACTATATTCTGCACAATTAGGAACAACAATACCACCTATATAATTTGCTTCATTGAATACGGAGAACTCACCTGTTCCTTTTAAATCGTCCATCAATTCAACAAATTCCATACCGAAACGCAAGTCTGGTTTGTCAGATCCGAAACGCTTCATTGCCTCTTGCCAAGGCATCTGCTCTAGTTTTGGAAGCTCTACACCACGAATTTCACGGAACAAAACGCGACACATTTTCTCAAACATATTGATAACATCGTCCTGATCTACAAACGACATCTCACAGTCAACCTGCGTAAATTCAGGCTGACGATCTGCTCGCAAGTCTTCATCGCGGAAACATTTAGCTATTTGGAAGTAACGATCAAAACCTGCTATCATTAATAGCTGCTTCAAAGTTTGTGGACTCTGTGGCAAAGCATAGAACTGACCAGGGTTCATACGAGAAGGCACAACAAAGTCGCGTGCACCCTCTGGTGTAGAGCCAATAAGGATCGGTGTTTCTACTTCCATAAAATTTTGAGCGTCCAAGAAATTACGAATCATAATCGTCATCTTGTGGCGCAATTCCATATTCTTACGAACAGTAGCACGGCGAAGATCCAAATAACGATACTTCATACGAAGCTCATCGCCACCATCTGTGTTATCTTCAATAGTAAAAGGAGGTGTTAATGCAGGGCTTAAAACATTAAGTTCTTTTACAATAATCTCAACATCACCAGTTTCAATTTTGTCATTTTTACTCTGACGTTCATTTACAATACCCTTTGCTTGAATACAAAATTCACGACCAAGCTTATTAGCCTCACCGCAAAGAGCAGCATCCTCTGCCTCGTTAAATACTAATTGTGTGATACCATAGCGATCACGTAAATCAACGAAGGTCATACCGCCCATCTTTCTTGAACGCTGAACCCATCCAGAAAGCGTTACTTCTTTACCTGTATCGGCAAGACGAAGCTCACCACAAGTTTTTGTACGATACATAATCTATATATGTTTTATTTGTTATTCTTTCTTGCAAAGTTAATAAGTTTATATGAAAATGAAGAAAATTACTTAGCAAGATCTACCATATTACTTACATTATGTATACTGTGGCGATTTACACTTTATGTTTTATCTTAACTTATTACTTTGATTATTCTTTGTTTATTTGTGCTTAAATAAGTAATTTTGTACGCTTGATAATTTCACAATAAGGCTTCATTATTTCATATTGAGCCTTGTCTTTATCATAAGCAATTGGATTAAGCGTTGCTTTTCCACGACTCATCAATATTTGGAGATATAAAAGAAAAGATATGAAAAAATTAACTCTCGTCGTTGTAACACTCTTTGCCACAATGATTTGTTTTACAACAGGTTGTACTAGTAAGAAAACAGAAACGACTAATGACAGTTCACAAACCGACTCAACAATCTTAAATTCTACCGAGGAGGAAGACTCTGCTTCAAAAGTTATTGCAGAAACGCCGATGCCTAAAACAGCCGATCAGCTATTTGACGACTTCTTTTTCAACTTCATCGCTAATAACAAGCTCCAACGCGCACGTATAAAATTCCCTTTATATCAGAACAAGTTTGGTAAAATTAGCAATCTCCCTCGTAGCAAATGGAGCTTTGACCGTTTCTTCCGTCCACAAGGATATTATACCCTAATTTTAGATAATGAAGAACAAGCTAAATATGCCCACTCAACAGATATTGACTCTGTTGTTGTAGAAAAGATTTTCTTAAAAGAGAATACTGTAAAACAATATTGGTTCGATCATCAAGAAGGAAAATGGATGATGAGCCAAATTCGCGAACTAAACTTTAAAGAAAGCTACAATGCTGATTTTCTAAACTTCGTAAAAGTATTTTTTAAAAAGAATGGGGAGGGTATGGTAAAGAATCCTTTACCATATAAAGGATCTGATCCTAATGGTGAAGAAACAAACATTATCAACACAACAATTCCTGCAGAGGAATGGAGTACATTCTTGCCAGAAATTCCTAACAATGTTATTTTTAACATTCTCTATGGACAAAAGTATAAGCCCGGAAAAGAAAAGATACTTACTTTTCGTGGGCTTGCCAATGGGTTAGAGACTGAACTTATTTTTCAAAATAATGGAAAGAAGTGGCAATTAGTAAAGATAGTTGCTTTCTAAAAACAATTATAAGTGTTTCACCTCACATTACCAATGAAAGATTACGCCAACTATAATTTACAGAAGCATAACACCTTTGGCATTGATGTGCAATGTCAAAGGTTTGTGGAGTATAACTCCATCGAAGAAGCGCAAGCTCTAGTACGATTACTCACACCAGCCGATGAACCTATCCTCATCCTTGGTGGTGGTAGCAACTTACTGCTTACAAAGGACTATAAAGGCACGGTAATCCACTCTGGTATTAAGTTTCTCAAACAACTTGATGATGAACACGTGCAGTGTGGGTCAGGCTTTGGGTGGGACGACTTTGTAGATTTCTGCTGTAATCACCAGCTCTATGGTGCAGAAAACTTGTCGATTATCCCAGGTGAAGTGGGTGCTAGTGCCGTTCAAAATATTGGAGCATACGGTGCAGAAGCAAAAGATCTCATTGATACGGTAGAAGTTGTAGAGATTGCTACTGGTGAAGTGAGAACTTTTACCAATGCAGAGTGTGCCTATAGCTATCGTCAAAGCAAGTTCAAGAATGAATGGCGTGATAAGTTTTTAGTAACCTCGGTTACTTATAAGCTTAGCAAAACTTACGAACCTAAGCTCGACTATGGCAACATCCGACGCGCTTTAGCCGACAAGAATATCACCACCCCATCTGTACATGAGCTTCGCCAAACTATTATTGAAATACGAAACGCTAAACTTCCTGATACTAAAATAGTTGGTAATGCTGGTAGCTTCTTTATGAATCCTATAGTTTCTACAGAAAAATACCTTACCCTTGTTGAGCAGTTTGGCGATCTTCCACATTATACGATAGATGATACTCATGAGAAGATCCCAGCAGGTTGGTTGATTGATCAATGTGGATGGAAAGGAAAGAATTTAGGAAAAGCAGGGGTTTATGATAAGCAAGCCCTCGTACTCGTTAATCTTGGCGGAGCTACAGGATCTGAAATTGTAAAATTATACCAAACCATTCAACACGATGTAAAGCAGAAATTTGATATTAATATTTATCCAGAAGTTAATATCAAGTAATACAATTCATCTTATAGAAAGAAAGGAGAACTGATGAAAAACAATATTAAGGTTACATTTCTAGGCACAGGAACTTCAAATGGAGTACCCTTTATTGGCTGTAAGTGTGAGGTCTGTACAAGTACCGACCCTCATGACAAACGCCTCAGATCATCAGCACTGATAGAGACAGAAAACACACGATTGCTCATCGACTGTGGTCCCGACTTCCGCCAACAGATACTCCCACAACCTTTCCGAAAGATAGATGGTGTGCTACTCACGCATATTCATTATGATCATGTAGGTGGTATTGATGATCTACGTGCCTTTTGCGCCCTAGGCGATATTGATGTTTATGCCAATAAACACACCTGCGAGGGACTCCATCACAATATCCCTTACTGCTTTACAGACCATCTTTATCCCGGTGTACCAAAACTCAGTCTACATAGTGTCGAACCTCATCAAAAACTGCATATAGGCGATTTTGAAGTGGAACCCTTTGAGGTTATCCACGGTAAACTCCCCATCTTAGGTTATCGCATAGGATCATTAGCTTACATCACCGATATGAAGTCTATTGAAGATAAAGAATTACTTTCACTTAAAGGAATAAAAACTCTTATTATAAATGGTTTACGTTGGGATCGTCCTCATCATTCTCACCAACTTATCCCAGAAGCCATTACCTTTAGTAAGCAGATTAAAGCCGAACAAACCTACCTTATCCACATGACTGATCGTGCAGGGCTTCATGCCGAATCACAAAAGCGTTTGCCTGAGAATGTACACTTTGCATACGATGGGCAAATACTACATTTATAACTATATTACAAGTTTTCCTTTCACCCTCATTAAGTATACACCGCTATGAAAATCGTTGCTGCATTCGATTCTTTTAAAGGATCGTTATCAGCCCAAGATATTGTTACGATTGTGGGAAAGGTTGTAAGAACAACTCTTCCTAATGCCACAATCACAGAACTACCTCTTGCCGATGGTGGTGAAGGCACTACTGAAGCTTTGGTACATTATCTAAATGCTTCATGGCAAATATGTAATGCTCACGATGCACTTATGCGCCCTATCACCACGAAATATGCTATTAGCAGCAATGGCACTACTGCTATTATGGACATGGCATCTGCTGCTGGGCTAACCCTCCTATCCTCTGAAGAACGCAACCCTATGCTTACTACCACGTTTGGTGTTGGAGAAATGCTAAAAGATGCTATATCCAAAGGCTGTAAACACATTCTTTTAGGCATAGGTGGCAGCGCCACTAATGATGCTGGTATAGGAATGTTAGCCGCTTTGGGAGTAAAGTTCTACGATAATCACAAGCGTGAGGTAACCCCTATAGGCAGAAACCTACAAAATATAAGCACTATAGACAGGCGATACTTGCTCGATCTAAGCAATATTAATATAGAAGTGATTTGCGATGTTACCAATCCGCTTTACGGACCTAATGGTGCGGCCTACGTCTATGCACGCCAAAAGGGAGCTAATAACACCGAGATAGCTACCTTAGATAAGGGTTTACGGCACCTGTCTACGTTATGTTCTATCTTTCCAAATACGCCAGGTGCTGGTGCAGCTGGAGGCTTGGGCTATGCACTATTATCGCTCAATGCACAACTAAAGAATGGGGCTGAACTCGTCCTCAACACTGCTAACCTAGCACATCATATAGCCGATGCCGACCTGATCATCACAGGTGAGGGCAAGATAGATCGGCAGACGCTTTGCGGAAAATTACCACTTGCTGTGCTGCAAAAGGCAAAGCAAGCCAAAGTACCTGTCGTAGCATTGGCAGGATGTGTAGAGGACAATGAGCTACTGCTCGTTGCTGGCTTTCAAGAGGTGAAGAGTATCAACGACATTTGTATATCTTCGCTACCTATACCCCAACTGATGCAACCCACCATAGCTACCAAAAATCTATGCGAAACGATAATACAACTACTCAAAATATATACTCCCATAAGCAATAAAACAACGCTAAACGAAGAGAGAAAACATCTACTTTGACAAATAATCATAACTATAAACAATAATTTATTGTGTTTTCGCAAAAAAAAAGGCATTTTTCTTTGTTTTTAATAATAATAATAATAACTTTGCTACAATTACATTAATCTTTAATAATTATAAATGTTATGAGTAAAAAAATTATTATTGCTGCCCTAGTAGTTTGTTTAGCGTCGTGCAGCGTCGAAAAATCAGAACTATTCGGTTCAGACTTGCATGAAAGTTCTTTAAGTGTAAATGAAGAAGCAAAGAGCCTTGGTGCTAACTTAAATAGCATAGCAACAACTCTCAACAACGATTCTATAATGCTAAACAACTTTCTTAAGAATGATTATCAGGTAGAAACTCGTGGTGGAATTGCTATTAATACAAGTCTAGAAAATCAAGCTAAAAGACTTACAAGTGGATTAGTTTTGCAATCAGATAGTTTTTTACGCTCGCTGAATTTGCCTGATGTTAACAAACTGAGTGACTCTGAAAAAGTAGAAGTAGCTCTACTACTTTATGCTGAATATATGGCTGACCACCAAATATACACAAGAGGAGGGCATATCACTGGTAATCATTATGTTGATTGTGCTCTAAGTGCGTTGGGCATAGAAGAAATTTCTCAAGTGGCTAGTGATGGACTAATCAAATATGCCAAGAGAGTCGGAGCTAAGACCTTCCTTAAAACAGCAGCAAAGTTTGCTGGGAAAACAGTTTCGTGGGTAGGATGGGGAATAGCAGCCTATGATTTTGCTACTTGTATATAATATATTCTATGAAAATATTTATGAGAAAATTGCTACGTAATATCTTATTGAGTTATGTTGCTTTAATACTAATTATCTACTTTAAATATGGTAATTTTATAAAACTTACAGAAGTAGAAGTTCACCTAGTCTTTCTTGGAGCTATCTGTATAGGTACTTATAGCAGATATTTAGCCTCTTCAAATCAAAAAGAGAAGAGCTAAATAAATTAAAAAAGAGAGGCAAAGAAGGATTAACAATTCCTCTTTGCCTCTCTTTTTCTCATACAATCGTTCAAGGATTAGATGCACTTAAAAAAATATACGTCTTTTTTTATCAATCTTTTTATTATTATTTATGATAAGTTTCTTAGCCTATACTTGCCATTTACACAGATAATTTCTATATTTGCACATCACAAACTTATTGTGCAAAGAATAATTTTAGGATATAAAGGACAATGTCTATATCAAAAACAAGACAAACCTTAGTGGATGTAGCACGCCAATTATTTGCTAAGAATGGCATTGCTAACACCACTATGAACGACATAGCCAAGGCTTCTGGTAAAGGACGACGCACACTTTACACCTATTTTAAGAGTAAAGACGATGTATATTATGCTGTGATAGAAGCCGAACTAGAACGACTATCTGACAAACTTGACGAGGTAGCCGCTAAGCATAGTAGCCCACAAGACAAAATCATTGAGCTTATTTATACCCACCTTTCTATGATTAAGGAAACTGTAATTCGTAACGGTAACTTACGTGCAGAGTTTTTCCGAAATATTTGGATGGTGGAGCGAGTGCGTAAAAAGTTTGATGAAGACGAAATAGAACTCTTCAAAAAAGTTTATACAGAGGCTAAAAATGATGACGAGTTTGATATAGATAATGTGGAGCTAGTTGCAGAAATTACCCACTACTGCATTAAAGGACTTGAAGTTCCATTTATTTATGGACGAATAGGACATGGGTTAACAGAGGAAACTAGTAAGCCTGTTGTTGCAAAAGTAGTATATGGTGCGCTAGGCAAAGCAGGTATTAAAAAAAAGGATCATTAATAATAAACAAATAAAATAACAAACAGAAAATGGGATTATTAACAGGAAAAACAGCCCTTATTACAGGTGCTGCACGTGGTATTGGTAAAGCTATTGCATTAAAATATGCACAAGAAGGTGCAAACGTAGCATTCACCGACCTATTTATCGATGAAGAACACGGTGGTCTTGAAACCGAGAGAGAAATTCAAGCACTAGGTGTTAAAGCAAAAGGATATGCTAGCAATGCAGCTAACTTTGATGAAAGTGCTGAAGTTGTGGCTAAAGTAAAGGAAGAGTTCGGTTCTATAGATATTCTTGTTAACAACGCAGGTATTACCAAAGACGGTTTGATGCTTCGTATGACAGAACAACAGTGGGACGCAGTTATCGCTGTAAACTTAAAGAGTGCATTCAACTTTATCCATGCTTGCGTACCAGTAATGATGCGTCAACGTGGTGGTTCTATCATTAATATGGCAAGTGTAGTAGGTGTTCACGGTAATGCTGGACAAGCCAACTATGCAGCTTCAAAAGCTGGCTTGATTGCCCTTGCTAAGAGCGTAGCTCAGGAAATGGGACCTAAGGGTATCCGTGCAAATGCTATTGCTCCCGGCTTTATCGACACTGCTATGACTCAAGCATTACCTGATGAAGTGCGCAAAGAATGGGCTTCTAAGATCCCATTGCGCCGTGGCGGTACTGTAGAAGATATAGCTAACACTGCTGTTTACCTAGCTTCTGACCTATCTAGTTATGTTTCTGGACAGGTATTGCAGGTTGATGGTGGTATGAATATGTAATTTATAACTATCACATAAGGTGGTTTTAGGGTACTTTAAAAATAAATTCTTCCCTAAGAACCACCTTTTTTCATTTTGAAGTGGTCATCACTTCAGCAAACACACATTGAGGATCTAATAATTAAAAAGCTATGAACGTTGTTTACGAAGATAACCATCTCATCATCGTATATAAAGAAGCAGGTGAGATTGTACAAGGAGATAAAAGTGGAGATGAGCCACTATCAGAAATGGTAAAACAGTGGATTAAGGAGAAATATCAGAAACCAGGCAATGTTTTTCTTGGTGTGGTACATCGCCTTGATCGCCCCGTAGCAGGACTAGTTATCTTCGCACGCACATCAAAAGCACTTACACGCCTTAACGAGATGTTTCGTAATGGCGATATTCATAAAACTTATTGGGCTATTGTACAACAGCCACCAATAGAATCAGAGAGCACGCTGACCGATTGGTTAGTACGCAACACACAGCAAAACAAGAGTTATGCTTACAATATGCCAGCACCAATGGCAAAAAAATCGATATTGCACTACAAGACTATTAGTAGCACAGAAAGATATACATTATTAGAGGTTAACCTTATGACGGGTCGCCATCACCAAATTCGGTGCCAACTTGCAAACATAGGATGCCCCATTAAAGGTGATTTGAAATATGGTGCTGCACGCTCCAATCCCGATGGAAGTATCTGTCTGTTAAGTCATAAAGTGGAATTTGTTCATCCTGTTTCTAAAAAGAAAATAAAAGTACTTTCTCCCCTACCTATGGACAATCTTTGGCAAGCCATCAACCCAAAGAATGAAGCCGAGGGAGTAACAATTACAGATTAAAGCATCTATTAAATAGCAAAGGATTATCTGTCTTATAGTAAAAGGTTACCTATCAACTAATAAATGAGCATCTTTTACTTTGATTTTTAATTTATTTTTGATTTTAAAATAAGCTAAAATTTACAGAAAAATAAATTATTTTTGAGTTCAAACGTTCATCTATTTCATCATAAGAGATGAACTTTTACATAAAAAGAGGTAACACCTTATCACTAAGAAGCTTACCTCTTACTTTTGCTTGAAATTGATTTTGCTCTAAAGAAAAACAATCTTAAAAATGTGGATAGACGATATTTTATAAGTACATTTGCAAATATGAAAAGTGAAACTTTAAAAGGAAATCTATACGCAATATTATCAGCCTCCACGTTTGGAACAATCCCCTTGTTTTCTGTTCCGCTCATGAAGGCAGGATTTGCCCTACCCTCTGTTTTAATATATAGATATGCTTTTGGTTGCATCTTTATGCTTGCAGTATTGCTATTGCTAAAGAAGAATATGCGCATTGACAAAAAAGAAGCACTAGAAATAGCTTTCTGCTCCCTACTATACACCGCCTCTTCCATCTGCTTGTTTGAGGGATACAACTATATGCCAAGTGGTGTAGCAACAACTTTGCTCTTTTCTTACCCCGTATGGACAGAACTTTTGCTTATCATTTTTGTGCATGAGAAACTCACCTTACGCATTAGCTTTGCTATCATTTTTGCAGTTTTGGGAGTAGCTTTTTTAGGAGGAATAGCCAACTCTACAGGAGCTTACCCCATACAGGGTGTACTTTTTGAGCTGGGTTCAGGATTATGCTATGCTGTTTATATGGTAATTTTCCCTCGTATGAAAATTTGCCGAGTACCTGCACTAAAAGTAAATTTTTATATATTCATTGCAGCTATGCTCTATCTGCTTATTTATTCGGGCATTACAACAGGAGGTATTCAAAGATTAGATAATTGGGAAGCTTGCCTATCACTTATCTTACTAGGGCTTATCCCTACCACCATCAGCAACTTGGCGTTGGTCAAAGCTATGCGCTTTACATCTTCGGCTAACGTAGCTATTTTGGGTGCTTTCGAACCGCTAACAGCAATAATAATAGGTATATTCCTACTGGGTGAACCTCTTACGCTATCCATAAGCATAGGCATCGTGCTTATCATTGCCGCTGTAAGCAGTTTAATCATTCATGGCAACAAGTTTTTGTCGTATTATAAACTAAGTAGTCTCATCTTCCATAAACGACATACAAAACGAAATGAAACATAAGATTTGGTTGTATATCCTAGCTATTTCTATTGTATTTCTTTGGGGTGCTACCTTTGTGAACACCAAAGTGTTATACAATGCGGGACTTCATCCACTTGACATATTTGTTATTCGCTTCGTTATAGCTTATCTTTGTATATGGACAATATCACCAAGAACACTATGGGCAAACTCGTGGCACGATGAGTTGAATATGGTTTGGCTAGGCATTACAGGAGGATCGCTCTACTTCTTAGCCGAGAACTATGCTGTAGGCTTATCGCTCGTAACAAATGTTAGCTTCTTAGTATGCACGGCTCCACTTGTTACGGTGATTTTAGGCTTAGCTTTCGTAAAGAGCATAAAAGCAAGCTGGAAATTGATATTAGGTTCACTAGTTGCTGTGATAGGCGTGGGATTAGTCATTTTTAATGGACACTTCGTATTACATCTTAATCCTTTAGGCGACTTTTTAGCCCTTGTAGCCTCCTTTGCATGGGCTATTTATTCATTACTAATGAAGAAAATATCCAATCAATATTCCGCCATATTTATCACTCGTAAAGTATTCTTCTACGGTCTTGTAACCGTACTTCCCATATATCTTTTTGAACCATGGACAACATCATGGAGTATGCTCTGTGAACCTAAAATATGGATTAATCTCGTATTTTTAGGTGTTATAGCCTCATTTGTATGCTTTTTGCTTTGGGCATGGGTAATTGCAAAGATAGGAGCTATGAAGGCTTCCAATCTGATTTATTTAAACCCAGTATCTACCTTCGTAACGAGTGCCATCTTCCTAGATGAACCCATAACAATCATGTCGTTCTTGGGTTCTGCCTTTATCTTGCTTGGAGTAAGCATTGCCAATAAGGCTAAGGGAATATAACAATCGTGATTTAGGTAAAAAATAAAACAACTAAACAATAAAAGAATAAAATATGACAAAGACAGTTTTAGTAACAGGAGCCACTAGTGGCATTGGTGAAGCATGTGTCAGGCGCTTTGCAAAAGAAGGTTATAGAGTAATTATTGCTGGAAGAAATCGCAATAAGCTGACCGATCTTGGTAAAAAATTAATGGAAGATGGTGTGGAAGTACTTGACTTAGAGTTTGATGTTCGCGACCATATTGCTGCAGAAAAGGCTATTAACAGTATGCCTGAAGAATGGAAAGACATTGATGTACTAGTAAACAATGCAGGTTTGGCACTTAGCTTGGACAAAGAATACGAGTTAAGCATTGAGGAAATGGAAACAATGGTGGACACAAATATCAAGGGCTTATTCTTCATGACGAAACTAATAGTACCGGGTATGGTACGTCGTAACAAGGGACATGTCATTAACATAGGCTCATTAGCTGGCGATGGTGCTTACGCTGGAGGAAGTGTTTACTGTGCAACAAAAGCTGCTGTTAAAATATTAAGCGATGGTTTACGCATTGATGTTGCCGATACTAAGATACGTGTAACAGATGTTAAACCTGGCTTAGTAGAAACCAACTTCTCGAATGTTCGCTTCCATGGCGACAAAGCGAAGGCTGGTAATGTTTATAAAGGCATTACTCCTCTGTCTGGAGATGATATTGCCGATGTTGTATTCTATGCAGCAAACGTCCCTGAACATGTACAAATAGCAGAAGTGCTTGTAACTGCTACACACCAAGCAAATAGTTATGTTGTAGCACGTAACAATCAATAAAAAACGCGAGTTCGGTGATAGCATTATCATCGAACTCGCATTTCAATATTCAATAAGCAACTACTGTACCGAGTTTTTATATCCTCTTTTACTTTCACCTTTATCTAAAAGCAAATACCAATTGTCTACCTGCCAATACAGCAATAAAGCCTAAAGTAAGGCTAGCAAACACATAGAGCAGCGACATTGTGAAGTTATCATTCTTTATAAGTGAAACATTCTCATTCATAAAGGTAGAAAAAGTTGTAAATCCACCACAAAGACCTGTTGTAAGAAGAAGTCGTGTAGAAGGATTAATACTATGATTTTCTGGAAGTGTAGAGAACACACCGATAAGGAAACACCCTAAAACATTTACTACAAAAGTTCCCAACGGAAAAGCTCCAAACACAGAGAGTTTTAGCAGTTGCGAAATAAGATAACGCAAACCGCCACCAAAGAAACTACCCATTCCTACTATAAAAAAATCTTTTATCATCTTATATTTTATTTTTTGTTCTACAATAAAATGCTATCTATATAGGAATAAAATCCTATTCTTATAGTATAAGAAAATATTTAGGCATAAAAAAAGGGGATCATCCCCCCTATAAAAGAAAAAACGGCTGAGCAACCGCTCTACCGTTATCTCCGAAAAACATCCGTCTCGCGACGTCAATTTTCTACAATCTTTACCTAAAATATAACTAAAAACCTAAATCTATTACTAACCTAAACAATTTTTCTATAATCCTGAGCAATCTTGATTACCTAGAACTAATATCTATTAGAATATTTTCTAGTGCCAATTGATTTGGCTTATTTCTTAATTGCAATGCAAAGGTACGATCTTTTATAATACCTCGCAAGCGTTTGAATAATATTTTTTATCAAAACGCTTATTTATTGACATAAATCAAGCAAAATAACAAGAAATCAAGCATTTTGTTTACAACTTTAATATTTCTCATAATGCGCCCTACAACATTTCTATTTAAAGAGAGAAATGTTTGTTATGCAACAATTATATATTAAGATTGACTATCATTCTTTGTGCTAAAGCATATAGGAAAAGACAGAATGAGGTATAAAAAATAGTCTATCTACTTCAAAATATAATAATGAATAGTTACCTTTGCATAAGATAGGCTGCATTCAGCAATAATCAAGCAAGCTTGTATTGCATTCACTGGCACTATCTTTGCATAAGATAGGCTGCATTCAGCAATAATCAAGCAAGCTTGTATTGCATTCACTGGCACTATCTTTGCATAAGATAGGCTGCATTCAGCAATAGTCAAGCAAGCTTGTACTGTACTATCGTTAGAAACAATATAATAATTATATAAATGAAAATTCATACCCTTATATGCTCAATGATGATAGGACTTTGTAGCCCTACAATGGCACAAACACATGATGTAACTTTAAAGATTGTCGAAACTTCTGATGTACATGGAGCTTTTTTCCCATACGATTTTATCACCCGATCGCCCAAGAGTGGCTCAATGGCAAGAGTGAGCACGTATGTTAACCAATTAAGAAAAGAGAATGGGAAACAGAACGTTTATTTGCTTGACAATGGGGATATCCTTCAAGGGCAACCTATTTCTTACTACTATAATTATGTAGCTAAGGATAAAGAAAATATTGCAGCTTCGGTGCTAAACTACTTAAAGTATGATGCGGCAACCGTAGGCAACCATGATATAGAGACAGGGCATAATGTTTATGACAAGTGGTTTAAAGAGCTAAAAATGCCTATTTTAGGTGCAAATGTTATTAATAAGAAAACTAACAAACCCTATCTTTCGGAATATTATATTATCAAAAAAGAGAATGGAGTTAAGGTCGGTGTAATAGGAATGATAACACCTGCTATTCCAAATTGGTTGAAAGAGAGTATATGGAGTGGACTTGAATTCAAGGAAATGGTAAGTTGCGCCAAAGAAACGATACAAAAGATGAAAGCAGAAGAACACCCTGACGTGATCATTGGGCTATTTCACTCTGGCTGGGATGGTGGTATTGTAACATCAGAATATGCAGAAGACGCTTCTAAAGAAGTGGCTAAACAAGTACCTGGATTTGATGTTGTTTTCTTCGGACACGACCACACTCCTCACAATTCAATGGAAACATCTGTTACAGGTAAGCAAGTAATATGCTTAGATCCTGCCAATAATGCTCAAAAGGTAGCAGTAGCTACTATCACACTTTCTAGTAAAGGCAAAGGCAAAAAGAAAACTTTCTATGTAAAAAATATCAGTGGGGAACTTATAGATATTAGGAATTTAGCAATTGACACGACATATACTAACTACTTTGAAAAGAATATAGAGGAGGTAAAACAATGGAGCGATAAGGTTATTGGAAATTTCCAAAACACCATATATACTAAAGATTCCTACTTTGGTAACTCTGCATTTAATGATTTAATCTTAAATCTTGAATTAGAAATTACTAAAGCTGATATAGCGTTCAATGCGCCCCTACTCTTCGATGCTTCTATCAAAGCTGGTCCTATAACAGTGGCGGATATGTTCAACCTTTATAAGTTTGAAAACCAACTATGTACAATGAAACTCACAGGTAAGGAAATTCGCAACTATTTAGAGATGAGTTATGACCTATGGGTGAACACCATGAAGAGTCCTGACGATCACCTTTTGTTGCTAGCCGATACCAAAAACGATGCACAGCGATTAGGTTTTAAGAACTTTTCATTTAATTTTGACTCTGCTGCAGGTATCGATTATACCGTTGATGTTACCAAACCAAATGGGCAGAAAGTTGCTATCCTACAGATGAGCAATGGTGAGAAGTTTGACGAAAACAAATGGTATACAGTAGCGGTAAATAGCTATCGCGCCAATGGTGGTGGCGAACTATTGACCAAAGGAGCAGGCATTCCTCACGACCAACTCACAAAACGTATCATCTGGGAAAGCGAACGCGATCAGCGTTTCTATCTGATGCAAGAGATAGAAAAGGCAGGAACTATGAATCCTAAAGCAAATTCTAATTGGAAATTTATACCTGAAAGTTGGACAATACCTGCTGCAGCAAGAGATAAGCAACTACTCTTTGGAAAATAAATTCTCACAGAGTGTTTATTAGCAGGACTACACATTAATATATAAGGTATACACCATGAAGTATTGGTTCATATTTTGTAAAACCGACATTATACTCGAGAAGAGGGGTGATACTTATACCATCCCATACGCAGAAGAACCGCCTGTACCTACTCGCCCATGGACACATATAATGGATATTACACCAACTGAAGACGGTACAGAGGTAAAGGCTTTCAAGATTGATGAAGCAATCACGAATGATCCAAGATATGAAATGTGTGGACTACGTGCTTCCTTTTACAAACTTTCCACAGAACTTTACTTGAAAGCAGGAAAGTGCCAAGAGCTACTTTATTGGGATCAAAATACAATATTTTGTGGTGTATGTGGTAGTCCGATGAAAATGCACACAGAAATCTCCAAACGATGTACTAACTGTGGTAAAGAGGTTTGGCCTCAATTAGCAACCGCCATTATCGTGCTTGTCCATCGTGGCAATGAAGTTCTATTAGTACATGCTCGCAACTTCAAAACCAATTTTTATGGACTTGTTGCAGGTTTTGTAGAGACAGGAGAAACTTTAGAAGAGGCTACACACAGAGAAGTATTGGAAGAAACGGGGATAGAAATAAAGAATTTACAATATTTTGGTTCACAACCATGGCCATACCCTTGTGGATTAATGGTAGGATTCTTTGCAGAATATGACGGAGGAAGCCTTCAATTACAAAGAAGTGAGCTATCAAAGGGCAATTGGTTTCATAAAGACAACTTACCAACGATTCCCGAACCTCTCTCTATAGCTCGTATGATGCTTGATCACTGGTTAGAAAATCAATAATCAAATAAATAAAATCTTTTAAGAGTATGACTTTTTTATCTAAAGCATTAGGATTTAATCCTAAGCAGATGAAACTCCGCACAGAGATTATTGCGGGAGCTACAACGTTTTTAACTATGAGCTATATCTTAGCTGTTAACCCCGCAATCTTATCCTCTACGGGTATGGATAAAGGTGCTCTTTTCACAGCTACAGCTTTAGCTTCGGCAATAGCAACTCTCTTACTTGCTTTTATGGCTAAACTACCATTTGCCCAAGCACCATCTATGGGATTGAATGCGTTCTTTGCATACACCCTTTGCCAAACGATGGGATACTCGTGGCAGAATACCCTTGCTATCATGGTCATTGAGGGTTTGGCTTTCATTCTTATAACTTTCTTTAATGTAAGAGAGAAGATCCTCGATTCTATCCCTAACAATCTGCGTTTTGCTATTTCTGCAGGCATCGGTATGTTTATCGCCTTTATCGGGCTTAAAAATGCTGGTATTATCGTAGCAAAAGAAGCTACTTTTGTAGGGTTAGGAGCTTTTACGCCAACTTGTATCTTAGGTATCATTGCCATTTTGTTAAGCGGTGCACTCATGGCAAATAATGTTAAAGGGTCACTATTCTGGAGTATTATTATCACAACAGTGATTGGTATTCCGATGGGAGTTACTACATTCAACGAAGGGTGGCTCCCTGTTTCAATGCCACAAGATATCTCACCTATCTTCTGTAAATTCGATTTCACTGGCTTATTTAGTTTGAAGACAATCCTTGTGGTATTCTCTTTGCTATTAGTGAATATCTTTGATACACTAGGTACACTAATGGGATTAGCTGATAAAACAGGTATTGTACAAGAAGATGGAAGCATTCCTCACGTGAAAGAAGCAATGATGAGCGATGCTATCGGTACTACTATTGGTGCAGCACTAGGTAGTTCTACTATCTCTACCTATGTAGAAAGTGCTAGTGGTGTAGCAGAAGGTGGTCGATCAGGAATGACTTCTTTTGTAGTAGGTATTTTATTTATCTTAGCATTGTTCCTCTCTCCTATATTTATGATTATTCCAAGTGCTGCTACTAGTGGTGCTTTAGTAATGGTAGGTGTGTTGATGCTTGATTCTGTTAAGAAGATTAACTTAGATGATATTTCAGAATCATTCCCTGCTTTCATCACAATGATAACTATGGTGCTTAGCTATTCTATAGCAGATGGTGTTTGCCTCGGTATCCTAGCTTTTGTTATTATGAAAGCTTGCACTAAGAAATGGAAAGATCTCAATTGGACTCTTTTTATACTTTCTATTCTATTTGTACTTTATTTCGTTAATAATTAGGAAGTTAGTTTATCACAAAGTAGCAAAATTTATACATTCTATAACTTAAAGAAAAGTGCATCTACCCTATAGATGCACTTTTTTCTTCAAAAGCTTTGGTAAACAATAATTTTTTATTACCTTTGCACCCGCAAAAGAGAAACAACATCTCGGGCGTTTAGCTCAGTTGGTTTAGAGCATCTGCCTTACAAGCAGAGGGTCGGCGGTTCGAATCCGTCAACGCCCACTTTTAAGGGTAGTTTCCAGAGTGGCCAAATGGGGCAGACTGTAAATCTGCTGCTTCTAGCTTCGGTGGTTCGAATCCATCACTACCCACAAAAGAGTATCATTCTTTCGAATGATGCTCTTTTTTATAATATACTCTGGATCAGTAGAAATAGTGGGTCAGCGGATTTTTCCAGTTGGTAAAGCAAAGTACTAAGCATAAAGTTTTGCCAGTCTATACATAAAAACTTTATATATCCGACTCCTCTAAATTGTGTTCTAAATGCTTTTATCTTCGCATTAAATGATCCCGCAGAAGCATTTGTCAATCTATTCTGAAAGTAGTTTATAATGGTTTGATAATGATTTTTAAATGTATCTATCACCTTATTAAATTGGTTGTTACCTAATTTTTCTACTTTATTATACCATCTTGCTAAATTAAGTTTTGCTTCTTCAGGTTTTGATTTTTTGTTATACAAATTAATTAGTTCAAGATATACATTATATGCCTTTTGCAAGTCAGAAAACTTATCAAAAAGTATATATGCTCTTCTTGTTTGTTGTTCATTCCATCTTGAATAATGCCGAGAAGTATTGATTTTTATTTGAATATTTTTAGTTGAAAGTTTTGGTAGTTAAAAATAAAACACTACCTTTGCACCGCATTTAGAAAGATGTTTGGTAATTCGGTTTACAATACCTTTCAAGGAAGGATGGGTGAGTGGCTGAAACCACCAGTTTGCTAAACTGACGTGCGGGTTACCGTACCGGGGGTTCGAATCCCCCTCCTTCCGCATTATTGGCAAATTTCTAATTGCACTTTGGTCGATTCATCTAACGGTTAGGATACAAGATTCTCAATCTTGGCATAGGGGTTCGATTCCCCTATCGACTACTAGGAGCTACGTTTTGTAGTTCCTTTTTTGTATATAACTAAATTTCTACTGAGCCATAATTAAATTTGGTTCTTCCGAAATTTGGAGTGATGAACCATAATCCCTTATATTCATATAGTTACGAAGTAATAGCCTCCACTAAAAGCTTATAAAAAGCCATTTTACAAAAAAAAGAGGGGGTGTCAGTTTTGACACACCCTCATTTTACTAAAATTCATATATGATTTTATTTTCAAATATTACTTTCCTAAGCCTTTATATTCTTGATTCAAACCTTTTACTACATCATTAGTAATATTGTAAGCTGGATCTGCATAAAGAAGATTATCACCACTCTTAGCAAGAACGATAGAATATTTACGATCCTTATTGAACTGCTTTAAATAGTTGTGTACGCTATCAGATAAAGCTTTGTTATACTTAGCAATCTCGCTCTGATATTCTGCCCCCAAACGCTGTTGTAAAGCATCAGCATCTTGAGCTTGTTTCTGAATACTAGCTTGAATTTGTTGTGCTTGTACTTGTGTGTACTTATTAGCTTGAACATTCTGCTGAAAATTAGCAGCAGCAGCTTGCAAAGCCTTTTGCTTACCTGCTAGTGTTTTTTGAATATTAGCTTCTTTGGTCTTGATAATTTTCTCAACATCTTTCCAATAGGCATATTGACTCATAATAGAGTCAATTTCTACATAAGCAATTTTTTGTCCTCCAGTTGGAGCTGCTGCTGATGTATTAGCAGATGAGTTATCTGCAGTATCGTTCTGTTTTGGCTGATTGTTACAAGCAGTAAATGCTAATGCTGCAAGTGAGCAAAGAGCAATGTTTTTAAATACTTTCTTCATTGTTGTCTATATTTTTATTTTTGTTTTTGTAATAAAAACTTCTCCTTATTAATATGCCATATCTCGCATACGTGCTTTTTTATCTTGATCAAGCACACAATGTATTCCCTTTTTTCTAAGGTACTCGTTATCATGAATATGTTGTGATTTAAAAGAACCATTCTTTTTTACTAAAACACGGATACTCAAGAGTACCATAGCTATAGCAATTATTAACAGAGTATATAATAATGTTACTAACATTTTATTTATCTTTGCATTGTAATTATCCGCAAAGTTAATATAAATCAGTAACACAACAAAATAAAGCATAATAAAATATGGCAAATGTAGAATTAAAACCTGCAAACGTTTTTGAACAGTTTGCAAAGATTAATCAAATTCCTCGTCCTTCAAAGCATGAGGAGAAAATTAGAACTTATCTTAAAGATTTCGCTAAGGAACACAACCTACCTTTCAAAGAAGACGAAACTGGCAATATTCTCATCTGTAAGCCTGCTACTTCAGGCATGGAAGATGTTCCCACAGTAATACTTCAAAGTCATATGGATATGGTTTGTGATAAACTTGTCGACGTTGACTTCAATTTTGACACAGATCCTATTCAAACTTATGTTGATGGCGAATGGCTAACAGCAAAAGGTACTACTCTTGGTGCTGATGATGGCATCGGTTGTGCGATGGAGCTTGCTTTGCTTGATGCTAACGATGTTAAGCATGGTCCTATCGAGTGTTTGTTCACTGTAGACGAAGAGACAGGTTTGACTGGTGCTTTTGGCTTACAAAAAGGTTTTATGACAGGCAAATATTTGATCAACCTCGACTCAGAAGATGAAGGGGAAATGTTTGTAAGTTGCGCTGGTGGTATTAATACACAAGCATCTTTCAAGTTTACTCGTGAAGAGGCACCTGCTGGCTACTTCTTCCTTGAAGCTAGCCTTAAAGGATTAACAGGTGGACACTCTGGCGATGATATTAATAAGAAGCGTGCTAACGCTATTAAGATACTTTCTCGCTTCTTGTATATGCAACAAGACAAGATGGATCTTCACCTAGCACAATGGTACTCTGGCAAGATGCACAATGCTATTCCTCGTGATGGTAAGATTATCTTTGCTGTTCCTGCAGATAAAAAAGATGAGGTAAAGGCTGCTTGGAACACCTTCACTGCTGAGGTTGAAGATGAGTTCCACGTAACAGATACAGCTATGGAGTGGAATATGAGCAGTACAGATGCTCAGAAGGTAATGCCTAAGAACGTTTCTCGCAGTGTTATTCTTTCTTTACAAGCAGTTGACAATGGCCCTTTAACTAATTGTCAAGACGAAGAATTGAAAGAATTGGTAGAAACTTCTAGTAATGTTGCTTCAGTTCAGTCTGAAGAAAATCAGATTGTGATAGTTTCTTCACAACGTTCTAGCGTTATGAGTAATCTTACCAATATGGCAAACTGTGTGAAAGCTTGTTTTGAACTAGCTGGTGCAGAAATCATTCAGAACGAAGGCTATCCAGCATGGAAGATGAACCCTAACTCTAAACTAACAAAGGTAGCTGTAGAACAATACCAAAAACTATTTGGAAAGAAGCCTTTAGTTAAAGGTATTCACGCAGGCTTGGAATGTGGTTTATTTTCTGAAAAGTATCCTAATTTGGATATGGTAAGTTTTGGTCCAACACTACGTTATGTTCACACCCCAGAAGAGCGCTTGCTCATTCCTACCGTACAAATGGTTTGGGATCACTTGCTAGCAGTGCTACAAAATATTGACTAAATAAGACTCACACTCTATACTAAAGGTTTGTTATTTTCTTTTCGGAGACAATTAGAACCTTAACACTTTTAGCCCACTTAGTTTCAATTATCTGCTTAGATAATTCCCTAAGTGGGCTTTTAAATTCAGTAATTGGCACGATGTTTGTATTTTTATCGTCAGAAATAAAATATAGAAAGTACATAAAATATAAACATTATGCAGAAAGGAAACATAGGGGTTACGACAGAGAACATCTTCCCCGTTATCAAAAAGTTCTTATATTCAGATCATGAAATCTTTCTTCGCGAAATAGTGTCAAATGCAGTTGATGCTACTCAAAAATTAAAAACTTTAGCGACAACAGGCGATTTTAAAGGCGAACAAGGCGATCTTACAGTTCGCATAAAGCTCGATGAAACTGCAGGAACATTAACCATTAGTGATCGTGGTATTGGTATGACTGCTGAAGAAATTGATAAATATATCAACCAAATAGCTTTTTCTGGTGTTAGCGATTTCTTAGAGCAATATAAAGATAAAGCAGAAGCTATTATTGGACACTTCGGATTAGGTTTCTACTCTACTTTTATGGTTTCAAAGAAAGTAGAAATCATTACTAAAAGTTATAAAGAAGATAGTAAGGCTGTAAAATGGAGTTGTGATGGTAGTCCAGAGTTTACACTTGAAGAAATAGAAAAAGAAGATCGCGGTAGTGATATTGTTCTTTATATTGATGATGACTGCAAGGAATTTTTGCAGAAAAATAAAATAGAAGAATTACTCAACAAGTATTGTAAATTTATGGCTGTGCCTATTGCATTTGGGAAAAAGACTGAATGGAAAGATGGCAAGAGCGTAGATACAGAAGAGGATAATATTATAAATAATATAGAGCCTCTATGGGTAAAAGCTCCTTCATCATTGAAAGATGAAGATTACCAAAAATTTTATCGCACATTGTTCCCTATGAATGATGAGCCTTTATTTTGGATACACTTGAATGTAGATTATCCTTTCAACTTAACTGGTATTCTTTATTTCCCTAAGATTAAGAATAACATAGAGTTACAGCGTAATAAAATTCAATTATATTGCAATCAAGTTTTTGTAACCGACCAAGTAGAAGGCATTGTTCCTGAATTCCTTACCTTGCTACATGGGGTCATTGATTCTCCAGATATTCCACTCAATGTGAGTCGCTCTTACTTACAAAGCGATGCAAATGTGAAAAAGATTTCAACCTATATCACAAAGAAGGTTGCAGATCGTTTGAACAGCATCTTCAAAGACGATAGAAAGGAATATGAGCAAAAATGGGATGACCTAAAGCTATTCATCAACTATGGTATGTTATCACAGCCCGATTTCTATGATCGCGCTAAGGACTTTACCTTACTAAAAGACGCTGAAGGGAAATATTTCACCTTAAAGGAATATCAAACTTTAATTAAGGATAATCAAACAGATAGGGAAGGACAATTAGTTTATCTATATACCAATAATAAAGATGAGCAGTTTACATATATAGAAGCTGCAAAACAGAAAGGCTATAGTGTCGTTGTTGCTGATGGACAACTCGATGTTCCTACCCTATCTATGTTCGAACAAAAGATAGAAAAAAGTCGCTTCGTTCGTGTCGATTCTGATGTTATTGATCGAATTATCCTTAAAGAAGACGAGGATAAGGAAGTTCTTCCTAAAGAAGATAATGACAAGTTGTCAGAGGCTTTCCGCTCTCAGATTCCTTCAAACGAAAAGCGTAGCTTCTCTGTAGATATACAAGCACTTGGCGAAAGTTTTCAGCCAGTATTGATAACCCAAAATGAGTATATGCGTAGAATGAAAGAAATGAGCCAATTCCAACAAGGTATGTCTTTCTATGGTCAGATGCCAGATACTTATAACCTTGTTTTAAATGCTGACCATCCATTGATAAAACAGGTATTGGCAGATGTTAGTTCTCTTACAAATGAAGAGCTAAAACCTATTACAAGTGAGATTAAGGGGCAAGAAGCTCGCGAAGCTGCATTGCAACAGAAACAGAATGATAAGAAACCTGAAGAGATTTCTCAAGAGGAGAAAGATGATTTGCAAAATACACGCAAGAGCATTACTGAATTGCAAGAAAAGCAAAAATCCGTAATTGCTAATGCTGCAAAAGACAACTCTATTATTCATCAGCTCATTGATCTTGCTTTACTACAAAATGGTATGCTTCAAGGTGAGGCGCTAGATAAATTTGTAAAACGATCAGTTAGTATGATCAAATAAATCACAATATATTTAATAGATATAATTAAGCCCTATCTTGTCCCTCCACTAGAGAAAGATAGGGCATTTTTGATTTGTTGAGATAAACAGCTAAATATGAAGCGATTGTATATTTTATGTTATATTATGCTTAATCATAGAGCGAAGAAAAATATCTGAAGGATCTTTATGACTATAGTTTTGATGTAACAAGAAAAAAGCACATAAGCCTACAATGATAACTATCACTGCCGCTAAAAACATATAAAACATATTGGGATTTTGCTTCTGCTGTTGTTTATTGCTTAATAACTCTTTTTGCAGATATGAATGATTACTAGAAATATCTGCTTTTATGCCTATTGTTTTATGGCAATGAGGACAAACATCTATATTAGTAGGTATCTCTACTTTACAATGAGGGCATGATATTATTTCTATCTTATTCATCAGTCATCTGTTTAGATTGGTCAATATTAGTAAATTGACTTAGGTTGTTAGTAATGGGGACAAAAGTACTAAAAATGAAAAAAAAACAAGAGTAAAAGAAAAATTTAAAGCATAAAAACTCACTAACGGAATTAAGTTAGTGAGTTTTTGTTTATAAAGAACATATTCTATTATTCAAAAGAAATAAACTTCTTGTCCATGTGAGTTACAGTATGATTAGCTTGATGTTCCCAATCAGTCAAAATATCACGTACGGTCTTTTCCTCCTCTACTTGCTCGTCAATATACTTAGCAATAAAGTTTTGTGAAGCACGATCTTTTTCTTCATCAGCAATCTCTGCAAGTTCATAAATCAACTCTGTTACCTTCTGCTCATGCTTATAAACATTTTCAAATACCTCCTTCGCATCTTTCCAAGTTGTAGGAACAGCATCAATAGCAGCAATCACGACTTCTCCACCACGTTCAAATACATAGCGAGCCATATCTGTGGCATGACTTCTTTCTTCCTCAGACTGCTTATACATATAGTTTGAAAAGCCTTTCCAACCTTCTTTTTGAAACCAAAATGCCATCTGTAAATAAAGGTTAGATGACCAAAGTTCTGCTACAATTTGCTCACTAAATGCTTTCTGCATTTTCTTACTAATATCCATACTCTATATTTTTAATTGTTATAATCGTTTATAATATCTATCTACAAAGATATGAAAATGATTAATGTAAAACAAACTTTTTTGTAAAGAATACAAACAAAAGAACGTAGAATAAACAATATTTATCTTTTACAGCTATAAAAAGAAGATAAAAAGCAGAGAATGATCTCACCGCATACATTACAATTATTAGTAAAAAGGTCGCTCGGTTTAACCCAAACGACCTAATCTTTCTTTTTCCATTATACTTTTAGTTGAGCTTTAAGCTCTTCTTAATAGCTTCGATTTTTTCTTCAGCACGCTTTACACAAGTTTTGTAATCAGCAGATGAATTCATATTGTCCTTAATTTCAAGGTAGAACTTAATCTTAGGCTCTGTTCCTGAAGGACGAACACTAACCTTATTGCCATCTTCACAGAACCACTGAAGTACATTACTTGTAGCAGGCATCTCAAGTTTCTCTTTTGTTCCATCAAGCTTAGTTGTTTCTAGGCTTAAATAATCTTTCCATAGACAAACCTTACTACCACCTAGCTCCTTTGGAGCATTAGCACGGAAATCCTTCATCATTTGTAGAATTTCATCAGCACCAGTTTTGCCTGGACGCTCAACATTAATGGTAAATTCATAACTAAAGCCATACTCCATATAGATATCCATTACAATATCGTATAGAGTCTTACCATGATCTTTTGCGTAAGCACAAATCTCTGCTAACAAGCAACAAGCACTAACAGCATCCTTATCACGACAGAAGCTTTCTGCCATAAATCCGTAGCTCTCTTCGCCACCACCGATATAATCTTGCTTACCTTCAGAAATAGCAACTTCACGAGCAATCCATTTAAAACCAGTATAGCAATCGCGCATTTCTACATTCTGCTTATCTGCGATTTTGCGAATAACCTCTGTAGTTACGATGGTCTTAACAATAAAATCAGTTGGTTTTAATAAGCCTTTTGCTTTACGATTTGTTAGGATATACCATAAGAAAATTAAGCAAGTTTGGTTACCATTGATCAAAACCCATTCACCATTGCTATCCTTACAAGCCATACCAACACGGTCGGCATCAGGGTCTGAAGCCATTAAGATGTCAGCATCTAGCTTTTTGGCATCACGTAAACCAAGTGTCAATGCTTCTGCTATTTCTGGATTCGGGCGATCTACAGTAGGGAAGTTACCATCCTTAATCATCTGCTCCTCTACACAATGAATATTATCGAAACCCCATGAACGCAAAGCACGTGGTATCATCACACGACCAGCTCCATGCAAAGGCGTATAAACAATCTTCAAGTCATGCTGATTTTTAATAACAGTAGGATCAATGCTAACTGTTTTTACAGCTTCCAAGTATGGTTGATCAATGTCTTCACCAATAATCTGAATAAGATCTTTATTACCGTCAAATTTAATATCCTCAACAGTAACCTTATTTACCTCTTCTATAATACCCTTATCGTGTGGAGCTAATACTTGTGCACCATCTTCCCAATAAGCCTTGTAACCATTGTATTCACGAGGGTTATGGCTTGCGGTAAGGTTAACACCTGCTTGTGTTCCAAGATGACGAATAGCATACGAACACTCTGGTGTAGGACGAAGATCTTCAAATAAATATACTTTGATATTATTTGCAGAGAAAATATTAGCAGTAGTTTCTGCAAATAGACGTGAGTTATTACGACAGTCATGACATACCACAACACTAATTTGCTCTTTATCCTTAAAGTTCTTCTTCAAGTAATTAGCAAAACCTTGAGTAGCCATACCAACGGTGTAAATATTCATACGGTTAGATCCAGCTCCCATAATACCTCGTAAACCTCCTGTACCAAACTCAAGATCCTTATAGAAGCTATCAATAAGATTACTCTTATCATTTGCCTCAAGCATATTTTTTACTGCTAAGCGTGTTTCTTCATCAAAAGATGGAGACATCCATTGTTTAGCTTTATTCTCGCATTGCTCTACGAGCTTTAAATCATTTGCCATAGTTCTTAATCGTTGTAATAATTTTGATTTTTTATTTGCAAATATACAAATAAATAACCAAAATCAAGGATATATTTTGTTTTCCTTTTAAAAATTATAATCATTACAAGAATTGGTAAATTGAATAGTATTTTTAGTATCTTTGCATGGGTATTTTTTATTAATACAAAAATTATTTTTATAGCATGAATTTTGAAGGAATCCTTCTAGCAATTTGCACCTTTTTTATTATAGGTTTGCTACACCCTGTCGTGATTAAGACTGAATATTATTTTGGAACCAAATATTGGTGGTTGTGGTTAGTAAGTGGGGTAGGCTGTTGTATAGCAGCTCTCTTTGTTGTCTCCATTTTTTGGTCAGCACTCTTAGGCGTAACAGGCGCTTCCCTACTATGGGGCATTGGTGAACTTTTTGATCAAAAAAAACGCGTTGAAAAGGGATGGTTTCCTATGAATCCTAAACGTAAAGATCAATATAACCTTGTCAATAACAAGAAAGATCATACAAAGTAAAGCTATAAGATGAAAACAATTCTCATATTAGTTGGCAAAACTACTAATAAGATTTTTCAAACAGGCATCAATGACTATACAGAAAGAATTGGTCATTACATACCTTTCAATATCACTACCATTCCTGAACTGAAGAATACAAAGAGCTTATCAGAAGAGCAGCAAAAACAAAAAGAAGGTGAACTGATTCTAAAAGAAATTCTGTCGTCCGATACAGTTGTGCTTCTTGACGAGCGTGGTAAGGACTTTCGGTCTATAGAGTATGCAGAGTGGCTTAGACAAAGGCAAGCCACAGCTCGCAGACTTGTTTTTGTAATTGGTGGTCCTTACGGCTTCTCAAAAGATGTTTACGATCGTGCTAATGAAAAGATTTCCCTTTCAAAGATGACTTTCTCTCATCAAATGGTGCGCCTCATCTTTACCGAACAACTCTATAGGGCTTGTACTATTATCAAAGGTGAACCATATCATCATGAATAAAATACTTTTTTAACTCTTCCCAAAGTTTTTGTACTGGCAATCCCATTACATTAAAGTAGCTACCATTAAGCGATGTAACACCCACATAACCTATCCATTCCTGTATGCCATAGGCACCAGCCTTATCAAATGGCTTATATTTCGTTATATAATAATTTATCTCGTTTTCGGGAAGATTTTTAAAAGTAACATCAGTAGAAACGCTAAAATGACGTTGCTGTTTTGTTGTTGTTAGACATACTCCCGTAACCACTTGGTGAGTTTTACCACTTATCAACCTCAACATACGCTTGGCATCTTCCTCGTCTTTTGGTTTTCCGAGTACTTCGTTTCCTATTATTACTACAGTGTCTGCTGTTATGACAAGGTCATTATCTTTCATCGTCAATAGATAAGCACTTGCTTTTTTATGTGCTATATATTCAGCTATTTGCATCACTGGCAGGTCTGCAGGGTAACTTTCGTCAATATCAGGCAACACTCTTACTTCAAATTCTATTCCTAACCCTGCCAATAATTCACGACGGCGAGGAGAATTACTTGCTAAAACAATATTCATACTTTTTCTTAAAATTCTCTATATTACCATCCAAAAGCTTTAGCCTTCATCATCCATTTTCCCTGCGCTTTCAGCACTTGCTCTATAATATCACGAGCTACTCCTTCGCCTCCATTAACATCACTTATATAAGTAGCTATACTCTTAATCTCTGAGCATGCGTCTTTGGGACAACAAGGACATCCTGCACGTTGCATAACCTCATAATCAGGAATATCATCACCAACATAGATAATTTCTTCATCCATCAGATTATATTTAGCTTCAAACTCTTCCCATATCTTTATCTTCATAGAACAGTTTATATATATATCTTCCACTCCCAAGTAGCTATAACGTTTAAGTATATGCTCATTACGCCCTCCCGTCATAATGGCTATCTTTAATCCTAACTTCACTGCAAGCTGAATAACATATCCATCTTTGATATTTAAAGTACGAATAGGATTTCCTTCATTATCCATAGGAACAGTAGATGCAGACAATACACCGTCCACATCAAAGACAATGGCTTTTATTTTCTTCAAGTCGTAATTGATCATTGCGATTTATGTATTTTTGTTTGAATTCGTTTTATGAATACTCTTAGAAAGTAGTTTGTAAAGTTCTTGTTGTAAAGGACTGCTTTCCATCAAGTTTATTTGTTTTTCTATCACATTCTTATCATAACGAACAGCAGGACCTGTTTGTGCCTTATTCGGTTTTACCTCGTTTACTTTTCTAGCCGTTTCATTGATCAAAGGAAGCAATACTTCAAAAGGTATTTGCTCTCGTTCTAAAACATCTTGAGCTATAGTATAACAATGATTAGTAAAATTGCATGCCCATACTGCTGCTAAGTGTAAATATCTGCGTGCTTCGCTCGTAAGCGGATATATCTTAGGCGAAAGAAGTTCTGCCAACATTTGTAATCTACGGTATGCTTCTACAGTACTACCTTCAATGAAAATAGGGATTTCTTTAAAATCTACTTTTCTTTCTTTAGAAAAGGTTTGCAATGGATATAACACACCATAACATTTTACTTTTGCTTTAAAAATATCATAAGGCAAAGAACCTGCTGTATGCAAAAAAGTTCCTTTAGATTTTTTTTTACAAACTTCATTGATTAATAGCTCTAACACACTATCCTTTACAGAAAAAATATAGTAATCAGCATCTTCTAATATATCATTTGTACTAATAGTCCAAGCACAAGAGAGCCTATCAGCTAATAGTTTAGCCGACTCTTTTGTTCTACTATATACCTGCACAACTTCTTGTCCAGCATCTTTTAACGCTAATCCTAATTGTGTAGCTAGATTTCCTGCTCCGATTATTACAATATTCATACAAAACAAAATTACGATTTATATTGTAATATCGCAAATAAACTCTACCTTTGTTTCATAGAATAATTAAAATTAAACAAGCAATGAAGTTTATTGGAATTATACCTGCACGCTATGCTTCGTCTCGCTTTCCGGGAAAACCTTTGGCTATTTTAGGTGGAAAGATGGTGATAGAGCGCGTTTATCGTCAAGTAGAACAAGTACTTGATGCTGTATATGTAGCTACTGATGATGAAAGAATTTACAAAGCTGTAGAAAGCTTTGGTGGTAAAGCTCTTATGACGAGTACCGAACATAAGAGCGGAACCGATCGCATTTGTGAAGCTATTTCTAAAATTGGAGGAAATTTCGATGTAGCTATTAATATACAAGGTGACGAACCTTTTATTCAAACTAGTCAAATAGAAACTGTTATGAATTGTTTCTCTGACCCACAAACACAGATAGCTACACTAGGTAAACGCTTTGAAAGCATTGAAGCGATACAAAACCCTAATTCCCCTAAGATTGTTTTGGACAATAATAACTATGCTATGTACTTCTCACGATCTGTAATCCCATTCATTCGTGGAAAAGAACAAGCCAATTGGCTCGATAGCTTTCCATTCCTTAAACATATAGGACTGTACGCTTATCGTACAGAAGTATTGAAAGAAATAAGTCGGCTACCACAATCATCACTTGAATTAGCCGAAAGTCTTGAACAATTGCGCTGGCTTCAGAATGGCTATAAAATAAAAGTTGGACTAACAGCATCCGAAACTATTGGTATTGATACACCTGAAGATTTGCAAAAAGCAGAGGAGTTTTTGAAATCACGAAACTAAAGAAACAAACATCTTTCTATACTTAAGGGGGATAGAGCGCTAAACGCTTCTAACCCCTTTAAGCTTTATATGAACATAAATAAATGATAATAGCTTTTTAATAAGCAAGTATATTTGCCTTTATCTGTTATTCAAAAATTATTGTTCCAAAGAACTCAGGACGATGAAAGTCAGGCTTCGGAAGGTCCACTTTTTGCCACGAAAGGAAGTGTGGCTGGTCTGTTTTATCACCACACTTATAAAAGTTTGCTTTCATCGTTAACCCACTAAGTTCGGTTATCTTATGATTAAAGAAAGAAGACACAGGAACGACTAAGGCTAATTCCCACGAAGTATCACCACGCAGCAAACCTAACGCTCTAGTACCAAGTGATGCCCAACGATCAATACGAGCTAACTTACTTGCACTAGCTTGCTGACGGCTTTCACGTCCTTTCCCATTACATAGCAACACCGAGCCTATACAGTTTACCTCTAAATTATAGTACCCCCCATCTTCATCAGGCATCATAAAGAACTCACAACATGAGTCTTCCCAAACATATCCAAGATCTGCATCTTCTACACCTCTCACACAGTTCTCTTCCACTTTATAATGAATATATATATTCTTACCATCGTGCGCCAAAGCAAAGCTCACAGTAGGATGATATGGAAAAGTATCACTCCAATTACCAACACTTATTGCTTGATATTCTATATTTTCATCCTTAAACAGATAAGGTATAGTAACAGCCTTACCTTCAGCATGCTGCAACTTCTTTATTTGTAATGTATTTGCCATTTAAATAAACTTCTTAATAAATTCGTTCATCATTTTTTCGTGAGCAATCATATCATTGTATAAAGCCAATTGGTTTTGACTTCTAATCAAGTTATGCTCTGGATACATTATTTTATAGTAGGTATCACCATTAATATAATCGGCTAAGAAACGTACACACTGCATATATGGAAAAAGTGCAGCAGCGTATGGAAGATGTTTAATCTCCACCTCCGTCAAGAAGCGAGAGGCTGTTTCAATATATCCTCCCGTAAAACTCTCAAAAATATCTTCCTTCAATCCCACTTCATTAATCTTAGGAGAGTCCTCTGCTACATAGTTTGCACTCGTACGTAGGAAATCTCCATAATCAGAAAAGATAAAGCTAGGCATTACGGTATCTAAGTCGATTACGCACAAAGGATTATCATATTTATCAAAAAGCATATTACTTACCTTTGTATCACAGTGGCATAAACGTTTGGGCAAAGCTCCTTGTCTATACAATTGCTCTGATAGGCACATCTTATCTGCATCGTTTAGAAGAGCATTCACAATATCAGCAACCTCTTTCACCCTACCCTTTACATCTGCTTTAACAGCATCTTGCAACTGGTGTACACGCAGTTCGATATTATGAAAATTAGGAATGGTCTCACCAAGCTGCTCTTTTACATCAGAAAGCATCCACTGAAAATTGCCAAACATACGCCCACATTCATACGATGTAGAAGTATTTACCTCTTCCTTAGTAATCGAATCGTTAATAAAAACACTTATTCTCCAATACTTCTTCTGCGCATCTTTAAAGTAAGTCTTTCCATTATCGGCTTTAATAAACTCTAAACTCTTACGTTCTATATCTGCTTCGCCAAGTGAAATAAGTTTTGATCGGATATGACTTGTTACTATTTCTATATTGTGTTGAAGCAAATCAACATCCTGAAAAACAGCATTGTTAATACGCTGCAATACATATTTCTTTTGCTGATTATTTGTCTCAATAATAAAAGTTTCATTTATCAAGCCATTACCCAATGGCTTGATAAATGAAACTTCCTCATAAATATTAAAATGCGCTACTATCTCGCGCAACATATTCTCCTCCATATTCTGTATTTTATATTATGGTCTAGCCTTCACACTTGTACCAAACTTAGAAGGTTGATTACCCATAGTAAACTCTAAGGTTCCACCCTTTTTAATATCACTAAACATAATATATGAGCGTGTATATGGCTTACCATTTAACTTAACACTCTGAATAAACTTATTCTCATCACTGTTATTTTTAGTGATGATAGATAGTGTTTTGCCATTACCCACATTCACCTTTGCCTCATCAAATATTGGTGAACCGAAGATAAATTTTCCTCCAGCAGGCTCTACCTGATACAAACCTAAAGAGGAAAGAATATACCATGCGCTCATCTGTCCAACATCCTCATTACCTATCAAGCCTTCAAAGTTATCATGATACATCTCCTTCATAACTTTACGCAATAAAGGAGCAGCCTTATAAGGTTGACCTATATAGTTATACATATAAATAATATGGTGGCTTGGCTCGTTACCATGCGCATATTGTCCTATCAAACCTGTAATATCAGGAGACGCATCCTTACCCATTTCACCCGTAACAACAAAGAGGGAATCGAACTTCTCTACGAATTTCTTTTCACCACCAAAAGCCTTTACTAAGCCATGTACATCGTGAGGCACTAACCAAGCATACTGCCACGCATTGCCCTCTGTGTAATCGTCTTGACGATGAACGGTGCTAAACGGATCGAATGGCTCACGGAAAGTACCATCCGATAAGCGTCCACGCATAAAGCCCGTGTTCTTATCAAAGTAATATTTACGATAGCTCTGACTTCTATCATAGAAATATTTATAATCGGCTGTCTTACCAAGTTTCTTTGCAACCTGTGCTACACACCAATCAGCCAAGGCATATTCCAAACCTTTTGCTACTGTTTCTCTATCCTTGTCTTTATCTACAGGGTCGTAGCCATACTTCTTTAAGTTATCCAACCCACGATCATCGCGCAAAGCCGACTTTTTAGCAGCTTCAAAAACCTTGTTCATATCTACATCAAACCCTTTCAAAGCAATATCGCAAAGCACAGGAATACCGGGATTACCTACCATACAGTCGGTTTCATTGCCCATCAAATGCCATACAGGTAACTTTCCCTGCTCATCGCAAATATGTAGGAAAGTTTGTGCCATATCTTTCTGCATCTCAGGGTGTATGATTGTCATAAGTGGGAAAGCAGCACGATAGGTATCCCAAAGAGAAAAAGTAGTATAGTTTGTAAAGTTACCCTTATGGGTCTTTGCATCTGCACCTCGATACTCTCCATTTACATCAGAAAAAACAGAAGGAGCTATCATTGTATGATACATAGCTGTATAAAAGATCTTACGAGCACGTTCGTCATTTGTTGAAATAGCAACTTTACCTAGTTCTTTATTCCACTCATTTTGGGCATTTGCCACAACAGAAGTAAAGTTCCAACTAGGAATTTCTGCTTTCAAATTCTCACGTGCATTCTCAACACTTACAGCAGAAAGTCCCACTTTCACCTCAACAGGTACTCCCTTGTTAGCTGTTTCAAACACCCAGATTGTGTCTTTCTCATTCTTTACTTGCTGAATAGGTTGGCTAAACTCTGCTACAAAGTAAACATTTTGATCCTTAGCCCACCCCTTTGAATTACGCACACCAGAGATTACATTATCAGTTTCTTGCTTCATTTTACAACTAGTCATCTCATCCCAACCAATACCTTGCCAGAGATTTAGCACAACATATCCCTTCTGAATATCAGCAGGGAAGCTGTAACGGTGGTAAGCCGCACGCTTGGTGGCGGTTAGCTCCACACGCACACCATTTGCAAGCATCACAGAGTAGTAGCCAGGAGTAACGTATTCAGCACGATGAGAAAACTTAATTTCACGCTCATCTTGTGCTGTTGCAGGTAAGAGAGATACATCACCGAGATCGCCAATACCTGTACCACTCAAGTGCATCTGCCCAAACCCTATAACTGTAGAGTCGCTATAATGATAACCAGAACACCAATCCCAACCTTGCTTCTTCTGTGTAGGACCAGCCTGCACAAAGCCAAAGGGAACATTGGCTCCTAGAAATACATGTCCATGTCCACCCGTCCCTATGAAAGGATCGACATATTGCGTGTAGTTCTGTGCTATACTACTTCCTATAGAGCAGATAGCAACAGCCATGAGTAATAATGTTTTCTTCATATTTTTTATCGTTGTTAGTTATTTCTATTAGTTTATTTCTCTTTGATAATATCTGTTAGCTTGATAGCTTGGAAAGTCATGTGTGCAGCACTACTCTCATACAAAATGCCTACAGTGTTCTTATCTACCATTGTCAAACAAGTATATCCCCATCCATAGCCTTCATCGAGAAGCACCTGATTTTGAGTTTTCCACGTAAGTCCACCGTCAAGACTAGCTTTGATCGTTATGTTGTTACGCACTTTGGCTGAATTAGGATTAGAGAAAAGAAGAATATCCTTTCCTAAACAATTGTCTTTAGCATTAACCTTTATTAAACTAGCCATACACACTGGTTCTATCAGTGCCGAACGTGTAGAAGCATGGTCTTTCCATGTCTTACCCATATCTGTGGTGGTCATTACCGCTCTACTTCCTCCACGATTATCACGCATATTGAGCATTAATTCGCCTTTTTTTACCTCCACTACTTGCGCTTCTGTTGTGTTTTCACGTGCAGGATTGCTAATATCCCATGTCGTACCATGATCCTTACTATAGAGAATACCAGCATGTGGCATACGATCCTTATCTATAAATTGCATCGGGAATACAAGTGTACCATCCTTCATTGTGATACCACGACCAGGACCTTGCAAGAGGAAATACCATGAAGGATCTTTCACTTGCTGGGTAATATTTATTGGTTTCGACCATGTTTGTCCATCGTCCTCACTCTTAACCATCATAAGTTGAGCCGTGTAATAACAATCCATTCCAGGTTGCGAACTAAACCATGCACGCTGGTTACCCATACCGTGTGTCCATGCTGCAACGATCCAGATAGCTCCCGTCTTAGTATCTACCAATATGGAAGGATCTCCCACACCATTTTGTGCAGCAGGAAGTCCATCATATTCGCCAAACGACATTGGTAAGCGCATCTTTTCCCAGCTCTTACCTCCATCGGTACTACGGCTCAAACCTATATCTACATACTCTTGAAGATCAACACTATTGTTATGTCTTACATCATAAACGCCTAGCAATGTTCCCTTATTAGTAGTTACCAAGCCCGGAATGCGATAAGCAGCTACACCGTCATCGCCTGCATGGCGCACACCAATAGCAGTACGGAAAATCTTATTAGGCTGAATATCTCCCGATAATACTAGTTTCTTGCCATCTGCTATAGCTTCCGTAACCCCTACCTTAATCTGTGCGTTTAGGCTTGCTACAGACTTCATTTCAATACTTACCCAAAAGTAATTAATACCCGGGAAAAGCTTTTGACTAGCATTCAAGTAAAGAATATTGCTATGTACTTCTTGCTCATCTTTCTTTATAGAATAAGAAGGCAAGGCACAAAGCGTTTTGTTAGGAGCAAAATTTGTGATATATTCCATAGGGTAGAAACGTTCCTTACTTACGTTCTGACGTGCTTCTGTACCACCATAATATAGCTTTACAGATTTTATATCCGATAAGTTAGTAGCTTCACTAAAGCGAAGTGCTACTTTGTCCAATCGTTTTGCTTCTTTAGCATCTATCTTTATATATAAGAGTGCATTATCTTGGCGTTCTATGAGGAGAGGGACAATAGCTTGTTTAACAAACAAGGTATCTTGCGCTAATGTCCTGCTACCTAGCATTAAGCCTATAGATAGTAATATATATTTTATAGATAAGTTCATAATTTACAAAGGTTTATTTAAATTATTAATATTCATTTACACGTATCTCATCTGTAAAAATCCAGCCTCCATCAATATTTGTAGTGGCTCTCAAACGTAAATAACGTCCTTTTACCCCACCTTTCCATTGATAAGTATAAATAGTATAATCTTTTTTTCGAGGTATTTGAGGGTCTACTTCATCTAATACAGTAAATTGTTTATTATCTGATGATACGGACAATTGTATCGCGCTAGGTGTGTAGATCCACACAGGGTCTATTTGAAGAAAATCGGCTTTCACTGTCGTTATATCTTGTTCATCTCCTAAGTCAATAACAACATCTACACCATCCTTTATAAACCCTTGCCATCTACCTTCTAAATATCCCCAATCGCCACGCTTACCATCGGTAAGAGTAACACTATCATCGGCACGATATTTTTCTGCAAAAGGTGCTATATAAGTTACTTTTGCTCCCAAAGCTTTATGCTTAACACCTTTCAAAGACTCAACTCTTACTCCTGACTCTTTTCTTAGATTAAAAGTATTATATCCCCATTGCTGTAATGTGTCGATAGCTGTAATGGCGCGAATACAGAAGTTATCGTATGTTTCTTTTTGCTTTACCCAGCCTGTCTCAGCGATAGCCAAGAGACGAGGATAAGTCATATATTCCACATGGGCAGGAGTTTCTACATTCTCTGTCCATAAGCATGCCTGCAACCCAAGAATACTTTTCTCGCCTTCTGTACCACGCAATGTAAGAGGAAGCGGATCATAACTATAAATTTTACGCAAAGGAATAATTCCGCCTTGCGCCTTAGGCTCTTTCGTTGGTGCATCTTGATACATATCTATATAGCAATAGCTTACAGGGGTCATCACCACTGGATGTCCCAATTTAGCTGCTTCAATACCATTTTGTTCACCACGCCACGACATAACGCCTGCATTTGGAGCTAACTTGCCTTCAACAATTTCGTCCCACCCCATCAAAGTTCTGCCATGTTTATTAAGAAATAACTCTATGCGATGGGTAAAATAGCTTTGCAATTCCGCTGTATTCTTTAACTTATGTTCCTGCATCTTCTGCTGACATAATGGACATTTCTCCCAAGCCGAGCGGTCAGCCTCATCGCCACCAATGTGGATAAACTTAGAAGGGAATAAGTCCATTACCTCTTTTAATACATTCTCGGCAAAAACATAAGTAGCTTCATTACCAACACATAAATCAGAATTAACGTAAGGCTTCTTTGCACACGAGAGTTCAGGATAAGCAAAACAAACCTCATCACTATGACCGGGCAACTCTATCTCCGGAAGAACTTCAATATGGCGTTCTGCAGCATAGCGCACCACTTCTTTTATATCTTCTTGTGTATAATAACCTCCGTAGGCACCTTTGTCTGCCTTATGGGCATAATGACGGTCTTTATCCATCCACCAACGATCCCATGATGATTGTGTCCTATAGGCTGTTTCCTGTACTAAAAGAGGATATTTCTTTACCTCCATTCGCCAGCCTCCACCATCTACTAAATGCCAATGGAAAACATTCATCTTAAAGTAAGCCATTGCATCTAACTGCTTCTTTATAAAATCTTTTGTCCAAAAATGACGTGAACAATCAAGATGATAGCCACGATACATAAAACGAGGACTGTCAGCTATAGTAGCACATTTCAGTTTACCATTTACAATAAGCTGACGAAGCGTTTGTAAAGCATAAAACAAGCCACAAGCCGTAGGGGCTGTAACATCAATACGAGTGGTTGATATTTTTATATTATACCCTTGCTGATACTGGGTCAGCAATTCGCCTCTTATGGGCTTTGTCTTACTAGTACACACTAAGGAAAGCAACTTACCCGGATTAGTAAAGCTCGTATGCTTATTTGAACTAAATAAAGGTTTGGGGAGTCCTACTAAGAATTTGTTAAGCCCAAAAACATCTTTTATATAGTTTTTTAATTGGCGTGCATCATTCCTACTAGCTTTTACATATACCGCAATATCGTTGTTCCATTCGAAATTATCGTTAGAGATAATATAGCTATTAGGCTTAGGGATCATATTCTGCGCTATTGAGGTGTTGAAAAAACACAACAACAACATAAGAATTAATAATATAGATTTATTAAATTTCATTTTTAAAACTAGTTTCAAATTAAAACATTTTCAAGCCACTTTCTTTTATTAAATCTCAAACAAAAGCTTTTAATTAAAATTATCAACATAAACTACTTAAAAGATTACTATTTAAAAGGTAAGCTTTTACCCCATAAAAGATGACCTTTTAATAAGTAAAAGGTAAGCTTTTGTGGTGTAAAACGTTACCTTTTAGAAAGTCAAAGCTTAGCTTTTCTGCACTCTTTTATTATTTACTGAAGATAAAATTTTACATTTCCTGCTTTTATAAGCTGGTCATGGGTAAGGCGGAAGCTATTATAGGGTTTACCTCCAAGCTCTACCTTCTTTATTATTTCAGCCTTATCGCTAGGGCTTACAGTCTCTATCACGAGTTGTTCACGTCCCCATTGTTGTTTATCTAGTTTGATTATAATTTTATTAAATACTGGCGAAGTAAAGGTGTAAGATGGATTACCCGGGCAATCAGGATAAAAACCCATCATATTAAATACAGCCCACGCTGACATAGCTCCTGTATCATCATTGCCGGGGATACCTTCTGGCAGATTTTTAAAGTTTTCCTTTAACAATCGACGAACTTCCTTTTGCGTACGCCAAGCCTCGCCTTTAAAGTAAGAAAAGAGATGGGCATACGCAATATCTGGCTCGTTAGCAGGATCATAATAACCTTTATCGAAAACCATTTGAAGCTTATTTACAAACGCTTTCTGTCCTCCCATTAGCTTAGCATATCCTTGTACATCGTGAGGAACAAAGAACGTATAGTTCCAAGCATTTCCCTCGTGGAAGCCGGGTGAAGGTTCAAAGTTCTCACCTTGTTTAGGATCGAAAGGTGTAAGAAACTTACCATTGGGAAGCAATGGGCGCATCGTACCATACTGTTTATCGTAATAGTTACGATAATTGAGCGAGCGATCATAGAATAATTTGGCATCTTTTGTTTTTCCTAAAGCTTTAGCTAAACGAGATAAAGCATTGTCTGCCAAGTAATATTCTAAAGCATGAGAAACAGAGTTATCATACTGTTTGCGAAGAGCGACATAGCCTTTTTGTAAATAATCGTCATTATCTGGGCGAAGAAGATTGCCCTTTCCTGCAATAGTAGCCGATTTATAAAAAGCTTCGTATGCCTTATTAATATCATAACCACGCAAGCCTTTAAGATACGAGTCGGTGATAACAGGAATAGCAGGGTCGCCTTCCATTGTATAAGTTTCTCTTCCAAAGAGTTCCCATTTTGGCATCCATCCATGCTCCTCATACATATTAATCATAGTACGGATCATATCACGCTGCTTTTCTGGATAAACTAACGTGAGCAACTGATGTACATTACGGTAAGTATCCCAAAGAGAATAAACCGTATAGCGATTGCCCTCTGTGATAGTTTTTATCTTATCACTTTCAAGTGCAGGATACTGTCCGTTTACATCTTGCAGTATATTAGGATGAATAAGTGTATGATAAAGAGCTGTGTAGAATATAGTTTTCTGATCTTCAGTCCCACCTTCTACCATAATTCTTGACAAATTATCCTTCCAAGCCTGACGAGCCTCTGCATGAATTTGATCGAAAGTTTTACCTTTTTGTTCTTCCTCTAAGTTCTGACGTGCATTTTCAATACTCACAAACGACACCCCCATTTGCACTTCTAATTGCTCATTTGTCTTTGTATCGTAATTCATGAAAACACCAATATCATCGCCAGCTATGTCTTTCTTATAATTGGTGTAGAGTTTAAACTTGCCATTGTCCTTATCCCACTCGGCTTCTACACCTGTCATAGGGCGTTGTTTCTTCCAATAACCAGAAGAAAGCGGTTTCTTATTAACACGCATCACAAAATAAATAGGGAAAATGGCTTGTGGATTATAACAAAATGTGCCTAATACTTTCATTCCCTCAAACTCACAATCGTTTACTTTCTTTATAAACGCTCCACTCTCATTGGTTAAGCCTTCACCAAGATTGAGCAAGATATGACTTTTGCCTTTAGGAAAAGTAAAACGTGCTACAGAAGAACGTAAAGTGGCAGTTACCTCTGTCTTTATATTATAATCGGTAAGAATATTAGCATAATAGCCAGGTTTAGCCACTTCGTTTTTATATCTACTGCCATATTCTTTGTAGTCCACTTTCAGCTCACCAGTAGTAGGCATAAGTAAGAGCGAGCCCATTTCTGGGCAACCCACTCCACTCAAATTGACATGAGAATAACCTGTAAAAAAGACATTATAAAATTCGTAGGGAGTTGACCACCAACGTGCATCTTTATCGTATTTGTTATCAGGACTTCCCATTACATTAAAGGGAACTACCGACATAAGCCCATTAGGGCATACAGCACCAGGGTTAGTAGTACCAAAATTGGATGTTCCGATGAAAGGGTTTACATAATCTACCACATCCTTTTGACTTTCAGCCTTTGCTGTAAACGAAAAGAACACAAATAAAACACAAACCCATTTCCACCAATTATTCGTCATATCAGAGAATTATTTTAGATAAGAAAAAATAAAATCGGCAATTGACGTTTTACAGTTTACACACAAAAGTGCTGTAAAACAATCAATGCCGATTATTATATATTAAACAATAGAATTGCGCTTTGTAAACTCTATTATTTCGTCAATGTACCCAAATGCCATACCTACAACAGTATCAGCAGCACCATAATAAACAGCTACACGATCGCCGTCTTGTAATGCTGCACATGGGAATACTACATTAGGCACATCGCCAGCCAATTCATAAGGGGCTGCAGGAGCTAACAAGTAAGGCTGAGTGCGGTAAAGCACTTTGGTAGGATCGTCCTTATCAAGAATAGCAGCACCCATAGAATAACGGAAACCATTGCAAGTATTGATGACACCATGATAGAAAAGCAACCAGCCTTCTTTTGTTAAGAAAGGCACTGAGCCTGCACCTATTTTAGTACACTGCCATGCACTCTCTGGGAAAGGAGTAACCTTCATCACACAACGGTGTTCGCCCCAGTACTTCATATCAGGCGAAAAGCTAACATAAATATCGCCAAAAGGAGTATGACCATTGTCGCTAGGACGACTCAACATAGCATATTTGCCATTAATCTTTTGAGGGAAGAGTACACCATTTCTATTGAATGGTAGAAAAGCATTTTCACACTGGTAGAAGGTTTTAAAATCGAAGGTGTAACCTATGCCGATTGTTGGACCATTATACCCATTACACCATGTTATCCAATAACGATCTTCTATCCATGTTACACGTGGATCATACTTGTATTCAGACTCTATCATCTGCGTATTTCCTGCCTCAAAAGTGATAGGATCAGGATTAATATCCCAATTGATACCATCCTTACTAAAGCCCGCAAAAATATTCATTTGTACAGCCTTATTATCACATCGAAAAACACCTGCAAAGCCATCCTCAAATGGTACAACCGCACTATTAAAAATACTATTCGAAGAAGGAATGTGATAACGATCAATAATAGGGTTCTTGCTATATCTCCACATTATATCCTTACAGTTTGTAGGACGATCTTCCCAAGGAAGTAATTTCTTTAAATCTGTCATTGATTTAGACGTTAAGTTTAAGTTCTCTGGTTATTATTGATTGTAAAATTAAGAATAAATTACGATACATAATAGATAATAGAAATCTTTTTGGTTTATTTCAAAGAAAAGGAAAAGTCATTAACAAATATTATAGAAGAGATCATCATAACCAATATTCTTAATTTAGTGAGCAATTTATCATTACAAATAAATGATGCAAAAAAGTAAAGAAATGGTTACTATGCAGAGAAGTTGAACGTGTTATATAAATACAATAAAATAGGAATATATTGGTTTTTGCATTTTATTTATGTATCTTTGCATTTACTAAATCGTATTCGATAAGCAAAGAAGAAATAGCAAATGAAGCACCACTCACAAAGTAAAAAAAGTTATACATAACCCATTTGAGCAATATACAATACTCAAAAACGCTATCCGAAAAATGGGTGGCCATGAAGCAGATGAAGAAATCGATTAAAATATTATCAATTTTCACATTATTTTGGACACTAGCCTTAACTGCTAGTGCCCAAAATTTGCGTTGCTACATTATTGATGCACAAACGGGAGATAGTATTCCTTTTGCAAATGCAGTATATGTAACAACCAAATTAAGAGCATCCAGTGACGCTGCGGGAATTTTAGTTATTGGAAAACAAATAGGGCAAACCCTAACTGTAACAGCCGTAGGTTATAACGCCCGTCGTATTAAAATTACTTCAAATATAGGAGATGAACTAACTATAAAACTAATATCACAAGTAAAAAGATTAGAGGGTGTAGTCGTTAAGGCAAAGAGGAAACGTAAATACACTAGAAAAAACAACCCTGCTGTAGAACTAATGCGGCGTGTTATTGCAGCTAAGAAACACACAAATCTTAGCAACTATGATTATTACCAATTTGAAAAATACCAAAAGCTCACTATGGGTATTAATAATATTACTCCTGAAGAACTAGAAAAAGGTATTTTTAAGAAACATCCATTTTTGATAAACCAAGTAGAAGTATGTCCATATAACCTTCAGATGATACTTCCTATTTCTGTAGACGAAACACTTACTAAACATATATATCGGAAAAATCCAAACAATGAAAAAGATATAATAAAAGCACAAGATACACGTGGTATATCAAAGCTACTACAAACTGGTGCTACGATTAATGTTATGGCGAAAGATATTTTTAAAGATATTGATCTCTATGACGATAATATAGAATTATTACATCAGCGCTTTCCTTCTCCAATAGGAAGTGCTGCTATATCATTCTATCATTATTATATTGATGATACCACATACGTTGATCAGGATAAGTGTATTCGCTTACAGTTTATGCCTGCTAATCAACAAGACTTTGGCTTCCGTGGTGAACTTTATATACTTGCCGATAGTTCTTTGCATGTACGCAAATGTGTAATGCAATTGCCTGCTAATACAGGTGTAAACTTTGTGCAGTCTATGAAGTTTGAACAAGAGTTTAAAAAATTGCCTAACAATGAATGGGTAATGACTGTTGATAACCTTGTTGCAGAACTACGGCTTACGAAACTTTTAGAGCGTGCTATTGCAATCCGCTCTACAAGGCTAGACAACTATAGCTTTGATCCTATAGATAAAGCAGAGTTTAAGGGTAAAGCTGCTCTTAAATATGATCCAAACGCTAAAATGCGAAGTAAAGATTATTGGGCAAAGCATCGTAAAGAACAACTTTCAAAGGGAGAAGCAGACATTGATAACTTTGTCCACAATGTTACCCAAATGAAGAGTTTCAAATGGATTATCTTTGCAACAAAAGCACTGATAGAAAACTTTATAGAAACAGGCTCACACAATACACCCTCAAAAATTGATATAGGTCCTATAAATACCATCATATCTAAGAATTATGCTGATGGTTATCGTTTCCGTGCTTCTGCTCGTACTACAGCTCACTTCAATCCACATTGGTTCTTTGAAGGATATTATGCTTATGGCACGAAGAGCCATAACCATTACTATGATGCTAAGGTAACTTATTCTTTCAACAAGCCAGAATACTTACCAATAGAATTCCCTATTCAAACCTTATCTTTTGAATCAAATAAGGATGTAGAATCACCTTCTGACAAGTTTCTTATCCATAATAAGGATAACTTTTTCATGGCTTTCCGCCCTGTAAAAGTTGAAAAGATGTACTTCTTTAATCGTCAAAAAATCAATTTTAAGTGGGAAACTGATTATGGATTAGCATCATCTATTGAAGCTCGAACAGAAAGCAACAGACCAACAGGAGACCTGATTTATCAATTAATGGACGGATCAATCGTTAATAACATTCGCCGTACAGAGTTTACTTTAGGTTTTGATTATCGCCCAGGACAAAGCTATATCAATACTAAACAAAATCGTTTGGAAGTAAATCTTGATGCGCCCCAATTTACATTAAAGCATACCATAGGAGTAAAAAACTTTCTTGGAGGTAACTTTACTTCAAACCTTACTGAGTTTACTGCTTACAAACGTTTATGGCTAGGTAGTTGGGGTAATATTGATTCTAGGTTGATAGCTGGTGTACAATGGAATAAAGTTCCATTCCCTCTTCTTATTATGCCACCTATTAACACATCATATTTTGAGAATCAATGGACATTCTCTATGATGAATAATATGGAATTTCTCAACGACCGTTATGCTATGTTCTCTGTAGCTTGGAATCTTCAAGGAAAGATATTAAATCGTATTCCTCTAATAAAGAAATTAAAATGGCGCGAGTACATAGGCATCAAAGGGATGTGGGGACATCTTTCCAATAAGAATAATCCGCTCCTTCCTGAGAATGCAAATAATCCTGCACTTTACCGTTTCCCTGAAGGAACATATATTATGACACATGACCCTTACATGGAACTAGTAGTTGGAGTCTATAATATCTTCAAAGTTTTACAAGTCAATTATGTACGCCGACTTACCTACACGGGTATGCCTGGTGTTCATAAAAACGGCATTCGCTTCGGCTTTAATTTAGTATTCTAAAATGACAAAGACAAGATTCACTATTAATCGACTTATATTCTACTTCAAACGCCAAATATGGAGGCATTCTGATGTACGCTTTAAGGATAATCCTTTAGTTTATATTGCCCAGCGCCTCTATTTAGTATTTACTGGCTTATTTGTAGATAAACATTGGGGATACGCTGCCCAATTAACCTATAATACTATGATGGCGCTCATTCCTATGTTTGCAGCCATCATAGCAATAGCACGTGGTTTTGGCTTTGAAGACTATATAGTTGAATGGTGTAAACATATCTTTGCCAATCAGCCTAATACAGCTAAAGTTGTGGTAAATCTTGCTAAATCATACATAGATTATACACACACTGGAGTTGTATTGGGTATAAGTTTGGTATGGATGCTATATTCTGTTATATCACTTTTTAATAATATAGAAGTTGTTTTTAATGGAATCTGGGGCGTTAAGAAAGAACGCAGTATGGGGCGAGCTATTACCGATTATGTTTCTATTTTGATATTTCTTCCCCTCACCTTAATTTTATTATCAGGTCTCAGCATCTTCTTTCAGTCCATTCTAGTCAATTTACCTAATTTTCAAGTACTCACACCTCTTCTTCAAGGACTCATTGGCTTTATACTTCCTTTAGCCATCCTTACTATCATTTTCATTTTAATGTACACACTTTTACCAAATACAAAAGTGCGTATATCTATGGTATGGCTTCCTGCTTTATTAGCAGCCATTGGCATAATAGTAATACAAAATGTTTATATTCACTTCCAAATACTTTTTGCAAGCTACAATCTTATTTATGGTTCGCTTGCAGCCTTACCTTTACTGATGCTTTGGTTACAACTTTCTTGGTATATCTGTATTGGCTTTGCCGAGTTAGGAAGAGCTAACCAAGAACTAACCGACGGACACCTAGGGGAATTGCGCAATGATAGTTTGAGAGAAAAACTTCGCAAATGCTGTGTTATTTTGAGTGTGATGGGGCGTGGACAGGTACGTGCTGATGGACCTATTGATGCTAGAAAGCTACAACTTCAGACCAGCTATAGCTATGCACGAATCATGCGATCCCTCGATCTTCTCATAGAGACTCGCCTTATTACTAAAACCCTTCGCGAAGATAATATTGAAGTTTTTACACTCAATTACGATACCTCTCAGCTCACGATGGGATTTGTTATCCATACACTTTTAGGAGCAAAAGCACCTCATCGCGAGGGAGAAGCAAGTCTACGCATTGATGATTATGAAGACTCTATCCTAGATAAATACTACGAGACTTACATAAAAGCAATGAACAGCATTCCTATTATAGAACTTACTGACAAAGAAAAAATGGGATAACATACTATCCTATATTCACGAGAGATTAGCTCCCAACAACCAATCTCTCGTGAATATAGGATAGTTTACAATAAAACAGTATTACTCTTATGCAAATAACGACACCTATCAATCATTCTTCTAACTACTACTAATACGGTACATTACCATCAATAGGTGGGAACACATTAGACGGATCTTCATTCACACGACTACCCATAACTTCTCCTCCTTGCCCATCTATTGGCAATGGTAATGAATAATCGTTATCTTCAGGATTAGCAAAACGAGTAAATTCTCCACGGAAACTTAATAATACATCTCCTGTAGCACCTTTACGATGCTTAGCAATAATGATTTGAGCCATACCATGAAGATCTTGTCCCTTCTCATCAGCATAAATATGATAATACTCTGGACGATGCACAAAGAGAACCATGTCAGCATCTTGCTCAATAGCACCAGATTCGCGCAAATCGGATAACTGTGGACGCTTTCCCTCTAATCCTTCACGTTGTTCTGTAGAACGGTTCAACTGCGAAAGTGCTAAGATGGGTATATTTAATTCTTTGGCTAATCCTTTCAGAGAACGGCTAATGGTAGATACTTCTTCTTGACGACTACCAAATCTAGCTCCATTGGCATTCATCAACTGCAAATAGTCAATCATAATCACCTTGATATCATGCTCACGCACTAAGCGACGAGCCTTAGTACGTAATTCAAAAATAGACAATCCCGGAGTATCATCCATATAGATTGGTGCTCCTTGCAAATAACGGATTCTATCGTCAAAGCGCTTCCATTCAGCCTCATCAAGTTGACCACTCAATATTTTACTGCCAGGAATAGAACAAACATTAGACATCAAACGATCCACCAACTGTACTTTATTCATTTCAAGAGAGAAAAAAGCTATGGGCAGACGATGATCCACTGCAATGTTTTTAGCAATACTCAAAGCAAAAGAGGTTTTACCCATGGCTGGACGTCCTGCGATAATAACAAGATCGGACTGTTGCCATCCAGAAGTTATTTCATCTAACTTAGTGTACCCTGTTGGAACTCCTGTTAATCCACCCTTATTTTCGGCAGCACGCATCAATATTCTATGCGCTTCATCGATAATAGGATCTATTTGCACGAAATCTTGAGTCATATTCTTTTGAGAAAGATCAAAAAGCTCACGCTCTGCTTTTTGCATCAAGTCATCAACATCTACCGTCTCATCAAAAGCATCGGTTTCTATCATTGATGCAAATTTAATCAACTGTCGTGCCAAAAACTTTTGTGCCAAAATACGTGCATGGTATTCTATATGAGCAGAAGAAGCTACTTGTGAGCTTATTTCTACTAAATAATCCAAGCCACCTACTTCGTCTAAGGCTCCTAGATGGCGTAGTTCTTCTTGAACAGTAACGATATCTACTGGACGTTCATGGAGATTTAAGCTCTGAATAGCCTCATACATTTTTTGATGTCGAGGATCATAGAATGTTTCTGGACGGATAATTTCAGAAACAACAGTAAATGCGTCTTTATCTATCAACAATGCACCTATTACTACACGCTCTATTTCCATTGCCTGCGGTTGTAGATGACCGTAGGAATTATCAATAGGTGCCGATTGGCGCCGTCTTGCTGTTTTGCTAGTTTTGTTCTCTGCCATATATAAGCAACAAAATTACAAAAAAACTATGAAAACGACTCGCTACTAATCTAAGTTTTTTTATCTTTGCACAAGATAGTTAAGAATACTATGAGTTAAGATTATTATCCGTATTTCGTATTCATCAAAAATAATAATAATGTTATGATTACATTTCCTTGTTGCAAAATTAATCTTGGGTTGAACGTTGTTAGCAAGCGAGAAGATGGCTATCACAATCTTGAAACCATATTCTACCCCGTGCTTTTGTGTGATGCCCTCGAAATAAAAACAATGGATGAAGATTTTCCTTCTCCAACTAACTGTGATATTAAGGTTACAGGTAACAGCTTATCCAACTGTGATGAAAAAGATAATCTTGTCGTTAAAGCATACAACTTATTAGCAAAAGATTACAATTTACCTCGCATACATATACACCTTTATAAGCGAATACCTTCACAAGCAGGATTAGGAGGAGGATCAGCAGATGCCGCTTATATGATTACTTTGCTCAATAAGCGCTTTCATTTAGGGTTAAATGATAAAGACATGATACATTATGCTACCAAAATAGGAGCTGATTGTGCCTTTTTCATAAAAGCAGAAACAGCCTTTGCTACAGGAATTGGCAACGAACTAAGCCCACTTAGTAGAGGCATCAGCTCGCTTGAGGGTTATTATCTTACTCTTGTCAAACCAGACATTGCTGTATCTACAGCCGAAGCTTATGCTAACATTAAGCCTCAACAACCTAAAAAGTGTTGCCGTGATATTATCTCCCAATCTATTGACACTTGGAAAGATGAATTAAAAAACGATTTTGAGGCATCTGTCTTTACACATCACCCTGAACTTAAAGCCATTAAAGAAAAGCTATACAAGGAAGGCGCACTTTATGCTCAGATGTCGGGAAGTGGTAGTACGATCTTTGCAATCTTTGGAAGAAAGCCCAAAGAGATAGAAGAAAAATTTGAAGGGAGTTTTGTATATACATGTCGTCTTTAGTTCGCTTGCGAACTAAAGACGTTTTTTTATTATCTATTTCTGTGCTTAACATACCAAGAATGCACATAAAAATGATAGATCAATAAAGTGAAAACGGTAAGTACTATACCTACCTCTAAAATTAAATCTTTATTTTGATTAAGCAAACTATACCCTATAAACAAGCCCAAACCAAGACCAAATTCCCAAGATAGAAGAAACGTAGTTTGGCTAGTACCTCGTTGACAATGTTTAGATAACTTAATAAAGAACAATAGAAATCTACTACCTATCAAACCAATACCTAGCCCCATAAACGTTGGTGTAATAAGATTTACGATATTTTGAGTGCGTGTAAGCATCAATAACATAGCCACACCTATCAATAATAATCCCGTTACTCCTTCACTTTTAAGATCAGCATTTGCAAAAGCAAAACGCTCTGCTAACAACGCAAGAACAAAGCCAAACATCAAGAGATAAAAGAAATTAGCACTAAAGGAGATTGATAGCATTAGACCTATTAAAGCAGTACTACTTACCAATGTAACAGATAACCATCCGCCTTGCTTTAAAATAAAGCGATCTAAAGAAAATACACGTATTGTTTCTTCAGGAGCACGAAAAGGAAAATTGACCGATTTCACGAGTAACATAGCTGCTATACTGCAAAAACAAGACCCTAATAAAACAATTCCATCATTGAGTTGATGATAGATTATTAATGCTACCAAAGATCCTAAAGCCAATGCAAAACGTCCAAACCATGTTACACTATAATTAGCCTCCGTACGATGGCTAGCTTCTACAGTGTCTATTATCAATGTTCCTAGTAAAACCATTTGCGCCAAACCATAAAAAGCTCCTTGCACCAAACGCAATACAAGTAATAGGTTGAAGTCTATATTATTATCTTTCAAACTGCCTAAATAATAAAGAAAACCTGTACATGCCGTCATACACAGTATAGACAGAATACATACTACATTACGTCGAAAGCGTTGAACCAAATAGCCTGAAAAACCACCGAATATAAACATTCCAAGCGAAAAGCATAACATCACCCAGCCTAACTGACTATTGGTATAGCCATGAGTGTATAAATGTAAAGGTAACGTGGGAATAAGCATATAAACCGACATTACTAAAAACAGATTAGCTAATGCTAAACGCCAAAAATGCCTATTCCACAAACGAATGTGAATAGGAGTATTTTGAGTATCCATAACTTACAACCTTAAACTTACTTTTTATATTATCCTTCAGAGTTTGAATAAAACTAAAATATATACAATCGCCTAATAAGACTCTTCTTTTGAAGGAAAAGACTCATTTTTTACACATCTAATATATTTATGAACACCATCCATCATACATTGCTTTACATCAGCAAACTGGCGTAAAAACTTCGGCTTAAAACTTTCTGTCATACCCAAAGCATCAGCATATACTAATACCTGCCCATCGGTACCATTACCAGCACCAATACCTATAGTTGCAGCCTTCACCTCTTTAGTAACCCTTGCAGCTAATGATGCTGGCACTTTTTCTAGTGTTATTGCAAAAACACCCACTTCATCGAGTGCTTTAGCATCTGCAATAAGTTTCTCGGCTTCGGCTTCTTCTGTTGCTCTAACACCATACCCCCCTAACTTATGAACACTTTGTGGGGTTAGTCCTAGATGACCTTCCACAGGAATACCAGCGTCTACAATACCCTTAACAGTATCTACGATTTCTATTCCCCCCTCTAATTTTACCGCATCAACACCCGTTTCTTTCATAATACGAATGGCATTGCGTATGGCTTCTTCCTTACTTATTTGGTAACTACCAAAAGGCATATCACATACCACAAGAGCATGGCTACAAGCTTTTGCTACAGCACGAGCATGATATATCATTTCATCTACTGTTATAGGCAAGGTCTCAAAATTGCCATTCATCACATTAGATGCCGAATCGCCTATCAATATACTATCTACACCAGCTTCATCGAGTATTCGTGCTGTGGTATAATCATACGCCGTAAGCTGAGCTATTTTCTCGCTAGCTGTTTTCATGGCAAGAATTGTTTTTACCGTAACTTTCTTTTTATCTGTTGTTAAATAGCCCATTGCGTACCTGAATATAATCGTTCCAAAGTTAAACTTTATTTTTCGTTTATTTATATTTTTGCAAAGTTACGCTAAATTAATCGTTTGGCAAAGTGAACCCTATATAATTACGAATAACTAGTTCACAATAAGAAGCAATAGCTTTTTCATCATTTGTAGTTGCCACCCCTATAACCCTTGCTCCTGAAGCCCTACCCGATTTTAACCCATTAAAGCTATCTTCAAACACAAAACATTCTTGAGGGTCAAGATCAAAGTTAGCTGCTGCTTTTAAATAGCAATCAGGAGAAGGTTTACTTTCAGAAAAATCCTCTGAAGTAAGGATTTTATCAAAATAGGTAAGAAGCTCAGGGTGTTGTTGATACACACTCCGCATTTTCTCAAGATTAGAACTAGTAACTACTGCCGTTTTAATGCTTTTTGCTTTTAATTTGAGAACAAAATCTTCGAATCCATCGACATAATCAAAAGACATATTACGCTCAAACGCATTCAGCTCTTTATTTATTTCCTTTTGTTCTTCATCTTTACCATAAAAATATTTATCGTAAATTTGAACCAAAGTTTGTCCCTTAATACTTATAGCAAAGTTGGCTATACTAGGAAGATACTTTTCCCCTACGTTACTCCAAAACTTTGTATAAAGAGGTTCTGTATCGAATACTACTCCATCCAAATCGAATAAACAGGCTTTTATCATTATTCAAATACGTTTGTTATAAATGTAGTGCAAAGTTACGAAATTCTTTTTGTAACTTTGTTGCCACCTATGACAAAGAAATCATTTATATTCAGCACGTTATTCATATTAGGAAAGGCTTCCTTTACATGCAACAACGCAAAGAATACCAATTATAATAATTACGTACAATGAAAGTAATATACTTTTGTGTATTTATTAGATAAAACAACCAATTTACACTCATAGAAAAACAGCAGAGAAAATAAAACGATCATTATGCAAGCAGATATTATTTCCAAGTATTTTAAAAGTCTTAGCGAAAAACAAACCAAACAGTTTGGTATGTTATACGAACTATATCAAGATTGGAATGCTAAGATAAATGTTATTTCTCGTAAAGACATTGATAACTTATACGAACATCACGTACTACATTCTTTAGCCATTGCCAAGATGCTCCATTTCAAAGAAGGAACAAATATTCTCGACTTTGGTACTGGTGGCGGTTTTCCGGGTATTCCTCTAGCCATCATGTTCCCCGAAGCCAATTTTAAGATGATAGACGGCACAGGGAAAAAAATTAAGGTAGCCTCAGAAATAGGCAATTCCATCGGACTAGACAACATTCTCCCTATGCACTTACGTGGCGAAGAAGAAAAGGGAAAGTTCGATTTCATCGTATCTCGTGCTGTAATGCCTTTACCCGATTTAATGAAGATCGTGAAAAAAAATATTGCAAAGGATCAACACAACGCCCTTCCCAATGGTGTGATTGTATTAAAAGGTGGTAATCTAAAAGAAGAGATTAAGCCTTTCCAAAAAATTGCTGAGCAGATAGAACTCACACAATGGTTTGAAGAAGAATGGTTTAAAGAGAAGTATCTTATCTATCTTCCGGGATAATATCCCTTGAATTGATCAACATCTTAGGACAAATCTACAATAGGATAATATATTATGGTAAAGATTGAACGTTTTGCATGCAACATGCTGGCAGAGAATTGCTTTATACTTAGTGATGAAACTAAAGAATGTGTCATCATAGACTGTGGTGCTTTTCGCGAAGAAGAGCGAAAAGCTATCGTAAATTATATAAAGAAAGAAGATTTAAAACCTGTTCATTTACTGGCAACTCATGGACACCTTGATCATCATTTTGGAGATAACACCATTTTTACAGAATATGGACTAAAACCAGAAGTACATGAGGGTGATCGTGTGTTTATGGAAAACCCATATAATGCAGCAACAACCTTATTTGGTATAACATTAGATTATGAACTACCAGAAGCTAACTTCTGCATAGAAAACACAAGTATTATCAATTTTGGCTCCCACACCCTCAAAGTAATTGCCACTCCAGGACATTCTGGCGGATCAGTGTGCTATTATTGTGAAAACGAGCATTTACTTTTTACGGGTGATACGCTTTTCAGAAGAAGTATTGGCAGAACCGACCTCCCTGGAGGTAGTATGTTTCAGATGGTTAGCTCCTTACGTTTATTAGCACAATTACCCGATGAAACCGCAGTTTATGCTGGACACGGCGAGAACTCTACTATAGGATACGAGGTAGCACACAACCTTTATATGGACAGATAAACAGATGATAGCTCCCACATCAAAAACGGAAAAGATAATCTTAGGCATCGACCCAGGTACAAACGTGATGGGCTACGGCTTATTGCGCATAGTAGGCAATAAAGCAGAACTCATCGTGATGGGAGTTATTGATATGCGCAAAGAGAAAGATGTATATCTACGCCTAGGTAAAATATTCGATCGTGTAACTGGCATTATTGACGAATACTTACCCGATGAACTTGCTATAGAAGCTCCTTTCTTCGGAAAAAATGTACAATCAATGCTAAAACTTGGTCGGGCGCAAGGAGTGGCTATTGCTGCAGCAATCCATCATGACGTACCTATTCATGAATATGCCCCACTAAAAATAAAAATGGCAATTACAGGAAATGGTGCTGCTTCAAAAGAACAAGTAGCAAAAATGCTACAGAAGCTATTACATTTAAGAGACGACCAAATGCCTCATTTTATGGACGCCACTGATGCCATCGCCGCTGCTTATTGCCATTTTCTACAAATTAATCGACCAGAAACTGATGCTAAACACTATGGTTCGTGGAAAGATTTTGTGCAAAAAAATAAAACGCGCATAACAAAATAAATATACTAAAACATTGTTTTACTCCATCGCTAATTGCAACTTCTCTCTAAATTAAACAGAATCCTATACTAACAAAAAGTATGGTATTCTGTATCTTTTTGTATAATTTGCGACTAATTTTCAATTTTACAGCGATAACAATTAGCATCCGTGCTAAAAAAACAGAAAAAAGTTTTGCAAGGTTAAAATATAATACCTAACTTTGCAGCGTTATCCTGAAAACAATCTTTTTACCTTACAAAGACTAATACCTATTTGAAATTGAAGCGGTCACCTGTGAAGGTCACTGCTTCTTTCTTTTTGTACACCCTTCTCCATAACAAGCTTAGTTCTTAACAACTTACCTTGCTCTTTTAAGCAGAAATAACCTATTTGATTACAAATGATAACCTTTTAAAAAGCAAACTATCACCTTTAAAGTAGCAAAAAATCATCTTTTTAAAAGAAAAATAAATTATTTTTGACCAATTTTTAATTTATTTTTATCATAAAAATAAATTATTTTTCAGGCAAATAGTTTAGCTTTTATCACCATATACATAACCTTTTACACAACAATCACTTCTCTTTTACACTTAGAACGATATTTCATTACCATTGTTACGCTATATAAAAGCATATCCATAGGCGATCTTTCCCCCCTCCAATTGACAACAATACTTGCTATAAACAACAAAAGCTCGCTTATCACTTAACAATAATTATTAGCAATATATAAGGTATAAACCACTATTTTTTTGTAAATTTGCATTGTATAAGCCGAATTTATCGACTGAGTAAAAAAGAACAATAATCATTATAAATAATCATTCATTTTTATGAGTAAGCAAATAGAAAAGATCAAGGCACTCGTTGAAAAACGTGAGCAAGCTCGCCTCGGTGGTGGTCAAAAGGCCATAGACAAGCAGCATGAACGCGGAAAGTACACCGCTCGTGAACGTATTGATATGCTTGTTGACGAAGGTAGCTTTGAGGAATATGATATGTTCAAACTTCACCGTTGCCACAATTTTGGTATGGAGAAAAAACAATATCTAGGCGATGGAGTTGTAGCTGGTTCGGCTACAATTGATGGTCGTTTAGTTTATCTTTATGCACAAGACTTTACTGTAAACGGTGGCTCGCTTTCAGAAACAATGGCACAGAAGATTTGTAAGGTAATGGATATGGCTATGACAAATGGCGCACCTGTTATCTGCATGAACGACTCTGGTGGTGCTCGCATTCAAGAAGGCATCTCTGCGTTAGCTGGTTATGGCGAGATTTTCGAGCGTAACATTTTGGCTTCAGGTGTAATTCCTCAAATTTCAAGTATCCTTGGTCCTTGTGCTGGTGGTGCAGTTTACTCTCCAGCTTTGACTGATTTCATCGTAATGAAAGAGGAAACTAGCTATATGTTCTTAACGGGTCCAAAGGTTGTTAAGACAGTAACAGGTGAGGATATTGATGCCGAACACCTTGGCGGAGCTAGTGTTCATGCCACCAAGAGTGGTGTTACTAGCTTCACAGCTAAGACTGAGGAAGATGCGCTTGAAATTATCAAGAAGCTTCTCTCTTATATTCCTTCTAACAATCGTGAAGAAGCTCCACGTGTTGAGTGTTCTGATCCTATTGATCGCAAAGAGGATCTTTTGAATGAGATAATCCCTGACGATCCTAATCAGGCTTATGATATGTACAAAGTAATTCAAGCTGTTACTGATAATGGCGAATTCTTTGAAGTACAACCTAAATTTGCCAAGAATATCATCACTGGCTTTGCTCGTTTCAACGGTCAGAGTGTAGGTATCGTTGCTAACCAGCCAAATGCTTATGCTGGTGTATTAGATGTAAATGCTAGCCGTAAGGGTGCTCGCTTCGTTCGCTTCTGTGATGCTTTTAATATCCCTATCGTGTCGTTGGTTGATGTTCCTGGTTTCTTGCCAGGTACTGGTCAGGAATACAATGCCGTAATTCTTCATGGAGCCCAATTGCTTTACGCTTATGGTGAAGCTACCGTACCAAAGATTACCATTACTTTGCGTAAAAGCTATGGTGGCTCACACATCGTTATGGGATGCAAACAATTACGTTCTGACCTAAACTTTGCTTGGCCAAGTTCAGAAATCGCTGTAATGGGTGGTTCTGGTGCTGTTGCAGTATTATACGGTCGTGAGGCAAAGAAAGTGAAAGAAGAAGGTGGCGATGCTAAACAGTTCTTAGCTGAGAAAGAAGAAGAGTATGCAGAAATGTTTGCAAATCCCTATCAAGCAGCTCAATATGGTTACATCGACGATGTTATCGAGCCACGCAACACACGTTTCCGTATTTGCCGAGGCTTGGCTCAGCTTGCTCATAAAAAGCAAGAATTACCAGCTAAGAAGCACGGTTGTATGCCAATGTAATAATGGAGGAAGAAAACATGGATAAAAATGTATTCGCAGCCATAGCAATGGCACTCTATGAGTACGCAGGAAATAATATTCACGATAACGAACCTAGCAAAATCACTATTCGTCCAAAACAGACAATGTGGGATGCTAAGTTTGAGATTATGACCAAAAAACCATAAACAAGAGAAACTTACATGAAAGAGTTTAAATATACTATCGCTGGTAAAGAATATAAAGTAGAGATCGGTGAGATCGACGGCGAGAACGTTGCAGACATTACTGTAAATGGTGAACAATACAAGGTTCAGATGGAGAAAGAAGTTGCTCCAGAGAAGAAGAAGGTAGAACTAGGTAAGCCTGCTACTAACACAGAAGAGGAAACCACAAATACAGCACCTGTTAACGCTGCTAATGCTGTTAAAGCTCCACTACCAGGTACAATTACTTCTATAGAAGTAACAGTTGGACAGGAAATAAAAGCTGGTGATACTGTTGTTGTCCTAGAAGCGATGAAGATGCAAAATGCTATTGAAGCTGAAAAAGATGGTAAAGTTACAGCTATTGCCGTAAAGGTTGGGCAAGCTGTACTTGAAGATGATCCCTTGGTGGTCATTGAATAAGATCTTATCAATTATAAAAAAGAGCTGCACCCAATACAGATGCAGCTCTTTTTATGTATTTTCTTGAAAGTTGTAATTACTAGGAACTATGCAAATAACTATAAACGATCTATCTTATTCTCAACTCTCAATTCTCAATTCTCAACTCTCAATTATAACTTGTTTCCCTCCTTAGGAAATACTACTGTAGGCGTAAAAGTCTTTGCCTCCTCAAAGTCCATTTGAGCATAAGAAATAATGATAACAACATCGCCTACCACAGCACGACGGGCTGCAGCACCATTCAAACAAATACAACCACTACCGCGTTCGCCCTTAATAATATAAGTTTCTATACGCTCACCATTATTATTATTAACGATCTGAACCTTCTCGCCCGCAATAAGGTTGGCAGCGTCCATTAAATCCTCATCAATGGTAATACTACCCATATAGTGTAAGTTAGCCTCTGTAATGGTAACACAATGAAGCTTACTCTTTAATACTTCTATCTGCATATCTTTATCCTTTATATTTAATATGATCAATCAAACGAATTGGAGTATTCCCACAATATACAGTAATACATCCCACAATATATGCACTATCATCCCATGTTTCCACATCGAGTAAAGTATTACCATCTACTATTTGAAAATACTCTACCTCTAATCCTTCAATGCCATTGATCTGACTTATTACATAGTCATGAGTGTCTTTAAGACTATGTGTTTTACTATAAGCAATACTTTCACTCAAAGCTCTATAAATACTTGGAGCAATAGCACGTTCTTCCTTAGTTAACAATGTGTTACGTGAACTTTTTGCAAGCCCATCTTCATCACGTACAATTTCACATTCTACGATTTGAATATTCATTCCGACATAATCGACGAGACGTTTTATAACAGCTATCTGCTGCCAATCTTTCTCACCAAAATAAGCCCTATTAGGCTTCACTATAAAGAATAATTTACTAACAATTTGGCACACACCATTGAAATGCCCAGGACGTTTAGCACCTTCCATCACTGTTGATTGTGGTGAAAACTCAAAAGTACGCTCATCCTTAATTGGGTATATTTCTTCAACAGTAGGTGCGAATACAATAGTTGCTCCACTCGCTTCCAAAAGCTTGCAATCAGCTTCTAATGTTCTTGGATAGCGGTCTAAATCTCCCTGATCATTAAACTGAGTGGGATTTAAGAATATAGAAACAACAGTAACATTGTTATCTTTTACACTGCGTTTTACCAATGAAGCATGACCTTCATGCAAAGCTCCCATCGTAGGGACTAAACCTATAGAATTGCCTTCTTTACGGAGCTGAAAAAGTTCGTTTTGAAGTTCTACTATTTTGTTAAGTACTTTCATCAAACAATTGTTTTTCTGCAAAAACTGCATCTTTTAGCTATGCAAAGTAACAACAAAATACTTAAAACAACAAAGAAAATACAGAAATATCCCTCCTAGGTGTTTATTTACTATCAATTTATGTAAAACACACCTCTTTATAAATATAAATTCGTACCTTTGCAAAAATATTTAATCAACAGAGAATGGGAAAAAGAATATTATTTATCAATCAGGAAATCGCTCCTTATGTTCCAGAAACAGAATTATCAACTTATGGCTCTGATATGCCTAATTTGATGCAAGAGAGCGGATTTGAGATTAGAACTTTTATGCCAAAATGGGGAAGTATCAACGAACGCCGTGGACAATTGCACGAAGTAATTCGCCTTTCTGGTATGAATTTAATCATTGATGATACAGATCACCCATTGATAATTAAAGTAGCTAGTATTCCACAAACACGCATACAAGTTTATTTTATTGATAATGAAGACTATTTTCAGAAGCGCTCTACAATGACCACTGACAAAAATGGTGAAGATTTTTCAGATAATGGCGAACGTGCTATATTCTTTGCACGTGGTGTACTTGAAACTGTAAAGAAGCTAAGATGGACACCTGATATCATTCACTGTCAAGGCTGGATGGCTTCAGTTGTACCACTCTATGTTAAAACTGCTTATAAAGATGAGCCACAGTTTGCTAATTCAAAAATTGTAATATCGCTGTTTGGTAGCCAGCCTTCAAATCTTGGCGACAACTTCAAAAAATGCCTTGAGTTTCGCGATGCTAATGCAGAGAAATTAGCTAAGTACAAGGATAATTTTGACTTTGTAGAACTAGGCAAATTGGCTATAGACTATTCTGATGGAATCATAGGAGTTGGAAATAAGCTAAACGACACTTTAGTTGATTACGCAAAAGTTGCCTCAAAAGAATTATTGTTGCATGACAATAAATATGATGAAGAACTAAAGACAAAATATGCCGACTTCTATAATAAGATCATCGGATAATATATAAATTTAGAGAGACTGCAAAAAATGAAAAAGATATTTGTTTTCCTTGCCTTAGCTGTATCAATGGCACTTATAACATCATGCGATGATACTACAGACACTATAGGAGGATCACTAATTCCTGATAATGACAAATTAGTTGTATCAACAGATAGCTTCGATGTATCATCAAAAACTATTCCTGCAGGTAATGTTATACCTCGTACTTCTACAGGCTACCTTGGAAAGATGACCGATGCCGAAACAAACACTCAGGTAACAGCCAACTTTATGACACAGTTTCACATACTTGACAACTACCAAATGACTGTTGCCGACAGTATTACTAGTCGTGATGCAAGCAAAAATATCATAGCTGACTCTTGCGAAATTCGCTTATTCTATAAAGGTTCATACGGCGACTCATTAGCACAAATGAAACTTACTGCTTACGAACTAAATAAGCCTGTAGAAGAAGGTATTACCTATAGATCGAATTTCGATCCTATCGCTAACAATTATGTCCGAACTAATGGTGGCATTGCAGTCAACAGAAGCTATACATTGACCGACTTAACAGAGCCTGATAGTGTAAGAAAGACTTCAAATTATGTTAAGAACATTAATATCAAACTTAACGATCAATATACAGACAAGGATGGTGTTGTATATAACAATTTTGGTACTTACTTAATGCGTAAATATCAAAGTAATCCAACAGCTTTCCGCAATTCTTATCATTTCTTGCATGAGATTTGCCCAGGATTCTATTTTAAGATTACAGATGGTGAAGGTTCTATGGCAAAGATAGAGCAAGCTCAAATAAATATTTACTATAGAGCAAAGAAAGGGACTTCAGAAAAAGAAACATTCACAAAATTAGTTGGTACAGAAGAAGTTCTTCAACTTACCAACTTCAGCAATGACCAAGCAAAGCTCCAAGATTTGATAAAAGAAACTGGACATACATATTTGAAGACACCTGCTGGATTATTTACCCAACTAACATTGCCCATCACTGACATTCTGGCAGGGCATGAGAATGATACAATCAATTCAGCTAAAATAGAGGTAAAACGTGTAAACAATAATGCTTCTTCAACATATAACTTTGGCATTCCACAAAACGTACTAATGCTTCCTGCTGATAGCGTTGAAACTTTCTTTGCAAAAACACGCTTGAATGATAATAAAACATCGTTCTTAGCTTCTTATAATACAACGAAGAATTCATACATATTCAACAACATATCAGGGCTTATAAGTTTCTTTAAGCAGGCAAAATCTCCTAGAAGTGAGAATTGGGGTAAAGTTGTCCTTGTTCCTGTAGAGCTACAAACTACATCAACAGGAAGTGGAGCTAGTCAAAAAACGACTGTTAATATGATTTCAAACCAAATGGGCTTATCAAGCACCAAACTTCTTGGCAACACATCGGCAGGTAACGGTTTAAGAATAACAGTTGTTTATAGCAAGTTTAATAACAACTAAAGCAGAGCATTTTGTATCAATGGCTGATAACTTTTTGGAGCGTCATCGTGAAGACTACGAACAACGCAAAGCCGCATGGCTTAAAAAAAAGAAAAATCTAAAGGTTACAAAAAAAATATCAACTATTAATCGACCTGATGATGAAGCTCTATAAATAATTTAATAGTCGCCTACTTTGGGAAGTATGGTGACTATTTTTCTTACATAAGTATATATTATAAAAGCGTGAAATATGAGTTTGGCATATCATTTGCAAAGGCAACAATATAAACATATTTCAGGTAAATAAAAAAGAAAGGGAACTAAAAGGATATGATGAACCAGTTTTCACCCAAAGTATCGGAAGTTCTTTCATTTAGTAGAGAGGAAGCTGAGCGATTGTCAAATATGAATATCGCTCCCGAGCATATATTATTAGCTATATTACGCGAGCAATCTGGTCCTGTGTGGAACTTACTACAAGAGCAAAATTTAAATATCAATGAAATAAAATTAGCTCTTGAAGAACGCTTACGCAAAGATAGTAAAAACCGTATTGCTATCACTACAGACATAAATTTGAATGAACAAGCTAATAATATCTTGCGTTTAGCTGTGCTAGAAGCAAGATTGCAGCATGCGCAAACAGTAGATATTCCACATCTGTTCTTAGCTATTCTACATGATGTAACAGTAAATGGAGCAAGAAAAGTATTAGAGGAAAATAACATTAGCTATAACTCAGCCTTATCATCTATGCAAATGAAAGCAAATACACCACAAAATGGATTGGGTATGACTGAAGACGAAGATGAGGAAGAGGCTTCTATGTCGAACTCATCGCATAGTAACAATATCGAAACAGCTCAGAATACACGTACAAAGTCGAAAACACCTGTATTAGATGGATTTGGCACAGATCTTACATTAGCAGCTAGCAAAGGAAAACTTGACCCTGTTGTTGGTAGGGAAAAAGAAATACTCCGTGTTAGCGAAATACTTGGAAGACGTAAAAAGAATAACCCTATTTTAATAGGTGAACCAGGAGTTGGTAAGAGTGCTATCGTTGAAGGATTAGCCCAACTTATTGTAAAACGTCTCACCTCGCCTATCCTATTTAATAAGCGAGTTGTATCGCTAGATATGACAGCTATTGTGGCTGGAACGAAATATCGTGGACAGTTTGAGGAGCGTATTCGCGCTTTAATCAAAGAAATAGAGCAAAATCCAAATATCATTGTATTTATTGATGAGATACATACGCTTATAGGTGCTGGTTCTACACCAGGATCTATGGATGCAGCAAATATATTGAAACCTGCTTTAGCACGTGGTACAATACAATGTATTGGTGCTACAACCTTAGAAGAATATCGCAAATCAATAGAAAAGGATGGAGCTTTGGAACGTCGCTTCCAGAAAGTATTAGTAGAACCTACAACACAGGAAGAAACTATACAAATACTTGAAAATATCAAGGAGCGTTATGAAGAGCATCACCACGTAAACTATGCACGCGATGCTATCTTAGCATGCGTAAAGTTTACAGAACGCTATATCACCGATCGTTTCTTCCCTGACAAAGCGATAGATGCGCTCGATGAAGTAGGTTCACGCATACACATGCGCAATGTGAAAGTGCCACAGGTTATCATTGACCTACAAAAAGAAATTGAAGCTGTCCAACAAAAAAAACAAGCAGCAGTAAAGAACCAAAACTTTGAGCTTGCAGCTAGTTTTCGCGATAAACAAACAGAACTAGAACGTGTGCTTAAAGAAAAGCAAGAAGAATGGCAACGTGGTGATGCTGAAGAACGTGCAGAGATCACCGAAGATGATGTGGCAGACGTAGTAGCAATGATGAGTGGTGTGCCTGTTCAGAAAATGAAAGAGTCGGAAGGCATTCAGCTAAAGAATATGGATAAGGACTTAAAGAAGCTTGTCATAGCACAAGATGATGCTATTGATAAGATGGTAAAAGCCATTCAGCGCAACCGCATAGGCTTGAAAGATCCTAACCATCCTATAGGTGCATTTATGTTTCTTGGTCCTACTGGTGTTGGTAAAACTTATCTTGCAAAGAAATTGGCAGAAATGATGTTTGGCTCAAAAGACGCACTTATCCGTGTTGATATGAGTGAATATACTGAAAGTTTCAACACTTCACGCTTGATAGGTGCACCTCCAGGATATGTTGGCTATGACGAGGGAGGACAATTAACCGAACGTGTACGCCGTCATCCCTATTCTATTGTCTTGCTTGATGAGATAGAAAAGGCACATGGTAATGTCTTTAATATGCTGTTGCAAGTGCTAGATGAAGGAAGATTGACCGATGGTAATGGACGATTGATAGACTTCCGAAATACTATCATTATTATGACTTCAAATGCTGGTACACGCCAGTTGAAAGAATTTGGACAAGGTGTTGGTTTCAAGGCTGCAAACCTCAATGGTTTATCACAAAGTGAAGGCGATAAGGAACGCGCTCGTGCTATTGTTCAGAAGAGCTTGAGCAAACAGTTTGCTCCAGAGTTCCTCAACCGTTTAGATGAAATCATTACATTCGATCAATTAGATCTTGAAGCGATAAAGAAGATTATTGATATAGAGTTGGTTGGTCTTTACCAGCGTGTTAGTAACATTGGATATGACATTGAGCTCTCTGACGCCGCAAAGGAGTTTGTTGCTACAAAGGGGTACGATGTTCAATTTGGAGCTCGCCCGCTTAAACGTGCAATACAAACATATATAGAAGATGGTATTAGCGAACTCATTCTCTCTGACAACATAAAGCTAGGAAACACTATCCTCATTGATAAGAACGAGAATGAAGAGAAACTTACCTTCGAAGTAAAAACAACAGAAGTTACTGCTGAAAGTCAAGAAGAGTAAACGATATATATGGCTATACACCAAAACAGCGAACTAATAACTCTCAACAAAGAGAGCATATTAGTTCGCTGTTTTGGTATATGGTTTATCTTATTACTACTTTTTCAAAAGCTTGCTTGCTAGAAAGCGTCTCACTGGTAAATCATAAATACGCAAGAATACATAAGCTAAAACAATATTAGCAATGATAATACTAACACCTACTGGTAAGGCTTTTGCAAGAGAAACATTGCTACCCCATACCCAAGCATAGAATAAATACATAGAGGGATAATGGATAGCATAAACAGGGTATGAGATATCTCCTATTGTCTGACAAATTTTAGTTGTTATCTTACCATTTACACTAGCAGAAGCACCTCCATATACTATCAATGGGAAGAATACTAGTACACAAATAGCATCATACACACCATTCCATATAGCACTACCACCATATACTACGTATGGCATTGCTGTAAGAATAACGATGATAAAAGCAAAACTCCAAAAAGAGCGACGCACTTGAATGTAACGATAGGTTCGTGCCATTAACATCCCAACACTGTAACTATAGAGCATCACTAAGAAGCCTGCATAATGGAAACCATTTGCCATTGTCCAGCCAACACCTAAGTTATAAACTCCAGAACCATTTCCAACAGCATATACTGCTACTCCTAACCCAGAGAGTATCACAACAGTTGCTAACATCTTATTCGACAACTTTCTTAGCAACAACGCATAAAGAATATTACCAATATATTCCATTAACAGCGACCAATACGGACCGTTTAAAGGAAATAACTCCCCATACCCTCTAACTTCTAAACGAGCTGAAGGAGCTACAGGGATCATAAATAAGGTGAAAAGGCAAGCAAAAACAACATACAAAGTAGGAATATGTTCACCCTTCCAAGTAACACTCCCTTGAGCTATAAATGCTATGAAACCTAATATTGCCCCTAGCACAACCATTGGATGCAAACGTATCAAGCGACGTTTGAAGAAGTCCGCTGTACTCATCTTCTTCCATCGATCATCATAGGCATAACCGATTACAAACCCCGAAAGAACAAAGAAAAGTGGTACTGCTAAATATCCATGATTGCATATCTGATTGGAAGGACTCGTTGCAAAGCCTTCAAAGAGATGATAAATCAATACCATCAAAGCTGCCACACCACGCATACCATCTAATATTAACGTGAGTTCGACGAATTTAGAACAGAGCAAGCTGTGTGTCAATAGTCCTTTGTACATTGATACACGGCTTCTTTGGGAACAGACAATAGGCA
>QWCY01000924.1_pt1 | contig 85348 bp, 76 predicted proteins | sample 1972631 | NCBI WGS metagenome assembly QWCY01 (sample SAMN09866696, study PRJNA288562) | Human gut metagenome isolate pre1_stool, whole genome shotgun sequencing... | isolation source: gut | host: Homo sapiens | place: USA: California
CTTTAATATTTCACTTCATAGAGAGAATTCCCGAAAAAATGTCTATTTTTGCAGAATAATTTATTAGACTGGTGTAAAAGTGGCAAGAAATAGAAAAGAACTTCCCCTACTGGAGAAAGTGACAATAACGGATGTGGCTGCCGAAGGAAAAGCCATCGCAAAGGTCAATGATTTGGTTATTTTCGTACCTTATGTCGTTCCCGGAGATGTAGTAGACCTGCAAATTAAGAGAAAAAAGCATCATTATGCTGAAGCCGTAGCAGTGAAGTTCCACGAATATTCTCGTGAAAGAGCCGTCCCATTTTGCCAACATTATGGGGTATGCGGTGGTTGCAAATGGCAAGTTCTCCCTTATTCCGAACAGATCAAATACAAGCAAAAACAAGTAACTGACAACCTTACCCGCATCGGAAAAATTGAACTTCCGGAAATTTCCCCGATTCTCGGTTCTGAGAAAACACAGTTCTATAGAAATAAACTGGAGTACACCTTTTCTAACAAACGCTGGTTGACAGAAGAAGAAGTTAAGCAAAATGTGGTATATGATCAAATGAATGCTGTAGGTTTCCACATCCCCAATGCTTTTGATAAAGTACTGGCGATAGAGAAATGCTGGTTACAGGATGACATATCCAACCGTATCCGGAATACTGTACGCGATTATGCTTACGAGCATGATTATTCATTCATCAATCTGCGTACCCAGGAAGGGATGTTGCGCAATATGATTATCCGTACCTCCACTACCGGGGAACTTATGGTGATCCTCGTTGCAAAAATAGAGGAAGAAGAAAAAGAACTGCAACTGTTCAAACAACTCCTGCAATATGTTGCTGATACATTTCCCGAAATAACTTCCCTTCTATACATTATCAATAATAAGCGTAACGATACTATTACCGACCTGGAGGTATATACTTTCAAAGGCAAAGATCACATCTTTGAAGAAATGGAAGGATTACGTTTTAAAATAGGTCCTAAATCATTCTATCAAACCAATTCCGAACAAGCATACAACCTTTATAAGATAGCACGCAATTTTGCGGGATTAACCGGAAAAGAACTGGTATATGACCTTTATACAGGTACAGGAACCATTGCTAACTTTGTTTCCAAACAAGCCCGCCAGGTTATCGGTATCGAATATGTACCCGAAGCTATTGAAGATGCAAAAGTAAATGCAGAAATCAACGGCATTGAGAACACCTTATTCTTTGCCGGTGATATGAAAGATATGCTAACACAGGATTTCATCAACCAATACGGTCGACCGGATGTTATTATCACCGATCCTCCTCGAGCCGGTATGCATCAGGATGTAGTAGACGTTATCTTATTTGCCGAACCAAAACGTATTGTATATGTAAGTTGTAATCCAGCCACACAGGCACGCGATCTGCAACTACTCGATGCAAAATACAAAGTAAAAGCCGTACAGCCGGTGGATATGTTCCCACATACTCACCACGTAGAAAACGTTGTGCTTCTGGAATTAAGAAATGAAGACTGAGAATTAATCACTAATCACTAACCATTAATCACTATCAACGTGGCAAGAGGAAAAATAGTAGCACGAGCCCGCACTCAATATACGGACTACACAGTAAATGAACCGATGGAACTTATGGAGTTCCTGGCAGCCAAGATGCCGGACGCCAGTCGCACCAAACTAAAATCATTGCTCAGCAAACGAGTGGTGTTCGTAGACAGTGTGATAACCACTCAATACAATTTTCCGCTAAAACCGGGCATGAAAGTACAGATTAGCCGTGATAAGGGTAAAAAGGAGTTTCATAACAAATTGCTGAAGATCGTATATGAAGATGCATATATCATAGTGGTGGAAAAGATGCAAGGTTTACTGTCAGTCAGCAGTGAACGCCAGAAGGAACGTACAGCCTATCATATTCTAAATGAATATGTGCAACGCTCCAATGGACGCGGCAGCAACGTTTATATTGTCCACCGCCTCGATCGTGATACTTCCGGGTTAATGATGTTTGCAAAAGATGAAAAAACACAGCGTACGCTGCGTGATAATTGGCATGAGATTGTAACCGACCGTCGTTATGTAGCTGTAGTTGCGGGAGAGATGGAGAAGAATGCCGGTTGTATAATATCCTGGCTCACGGATCGTACTCTTTATGTATATTCCAGTCCGACAGATGACGGAGGACAAAAGTCAATTACACATTATCGCACTATTAAGCGTGCCAATGGTTATTCTCTTGTGGAACTAAACCTTGAAACCGGACGTAAAAACCAAATCCGGGTACACATGCAAGACTTAGGACATCCTATTGTTGGGGATGGGCGTTACGGACTCGAAGAGGTAAATCCTATCGGACGCCTGGCGCTACATGCCTTCAAATTATGCTTCTATCACCCGGTTACAGGAGAGCTGATGCAGTTTGAAACGCCTTATCCGAATGATTTTAAAAAGTTGTTTCTGAAAAAATAAGAAGGCCTATAATAAAACAGGTCACTTTTATAAAGCGACCTGTTTTATTATTATACATTTTCCATTCTTTTATTCCATTCCCAGTATAAAATTAAATCCCCGAGAATCACTTGTCAAGAAGAATGTACCTCTCAACTGATTTCCTGTTACTCTAACATCATCCATATAAGACATACCTGCCCTACCATAATCTAATATTAGATTATTATTGTAATCATCCTCCCACAGCCATTTAAAACGAAAATTATCATAAGGAGCTCCATCATATGAATAATATTGGTATTCTTCACCAAATCCATCTCCCCAAAAAGTAAATGTACTGAAAATAGGTTCACCATTCTCAGCATACATACCTACATCTCCTGTCCATGCTCGTCCTATGATTACGGATTCTATACTATACTGATCATCATCTTCGCATGATGTCAGACTCAGGGCAAACACCCATACAAATATAAAATATAGATATTTTTTCATCTCGCTTATTTATTTAGTTTTTCGTATAATTGGAGTCTGTCATCATCAGCACCTTCCCATCCAGCTTACCACTAAGGTAATGATCACGTACCCATACATTCTCAAAGTACTTTACTTTTCCATCTGAAAAAGTAAGTCTTAAAGCTTCCTTGCTATCATCTGTCCAACGCCAGGAAAATTCTCTGTCAACAGTCGTTTTCCCACCGGTATCATAGGTAGTTGTAAGTTCCTGCCCTTTATTATTATCTTTAAAGAATCTGAGTTGATAAGTACATGTTAAACCCTCATCCGTTTCATATTCATCTATCCAGGTTCTGTCACATAGCTTTTTGTCACTATTCTCCATCGTGTAATATACATCATCCCCGCAAGACAATAAACCAACAGCAAAGACGCATAGCAATAATATTTTTACGCAATTCAAAGTTTTCATAATTATCAAGTTTAGTTAATACCTGTGGACAAAAATACGAAAAGATATCGAAATGTTTTAATATTTCGCCTGATATTTCTTATAGAAGGTCAGAAACAGAACAAAACCGACCATGGCGAAAGGAACTCCTGCCAGTGCCGGATAACGATAACCGCCACTGATAGCAAGCCCACCAACATACGCACCGATGGCATTTCCCAAGTTAAATGCCACTTGCACACAAGCCGCTCCCAGCATCTCTCCACCTTTTGCCACACGGATAATCAACACTTGTTCCGGACTGGAAACCGCGAATAAGCCGGCAGTACAAAAGCACATCAATAATGCTGATAACCACGGATAAGGAGACAAGAAGAATATCAATAACAGCACAACACAAATCATAGCTTGCACAGTAGTACCTACTTTTCCGGGAGTATACCGGTCAGAAAGACGCCCACTCACCAGATTACCCACCACCATACCAAAACCGGCCAATACCATCAATCCGGTAATGCTTTCGGCACTGAAACCGGATACATTCGTCAATAACGGGTTAATATAACTGTACCAACAAAAAACTCCGCCATTACCCAGTGCCGTTGCCCCTAAAATGAGCCAGGGAGCCGGGTTTTTAAGAAAACGGAACTGTCCTTTGAAACCAGTATCTTTCAGCCCTTCCACGTGGGGTACCCAACGCCAGATATAATAAAGAATAATCACTCCCCAACAACCCACCAGCAAGAATGTTACCCGCCATGAGATAGCATTACTCAATGATGTTCCCAATGGAACTCCAAAAAGATTGGCTATAGTCATTCCGGCAATCATGATAGATACGGCCTCAGAACCTTTACCCTTATCAGCCAATTTTTCGGCAACAATAGAAGCTACACCGAAATAAGCCCCATGAGGAAGTCCGGAAATAAAACGAGCCAGTAATAATACCCAATAATTAGGCGCCATTGCTGCACAGATATTCCCTACCATTATCAGAGTCACCAACGCCAACAAAATATGTTTCAGTGGATGTTTACGGGCCAAGATCAGAGTGGGTGCCCCGACACATACTCCCAAAGCATATGCAGAAATAAAATGCCCTGCCACAGGAATACTAACACCCAAATCTTTAGCCACATCGGGCAGAATGCCCATCATGACAAACTCGGCAATCCCTAATCCCAAGGTGCCGAACGCTAATGCAATAAGACTCTTCTTCATACCTATTTTACCTACAAAAAACTAACCTTTTTACCGGGGTGCAAAGGTAGTGTTTTTTTTATTCCAATAATAAACTATTCATGGCTTCATTTTGTTTTTATATATAGACAGAACAGTAATATGAAAACAATTATTATAAGTCTATTTATGGCAATAACAGCAATAGCTGCCCATGCACAGCAAAAAAGCTTTTATGACTTCACAGTCAAGACGATTGATGGAGAAGATTTGTCACTTTCCACCTTTAAGGGAAAGACATTGCTCCTCTTTATAAATGGCTTACCGAAAAAAGTGAAAACGGCGTGGAAAACGCAAAAGAACATAACAAGCCCCGAAATTTATCATAAGTTTCGGGGCTTATTATATCTTTCATTTTCGGAATCCGGAGAAAAAGTTATCTATCCAACGAACCAGATAAACTATAATAACTCCAGCTATGACCATTGCAATGATACGACCTAACATATTCTTGTAGCTTTAAATATTTTAGTAGGCAAAGATAGCTAAGATATATAAAACAGCATAGACTATTACGCAAAAATCATGTTTGCGGCAGGACTACACCCTGTTAGAGACGTATCAAAAAGGGTTCAAGTCCCTATTTGCTCCATACCATCCCCGGACAGAAGTACTTCTAACCGAATTTGATACGGAGTTGGTACGAGCCTGATACTGCCCATCCCCGGCCCTGATTCCTTTTGGGCACGAAAAGGAAACCATTAATTCTGCCAACAAGTTACTAAATTATTTTTCTCCTATTGAGAAAAAATATTTCTCCTACCGGGAAACAAAATACCCATTTATACCAAATTATTTTTTAATGATTACTCAGGATACAGTACAGCTCTTTTTTTATGCTCAATTCCCTGATAAGATTACATGAAGATCAACTGCTTCTTAAGCAAATCTACAATATCACTCTGCAATTTCTGTGCATTGATAGGTTTAGAAGTATACGCATCGAAACCACTATTCAGGATGCGTTCCTCATCTTCTGCATAGACATAAGCCGTTACTGCCATGATAGGAACAGTCGGCGATATTTCACGTATGATCTGCGTAGCCTCGTAGCCAGTTTTTTTAGGCATATTGATATCCATCAATATCAAATGAGGATTGTATTTCTTAAATAATTCTACTGCCTCTTCCCCATCCCAAGCATGAAGAATGTTATATTTACGTTTCAGGATAGATTCAAATAACAAGAAATTGCTTTCATTATCTTCAGCTATTAAAACGGTGAGCTTCTCTACTTTACTCAACCGGTGTTCTTTCTGTTCTCTCGTCGACTTGAGTTCCACAGGATGATAAGGAAGAGTGAACCAGAAAGTAGAGCCCTTGCCAGGTTCCGATTCAACGCCTACGCTACCGCCCAAATTCTCAACAACACTCTGGCAGATAGACAGTCCCAATCCTGTACCTTGAGAAAAAGAATCGAGTTTCACAAAACGACCAAAAACAGTATCTTTCTTATCCTCTTCAATTCCACATCCCGTATCCGTAACATAAAAATAAAGGAAATCAGTATCCTTCAGTCTATAACCGAAAGTGATGCTTCCACTATAAGTAAACTTCATAGCATTATTAAGCATATTCGTCATAACCTGTGTCAGCCTGTTCCTCTCGATATTTACAGTACAGTCCGGCATTTCCGGTATATATCGGATGGGGACAGCTTCATTCTTCTGACGAAGCTGGGCAGATTCTTCTATCTCCTTAAACAATGCATTCAGATCTAAATCGGAAAATACAAATTCCAGCGTTCCGGACTCAATCTTAGAAAGTTCTAAAATATCTCCTACCAGCTGCAGCAACAGTGTATTATTATTCTCAATAATATTGATATATTCTTCTTTTTCTTCCGGCTCTTCCGCATCTGCCAAAATACTGGAGAAGCCGACAATAGCATTGAGTGGAGTACGTATTTCATGACTCATATTGGCCAAGAAAGCAGACTTCAGACGATTTGATTCTTCAGCTTTCTCTTTTGCCGTAATCAGATCTTCTTCCATTTTCTTTCGTCCAGTTATCACGAGAGAAGAACCTACCAAAGTTATCGGATTACCTTTTTCATCCCTCTTATCCACAGTGGCCTGAGCCTCAACCCATTCATAACGCGATATTCCATTCTTACGAACTATCACGCGATATTCTTCTCTGATCTTAGAAACATTACCTTCCGTCAACTCCTTATAAGCCCTCTTTACCCGGTCTCTGTCTTCCTTGCAAATTTTGGCAAAATATTGGTAGTCAGGAACGGAAAGTTGTTCCTCGTTCATCATGCTATCATCATGGCTAAGCTCTACCGGACGGTTTACGTCACAAAGCATAGTACCTTTCTCCAAATCCCATTTCCAGGGAACGATATTAGCCACGTCCAGCGACATTGATAATTTATGATTAGCAGATCGTAACATCTGTTGTGTCTCGGCTAACTCGGTATTATCCACACAGAATACATCAATGTATCCCTTATGCTTAGAGGGTGTCAGAATTACATTGAAATAATTACCTATATTTTCGTAATAGTATTGGTATGAAAGCTCCTTCTGAGTAGAGTTGACCATACTGTAGAGATGACACATTCTTTCAAAGCCTTTCGGATCTGCTTCACTCCCTCTTTTACCAATCACCTCACCCATAGACTTGAAATATTTTTCGAAGCGGGGATTTGCTTCCACTGTGATGTAGTCTACAATCTTTCCGGCAGAATCATAAACCAGCTGTTGCTTCAAATAAACGATGGGCATATTCTCAAACAAACTGTGATAGCTGGTCATCAACTTTATCTGTTCGGCTTGCTTTCTTCTGCTCTTATACAACCACCACAACCACATCCACATAAACAAAATCAGAATTGTGGTAATTCCCCAAATAACACTGTATTTGTGTTGCTCCCAGAAAGAAGGAGGCATCATATAAAAAACAGAATTAGAAGGGCACAACTTAGGTGACAATCCGGCTTCTGTAAGATCGTAATAGTTGAACATAGGAGTGGGAGTTCCACAATTCACCACATGAACGCCTTTCGAGTTATTATCAGATAAAACGCCGGCAGTTATTTCCGTAATTTTCCTTCCGATTGTCTTCTCATCAAAAAAGTAACCACCTACCAAACCATTCCGTTGCAATCCGGTATTATCCAATGAAAGAATAGGTGAAGAAGAATAATAGCTGAGGATTCTGGAAATATTATTGGTCAATACAGCATTCCCTTTTTGAGCATTTTCCTGATACCATGAGCAAAAGAGAACGCCACTATTCTCCTCTGCATGGGCCAGTGAATCAGCCAATTCATCGGTAGTCATTTCACCGGCAACATAATCTTTTATTTCAAGCTCCGGAAAGTCTTTATTCACAATCTCTTTTAAATCCGAACGAAACTGAGCACTTATGTAACGGGCATCCGACAAGAAGATAAGTTCATCCATTTCAGGCATCAGATTCTGCATTAACAGAACAGTTTCTTTAAGATAGGCAGGCACATGAAAGACAGTCAGCGACAGATTGCCTTGATAATCTGTCAAAGGTGTTCTCTCTTCCGCCGCAATGGCTCGCCTGTGCAAGTAGGCCTCTTGTGGACCTACATAATCCGTCTCGGTGCAGAGAATAACGGGAACATCTTTCCATTTATTTTCTATACTCTCTTTTAGCAAGCCCCAAGAGGCACTACCCAAGAGGACCAAGAGTTTCGGAGGATTGTCTGCATATTTTCCAAAAAGGTTTTCTTTGTATTCTGATAAATCTTCCACATTTTGCAGATGCATAAATTGCCCACCCATGTGTTCCACATCCACTACATAAGGAGAGTTTTTATGTTGATAAGAATTATAAATGGGGATAATAAAATCGTTACTCCAACGGGAAGATCCACTGTATGCATTGAGAATCAATATTCTATCTTCATTTCCGGGTTTAAATGCTGAGGAGACTTCGCCAAATACATTAACAGCATTCGAAAGAAAAACAACTAATATAATAAACACTCTGATTATTATTTGCAAATATTTCATCGAAATTACAGTTTAGTCTACAAGTGTATCCATTCTTTACCACACAAGGAACAAAAGGCCTACATCATAGAGAAATTAGATTGCAAAACTAATTAAAAATCAGAGAATTCCCAGTTTTTAGTAAAGAGATTTTTAAAGAGAATTGCGTATCTTCCATATTCTACGTACTTTTGAGAGCAGAAAATAAAAAAATCATGAAAATACTTCATACCAGCGACTGGCATCTGGGACATACACTATACAACTATGACCGCAGTCGCGAGCAACAAGCATTCCTAAAGCAACTAACCCGCATTGTGGCAGAAGAAATGCCGGATGCAATGGTCGTCAGCGGAGACATCTACCACTACTCCACCCCATCGGCAAGTACACAGAAGATGTACACGGACGGTATGCTCGAAATTCACAGGGCATGCCCCGAAATGACAATTGTAGTAACTGCCGGAAACCACGACAGCAGTTCGAAATTAGAGATAGACAGTAGTCTGTGGAACCATTTCGGTGTAAAGGTAGTAGGAAACATAGAACGAAACCAAGAAGAAGTAAATCTGGAAAAACACATCGTAGAAGTGAGAAACGACAGAGGAATACTAAAAGGATATATTATCGCCATACCTCACGTCTATCCGCAAAACTTCCCGATACTGGACACAGAAACACCTCGAGAAGAACGGCAGGCACGCTTTTTCCAAGCATTGCAGGATGAAGTAGAAAAAATGAATGCGGAAAGACTGCCTGTTGTATTGATGGCACACCTTTCCATAGAAGGCAGCGACCAAACCGGGCATGACGATACCGTAGGCGGAATAGAATATGTCCCTATCAATGCAATGGGTGAAGGATACGATTATCTGGCACTCGGTCACATCCATTGCCCACAGAACATTAAAGGAAGCAGGTCTTGTGCACGATATTGTGGTGCTCCCCTGTCTGTCAGCTTCGACGAGACTTATCCACATTCTGTTTCCATTGTTGAAATACAAGGAGAAAAAGCACCTCAGATCAAAACAATTGAAATAGAGAATCCGATGCCACTCATCACGCTACCCAAGGAAGCTGTAGATTTTGAAGAAGCTATAAAACTGCTGGAGGAATACCCGGATGACAAACCGGCTTATATCCGCCTGAATGTTCTGATAAAAGATTACCTGGCGCCCGACTGCAACGAACGGGCATCGAGCGCGGTAAAAGGGAAAAACTGCAAATTCTGTTATATCAAGCCCAACCGGGAGAAGCACACTTCAGAGGATGAAACCAAGCATATCTCTATTCAGGAAATGCAGGAAATGTCCCCATTGGAAATAGCAAAACTTTATTTTAAGGAAGCAGAAGGAGAAGAAATGGATGAGGAACTCTGCGAACTGATGAATAGTGTCGTACAAAAGGTAAAAGAGAAAAGCAATCTGCATTAATTCCCTATAATCTGTAGTGAATCATGAAACTTCAAAAACTGACTATAAAAAATCTGGCATCCATAGAAGATGCTGTGATTAACTTTGAGAATGGACCACTGAGCGAAGAATCCCTGTTTCTGATTTGTGGGGAGACGGGTGCCGGCAAAACAACATTACTCGATGCCATTTGCCTGGCACTCTACAATGAAACGCCGCGCATGGAACGGGCAGAAAACGAAAAGTACCGGGACATAGGGCAAACTTTTTCTTCTAAGAAAGAGGATGTGTCAATAAACGACAGCCGCCAATTGATGCGCAGAAATACCAACGAGGCGTGGACGGAACTGGAGTTCACCGGTTCAAACGAGATACCTTATATTGCCAAGTGGTACGTAGCCCGTGCACACCGAAAAGCATCGGGTGCCATTCAAGATGCAAAGTGGACATTAGAGAACCGGAAAACGAATCTCCAAATCACTAAGAAAAATGAGATAAAATCCGAAATACAAGCAGCCGTAGGGTTAAGTTTTGAGCAATTCTGCCGTACTACTCTCCTGGCACAAGGAGATTTTACCAAATTTCTTCAGAGTAAGGAAAGTGAAAAATCGGATATCCTGGAGAAACTGACAGGTACCGGAATCTATTCTGAAATAGGTGCAAAGATTTACGCCATCACCAAAGAGAAACGCATAGAATATGAGAATCAGAACCAAAAACTGGAAGGTATCCATGTGCTGACTGATGAAGAGATAAATGAAATTTCCGAAACTACAACTACGCTAAATGCTGAAATCAATGGAAATACCATACAAAAGAATATAGCAGTCCTGAAACGTGACTGGCTGAAGCGGTTTGCTGAGCTTATCCTCACTCAAGAAAACCAACAAAAGAACTGGGAAACGAAAAAGGAACAATTGCAATCGGATGACTTCCTGCAAAAAGAACTATTGATAAAAGACTGGAATAATACTGCAGATGCCCGTAACTGGTTATTTTCTCTCAAACAGCAACAACAGCAACAGAAAAAAGACAGAGAGCAAACTGAAAAGTTGAAAAAGAGTTTCATCTACCTCAGTAGTGGTTGTTCCTGGCTGAAGGAAAATCTGAAAGAATTGCAAGCAAAACTAATACTTGCCGAAGAATATTTGCAAGCTCACGCCCCGCTCCTACCTATGTTCGAGCAAAGTCAGTCCATCGTTACAGACCTGAATGCTGTGCTTTCTGCTCATTCACGCATCGCTGCCTACAAAAAACAAATAGCAGAATTGTCCCGGCAGCAGCCTATCCGGGAGCAAGAACGCACGAATAAGAAAAATGACTTCAACCGGAAAAATGAAGAAAATCAGATTAAGCAGCAAGAGATAAACTTATTGAATGCCCAGCTTGAATCCATGAATCGAAATGTCCTACAGGAAAAGAAGCATGCATTGGAAACGACTAAGGAAAAGTTGCTAAAAGCCCAAAATGCCCTGATACTATTAGGAGAGAAAAAAGCAGCCTTAAATATAGCCGAAGAAAGCCTGAGATCTTTGGAACTAAAACTGCAAGCCAGAAAAAAACAACACGAAGAACTGGGAAACAGATTCGACACTAAAAAGAAAGCCTACGATGAGATCAAAATACTCTACGACAAACAAAAAGAAGCTGTGGAAGAGTGGGCACAAGAAGCCCGTGCCCGTCTTTCTGTAGGAGATATGTGTCCGGTATGTGGTCAAAAGATAGAATCACTCAGCAAGGATGAAGATTTTCAGTCTGTACTTGCACCTATCCGGCAATCGCTGGAGACAAAAGAGAAAGAGTACAAGGAAGCAGAACAAACTTTGAATAGTAACCGGACGGAGACCAGAACTTATGAGGACATGATAGCAGGGAGTCGTCTGGCTACAGATAAGGCCCGGAAAGGATATGAATTTATTCAAACTGAAGCTGAAGAAACATGCCGTCAGTGTAATATTCTAATAATCTCAAATGATACCAGAGATATCCTGGAAAGACAAATTCAAGAAAATAAACAGCACCTTGAAGACATCAATGCCAGGTTGAACGAAGTACAAATTCTCTCTAACAATATTTCCCGATTACAGTACTTAAAAGATGAACTTCAGAAAGTAGTGGAGGCCGCCCGAAATGCTTTCGATACTGCTGACAAGAATCTGATGAAACTAAAAAACGATATCACTAATAAACATTCGCTAACCGAAAGTGAGAAGGATATCATTCGCACCACACTGGAACGTGTCAGCCCACTTATTCTTTGGGAAGGATGGCAAACAGAATGGAGTACTGCTCCTACCTCATTTATCGAACGCTTACAAAAGTCTGCAGTACATTATAAACTGGCACAGAACAGGCAATCGGAATTAAAAGCAACCATTTCCCTCATAGAGAAAGAACTGGACAGTGTATCAGCAACGCAGAATCTGATCTGCACAGCATTTCCCGAATGGAAAAACCTGCCAATAGAGGAAAGGATGGAAATCAAAAATCTGGGAATGGCATGGAATACCCTGAACTCTGAAGTCAGCGGATTGAAACAAAACATTTCATCTGTCCGAAAGAACATCGACGAGTTGCAAGCCAACCTTACAGCATTCTATACTATACATCCGGATATGAACGAAGCACGCCTCATTGCTCTTTCCTCCTACTCTAACGAGCAAATAGAGAACTTGCGTACCAGTCAACAAAGGCTTAAAGATGAAGAAGTAGCCGCACAAACCGCTTTCAAGCTAACAACCGGACAACTGGAAGAACACCAAAGCAAGAAACCGGAAATGGAAGAGGAAGAAAACCTTGAAAGTCTGGACAGCCTTATCATAGCTTTAGATGAGAAAATAGCAGTAAGCAATCAGGCCCTCATACGGCTGAAAATCCAATTGGAAGAGAACACTAAGAACATCGCCCGGATAAAGGACGAGAAGAAACGTGCGGACGAATTGCGGAAAGTGTACTTGAAATGGGACCGTCTTTGCCATCACTTTGGTGACGAGAAAGGAAAGAATTTCCGAAACATCGCACAAAGTTTTGTACTGAAAGAGCTGCTCAATGGAGCAAATTTCTACCTGAAACACCTCACCAAGCGCTACGAATTGGAATGCCAGGCTGGTTCACTCACTATCTTGCTGCGCGATTTTTATCAGGGAGGCGCACCACGTCCAGCCTGCACCCTGTCCGGTGGAGAGAGCTTTCTGGTATCTTTATCACTCGCCTTAGGACTCTCTGCCCTCAGCCGCCACAGCCTGTCAGTAGATACACTGTTTATCGATGAAGGATTTGGAACACTGAGCAGCGATTATCTGAATACAGTGATGGATACTTTGGAAAAGCTACACCAAATGGGTGGCAAGAAAGTAGGCATCATCAGTCATGTAGAAGGGCTGCGCGAACGGATCAAAACCCAAATTCAGGTAAAGCGAATCGATAATTCGAGAAGTGAGATCAGCACAGTGAGAACCCTATAAATAGGTATTGTGACAAAGAAAGGAACGATTTTCTGTGCCTACAAGTACAAGTACACTATATTATTGTGTACTTTTGTAGCAACTATTAATAGAAGAAGACAATGAAAAAGTTCATAAAAGGAGTCCGGTTTACTCCTAAAAATTATTCCGACGAAGTAGAAGAGAAAATTCAGCACTATAAAAAGGAAGGCTACAAATTACCGTCACGCCATTTATTGCGTACTGAGGAGCAATTGGCAGGTATTCGCGAAAGTGCAAAAATCAATACTGCATTGCTGGATTATATCTCGGCAAATATCCGTGAAGGGATGTCGACAGCAGAGATAGATCATATAGTATATGAATTCACAACAGACCATGATGCCATTCCGGCCCCTTTCATGTACGAAGGTTTCCCTAAAAGTGTATGTACAAGCATCAATGATGTCGTATGCCATGGTATACCGAGTACCAAAGAGTTTCTGCGTAACGGAGATATTGTGAACGTGGATGTTTCGACTATTTATAAAGGATATTTCTCGGACGCTTCACGCATGTACATGATTGGAGAAGTGAAACCGGAACTGCAACGTCTGGTACAAGTAGCAAAGGAATGTCGTGACATAGGCGTACAAACAGCACAACCCTGGGCACGTCTCGGAGATGTAGGCGCAGCCATTCAGGAACATGCCGAGAAAAATGGATATAGTGTAGTACGCGATTTGTGCGGACACGGTGTAGGAATTAAGTTCCATGAAGAACCGGACGTAGAACACTTTGGCAAGCGCGGTACGGGAATGCTTATCGTTCCGGGAATGACTTTCACCATCGAACCGATGATAAATATGGGAACTTATGAAGTCTTCATTGATGAAGCCGACGGATGGACAGTCTGCACTGACGACGGGCTCCCCTCAGCACAGTGGGAAAGCATGATTTTGATTACTGAGAATGGCAACGAAATACTGACTGAATAGGCATGGATATTGTTTTCCTGATTATCGGACTCATCGTAGGTGCCGGTATAGGTTACTTAATAGCGGAACGCAAGAGCACCGCTTTAAAAGCTGAACTGGCAGGCCGGGAAAAAGAAGCAGAGCTGCTGAAACGGAACATGGAAGAAGCGGAAGCCTTACACAAACGTATGAGCACAGAGTTCGAAAATCTCTCCAATCGGATTTTCAAGAGTAAGGCAGAGGATTTTACTAAGCTAAATTCAGAACACCTCAGCAATTTGCTCCGTCCCTTGGGAGAAAACCTGAAAGACTTCCAGGAAAAAGTGGAACAAGTGTATGACAAAGAGTCGAAACAACGTTTTTCTTTGGAAGAACGCATCAAGGATCTGGTAGAATTAAACAATCGTATCAGTGAAGATGCCAACAACCTGACCCGTGCCTTGAAAGGCGACTCCAAGATACAGGGTAATTGGGGAGAAATGATACTGGAACGCCTGTTGCAGGCCTCCGGACTAATAGAAGGTGAACACTATTTCCGTCAGGAATTCCTAAAAAACGAGCAAGGTGAAATGCTGACTAATGAAGAAAGTGGTCAGAAAATGCAGCCGGATATCATCGTTAGGTATCCGGATGATCGGGAAATGATTATTGACTCTAAAGTGTCGCTAACTGCCTATGCTGCCTATAATTCAGCCGACAATAAAGATGAAGAGGCACGCTGGCTAAAAGCACATCTGCAATCGGTACGGGCTCACGTCGATGAACTCAGTCAGAAGGATTATTCACATTATGACACTAAAGCACCGGACTTTGTTATGATGTTTATTCCCACTGAAGCAGCCTACCTGACAGCCATTAAAGCGGATACTAATTTATGGGAGTATGCTTACAAAAAGAAGGTGGTATTAATGAGCCCGACCAACCTGATCAGCGCACTCCGCCTCTCTCTCGACCTCTGGAAACGGGAAAATCAAGTAAAGAACGTGCAGGATATTATCAAACGAGGAACGTTGCTTTACGAAAAGATTGCCGGATTTACAGATACTTTCCTGCGTATCGGTGACAGTCTGAACGGGATGCAGAGAGATTATGACAAGGCATACAACCAGCTCTCTGATGGCAACGGTAGTGTGGTAAGGCAAGCTGAACTTCTGCGTAGCATGAGTCTTACTCCTAAAAAACGGATATCAGCAAGACTGTTGCCTCAGGAAGAAGAATCAGAGGAAGAGGAAACCGAACCAATGAAATAGGCATTTAAAATAAGATATATAAAACATGAAAATACTGAAAGACCGTATCCTGAAGGATGGAAAATGCTACCCGGGAGGTATACTGAAAGTAGACAATTTCATCAACCACCAAATGGATCCTATTTTGATGAAATCTATCGGTGTGGAATTTGTCAGACGTTTTGCTTCTACCTCAATCAACAAAATTATCACAGTAGAGGCCAGTGGCATTGCTCCTGCTATCATGGTAGGTTATCTATTGGAACTACCCGTAGTTTTTGCCAAAAAGAAAAAGCCCAGTACCATGGAAAATATGTTGGTGACCTCTGTTTATTCTTTCACCAAACAACGCTCGTATGATGTATGTGTCAGTGAAGATTTTCTTCGTCCGGGCGACCGGGTACTCTTTATAGACGATTTCTTGGCTAATGGAAATGCAGCCAAAGGCATTATGGAACTTGTGAAACAGGCCGGTGCCGAACTGGTAGGTATGGGCTTCATTATAGAAAAGGCTTTTCAACATGGAGGAGACGAACTGCGTAAGCAAGGTATACATGTGGAATCCTTGGCGATTATTGAAAGTCTGGATAATTGTGAAATAAAGATTAGATAAAAGTGTTTCATCATCTATTAACTTACAGCCGACTTGTTGATTCATGAACAAACTGGCTGTAAATTAATAGCTGGGGTATATCTTAAATTCAGTAAAGCATTATTTATCGGATAAAGTTTTCCGAATAACTTCTTTCACATCTTGGACTATTCCCATAGTAACATCTTTATCAAACTTCAGTCCCACTGATAATCCAACGCTATTGGCAATCGTTTTGTAATCCTTTAGCTTTAATTCCAATTCCTGAAGAGAAGGATTCTTTATCACTGAGCTTATACCTCCTCTTGGATACAAAGATACTTCTATAGGTAAAAATATATCCGAAGCCGTCTTATATTTAGAACTGTAAACCTTAGGTTCTCCAAAAGAAACGAATATAGGAAGCAAACTATCCAAACGAGCCTCGGAAACTCCGCCCAATTCTTTGGAAATTTCTCCACGAACTTGTAGATAAGCCTCTTTTATGGTACGCAGATAAGAAGTGATAGCAGTGGATGATGAGCCACGGTCATATCTTACAAATAATCCGGAAATCAGTTTTTTGTCCGTATTCGCAACTTTTCGATACTCTTTCCTCAAGAGATCCTTGAGGCGGACTGATAAAGTTTCCACATCATATTCCTTAATCAACTCCTGATTCAGCATCATTTTATTATTCATGTTCACAAAAAAACTATGAAAAGTTTCCGTCGGGTTTTCAATCTGGTACTCCTTCTTTCCACCCACAGCATCTTCAGCCTTACGCTCGAAGAATGCTTCCAACTGTTGCAATTCGCTTTCCTGAACCGGATTTTGTTTCACACTCACAGGCGTGTTTATCGCCTGTCCCATTGTTTTCTTCACTTCTGGTCGCGCAAAAGCATAAAGCGTCCCAGCAGCTACAGGCACAAAAAGCAATAGCTTCAAACGTGCCCAATTGTTTGTTCTTCTTTTTAACATCATAGTGATACGATTTTTAAGTTTGCTGTGATTGAATCCGCAAGCCATAGAGTAGAGCCTTGTACCCACGGATTTTTTCACTAACAAAAGTTGATATTCTGTTGCATCGATGCCATTATTAATAACGCCATTATCGGCTTCATACTCGTGCACCTCACGAAGTTCACGCATCAGGAGCCATGCGGCAGGATTGAACCAATGAAGTATCATGATACATTCCATCCAAAGTAAATCCCATGTATGCCTATGTTGCAGGTGCATTTGTTCATGCAACAATATTTCTCCGGGATTCCGTTCATAATCTTCTTGTGACAAAACAATCGTATTCCCCCAACTGAAAGAAACGATCTTCTCAGGACAGATAATCAATTTATATTTCCCATAATTACAGGCGGGGTAACTATGAATGAGCCGACGCATACGGATAGTAGAAAACAAAAGAAAGGTAAATACAACCAAAGCTCCAATAAAATAGCAACCACCTAACAGTAGAGTCACAGGGATAGTATGAATCACATTTGCATGATTTTCTTCTGTATCATCTCCTTTCCCTGCCACAAAAAGGTTCGTTTCTCCGAACAAATGTTTTTCATCAACGCTTCCCTTTCTTTCAATATTCACATCTTTTTCAGTCAATAAATGTCTTACGGCAGTTATCGGCAACTGCAAAGTTGTATATTGAGGAACATCTATTTGCAACAACGGGAGTGATGTGCATACCACTGTTCCCATCAACAGCAAAAAACGGTTCGTACGAAACAGTGTATCTTTCCTGAAAAATAATCTGAACAGAAAGTACAGGATTGTCAGACATAAGGTAGCCTCAAATATATAAAACAAGATAGTTCCCATGATATTTTTATTTACTGGGTATGATTCTATTTTATCTGCTCGACTTTTTACTTTCTATTTCCGCGATCAACGCTTTTAACTCGTCTACCGACATACCTTCTTCTTCAATAAATGTAGATACGACATTGGTATAAGAGTTATTATAGTATTGAGCCACCACATCATTCAGTGCAGAACGCTTATATTCTTTGTCGGAAACAGCCGCATAATACTGATACGTATTACCATAAGCCCTGTATTTCACAAATCCTTTGTCCTCTAGCCCTCTCACCAAGGTTGATACGGTATTATAATGTGGTTTAGGCTCTTCATAAAAGGCCAACAATTCACGAACAAACATCGGACCATGTTCCCAGAACATTTGCATGATCTCTTCTTCTTTGGCAGTTAATCGTTTCATAATCTTTTCAAGTTTACTTGGGTGAACGGCACAAAGATATGAATTAGTTTTAAACAAACAACTAATTTATTTAGTTATTCAACTAATACAAGAAGTAGTTTAACTAATATTATTAGTAGATAGTCAATGTCATACTCTTATTTATACTTTCTTTTTCTTCGGCAATACCTGATTCAGCACCACATATCCGAGTATTCCGGCAATAATAGTACCACACAATACACCGAATTTAGCCTGATTCAGCAATTCCGGATAAGCACCGGAAAAAGAAAGATTAGCTATAAACAATGACACTGTAAACCCAATGCCCCCCAACAGCGAAACTCCTGCAATATTCTTCCAGTTCATACCTTCAGGCATTCGGGTAAGTCCACTTTTGATAGTCAGCCAGGTGAAAAGGTAAATCCCCAGAAACTTACCAATAAGAAGCCCCATGCCGACAGCAAGACTCACATTCCCTATAACTTCTCCACTACCGCCAAGAACCACTCCCGCATTAGCAAAGGCAAATAAAGGAAGAATAACAAAATTCACAACCCCATGCAGATTATCCTCCAAAGATTGTAAAGGGCTTATCACGCGATCCGAAGCTCGCTCCACTTGCTTCAATGTAGCAATCTGCTCATTCGTCAATACTATATTATCAGACTGCACGATCGGGAAAGAACTGACAATAGCCCGGATACGCCGGATATATTTACCTGCATCCAATCGCGGACGGGCAGGTATAACAAATGCAAGTATCACACCGGATATTGTACTGTGAATACCGGATTGCAGGAATAAATACCAGATAATAATGCCAAAGAAAAGAAAGAATATCTTCTGCGTCATACCAAACTTGCCCATATAATACAAAAAGATATAAAGGATGGCAGCCACAATCAAATAACCGTAAGCAACTTCAGAACTATAAAAAATGGCAATCACCAGAATACCACCAATATCATCTACTACAGCAAAGGCAGTCAGGAAAATCTTCAAGCTCAATGGTACGCGCTTACCCAACAAACTAAGCACTCCTAAGGAAAAAGCAATATCCGTAGCCATAGGAATAGCCATACCTTGTGTTTCAGGAGTATCAGGAGTTACTAGAAGAAAATAAGCTACAACCGGAAGTATCATTCCCCCGCATGCTGCAATAAATGGTAGAATAGCCTTTCGAAAAGAAGACAATTCGCCAACCAGTAATTCACGTTTTATCTCTAATCCTACAGCCAGAAAGAAAATCGTCATCAAGCAATCATTGATAAACTCAATCATCGTAAGATTATGACCGCCATGCGAAAGCAGGTTAAAATCGCCTATACGCAAATGCAACTCTTGCGACAGGAAACTCTGATACACAGGAGCTAATGAAGAATTGGCAACAATAGCTGCCAAAATAGCCGTCAGGAATAATAAAATACTCGCCACTACATTCAGCGCCGAAAAGTTTTTCACAGTACGTAGAATAATCATATGTTCGATTTAAGTATTACATTTTCAAAGGAATGCGCTATTAATGAGCTATTCCTGATAGCTCATTAATGCCAGTTTTTTAACCCAAAGCACAAATATACCTGTTAATATTAAATTTAACACAATAGTAAGTACAGAAATTACTAATGCCGGACCACCCAGATTGTAACCCAACGCAATAAAAATAACTCCTGCCCCTACTTCACCGCGAGTAAACATACCAATGGAAAGTGCCAGACGTTCACTCAACTTACGATCACGATAGAAGAATACCGGGAATAATTTACCGACATTGGAAAGTAACGATACAATAACCACATGTACAATAATCAGTGCCCAAGGCATCATTTCCTGTGAACCTGTTATAGAGGCTAGCCCTATATCGCCGGGAAGGCTGATTCCCTGAAGCGGAGGCATACTCATACCTACCAGGAACATAAAGATAAATGAAATTCCTGTCGAAGCTTTACGTTCCCAAGCCGTATCAATATCCTTATGCTTCATGACCATACCCAGGACGAATGCCGGAAGCAACACCTCGATATGAATGCTGGCATCTTCGCCATATAAGTTCTTCGTAATAAGATAAAGCGATTGAGTGGCAGCGAACACCAGAACGGAATAAAACAGAATGGCTTTCCAATCCTGCCTCATATTATATTTACTCAGTTTCTTCCAACCGAAAGAAAGCAACAGAAAGACGATAAGGATAATAACCAGCAACTGCCAGCGCGGTCCGATCATCATTATTTGCAAAGGAATCATTAAAAGGATGGTATCCAGATCATCAAAGATAGCCAGCACCTGAATCTTCTTGTAGATCCAACTGGACTTTAGTCCGATAGCCGCCAACATAGTAAATAATATACCTGCGGAAGTAGGAGCCGCAAAACGGCTCAGCAACAAGTTTTCTTTCCATGCCTCCCAACTATTCCAGTATTCCGGCGGAAGTAAAACGAAAATATAATAAATAGCAATCAGGAACCAAGGCATGGCTGCTGTAGCCATTGCGACAAAATAATCTTTTGCGTATGTTTGCCATCGGGACTTGTCCACTTCGAATTCACGTCCCACATTAATCATAATGAACCCCAGACAAATATACAACAACACATTAGATACAGTTTTCACCGTACCATAATCACTTCCTGACCATGCAGGCAGATATTGCGCTATAAAGAGACCTACCACCAGGAAGGCCGAAAACGATTTTTTATATTAATCTAATTTCAACACCGCAAGGAACGCTTTCTGCGGCACTTCCACATTACCAATCTGCTTCATACGTTTCTTTCCTCTCTTCTGCTTTTCCAACAGCTTTCTCTTACGACTGACGTCACCACCATAACATTTCGCCGTAACATCTTTGCGTACTGCCTTAATCGTCTCACGAGAAATGATTTTAGCTCCGATAGCCGCTTGGATAGCAATATCAAACTGCTGTCTCGGGATCAGGTCTTTCAGCTTCTCGCACATGCGGCGTCCCAAATCATACGCATTGTCGAAATGTGTTAGTGTTGAAAGGGCATCCACCGGCTCGCCATTCAGCAAGATGTCCAGTTTTACCAACTTGGACGGACGGAAACCACTGGCATGGTAATCAAAAGAGGCATATCCTTTCGAAATACTTTTCAGTTTATCATAAAAGTCAATCACAATTTCTCCCAAAGGCATGTCGTAATAGATCTCCACACGATTACCGGAAATATATTCCTGCTTCACCAGTTCACCACGTTTACCCAGACACAAGGTCATGATAGGACCGATATAATCTGTGGTTGTGATAACGGAAGCACGGATATAAGGCTCCTCAATATGGTCGATCAAAGTAGGATCGGGCATACTTCCAGGGTTATGCACCTCTGTCATATGACCTTGTTTATCGTAAATATTATAAGAAACGTTCGGCACAGTGGTTATCACATTCATGTCAAATTCACGGTCAAGTCGCTCCTGCACAATCTCCATGTGCAACAGTCCCAGGAATCCGCAACGGAATCCGAAGCCCAACGCCAACGAGGATTCAGGCTGGAAAGTCAGTGATGCATCGTTCAATTGCAGTTTTTCCAAAGAGGAACGCAAGTCTTCAAAGTCTTCCGCTTCAATAGGATATACACCGGCAAAAACCATCGGCTTCACTTCCTCGAAACCTGCAATAGCTTCTTTACATGGGCGGGCAATGTGAGTAATCGTATCTCCCACCTTTACCTCTTTAGAGGTTTTAATACCGGAAATAATGTATCCCACGTCACCAGTACGCAGTTCCTGACGTGCCACCATTTCCATCTTGAGCACACCGATTTCATCAGCATCATATTCTTTACCGGTATTGAAGAATTTCACCTTATCTCCCTTACGGATCACACCGTTTACTATCTTGAAGTAAGCAATGATACCACGGAAAGAATTGAATACAGAGTCAAAAATCAAAGCCTGCAACGGTGCTTCCTCATCACCTTCGGGATGAGGAATACGCTCGATAACCGCAGCCAGAATTTCTTCTACCCCCATACCCGTCTTACCGGAAGCACGGATTATCTCACTGCGCTTGCAGCCAAGCAACTCTACGATTTCATCCTCTACCTCTTCAGGCATGGCACTCGCCATATCGCACTTATTGATGACCGGAATAATTTCCAGATCATGCTCGATTGCCATATAAAGATTGGAGATTGTTTGTGCCTGTACACCCTGCGAAGCGTCTACAATCAGCAATGCACCTTCACAAGCGGCAATAGAACGGGAAACTTCATACGAAAAGTCTACGTGCCCCGGAGTATCAATCAGATTCAGAATATACTTTTCACCCTTGTACGTATACTCCATCTGAATGGCATGGCTCTTAATGGTGATACCTCTCTCTTTTTCCAGATCCATATCATCCAGCATCTGTCCTCCGGTCACCTGTATGGTGTTGGTATATTCAAGCAGACGGTCAGCTAAAGTAGACTTACCATGATCAATGTGGGCAATAATGCAAAAGTTACGTATATTATTCTTCATCTTCTATAATTATCTATTAAATGCGGGCGCAAAGATAATGAAAAAGATGAGGTTTTGAAAGTGATTTATTCAATATCCGAAGTTGTAAATGTCTATATATCCCAGAACTATTCCATCATTCTACTGTTATGTATGGACAATAACCTAAACCATATAACTGAAATGAAAAAATTTGTTATTCTAGCATTCTCTTTATTATTACTTGCAGGATGTTCCAAAAATGAAATAATCATTTATGAATCATCCCCCGGAACCAATGATCCCGGTAACGGAGAAACCTCACAAAAAGAAGATATACTCATCACATTTTCCGCTTCACTTGAAAGTCGTAAGGTAACCAGATCCATGTCTCCTATGCCCAAAGGATTAGTAAGTCAAATATATGCTTTTGAAACGACAGACAAGAATTTTAATGATCCGTTTGCCGAAGGGTTATATTCAACAGTTTCAGCTGGTACATTAACGGGGATGAAAGGATACAAAATGTATTTGAGTAACGGCTCTTATAATATGTATGCATTTTCAGAAAATTCTTCCACTTATCCTCCGAGTCTAACAGATGGAATATCGGCTCCGCTAAAGAATGGCGTAGATTATCTATGGTGGGAAAATCTGGACCAAGATATCACGGCTTCACAAATTCACATGCCCATTGTTTTTCAGCATATAGCTACTCAGGTCGTAGTTGACCTGTCAGCAGGTGAAGGCTTACAACTTGACAGTTTAGTATCTGCAACTATTCTTCCGCCTACCCCTGGTGCCAGCCTCGATATAGAAACCGGTATTATCGAAGCAACCGACACTTATGACACAACTCCACTTAATATGGGCAAGAATGGATTTCTCGCACAGGCCATTGTCTTACCAACCCGTGCAACCACCCCAATGTCAATGACACTAAAAATTCTCGCAGATGGAGAAACCACACCACGTACCTATACCGGAAGTATCCCTATTCCGGGTAAACTGGCCGGTGGATTTTCTTATGTCTTCAGCGCCATTATAGACGGAAATTCCGTATCGTTCCCCAATGTCAGCATTAAAGACTGGACCGAAGTAGACGAATCAGGCAATCCGATTTATCCGATACAAAAATAAGAGGAGATCACTCTTTATTATCAAAATACAACAACAAAATAGAAAATATGGAAACCCCAATATCTGAAATCAGAAGAGAATACAGCAAAGGCAAGCTGACACAATGCACTGTCCACGACAATCCTTTTGAGCAATTCGTGGAATGGCTGAATGACGCTATCATTCACAAAGAAGATGAACCCACCGCTATGATAGTAGCAACAGTTTCAGCAGAAGGGTTCCCCTCCACGCGCACCGTTTTGTTGAAAGGGGTAGAAAACAACCAATTTATATTCTTCACTAATTACGAAAGCCGAAAGGGAAAACAATTAGCAGGCAATCCATATATTTCCCTTTCTTTCGTATGGCACAAATTGGAAAGACAGGTACACATTGAAGGTAAAGCCGAAAAATGCCCCGACAAAGTTTCGGATACTTACTTTGCCACCAGGCCATATAAAAGCAAGATAGGTGCAAGAATATCTCCGCAAAGCCAAGTGATAAGCAGCCGTATGGAGATTATGCGAGCCTTCGTGAAAGAAGTCTTCAAGCTGGCAGGCCGCGATATTAAACGTCCCGATAATTGGGGTGGTTTTGCTGTAACCCCTACCCGCTTCGAGTTTTGGCAAGGGCGGGAAAGCCGTCTGCACGACCGCATCCAATATATACTTCAGAAAGATGGCAACTGGATACAGGAAAGACTAGCTCCTTAAACATCCTTCATTGATGAAATATAGTATATAAAAAGAAGCGTTGATAACATATAAATGTATCAACGCTTCTTTTTATAAGATAAATGTCAATCTCTCTCTTAAACCAACTTGACAAACAGTTCACCTTCTACTTCCTGAGTAGAAATTTTGTCTTCTCTCAACAACCAACCAAGACCCAAGAATAAATCTTTGTCTACCAACTTAGTTGCTTTCTTGATTTGTTTAGCAGTCAAACCTTCAGTCTCATTCAGAGCACTCCAAATTTTTCCTGCAGTTTCACCAGCTTTTTCTTTTAACATTTTCTTCTTTTTTTTAGTTATACATGCTTTAATCTAACTTCTCTCATTGATGAGGTTCAGATTTTATTTCAGCGGCAAAGATAGTTATATTTATGTTATATAACACATTATTCTCTATTTTTTTATGTTATATGTCATAAAAAGAGCATTTTTTCAGCAGGTCAGACCAAAAATATGACCTGTTTATATCAAACAGACGGTCTGTTTTCAAGATATTCCGCCCAGATACGGGCAGCCTCTTCTACCATCCTGGCACACGGACGTTTAGCATAATATTGTTCGGTACGTTCTTCGGGGGTAGACACGCCTTCCGGTTTCTTCAGCCCCAATAGTTCAGCACAAATTGTAGAACCGTTCCGTTTCTTAAACTCAGCAGCCAACTCCTGAACTACGGCATAATTGGCACCTTTTCCTTCACGATCCTTGGGATCAGTTGCCCCAGTCTCTAGCCCTGCAAGTAAAAACATACCGCATGCGGCTCCACAAGTCTGACGCATACGGCCAATACCTCCACCAAAAGAAGCTGACATACGCGCTGCCTGTTCTTGTGTAAACCCATACATATCGGCAAAAGCAAGTACTACAGACTGAGAACAATTATAACCACTTTTAAAAAAATCTACTGCTTTTTCTATTCTTTCTTCAAACATCGTTCCTCCCCTTCCTCTTATCCTTCTATATCCAACAACATGGGGCAATGATCAGAATGTACAGCATCATTCAATATGCGCGCCTCTCTCAGCAACGGACGAACCGGCTCAGTCACCATACAATAGTCAATACGCCATCCTTTATTCTTTGCACGGGAATTAAAGCGGTAACTCCACCACGTATATTCCTGTTGTTCGGGATGCAATAGGCGGAAAGTATCAATAAAACCGGCATTTAGAAAACGCGTCATCCATTCTCGCTCCTCAGGCAAGAAACCACTATTCGTAGCATTTCGAATAGGATCATGGATATCTATCGGTTCATGACAAATGTTATAGTCACCACAAAGAATCAGTTTCGGACGCGATTTTCGTAACTCCGTCACATATTCCTGGAACTTCTCCAGCCATACCATTTTGAATGCCTGACGTTCGTCACCGCTTGTTCCCGAAGGATGATAAACACTCACAACAGATATATCGCCAAAATCGGCACGGATAAAACGGCCTTCATTGTCATATTCTTCCATGCCCATACCATATTCCACATGGTCCGGTTCCCGCTTGGTCAAAATGGCAACTCCACTATAGCCTTTCTTCTGTGCAGAATAAAGATAATGCTTGTATCCCAATGCACTCAGTGCTTCTTCCGGATATTGATCCGGTTGCAATTTGGTTTCCTGAATGCATACTACATCAGCTTGTTCCTGTTCCAGCCATTCCGGCAACCCCTTGCCAACAGCTGCACGCAGCCCATTCACATTATATGTAATAATCTTCATATGATTGTTTATTTGGTTTATACTAGTTCAGATATCAGCAACATAATATTCAATACGGTAACGATTCCCGCAATAGCATAGAGTACAAAACTACTCCACTTACTATTAACGTACTGCCCCATCACTTTACGCGAAGACGTTAGTCCCACCTGCAGGAAAACAGTAAATGGCAACTGAATACTAAGCACCATTTGCGAAATCAACAATCCCTTGAAAGGATCACCGATGAAGAATATCAGCAACAACGCAATACCCAATGAAAGGATTACGCCCACCTGAGAGTGGCTATCCTTGATATGATAGGATTCTCCAAAGATACCGGCAAAAATAGAGCCTGCCGCCATACCACTTGTAATGGTAGATGAAATACCTGCCATCAACAAGGCCAAAGCAAACACGACTGCAGCGCTGCTTCCAAGTAAAGGTTCCAACAAAGACTTTGCCTGTTGCAGTTCTTCAACCTGAATATCACTTTTAAAGAAAGTAGCAGCAGCCAGCAATATCATGGCACTATTGATAGCCCATCCCACAATCATGGAGAAAAGCGTATCAAACAGCTCATACTTCAAGACCTTACGAATAGAACTGTCATCTTGCTTATTATACTCATGGCTCTGTATTACTTCCGAATGCAGGAATAAATTATGTGGCATTACCACTGCTCCCAGCACACTCATAATAATCAGCATACTTCCTTCCGGAAAAGCAGGTGTCACCCATCCTTCTACAGCCAACGGCCAGTCAATCTTCACCAGGAACAACTCATAAATAAAGGATAATCCAATAACTGAAACAAACGCGATGATGGAACGCTCTATCTTCTTATATGAGTTCGTAAAAAGCATGATGACGACAAAGACGGTTGTCAATATGGCTCCCCATATAATGGGAATATCAAAAAGCATTTCCAAGGCAATTGCTCCTCCCAGTATCTCGGCAAGGGAAGTCGATATGGATGCCAACACCGCAGTACCCAGAATAGGACGGGAAACCCATTTAGGAGTATACTTCGTAGCAGCTTCCGACAAGCATAAACCTGTAACAATCCCCAAGTGAGCCACATTATGTTGCAATACAATCAACATGATCGTTGATAAAGTTACCACCCAAAGCAGGGAATATCCAAATTCGGACCCCGCCGCAAAATTAGAAGCCCAGTTTCCGGGATCAATAAAACCTACTGTAACAAGGAGTCCGGGACCAATATATTTAAAAACGTCCAGACCACCTAAATAGCGCTTATGATCCCTACGTTTCAAGTCTTTCAGAATATTTTTCATTGTTCGTTCTTTTTATGGCGTAAAATTACGAAATAATAACAAGCAAGCCACACATTCTGTTCAAAAAAGAAGCCCCCGGCATTGTACAATACCGAGGGCCAACCTATATATTTAAAAGTACAGGGATTTAGTTAGAATCCCATTTCATGCAGCGCCCTACATAACTGATCCGGACAAGAAGTCGGACGTCCTCCGCAACGAATTCCTTCCAGACGGGAAATCACATCATTTACCGGCATTCCTTTTACCAAACGGGAAATACCTTGCAAATTACCGTTACAACCTCCCCAAAATGCAATATCCGTTATTATATTATCTTCTATTTCCAATTCAATGTGAGAACTACATGTACCTTGAGTCTTATAAGTATACTTCATTACTCTTCACTTCCTTCCGGCTTCATGTTGGTATAAACCGTTTGCACATCATCAAATTCTTCAAGACGCTCTATCATCTTGTCAAGAGTCTCACGTTGCTCGGGAGTTACCTCCTTCGTATCGTTCGGGATATAAGTAAATTCACCACCGACATCCTCAAAGCCACATTCCTCCAAATGTTTCTGGATGGCAGCATAGCTCTTCGGATCACCATAGATAGTGATTGTACCTTCTTCTTCGTCCTCTTCAAACTCATCATCTACATCGTAGTCAATCAAGTCAAGGATGAGTTCTTCCATATCTATGCCGTCTTTCTTCTTGAAAGTAAACATACATTTGTGGTCGAACAGGAAAGCCAATGACCCCATAGTACCCAAGTTTCCACCAAACTTGTTGAACACTGAACGTACATCAGCAACTGTACGGGTCGTGTTGTCAGTCAATGTATCTACGAATACAGCAATACCGTGAGGGCCGTATCCTTCATAAGTCATTCCTTTGTAATCGCTCTGATCTTTGCCTAACGCATTTTTAATAGCACGGTCAATGTTATCCTTCGGCATATTCTCACGCTTACAAGTAGCGATAACAGAACGCAAAGTCGGGTTATTTTCCGGTTCCGGGCCACCAGCCTTTACAGCAATAGCAATTTGTTTACCCAGTCTTGTAAAGGTCTTTGCCATGTGACCCCATCTTTTCAATTTGGCAGCTTTTCTATATTCAAACGCTCTTCCCATTTGTCTGCGTTTCATCCTGCAACAGGAAGCTGACAGCATACGATTTTTTGCCGGCTTCAAGATTCTTGCCCTCATAAACATCGAAAAGAGATACTTCTTTCAGTAACTTCTTCTCAGTTTCATAAGCAATCTTTTCTATCTCTGCAAACTGCACCTTCTTATCGATCAACAAGGCAAGGTCACGTTTCACAGCCGGGAATTTGGAGATTTCCGTATAACTGATCTTTACAGAACGGATAGCTTTCATCAACTCTTTCCAGTTCAGATCAGCGTAATATACTTCATTATCAATATCGAAAGCTTTGAGAATCTTCTTCGTTACGATACCGAATGTGGCAAGACGCTTTCCACCTTTAGTCTGTACAGACAAGGCAGTAGCATAAATATCGTCCACCAGATTACCTACTACCAGATTTCTCATATTCAGCCCTAAACGGAGGAAAATATTTTCTACGTAAGCTTTCAATTCATATACAGAACTTTCTTCATCAGCATGTGCCCAAGAGTTGGATACTTTCTTACCCGTTACCCACAATCCGAGATGATAATTCTCTGTATAAGCAGCCAACGACTTTTCGGGATTCTTCTTTTCTGCATCGAAATAATAGCAATTTCCGAATTCGAAGAATTTCAAGTCGGCATTCTTACGGTTGGCGTTATGAGAGATACTTTCCAGACCACCGAACAACAAAGTCTGACGCATTGCATTCAGATCTGTACTCAACGGGTTCAGCAACATTACCAGATTCTTAGAAGGATAAGTTTCCATACCATCATAATAACCGGCGCGTGTCAGAGAATTATTCAGAATTTCATTGAAACCACAACCTACCAACTGTTCAGCTACCAAATTCTGTAACTTGTTAGATTTATCATGTTCGCCTTTCGTTGTCAAGCTGGACTTCAACGTAGATGGTATCTCTACATTATTATATCCATAAATACGGAGGATATCTTCAATAACATCACAATCACGTTGTACATCTACACGATAAGGAGGTACAGCCAGAGTCAATCCTTCTGCAGTCTCATTGGTTATTTTCATTTCCAGACTGGTAACAATACTCTTGATTGTCTCCACCGGAATCACCTTGCCTACCAATGAATATACCTTCTCATAAGATAATTCTACGATGAAATCCTGAGCAGGAGTAGCACAAACATCTTTAATTTCAGAGGAAATAGTACCGCCGGCCAGTTCTTTCACCATCATGGCAGCCAGCTTCAGGCAATAAATAGTGATATTAGGATCAATACCTCTTTCAAAACGGAAAGAAGCATCTGTATTCAGCCCATGACGACGAGCCGTCTTACGGACCCATGTCGGATGGAAATAAGCACTCTCAATGAAAACATCCTTGGTGGTTTCCGTAGAACCGGAATCCAAACCGCCGAATACACCGGCAATACACATCGGTTTTTCCTTGTCACAAATCATCAGGTCACGATCGGATAATTTGCGTTCCACACCATCCAATGTGACAAACGGAGTACCTTCAGGCATTGTCTTTATCACTACTTCGCCACCTTCAATTTTATCCGCATCAAAGCAGTGCAACGGTTGACCGAATGCATGAACAATGTAATTTGTGATATCTACTACATTATTGATAGGACGCAGTCCGATGATACGGAGTTTATTCTGCAACCATTCCGGACTTTCTTTAACCGTTACGCCTTTCACCGTTACACCGGCATAGCGAGGGCAAGCCTCAGTGTTTTCAACTGTAACTTTGATATCCAAATCATTATTTTCAACGGAGAAAGTATCTACAGACGGCCTCTTCAGAGAAGTCGGTTTATTATTTTGCACCAGATAAGCATACAAGTCACGAGCTACACCATAATGCGAACAAGCATCGGCACGATTCGGAGTGATATCCACTTCCAGCACATAGTCGCTCTTGATGTTATAATAATCTTTGGCAAGAGTTCCCGGGACTGCATCAGTCGGCAAAACGATAATACCTGCATGATCCGTACCGATGCCTATTTCATCTTCAGCACAAATCATACCGTTGGACTCAACACCACGGAGTTTTGACTTTTTAATCGTAAAACATTCATCCCCATCATAGAGTTTTGCACCCAAAGTAGCAACTACCACTTTCTGACCGGCAGCCACATTCGGTGCACCGCATACTATCTGTACAGGTTCTCCCTGTCCCAGATTCACAGTAGTCACATGCATGTGGTCTGAATTCGGATGAGGAACGCATGTCAACACTTCACCTATCACGAGACCTTCCAGTCCGCCTTTAATTGTTTGCACTTCTTCTACACCACCTGTTTCCAGACCTATAGAAGTCAATGCAGCCGCAACTTCTTCCGGTGTCAAATCGAAATCGACATACTCTTTCAACCAATTATAAGAGATATTCATATCATTAATTTTTTATTGTTTCCAAAAGTGACCCGCAAAGGTAATAAGATTTTTTGGGTTGACAGGGAAAATATATCAAGAAATCTTTGATAGGATATATTCTTTTATTTGCTCCCAAGACTGATTCACAAACATATCAGGCATTGGCTCATTTTCTGCATCATCAAAATAAGCCAGACTTTTCATCGCCATGAAAATAGAACCATCATTATATTTCAATGAATAACTTCATCAAGCCACGGATATTTATAGTTCACAATATCCACTTTTATACCATCTATTAAATAAATATGTATATGAGGAGACTCTTTCAAAATAGTAAGAGTAGCAACACTCTTTATAGCATCAACCAATTCTTGAGTATCACAATTGATTGTGCCAAAGAAATCCAAATCAATAGATTTCCGATGCCCTAATTGCAAAGCAAGTGCTGTTCCTCCTACTAATCGTGTATCACGAAGTTCAGGAAGTTGCTGTAACTTTTTTAAAAGTTCCAGTGTTGAGGGTTCAATTGTCGATAAGCATAACATCTGAACTGTTCTTTAGGTGTTTTAGATATGGCAGAAATATAAGCTAAAGCACGAGGCTCTAAATCTCTCATTTCTTTCGTAACTTCAACAATCTTAAATAATCCGTAATACGACCGAAGCAAATTCCAGTCTTTCAGCAAACCATATTCCAACACTCTTTTTATGATATACTCAGAGTGCTTATCAAGGTCTAAATCTTCTCTCCGCACATCCCAAAACAGATGGGCGGAAAACATATTTATATATTGATTTGCAGACATTTTTAACCTTCTTTTTTGCAAAGATATGATTTTCTACTCAAAAACCATCCATTTCATAAACAAAACAACCTAGAATGGCAACGGTCCATCCGACCCCACCCCACCAAACGGATTATCTGTTTGAGGAGCGAATTCAGCCGGAGGCGGTATACTGCCATCACCTACCGCATTTATTTTGGAGCCATAAGTAGCTCCGCCTCCTTCTGCCGGATGCGGAATCACCATATCATCCTCCGGATTCTGGAAACGGGTATACTGACCGATAAAGCGCAAACGAACATCACCTACCGCACCATTACGATGCTTGGCAATAATAATTTCCGCCATACCACGCAAATCAGTACCATCTTGCGATGTATAGATTTTATAATATTCAGGACGATGAATGAAACACACCATATCGGCATCCTGCTCAATGGCTCCCGATTCACGCAAGTCACTCAGTTGCGGACGTTTACCTTCTTCACCTTCACGGCTCTCCACACCACGGTTCAACTGCGACAAGGCTATAATAGGAATATTCAACTCCTTCGCCAAACCTTTCAACGAACGCGAAATGGTACTTACCTCTTCCTGACGGCTACCAAACGACATACCACTTGCATTCATTAGCTGCAAGTAGTCGATAATAATAATCCTTACCCCATGCTCACGCACCAGACGGCGTGCTTTTGTACGTAGCTCAAATACAGACAAAGAAGGCGTATCATCCACATATAACGGCGCATCCAGAAGATCACGCAATTTATAGTCCAACTGTTGCCATTCATAATCTGCCAACTGTCCACTCTTGATTTTCTCACTCGGAATCTCGCACGCATTGGATATCAAACGATTCACCAACTGTACGTTGCTCATTTCAAGTGAAAACACAGCTACCGGATTGCGATAATTAACAGCTATATTCTTTGCCATAGAAAGCACGAACGCCGTCTTACCCATTGCCGGACGGGCAGCAATAATAATAAGGTCAGAATTTTGCCAACCCGAAGTCATTTTATCCAACTTGGTAAATCCGCTTTCCAAACCACTTAAACCATCTGTACGGGCAGCTGCTTTCTGAATTAATTGATACGCTTCGGCAATAACCGGATTAATCTGCGTATAATCCTTCTTCATGTTCTGTTGGGAAATCTCGAAAAGCCTTCCCTCAGCCTCCTGCATTAAATCATCCACGTCCAGAGTCTCATCAAAAGCTTTGCTCTGAACATTGCTGGTAAACGTAATCAATTCACGAGCTAATGCTTTCTGCGCAATGATGCGGGCATGATATTCAATATGTGCCGAAGAGGCAACCTTGCTACTCAACTGGGTAATGTAGAACGGTCCGCCCACCTCTTCCAAATCACCACGTTTGGCAAGCTGTTCTTTTACCGTGAGGATATCCACCGGCTTCTGGTTCACAGCCAGATCGGTGATAGCGGAATAAATCAACTGGTGCCGGTGTTCATAAAAAGACTCCGGGCGAAGAATTTCACTTACCAATGAATAAGCATCTTTCTCAATCATCAATGCTCCCAATACAGCTTCTTCCAATTCTGGTGCCTGCGGCTGTATACGTCCGTAATCAGTTACAGGCTGCACTTTTGCCTTGGAGTTACTTCGGGGAGTTCTTTTTTGTTCTGCCATTTTTTAATACTATGAATTATAAAGGGATGGCAAAGATAACGCTTATTAATCAAAATCATCCCTATTCTACCAAACAAAAAAAGAGCCATTCCCGAAATTCGAAAATGGCTCTTTACGTTTATATCAAACTTATTCTTAAATGGTCATTGCTTGACCGCCAATCACACCTGCAATGGCACTAGCCACGGCAATGATGACTTTCAATATCACATTCCAACTCGTTTTTTTCATAAGAGAATCGTTTTTTAATAATTAATATTCAGCGATTAACAGACTACGCAGTCTTCATTTTTCATTTTCAATGCCTCCGGCTCTGAATTTCTATCCCAGAGGATCGTCTTCTATTCCCCCATCACCCGAATTACCTCCTGAGCCACCATCTGAGCCACCTCCTGATGGAGCATTAGCTAAATTTTTCAGATAATCATCCAAGCTGACCAGATCCAGTTTTTCACCGGCACGAGTAGCAGTCTTGGTTATCTTCAATTCCCTGTTAGCCTGGAAGCAGATACGAACACTCTCCACACTCTTTGCGGTCACATCTTCAGTCTTATCTTCTCCCTTAGATTTTGCAGCCAGCATAAATACACCCAATCCGGCAATATTTACTGTTTTACCTTCCAGCAACTGTTCTTTCAGCTTCTCCACGAAGTTCTGCATAGTACTCCGGATATCACCAATAGAAAGCGAAGAACGATCCTGCATCTTCTGGGCTATGAATGCCAAGTCTACACTCTGTCCTAAAGTTATTAACTGAGGGAAAAACTTTTTGGGAGAATTCTCAACCCGAGGGTCAGACGGTCTCTCTACCGTTCTAAAAATTACACTCATACTTTTTCATTTAGAGATTTAAATTCTGTTTTAATTCACTTTGTTGATCAACGTTGATGCAAAGGTGAGGATTAAATCTCTAATAAAAGAAGAAAAAAGGGTGGTAAGAGCAGTTTTTCTGAGAAAAGTTACAAGCTACTATAAATCAACACTTTATTAAGATGCTGCTATGAAACAAGATTTCGCACAACATGCCTTTATTTGCTCCACGATGTATGCTACGTCTTCATCTGTCACCCAAGGTCCGGCAGGAATACATAAACCCATATTGAATAAACGTTCAGAAACACCATTCACATAGCGAGGATTATTCGCATAGACAGGCTGAAGGTGCATAGGTTTCCACAAAGGGCGGGTCTCAATACCTTTGGCATCAAGTAGCACACGAACTTCGTCATAGTTAGTACCGGTCTTCTCAGGATCAATCAGAATCGTAGATAACCAATAGTTAGCATTGAAACGATCGTCAGGATTAGATTTCAGTGTAATGCCTTCCACACCTTCAAAAGCCTTTGCGTAAAGATTATGTACATGGCGGTGATGGGCAATATGATCTTCCAACACAGTCATCTGACCACGACCGATACCCGCACAGATATTACTCATGCGATAGTTGTAACCGATCTTTTCATGCTGATAATGAGGAAAGGGTTCACGAGCCTGGGTAGCATAAAACATGGTCTGCTTCTTTGCCGCTTCATCAGGAACGATTAACGCACCACCACCCGAAGTAGTGATCATCTTATTTCCATTGAAAGACAATACACCAAAAGTACCGAACGTACCACACTTTTGTCCCTTGAACTCAGAACCTAAAGCTTCAGCAGCATCTTCCAACACCGGAATATCATATTTCGATGCAATGGCACAAATCTCATCTATCCTGGCAGGCATACCATAAAGATGAACCGGAAGAATGGCTTTAGGCTTCTTACCTGTCTGCGCGATTCTGTCTTTGATGGCCTCTTCCAGTAAAGCAGGGTCCATATTCCAAGTGTCTTCTTCACTATCGATAAACACTGGGGTTGCACCCTGATAAACCACTGGATTGGCAGAAGCACAAAAAGTGAATGACTGGCAAATCACTTCATCGCCTACCCCAACACCAAGCTGAATCAATCCCAAATGAATAGCTGCCGTACCAGCTGACAAAGCAACGACTTCCTTATTCTGTCCCACAAAATGTTTCAGGTCGTCTTCGAAAGCATTGACGTTGGGTCCCAAAGGAACTACCCAGTTTGTATCAAAGGCTTCGCGTATGAAGTCTTGCTCCTTGCCGCTCATATGAGCGAGGCAAAGATAAATTCTTTTGTCCATGAAATTATATGATTAAAAGAAAACTATAATAAGTTCTTTATGATTTTACATCTATTCCCTACAGCCAAAACATTATCCGGAATATCTTTTGTGACGACAGAACCGGCACCGATCACACTCCATTTCCCCACTTTTACACCCGGAATAATGGTAGTTCCTGCACCAATCCAACTCCCCTCCCCTATTTGTACATTGCCACAAAGAGTACAATGAGGAGAGATATGTACATAATCACCTATCAGACATTCGTGATCCACAGAAGCACCAGTATTGATTATGCAATGCCTGCCGATATGAACACCGGATTGAATGATAGCTCCTTGCATCACAACTGTACCTTCTTTGATCTCAACTTCTTCAGATATAATGGCTGAAGGATGAAAAGCGTTACCGAATGTAGTATTCACACTTTCAGCTATCTTCCTGCGAATACCATTATTTCCAATACTGATTATCAACGGTCCACGGACTTCCGACGAACGTAAGACGGGATAATCAAGAAGAGAATCAATCGCTTCATTATCATCAAATAATGCTTCAAGTTTTTCATTATTCGCACGTAATATATCAATGATCACTTTCGCATGACCACTGGCACCATATAAATACATTAGCTAATATTTCAATTGTTTCCGGTAAAGGGTTCCATTGTTACTGAAGTATCGGAACTGATACCTTCACGTACAAAAACTTTCTTTATAGTAAGAAGTATAATTTTTAAATCCAGCAAAAAAGAACAGTGATCCACATACCACACGTCCAGTTCAAACTTCTTGCTCCAACTAATAGCATTACGACCATTTACCTGGGCCCAACCAGTTATGCCCGGACGGACTTCATGGCGACGAGCCTGCTCTCTTGAGTAAAGAGGCAGATATTGAGGAAGTAAAGGACGGGGTCCGATTAAAGCCATATCACCTTTCAGTACATTAATCAATTGAGGTAATTCATCCACAGAAGCGGATCGAATGAACTTTCCTATTTTTGTCAATCGTCTCTCGTCCGGCAAGAGATTACCACTTCCATCACGTTCATCAGTCATTGTTTTAAACTTAATGACCTTGAATATCTTGCCATGCTTACCAGGACGTTCCTGAGTAAAAAAAACGCCAGCGCCCTTATTGGCAAAATGTAACCAAACTGCCATAAAAAGTAATATCGGCCAAATAACAGCCAAGACCAAAAACACTATTACAAAATCAATAAAACGCTTCAGAAAGCAAGAATACATAATCACTCAAAATGCCTCATTATTATATTATAACTATGCTTCACCGTATAGTTGGCTTCCAGATAAGCATATCCATTCTCTCCCATCATCTTAATCCGTTCTCTATCAGCAGTCATAAAGTCAACCATTTCCATAAAAGTCTCTATATTCCCGCTTTCAGTCCATAAACCAAAACCGTTAGCTCTAGCTATCTCTCCTATATCCGTGTTCTTGTCAGTAGCCATCAGTACCGGCATTCTGTTTTCAAGATAAGAAAGCAAACGAGACGGAAAATTTGGAATTGTGAAACGCCTGTCCAAAAATATTAAACCTACATTACAAACTCTTACCAGACTGTCATATTCTTGTTTGGGAAGTGAAGATAACAAACAAGCATTATGCGGTGTATTTTGATCGAACCACAATTTTATCTTCATAAATTCAGTGCCATTACCCACTATGATAAAAAAAGAATCATTCCTTTTTTCATTGGCCGCAAGCACTTCTATCAAAAAATCAATTCCTTGTGGACGCCCCAGATTCCCCCCATAAATAAAAAGTATCTTATCTATGGGAATACTCAATTTTTGAAGTAGAGCTTCATTGGGGCAAAGCCGCTCTTCCCCCCTGCAAAATTCTATACTGTTAGGACAAACCTCTACTCTACAGGTATCAACCTCACGATTATGCATCAATACATAATCCACATTAGCTGGAGACATGCAACCAATATAGTCTGACAATTGATACAACCTTTCTTCCTTTTTACGGAACATCCTATAGAGAAAACTGTCTTTGGAGAACATACCCAGATCAACAGCATTCTGAGGAAATATATCTTTTAAAAGGAGATATGTCTTGGCACCCTTTTTCTTCAATGCCGCTATTACCTTATTGAAGGTAATTGGTGGGGTTGAATACAGAATCAAATCAAATTTAGCATTCTTCCAGTACTTTTGAATTGCCTTCTGATATTGATATTCCAAGAGTAAAGTACCAATTCCCTTTTCTATCAGATTAGTTTTCTGTATATTGAATGTCCATACCCTTAATATCTTCACATTTCCACCATCCAACATCTCAGTAGGCTGATGAAAGCGCCGTTCTGCCGGTACTACAATATACATTGTATGTCCATGGCGAACAAATTCACGCATCAGATCCGTATAGATTCCTCTTTCCTCTATATCCGATATACGGGCAAGTGTTAAAAAAAGAACATTCATCTCCGAATAATCACTACTTTCTCCAAACCATTTTATCCACCACTCCCGTATAGCTCTGAATCAGCTTCACAACTTTAGTCGATACATTCTCGTCTGTATAGTTCGGCACAGGCAAACCATTGTCACCATTCTTGTTCATCTCCACAGCCGTATCCACCGCCTGAAGCAAAGACCGCTCGTCAATACCCGCAAGGATAAAGCAACCCTTATCCATCGCTTCCGGACGTTCCGTACTGGTACGGATACAGACTGCCGGGAAAGAGTGCCCCACCGAGGTAAAGAAAGAACTTTCCTCCGGCAGTGTTCCGCTATCCGACACCACAGCGTATGCATTCATCTGCAGGCAATTGTAATCGTGGAAACCGAGTGGCTCATGCTGAATCACACGCTTATCAAGTTCAAATTTACTCGCCTCCAACCGTTTCTTGCTACGAGGATGGCAACTGTAAAGAATCGGCATGTCATATCTCTCTGCCATCGAGTTTATCGCCTTGAAAAGCGACAAGAAATTTTTCTCTGTATCAATATTCTCTTCCCGATGGGCGGAAAGCAATATGTATCGTCCTTTTTCTAAGTTCAGCCTTTTATGAATATCCGAAGATTTAATCTCTTCCAGATTCTCATGCAACACTTCAGCCATAGGAGAACCTGTCACGTATGTGCGTTCCTTTGCCACTCCCGAAGCATTCAGATATCTGCGTGCATGCTCCGAGTAACAAAGATTCATGTCCGAAATGATATCCACAATCCTGCGGTTAGTCTCTTCCGGCAGACACTCGTCAAAGCAACGATTCCCGGCTTCCATGTGGAAGATAGGAATATGGAGACGTTTGGCTCCTATCACACTCAGGCAAGAATTGGTGTCACCCAATACCAATACGGCATCCGGCTTCACTTGCACCATCAATTTATAGCTTGCATTGATAATATTTCCCATTGTGGCACCGAGATCATCCCCCACTGCATCCATATACACATCAGGATTTTTCAGTTTCAGATCATGGAAAAACACACCATTCAGGTTATAATCATAATTCTGTCCGGTATGTGCCAGGATACAGTCAAAATACTTACGGCATTTGTTGATGACAGCCGCCAGACGAATAATCTCCGGTCGGGTACCTACTATAATCAAGAGTTTCAACTTGCCGTTCTCCTGAAACTTGATATCAGAATAATCCAATTTTATATCCATTGTTCTAAACTTTTTCAAAATAAGTATCCGGACGTTCCGGATCAAAGCATTCGTTGCACCACATAAAAGTCACCAAATCTTCCGTATCTGAAAGATTGATAATATTATGTGTATATCCGGGAATCATCTCCACTACCTCCATTTTCTCACCGCTCACCTCAAAGTTTATCACCTCTTCCGTGCCCATCTTTCGGAGCTGTATCAAACCATGTCCACTCACCACTACAAACTTTTCGTTCTTAGTGTGATGCCAATGCTGGCCCTTCGTGATACCCGGCTTGGATATATTCACCGAGAACTGTCCACGGTCGGCAGTACGAATGATTTCGGTAAAACTACCACGTTCATCCACGTTCATCTTCAAAGGATAGCAAAATTTTTCCTTGGGCAAGTATGAAAGGTAAGTGGAGTAGAGTTTCTTTATAAAAGCATCACTCAAATCAGGCACTGCCAAAGTATCAGGCATCTGCCTGAAAGACTTTATCAGTTCCACAATGCCTCCAAGAGTTATCGTATGCACTACCGACACTTCACAATACTCCCCTTTCCGATGCTCCTGCCCCTTCAATGCAGAAATCAGTTCATCCACCACATCGTCTATATACACCAGACTCATCACCACAGAAGGATCATTCACCCGGATCGGCAGGTCATGAGCGATGTTATTGCAGAACGTGGCCACCGCACTGTTATAGTTAGGACGACACCACTTGCCAAAAACATTCGGGAAGCGATACACCAATACCTTTGCCCCCGTTTCTTTGCTATAATCAAACATCAACTGTTCTCCTGCACGTTTCGATTCCCCGTAAGGATTGTCCTGTGCAGCCTGTATGGAAGATGATATCATCACCGGACACGCATTATTATACTTCTTCAGCGTATCAAGCAGTGTAGAGGCAAAACCGAAATTCCCTTTCATAAATTCAGACTCATCTTTCGGACGGTTGACACCTGCCAGATTGAAAACAAAATCAGCTTGCTTGCAATAGATCTCCAGTTCGGAAGGATCACTATCCATGTCATACTCATAGACAGTCAGATTTTCACCCGATATTCCATAGTTGCGGGCTTTTCCATCCTGAATACTATGTAATTGGGAAACCAAATTCCGCCCGACAAACCCTTTGGCACCGGTCACTAATATTTTCATAAAATAGTTCTATAGCTTATTCACTCTTGATTTCTGTTGTTTTCGCCTTTTCCTCCAGTCCGAGGTCTTCACGGATAAAACGGAGTTTCAGAAGAAGTTTCTTCATACCCTCCACATCCAGACGAGCAGTATTGTGACTGTGGTAATCCTCTATCTGGGCAATATCCTCATTACCTTCCGTAAAGAACTTGTCATAATTCAGGTCGCGGGTATCGCAAGGAATGCGATAATACTCACCCATATCAATGGCTTTAGCCATCTCTTCGCGGGTCACCAAAGTTTCATACAGTTTTTCACCATGGCGTGTACCGATAGTTTTTACTTCCGTATCCCCATATTCAGGCTTTATCTGCGCGTATGTTTCTTTCAAAGCCTGTGCCAAAACATCCAATGTGGCCGCCGGAGCTTTCTGAACAAACAAGTCTCCGTTGTGACCGTGTTCAAATGCATAGATTACCAAATCCACCGCATCATCCAGTGTCATCATGAAACGGGTCATATTCGGATCTGTAATCGTAATCGGTTTACCATTCTTTATTTGTTCCACCCACAAAGGAATTACAGAACCACGGCTTGCCATTACATTCCCGTAACGGGTACAACAGATGGTAGTCCCTGCTTCATCACCCAAGGCACGACCTTTAGCAATAGCCACCTTTTCCATCATTGCTTTGCTGATACCCATGGCGTTGATGGGATAAGCAGCCTTGTCTGTACTAAGTACTACTACGTTCTTCACACCGTGAGCAATGGCAGATTCCAACACATTGTCAGTACCAATTACATTGGTCTGTACGGCCTGCAATGGAAAGAATTCACAACTGGGCACCTGTTTCAAGGCAGCAGCAGAGAATACATAGTCCACTCCCATCATTGCTCCATCTACAGATTGACGATCACGGACATTACCAATATAAAACTTCACTTTAGGATTCTGCAAGTGATGACGCATGTCATCCTGCTTCTTTTCGTCTCTCGAAAAAATACGAATTTCTTTGATGTCGCTGTTAAGGAAACGACGCAATACAGCGTTACCAAAACTGCCAGTACCACCTGTAATTAACAGGGTTTTATTTTTGAATATTGACATATTTTTATTGATTTAACTTCTATTACACATTATATTATCAGTATAATGAAAAATGATAATCACTTAATCAGAACTTTAAATATTAATAATCAATGATGGGGAGAAAGCAAACTTTCATATAACTGTAAATATTCTTCATATCTTTCTCGTTTGTCATACAAACGTACAACACGTTCACGACAGGCAGAAGCCCACCATTGCTTTCCCTTTTCTTTTATTTGCTTCACAATATTCACTACTGCAACAATATCTCCCTGTTCTACTATAAAACCAGTATTATCATCTACTGCCTCTACACTACCTCCTGTTCGGTACGTAATTACCGGAGTTCCACATGACAAAGCCTCAATATTAGTAGTTGGAAAATTGTCCTCCCAAGTTGGATTTAAAAAAACATCCGATACCGAATAATAAACAGCCAATTCCTGCACACTATTTGTACGTCTTATCCCGATAATTCCTGCAGGAAGCTGCTTTATCTGATTTTCATCTAACCCTATCAACACAATCATATACTCATTCGATAACTTCTCACGAAGTTTAATAAAATCAGCCAATCCTTTATGAAGTGACCATACACTGGCAACACCCAATATCGTAAACTTTTCATCAAGTCCCAAATCAGATTTAGAGATTTCCTTCGGTTTAAATATTTCCGTATCAATTCCATTGTGGATTACTCGCATCGGATAGTTTTTCAAAAAGGAGTACCGTATTTCACCTGCCAACCACTCAGAAACAGGAACAAGAATCATATTCCCTACCGAAGTAAATGCATGCAATTTATCTCGGAAATTTTGTTCAGACCGGTCAATCAACCAAGAGCTTGGATAAGCTCTTGGTTGAGGACAATCATGACATAAAGTACGCCACCTCTCACATCCTACATAAGAGTAATGTGAACAATGCCCAGTAAAAGTCCAACAATCGTGTAAAGTCCAAACTATTGGAATATCTATTTTTGACAGATACGCAAATAGAATGGGATAATTGATATAATAACCATGAATATTATGCAAATGAATAATAGATGGAGCAATTTTTTCTATTTCGCTTATTAATTTTCGTGTAGCTTTTACTGAACCTAATCCATGCTGATCGAACACCCGTGTTCGAAAAATATGTATATAATAGTCTCTCCAAGTATTTACATGTAACAAATTAGAAGTACTTGAGACAAAATTCCTGCCATATGCCATATAGCTTTCCCATCCCTTTTCTTGGACAACACGACCTATTTCTTCAGCAATATGACCAGTAGATCCCCAATTGGCAGTGACATTAATTTGTAAGATTCGCATCAGTTCATTTTATTTTTGGGCAAAAAACTATAACTTGAATATCTCTTTAGATTTTTTCTACGATGTATTAATAATAAAATCTTATAATACAAATATTTGAAAAAAGAGCCGTATCCATCTTGTTTCAAACTTTTATATAATTTATTATTCTCATAAACAACTTTCTTGATGTTCTTCATCTTAGAAAGTATTGTTGTTGTTTTTCCAAAATCAACTCCAAATACATTCTGCTCATGCTGTCTATATAACATGGTAGGAGTATACAAAGTACATATAACCCCTTTATTTATTATACGAGTTGCAATCCACCAATCATGCATAATTGCATGTCGAGATACAGGAAAAGATAATTCTTTTACTTGTTGATTAAAAAGCATTGTACATCCTTGAACATAAGAAGATTGAGCCAAATAGTTATATGTTTTCAACTTATCTGGATTTAGACCGATTTCTTTCCAATATGATTGAGATAATAAACGAAGCTCTTTGTCTACAAGAGAAACATCAGTATGAACTATAATTGGCTTATTTTTATAAATAAGTTCTGCTTGTTTCATTGCTGCAAATGAGTCATTTATTTTATTAGGTAACCATACATCATCTTGATCAGAAAACATATAATAATTAGAATTCACAACTTTCAACATATTAAGAAAACTGTAAGTAGCGCCTATATGTTTATATTCATCTGTAACCAAAAAGATATTACTATATTTCTCTGAATATTCCCCAATAATATCTATAGTTCTATCATTTGATCCATCATCTCTTATATATAAACTCCAATTTGTATAAGATTGACTATATATAGAATCCAATTGTTCTTTTAAGAATTTTTCACCATTATAAGTCGCTAAAAGAATTGCGATATTATTCGTATTGTTGTATTCCATTTTTAGTTTTAATTTTATAAATCAAGAAACCGAGAAGTATACACCAGATACAACTTCTTAAGTCATCGTAAATTGTACCACGTACCATAAACACAGAACTCGAAAATAATATTGTGTAAAAACATTGCAAATAAAAACTCCTATTATAGCCCATTAAAAGCCATTGTATGATAATTCCAAAAATAAAAAACACGCAAATTGTTAGAAAAAATCCAATATTCATATAAATATCAATCACACAATTCGTTCCCACAAAAAAGCCTAATCTTCCTAACATTTTTTCCGAATATTGAGTCAATATATATTGAGTCGTTACATCTTTAGGAGTTTTATCAAGTAAAACAGCAGTTGATACAGATGGCAAAAATGGAAAAGCTGAAAATAACGCAGGTATAAAAGTTTGACCATACAAGTATCCCTCCTCCTCAACATATTCTGCACCTACATATAAATTTCGTGATATGCATATCAAATCATATAAATTATAAAAAATAGAACTAACTTCTCTATCATTATTATTCGAATATAACTCAACTACATCAACACTAGATTTAATATCAGATGTAAGATTACGAGTCATTGCTATAAAAGTAAACAGCATAACTCCTACAAAACCAAGAAGAATAAAATTCCTCATTTTCAACTGTCCGACAAACATCAAATATGCAACCAATAGAAGCAATAAAACTTGAAGAACAGAAAAACGTACACCTACAATTAAAGATATTCCCATATAAATTACCAGAGGAATTATAATACGGAAATTATATTTAACAAAAGATCTTAAATCATAAATTTTGCATGAATAATATTTTGAGTTCCAAATCAATGAAACTGTAGCAAACACAACAATCAGTGACATCAACTGATCACTTTTTTTTATCTCCCCATAAGTTTTTCCTACCTGACTTAAAAAAGATAACGTAACACAAATGACAAGAATCCATAATAAAGAAACAACCCAATATGGTAATTTTTTATTTAGCACATATACAGTTTGCGGGGTTTGAGAGAATTTGACAGATATATGATAAGCTCCAATCATATATCCTAATATAGATAAATGACACAAAGCTGTTCCTTGATTTATATAATTAGAATTAAAATATAATATAAAATTAGGTAATACCGGATAAATAAATATTGGATAAAGATAAATAACTACTAAATTAGTCAAAATAAAAAAAAGATGAAAATTTATACTACCATATACTTTCATTCTTTTTAAAAATAATAAACTTTCAACTAAATAGAGTAAAAATAAAAATATACAATATGAATTAGAGTAAGCTAATGGCCTAAAGATATAACATGCAAACGATATTACAAAAAAGAATAAGAATTTAATCATAAATCACGTAATCGATACATTGTTTTCAAAAAAAAGATTCCAATAGAAGTATAAGACATGAATAAAATAATCTTATTCTTTAATGATATAGAACTTGTTTGTTTCAATAATTGTTTAGCTTCTACTATAGTATCTTTAGATTCAAATAATACAATATAGGGAAAACACCTTTGAATATATATTTTTTTTATATTTAACTTTATTACATCATCTACATGATATTTTTCTGCAAAATCACACTGAATCTTAAAAACACCTTTAATAAAATTATATCTTTTCAGACTGTCCTTCGAATGACTAGCACTTTCAGATAAAATTCGATATACCGCTGTCACCTCATCTAAAAAGTAAACTTTTGATTTAGCCCAAATATCTAAAGCCAAAGGAAATGTACCATCAACATAATGATACGGCTTTGTTTGAAGAAATTCTGTTCTATACATCCACGTAAGGGGAGCAATATAACCTGCATTTATCAAATGTTCTTCAAAGCACCTTGGTACTAATCCTTTACTGGTTAGATAACGTCTTCTCCAAAAGCCTGTTTTTTGATAAAAAACATCCACATTCGTAAATATTAGACCATATTCGGAATTTTGCTCTAGAAAATCCACCTGTTTTTGTAATTTCAACGGATCAATCCAATAGTCATCTCCCTCGCACATAGCCACATACTTACCATGTGTATGCTCATTCATAATACGCAGTAACGAACCATCATGTTTAGAGTACTGATTTTCTTTCTCTAAAATAGGCTTTATTATATCCGGATACTTCTCTGCATATTCTCGTATAATATCAGTAGTGCCATCGGTTGATGCATCATCATGAACTATAGCTTCAAACCGAAAATTTGTTTTCTGCATTACAAAACCATCAAGACACCTACGAATATAAAGTTCGTGATTATATGTGATACAACGTATGGTTACTAATAGAGTATTTTCACTATTTTTCATTCCCATTATTTTAACACCACCCTGTCCGGAATAACATCAAACATTGAAATACTCTGGAAGGCAACATCATGCCCTAATCCAGCATTAACAACCTTTTTATACATATAGTTTGCCATCATGACATCAATATAGGAAAGTCCTACAGTATTAAAATAAATAAACTCATTAGCACTAGTTCTTCCCTCTTTAGTACCTGCAACAATATCTTCAAGATTGGCATATATGTTAGAATCATCCAACAATCCCATTTTATACATTCTACTAATCGTTTGTGTACGATGTTTAACAATCGACCAATCATCACAAACAATCTTACTAGCTTTACAAGGAACTGCAAAATCATCTTCTAAGCCTCCAACATGACAATACAAAGCCCCATGTTTTATCCAATCAGCTTTCAAAATTTTTTCTTGTCCGCTTATGGCAGTAATAATAATATCCGAATGCACAACAGCTCTTTTATAATTGGCATTACAGCTCTCAAATTCTATGTCAGGATAGAAAACCGACATCTGTTCTATGAACTTCTGTTCACTTTCAGATGTACGAGAGGCTACCTTACAACATTTCAAGGAAGGCAATATCGCCAACATTGCCATCAAATGAGTTTTTGCCTGCTCCCCTGCTCCTATGAATCCTATAATTTGAGCAGTCGGGTTTGCCAAATATTTCGCAGCAACTGCACTTATTGCTGCAGTCCTCAAATTAGAGCACAATGTACCTTCCATAAAAGCTATTGGAAAACCATGCGTTAATTCGGATAACAATGTAACTGCAGAAACATTCTGCATGCCATACAAATGAGGATTGTTCGGGAATACAGAAACCCACTTCATGCCATACACATTCTCATCCAGAATTCCTGCTGGAAGACAATTTATGCGATTTTGAGATTCCTCATTAAAAATCACAGATACTTTATCAGGGAATACTATTTGCCCTGCAACATGCTTACGAAGCGCCTCTTCAACAACTGTTATTGATTCTGGAATATTAAAACACCCAGCATCCAACAAATCACATTGAGTGATTATTTTTATAATAATATCATTCTTCATTGTCCTCTTTATATATTTTTCAGCATCCCATATATTGATGAAATTTCTTTTTTAAACCTATTTTATTATTATATTGAGATATAAGCTGTCCCCAATTTCCCTCTATAAGCACCCAACCTTGATCAGTGTAAGCAAAATCAAAAGCAATATAACGATGAAAAGGCATTGTCAAGTGAATTTTTCGAGTAATATCCAATAAATTATCCCATTCTGGAATCTGGAATCCTCGATATTGTAATCCAGAATCAGGATGGTTAACATAATATTTCCCCAATTCATTCATTCCATCTGTTTCAACGACACCTGTATCCGGATTTAATACAGCAAATATTCCTCCACCCCCAGCATTATCTATAATACATCCCTTTCGCCCTGTACGAAAGAAAGGACCTAAAATATTAGATTTACCTCCACATAAAAAAGATGGAATACGAACTGTATTTACAGAAGAACTATTCCATTGCGCCATGCATTTTGCTTGAATAATACACTCCTCAACAATCCATTTCGACTCCGTTCTAAGTAATTTATCAAAAGCCTCCAATGCATCTGCTTCTGAGTTTATTTCAAACATTATGGCATTTGCACCATAAGATCCTTCTAGAAGTTTAGCAAATACCTTTTTACACTCCAATGTCATTTGCACAAATCTTTTTCTATCCTCGACATTTTCTACCAAAATAGCTTTCCTTTTAAAGAAATCAGCTGTTTTACAATAAAAATTAAATTTATTACACAAATCACGCTTAAACAAATCAATTCCTGTAACACGTATAGCTGTCTTATCTTTATCCATATCAGTTACATAAGATGACCTTTTTTTTCATATCTGAATGCAACATATCAAATAAGAAATATTCATCAGGCGTTGATCCATACAATAAATAGCAATTAACAATATCTTTAATTAATTTTTCCTTATATTGTTCTGAACTCAATTCTTCACTAGATAGAAACTTGGCAAATGCCTCTTTTATATTTTGTTTAAATATCCCTCCACCCCACATAGGTTCATTAAAACCTTTATGCATAAAATAAAGTCTACGCATCTTCAGGAAAGGAGGAAACAAAGAAAAAAAGTTAATTAGTTCTGTAATCATTTTAAATTATTCAAATCATACAACGTATATAACATATTGTTTCTTTCTTCATCAAATACTTTTAATGAAGAAAGAATTTCCTCTATAGTCTGTTTAAGAGCAAATTTTGTGAAATACAAAATATGCAGATAACAAAAGACCTGCTGAGCAGATCCCCAGTCTTTTATCTCATCATGCAGATAATGAACCGGTACATAAGCATAAACATCCTCACGAGCTTTTATTTCATCCACCCCTTTTATCGAAGTTATTCGGCCTTCCTTTATGTGAATAGGAAGAATGCAATAATTCCACATCCGGGACAACTTTGAATAATGCATAAGCAAAGATTCTCCTAAAGCAATGGAGATCATCATGTCCAATTGATCAATATTATAAAAATACTTCACTGGATAATTTGTTAATGACCCGCCAAAACGATACCCCATTTCATTAAAAATGAATTTATCTTTGCCATCAAAGAACGCTTCAATCCAAATAGGACCTTCTACAAATCCGGCTTTCTCAAACATAGTGCAGACTTTATCATTCAATGTTTCCAAATAAATACTTTCGCCTTTAGATGGAAAAGTCTGCAATCCCATAACAGAAGCACCAGTAGATTTAAATCGTGCAGAGAATTTATCAGACATACCGGAATAATAACAAAAGCCTTTATTCATAGTATAGTGGATAATCACCGCATCATAAGGTATGAAATCTTCAACTACTACGGTTTGTGTTCCCGAAAAGCCTAAAGCTTTATTATAGCCAACGACCAACTCTTTCACATTATAGCATATAGAAAATCCACGACTTCCACTTCCATCAACAGGCTTTACAATAAGCGGATATATTAGTTTCGAAAGGGTTTCCTCATCACTTATTGATATATCATATTTTTTAGCAACAGGTATTCCACTATCTTCACAAAGTGATTTGAAAGCCAATTTATTATCACAAAAAAGCCATGTAGAACGATTACAATAACAAGGTTTATTAAGGCGTTCACATAAATTAAGCATCTGATTAATATTAAACTCATGAACTGCTGTCAGAATCCCATCAATATGATTTTTTTTACAAAGTTCTTCCAAAATATCTATTTCAGAAGTGCTGATATTCCAAGATTCATCTGCAAATCTTTTGGCTGGTGATTGTTCTTCCGGCAAAAAATCTGTTACAATTACATACAAGTTCAATTCTTTGGCTCTTTGTACCAATTCAATGGAGCCAATAGGCTTTCCTCCCAAAACCAAAAGTTTCTTTTTATCACACATTAACCCTATCTATTTTTATAGTTAACCATTTATGCAAATCGCTCAAACCCAATCGCATTTTATTCTCTGAGTTGAATTTCAGCACCAATGTACCAATCGCATCATTTGCTCCTTCAAATCCTCTAACGTGATCGCCCGGTTTTACCCATAAATCTTCTTCAATGACTTCTGCTCCTACCGCAGAAGCATCAACGATCAATTCTTGGAATGTACCACTTTTATCTGCATGAAGTATTACCTCAGCCCAATGACCATTATAAGGCTTTTGTTCTATATTTCCCACACTGTCGCCCACAGCTGCGCGTACACAGGCTGTAATTAAATCAACACCAGTAGCATAACGCAACATTTCGGCCAAACGGTTACCACCACCACGAGGAGAAACTTCCATTATGTAAGGTTTACCATTAGTACCAATACGAGTCTCTATATTATAGATAGTGGTACGCATACCTAATAGCGTAAGAAGTCTTTGCAGCTCGAAAGTCAATTCTGTTTCTTCTTCATGTGTCATAGTCGATGGCCAACTATAAGCAGAAGGCGTATAAGGGTTGACAGCTTCAACATCAAAGCGTTGGGCAGAAAAAGACACAAATTTCAACTTCCCATCAATAGAAAAGCTATCCGTATCAGAAGAAGCCCCCTGCTTCTCTATAAATTCCTCTACAATGACATGCTTGGACAAAGAGTGTTCAAAAGCGTACTCCAAAGCAGGTTTTAATTGTGCTAAAGAATCGACTTTTGTCACCCCTTTACTACCCGCAGAGTCAGTGGGTTTCACTATTACAGGCCAAGGATACCAATAAGCTTCGGACATAGCATCCTCCACCGTTGAGAAACCTTTGGCTTTAGGCACATTGAAACCATGTTGAGTAAGGAAATTACGGAACTTATCTTTGTTCTGCAAAATACACACAGACTCATAAGGACCAAATGCAGGCAATCCCATCTGTTCCTGAACGTATGCTGCCGTAACAACTCCCGGATCTACAGCAAACGACATGATACCATCAATCTCAAGCTCACGAGCCAACGCCAAAACAGCTTCTTTATCAATAATACTAATATTATGATATTCGTCAGAATATTTATGAGCAATATTGTCAGGAAGATAATCAGCAGTTATAACATAATATCCTTGCTTATGAGCAGATTCAATAACCGGTAAAAGATAGCGCAAGCCACCAAGCAGCAATAGTTTCTTTTGTTTTTGTTCCATTTACTTCACTATCAAATTTATAATACGTTCAACGGCTTCTTCATTTAAATCATGATACATAGGCAAACATATCACGTTGTCTGCTATCTCATGCGCCACTGGCAAATTCTCAGGTCGTGCAGAGTCCAACCCTCTATAAGTGGAAAACTCGCTTATCAGTGGATAGAAATATCTACGCCCCAGCACACCTTGCTCTTTCATCTTGAAATAAAGCTCATCACGGGTCATACCATATTTCTCAGCATCCACAAATATCGGGAAGTAAGAGTAGTTATGACGTACACCCGGTATATCTTCCATGAAACTGATTCCTTCGACATCCTTCAAGACTTCACGATACTTGATAGCCACCTGTCGACGGGCTTCTATTGCAGCATCCACTTGTTTCAAGTTAAGTAAACCGTATGCGGCACGCACTTCATCCATCTTACCATTAATACCCGGTGCCACAATCTCTGTTTCTCCCGCAAAACCGAAGTTTTTCAGATAATCAATGCGCTTCTTAGTCTTTTCATCATGACAAATCAACGCACCACCTTCAATCGTATTATAAACCTTCGTGGCATGGAAACTTAACGTTGACATATCACCGGCACTCAAGATTGATTTTCCATTCACTTCCACGCCAAACGCATGGGCAGCATCGTAAATTATTTTCAAGCCATATTTGTCGGCTATTTCCTGAATACGTTTCGTATCGCAAGGTTTACCATATACGTGTACAGGCATAATTGCCGTAGTCTTAGGAGTAATAGCAGCCTCTATCTTATCAGGATCAAGATTGCATGTATCAGGATCAATATCCACAAATACAGGTTTGATACCATTCCACCACAAGGAATGAGTGGTGGCAACAAAACTGTAAGGAGTGGTGATTACTTCACCTGTAATACGCAATGCCTGCAAAGCGCACATCAGAGGCAACGTACCATTGGTAAAGAGACTAATATAAGGTACTTTCAAATATTCACACAAAGCCTTCTCCAACTCCTGATGGTAATGACCATTATTAGTTAACCACTTACGATTCCAGATATCCTGCAAATAAGGGATAAAATCGTCCAATGAAGGAAGTAATGGGGAAGTTACCGTAATTACTTTATTTTCCATTTTACTACAATAAATATATTTTTGATTTACCACCTGCGCTTAAGTGCAGAAAGTACCAGTTCCTTGACTTCTAAATACTCATCAAGATGCAACTTTTCATATATACACAAAGCCAACAATATTCCGACTAATATCTGAATGGGTAACAGAACATACACAGAAATATCCCAGAAAGAAACACCCCACATGAATGTCGCCACCACCAAAGAAATCAGGAAAGTAGGCAGTATGTCTTTAATCTGTTGGCTTGTAGGATAGCTTATCAAATTAGCTGAATAATAACTGTTTAAGAAATAAGCAATAAAAGAAGCCAAGACACCACCCCACAGCATATATTCAATGCCGTAAATAATACCTACAACAATAGGCCCCACAGCTATAATTTTCTTTATGATTTCCAGTTTCAGAAACAAGTCCGAACGCCCTTTTACTTGCAGAATGTTCAGGTTAATGGCATGAAGCGGATAAAGCATACCGCTGAAACAGATGATTTGCAGAAAATAAACAGCAGGCAACCATTTTTCACCTATCAAAATCAGAATCAATGATTTTGCAACTGCCGCCAGTCCCAGCATACAAGCAAAAGTTATCAACATGGTAATCTTGATCACTTTTCGGTATCCTTCCCGTAATCGTTCCGGTTCTTCTTGTATGGAACTCAAAACCGGATAACTGACCCGTTGAACAACGGAGGTAAGATTACTGGAGAATATCATATTAAACTGCTCCGCACGGGTATATTGCCCCAATTGTGCGGAAGTATAGAAACGCCCAATTACAATGTAGTAGACATTTTTATAAATGGTATCCAACAACCCTGAAAGCAACAATTTAGAACCAAAGCCAAAAAGTTCTTTAAAACTCTCCGTAGAAAATTCCCATACCGGATGCCACTTGCTATATACCCATAAGAACAAAGTATTCAGAAATTGACGGGAAAGTTGCTGGCCAACCAGACTCCATACTCCCATTCCTCCCAATGCCATCCCTATTCCAATAACTCCACTGCTAATAGAAGAAATCAAAGAAACCTTGGTCTGTGTCTTGAAATCCACCTCCCTTACAAACTGGGTACGAGGAATTATGGCAAGTGCATTGATTATCAGTACCCAACCAATTATTCTTATAACTTCCACCAAAACAGGCTCCTTAAAGAATACACTGATTGCAGGGGCAGCTAAATATAGAAGTACATAAATAAGAATACTGACTGTCAGATTAAAATAAAAAACAGTGTTATAATCGACCCGTTCTATACGTGTCTTCCGTATCAGTGCATTGGAAAAGCCACTGTCTATAATGGAGTTGGAAACTGCTATGAAAATAGCAATCATAGCCATGATGCCATATTCTTCGGGAGTCAATAAACGAGCAAGTACAAGCCCCACCAAAAAGGTGATGCCGGAACTGGCTATATTATCAATAAAACTCCACCCAACACCATGAACGGCTTTATGTCTTAAAGAGCCCGCCAAATTATATGTCCTTTTTATTCGTCAATATACTCCCACGGATAAGGATTATCGACCACATTCTGAAACTCAGCAATAGCTTCTTTTTGTTCAGGAGTGAGCGAAGCGGAATCCCAGGAAGCAATAATAGCACGGGCTTCGTCAGCCAAAGGCTCGTCGAATACTTCACCATAGCAGACAGTGAGTAGTCGAAGCTTCAACAACGAAGCAGGAAGAACATCAAGAATATCCCAACAACGATCCAAAACTTCCTGAACATGTTGTTGCTTTTCACCATAATCAATGAACGACGCAGTATAGCCCATCAGAAGAGCAAGACAAACGGAAGCTTGTTCTTCAGTAGTGGAACCTTTGACACCGGAATTATACAAAGCCGTGGTCAGACGATAAACTTCACCGTTACGACGGCACAGGTCATCGCTATAAACCGGGCTCCCGTCCATACCTAAATACATCAGTTCGTGCGCTGCACGCTGAAGAGTAGCAGTTTCTTCGGAAAGAGTCATAACAATTATGATTTCAGATTTATGATTTACCAGGTATCAAATGACAACCGGCAATTATTTAATTACTTCTATAAGATCAGGATGAATAGTAGCCATGGCAACAGCAATAACACCTTGTATTTCAATAACTACACGACGATCTCGAGCACCTTTCACTTTTAGGAAAACACCTTCCTGGCCCTCAAAGTCACCACCTATAACACGGACTCTGGTACCTTTCGACAAGTTTAATTCATTAGGCTGAAAATACATAAGGTGGTCATTGTAAGTACCCGCCACAGCAATGAAACGCTGCATCTCATTATCGGAGATAATAATCTTCTGCCCGCTACGAGTATCGGTTATATATTGCAAATAAGTGATCTGAGACTTAATACGCTTCAACTCGGAAGGACAGGCATGAACAAAAAGCAAATTGTGAACGACCGGAAGCAAAACACGGACTTTTTTCCCTCTCTTTATACTTATCTTGTATTGCATGGGAATAAAACAGCCTAAATTTTCTTTTTCGAGTAATCGCATTGCATCAAGCTCCCTACGATAAGTAGCACGCATTGCATACCATACTTCAGATTCTTTTTCCGATTCCATTTAATATTTTATTCAGAAAAGGGTATTCCATCGGGGCTTTGAATTCCTTGCATATACTTGAAATTCAATCACTTGCGAACACTTTATGTAAAATAGGGCAAACTTTGTGTTCCTCTTGCCCAGTGATTTACTGTAACCACTCACCAACTTACAGGTAAAAAGCTATAAACGAACGAATTACAAGCAAACAAGTGTCTTTTAATCGTTCGTTTAATGGACACAAAGATAGATGTGTTTTTTTGAATGACAAAATGTTTGATAAAAAATCTTTTTATAATCGAATAAAAAAGAGGTTAACTAATTGATTATAAGTAACAAACAAATAATAAAATCATTGGTTAAAATTCATTTCTTTTATTCTTTTTCTTGCCTTCTGATTTTTTATAAATATTGACATATATTAAACGAACGATTCTTGGACAGCTTTTAAAATAAGGCATATACTTAACAAACAATTGTTCCCCCTAACCTAACATCACATTCTTTTCACTTTCCTTCTCCCCATTATCATATTCGAACTTTAATTTCTACTTTTGCGACATTTTTAACTGTAAATATCAGTTAAATACACAATTAAAATTTATATAATATGAAAGATTTAAAAAAAAGAGAATCAGAATGGATCTGATACAAAGAAAAGATCACATCAAGTTGGAAATCAGAAAACAAGCAGTAGCAGAACAGTAAGCAGAATTAGTATAGTTGATGAAAATTTACTGGCTGAACGGTATTATGCAGGTACAAAAACCCACATGTATGTAGGAATTCTAAGAAGTTTCAAATTAGGCTATTTTAGAGGCCTAAATATTAACACCATAAGCGATTTGGGAATGCACTTATACGAATCGGGTGATGGTTTAAAACACGAAAAAGGAGAAGATACTTTATTGGAACTAAGCAGTTTAATGACAGAACTAAGAAAGATATGGGCAGTGATACAAAAGGAAGATACGGAACATATAGACCCCTATGGATATGATGTAAAAATAAATCACTGATAGTTTACTCCAAAGAAAGGGCATAACTTTGCCCCGTCAACCTGACAGTGGAAGGGCTACACCCTTTCACCCGGATGGTGTAGCCCTAAGCATAAAAGGGTGTAGCTATCCGGAGCAAAGGGTGTAGCCATCACAGAAAGTTGATTATTAACAATTTATATTCAACCAAAATTATTAAAATGGAGAAAAAGAAGTTGGGACACCAACCAAATCATGTAACGAAAGAAGAAAGAGTAGAAAATCTATGGAAAAAACTTATTAGACAAGAAACCGATTTATCCGAAGAAACCATTGCATGGATGGCACTACGCATCCGACAGTTGACCGAGTACATGCCATACGGATGTGCGCTGATAGCCTACAGAAAACAAAATGGAGAATTCTACATGGCAAGAGGAACCCTTATTTATTATGAGTCCGATTTCCATCGGAAATATGATATTGAGCGCATTAAAAACCATGTAGCATACTGGGATATGGAACAGCAGGGATGGAGAACCTTCCAGATTGAAAACTTTCTGGAATGGAAACCGATGGTTTAAATGAAGAATGAAAAATTAAGAATGAAGAATTATGGATTCATATTTATTACATGATGCCAATGCAGGCAATAACTTTAAAATTATGATGATGATACAAAAAGAAGGAATGAAAGGATATGGCATCTACTGGATGCTGCTTGAATTCCTAAGGTTACAGAACGGATATAAAGCCGATCTGAGGGTGCTGCCTATCCTGGCACAAAAGATGAGAGTGACAGTGACTACCTCGAAGCGAATTATCTACGATTATAAACTCTTTGAGGTGAACGATACAGTATTTTCATCGCCCGGGCTTATCCTGCGCATGAGGCCACTGGAAGCCAAGCGTGAAGCGAACAGAGAGGCAGGCAAGCATGGAGGACTGGCTAACCAGCAGAAAATCAGGGAGGCAAAGGCAAGCAACGCTTTAGCAACAAATAAAGAGAATAAAGATAATAAAACAGCCCCCTCTATATCTCCCCAAGGGGAGACAGTGAAGAATGAGGAGATTCTTCTTGTTCCTCCGGAGTATGCACTCAACCGGCAGACGCACAACTACGAAGGATTGATTGCAGAATTGGAACGGCAAAAAGTTGCATCCATAAAAGAGAAAAACGCTATTCTCAGACTGACGGACTTCGGAAAATTGGGAGGCAAAATTTGGAAAATCATCTATGACATCAACAGTTCACCACAAATGAAGGCACGAATTGTTATGCCGGGAAAATAGATCTTAAAGTTACTGCAAAACTAAGAAAAATCTCAAAGAGGTTAGCTCTCCCCCAAGAGCAACCTTTTTACTATTTTCAAATCAATCAAGCCCAAACTGCTTTCTGCAATAAACAAAAATAGATAGATTTTGCTTTTTACTTTAAACAAATTCGTATATTTGCTACATAAATCACTTTGAATATGGATAGAAAACACCATGATAACATTTCCGAATGCTAAAATAAATCTGGGACTGAACATTGTAGAGAAACGTCCTGATGGATATCATAATCTGGAAACAGTATTCTATCCCGTCCCCGTAGAAGATGCGTTAGAAGTCAATATATGGAATGAGAGCACGCAGAAGTTTCGTCTGCATCAGGCGGGATTGGAAATTGCGGGAGAAGCAGAAAATAACTTAGTTGTGAAAGCTTATAAGCTTTTAGATGAAAGATTCAACCTTCCTCCCGTAGATATTCACCTGTTCAAGCATATCCCTTCCGGTGCAGGATTAGGCGGCGGTTCATCGGACGCAGCTTATATGCTGAAATTGCTGAATGAGAAGTTCAACCTGAAATTGTCGGATAAGAACTTAGAAGAGTATGCCGCCAGATTAGGAGCGGATTGTGCCTTTTTCATCCGGAACGCTCCAACCTATGCAGAGGGAATAGGAAACATCTTCTCTCCTATTTCCTTATCCTTAAAAGGATATCAGATTGTTTTAGTAAAACCGGATATCTTTGTATCCACTCGTGATGCTTTTGCGCAAATAAAGCCTCATCGACAGGAAATTCCATTGAAAGAAGTCATAAAGCAGCCTATAGAGGAATGGAAAGAACGAATGGTAAACGATTTCGAAGAAAGCGTATTCCCCCAATTCCCCGCTATCAAAGAGATAAAAGAGAAACTCTATCAGGAAGGAGCCGTATATGCAGCAATGACAGGGTCCGGTTCATCCGTATTCGGATTGTTCAAACCGGAATATAATAAATCTGTTAAAGAAGATTTCGGAGAAAAGACCTTTGTATACCAAGGAGCATTAAAATAAATAAAGGGACTCTTCACAACAGCATGGAGAGTCCCCCTATTCTTAATAACTTTTTATAATCCAAGAAAAGCATTAAACTGTGCAAAGATTTCTCCACAATCCCCGCGAGGTAGCCTGTAATTTACTTCTGATTTTTCTATCGGAATGTGAAATGGCGGAAAAACATCTCTCAATTTATTGGCTTTAATTTTATTGCCTGAAATTTGTTCGGCAAGTTTGTTTATATCAAGCGCATTGATTGGCCATTTTTCATAGCAGTCAGAAGCTATTAATCGGGTACTACCCATAAATTCATCCCATTGCTTACAAAAAGTATCAAATTGTCTACAAAGATATTGTGCGATCCCCAAAATACGTGTATCATCCCAGTCATGAGTTCCGTTAAATACATCTGCCTTAAAATTCACTGAAACCTTCGATTCGTGATAAACATCTCCTACTTGTCTACATACTCGGTAAAAGATATCTACCGGGAAGAATTCATCTGATTTTCCTTGCAGGAGGTACATTGGTTTAGGTGCAAAACACCCCAAAACCTGCCACATCTCCACTTTTCCAATAATTCCCGGAACAATGTTACAATGGCAATGCCGTTTCTCCTTGCGGGCAACATACTCGAACGTAGAAGGATAGCCAGATGAAATCAGTACAGAGAATTTTTCAGGTACGACAGATGCCAAGAATAGTCCCAGCGCCCCTCCACCAGAATTACCACATACAGCAATCTTTTCGATATTAAAATTTCTTTGCTTTCTTATCCAATTGAGCCATCCTATGGTTTCCATAACTATCAATCCCTGTACAGTCAGTCCACACTCAAAAACTCCGGGAGCGGAATAATGTCCCATGAAATGACGTTCACCCTGACCAATATTGTCCGGTACTAATACCGCAATGCCGCTGGAAGCCAAATATTCTGCCATTTTCCGATAAGCAGGATAGAGTTTACCGTTATTTCCATGTCCGCAAGCCAGCAATACAACAGGTAAACCTTTATCCGCATCATTATTGGACGGAATATACAAATGAGCTGCACCGTAACAATTATTCCACGAAACGGATTGCAAATGCTGCACTATGAAGTCCCGATTTCGTGTGACTCCATTTATTCGGGTCTTAATCACCGGAATCCATTCCTCTTTTATGGCAAGTGACTTTCGTACAATTTCCTTAATTTCCACTCTATCTTTCTCCAACCAAGGAAAAAGTCCGGGTAAATGATGTCTTGCCTCAAAACAACTATCATAATAAACAAAAAAATCGCGTAATCCATTTGTAAACTTCGAAGCCAGATAAGCTGGTTTTTGAGCATACCCCCAACCGGCAATCAACAAAAATAGAATTACTATATTCTTTTTCATAAAGTTGTCCGTGTAATTCAATCTTAAGACTTATCTCTATTTCATTCCATGTGAAAGACTTCTATAAGTGGAATACTTATTGGAGAATTATCCGGATTGACTTCCATTATATCAGCCATATAATCCCACCATTTTTGTACAATAGGAGTATTTCCCATTTCTTGGGATGAAGCTTCTCCTTTGATCTTCTGACAAGCATAAAGGATATTGGTATCCTTATCCCAATAAATGGAATAATCATAAACTCCGTTTTCTGACAATAATTGTTTCAATTCGGGCCATATCTGTGCATGCCTTCTTTCATATTCAGCTTCGCACCCCGGCTTCAAAAACATTTTAAATGCTTCTCGTTTCATAATTATTTATTGTTTTGTATCTACTTCCAATACATATACTTGTTGGGGAACCGATTGCTTCACTTTCTCTCCGTCTCCCTGTGAGGTACATTGTACAAAAAGATGCAGCATTCCCCTCTTGTTCCACAAATTTGTATCATAACTTGGTTCCCATGCATCAACCGAAAAATCCGTCAGATCACTCACATTCCAGTTCCCTTTTGAAAGGTCACCCGAGTATGCTACCGTCACCCGGCTATTACGATCTACATCACGATATATATAATATATTCCTTTTCCCCGGGTGTCAACAGCCAAACGAGGACGTGACATAGGAATCATCTTGGTACCGCGCCCACTTAATGTAAAATCCGTATGCCTATCGGCAACCTTTACCATTTGCCAATTTCCTTTTCCTATGAAGACTAATCGATATTGCGGACAAGCATCTCCGGGTTCTTTCCAATATGCGGCAATAAAAGGATTGCCTTCTTTATCAGTAGCCATACTTGTCTGGTTTATCAACTCACTTTTCTGAGGAATTTTAAATGCATATTCTGCATTTCTCACATTAATGGGAAGATGATACCGCTCACCGGTTGACTTCTGCCAAGTGATTCCTCCATCCTTGGAACAGGCATAGCATAAATCATGGTTCGTCTCTACAGCAGACGTCTCACGCCACACCCAGGAAACATGTATGGTTCCTTTCCTGTCAACACACATTTGCCAGTATGCATTTCTCTGTCCTTCACCATCAATCAAAGTATCCTGCAAGCGCTTCCACTGGCCTTTCCGTACATCGTACCTATTCAGTACAAGATTGCCCTGACCGGATTTACCCAAACGGTAAGCAAACAGCAAATCACCATTTTTCAATGTATAAAATTCGGGATAGGTCACCTTCCTTTCATCTTTACCCAACATAGATTGCAACGTATCCAGCCGGAGGGAATAAGCTTCTACACTCTTACAATATTGCAACGGAGCATTGTGATGATTGAAAGCCACATGCAGATAACCTTTACCGTCGATACCAATACTGATAACGTTGTGGGCATCCTCGCATTTTCCTTTATAAGGTGAACGGAGTATTTCAAAACGGTCGTTTCCTAAACGGCGTTTCCCCAACGTCAGATATCCATCTTCGTCATAATAGGCAATAAATTGCATATTTCCTTTCGAAGTAACGGAGTTTGTCCGAAAAATGGCAGTATTAACAGACGTACTGCTATATCCCATACCAGCTTTGACCAGTTTCTGAGCATGTAACAGAGAGACACTCCCCAACAGCCCGCATATAAGTAACAAAATATTTTTATACATAATATTTATGCTATTTCAATTTATATATTTCCGAAGCGGCTAACAAAAAGCAGCCTACTGCAAAATCCTCCGGTTCATGTATACAATCGTAAGTTAAGGGCTGACCGGCCTTGGGACTATTACTTCTCCCTTGCATATATCCCAATGCACCATTCGGATGCATACAGTCCTTTACCAAAGCATTCCAAGCCTTCAAGGTCATTGGCAGATATTCGTCACGGTCCAAAATACCGTTCCTTATTCCCCATGCCAAACCATATACAAATAAAGCGGTACCGGTACCTTCCTTTCCACCAAAATTACCGGGGTCATGTAGGCTTACATTCCAAAAACCGTCTTCGCGCTGGCAAAGTTTAATGGCCTTGCTCATCTGCAAAAAGTCTTTCAGATAATCCTTGTAATGCTTATCTTTTCGGGGAATCAGATTCATGACACGCGCCAGCGCAGCGTATGCCCATCCATTGCCCCTAGACCAGTAGCAGTCTCGTCCGTTAGGCTCCTTATAAGGCGGGGCAAATCTCTTGTCGCGATACCAAAGCCCGTCTTTATGATTGTACAACCCCTTATCGCCATGACGGTTGCGTGTGAATGAATACAAATCCCACATCTTGTCATAATAAGATTGTTCTCCAGTCAATCTGCCCAACTTAGCAAATACAGGCATAGACATCTGGATGGCATCTACCCACCACCAGTCATCGTTCTGAGGTGTATTCACCATCATGTCAATGGATAATTTTATATCCTTGATTTTATTGGGATCATCAGGACAAATGTTATACAAATCAATATAAGTCTGCCCACAACACTGATTGTCTGCATGACGAGTAACAGTCCCTTTATCCAACCCCCATTTATGGAATTCCGCCCATTTCAAAGCATAATCGTAAAATTCTTTTTGGGGATAAATAGCATGAAAAGCCATCAAACCTTCAAAATATACAGCCCTCGTCCATATATTGCTTGGCCGTAAGGTCTGTACAAATGTAGGTTGACAAGGATCCGGATATTTGACCATAAAATAATTATTGGCCAACAGCATGTGTTTCAAAGTTTCTTCCTGCTTCGGTATTTGCTGTGAATTCAGCGCAAGAAAATTAAAGAACACAATAATCGGTAGAATTACAAACTTGTTTTTCATAATAAACATTTCATTAATCAAAATTTAAAATCAGACTCCGCTACAAGCCAGAAAGCCTCCGTCAATTGGTATGGTAATGCCGGTTACAAAGCCGGATGCTTCTTCATTGATAAGCCAGTTCATACAACCTACCAGCTCTTGCGCTTCCCCAAAATGCTTCATGGGTGTTTGACGCAAAATGTTACTTCCCCTTTTCGAAAAGTTACCATCCGGAGTCATCAACAGCTTACGGCTCCTGTCATTCAGAAAAAATCCCGGAGCAATGGCATTCACACGTATATGGGCCGGTGCCAGATAGGCAGCCAACCATTGGGTGAAATTTGCAATACCTGCTTTGCTCAAGGCATAAGCTGGTACCCGCGACAAAGGCCGATAAGTATTCATTGATGCAAAATTGATGATACATCCTTTGCCCAACCGAACCATATCCGGAGCAAAAACCTGACAAGGAATAACCGTGCCCATAATATTTACATCAATCACATCCAAGAAACGGCTCATGTCCAGATTAAAGAAACCGCGCAATTCTCCTTGCTCCTCTTCCAATTCCCGTTCGTTAAATTCATTGATATTAGTCACCGCCTCCGGCTGGTTACCTCCCGCCCCGTTAATAAGAATCGAACATGCACCAAACTGTTCGTTAATTAAAGCATGTGCCCTCTTTACTTCCGCTAAATTGCGAACATCACACGAAACAGACAAAACATTCCCATCCGCCTCTTTTATCATCTTCTCCGTCTTCCGCAGCTTTTCCAGACTACGACCTATAAGGGCTACTCGATAGCCCTTCCGAGCCAAGTCTACAGCTAACTCCGAACATAACGTACCACCGGCTCCCGTAACGACAGCCACTTCTTCTTTTTTTATATTGTTCATACCTATTTCCTCCAATTTTTACAATTTCTATAACAAATGTCTCTTACTATATCGCCTAATAAAGTCATATCCGACGGGAACTCTCCGCCGACTACCTTTTCACCGATAAACCGGCAAAGCACCCTGCGGAAATATTCATGACGTGAGAAGGAAAGTACACTCCGTGAATCTGTCGTCATACCGACAAAACAGCTCAAAAGTCCATAAGAAGATAGGGACTGCAATTGTTGCGTCATTCCTTCCAAATGATCATTGTACCACCAAGCAGGACCAAATTGCACTTTTCCTAAAATACCACTGCCCGAATATGAACCGGTCAGTGTGGCAAAAACAGCATTGTCCGCCGGATTTAATGTATACAAAATGGTCCGAGGCAACGAATCCTCCTCATTCAATGTGTCTAGAAAGCAAACCAAACTGTTCACATCGCACGCCGAACCGATCGCCGCATATCCTCCCGCCGGACCAAGCCGTGTCCGCAACTGAGTATTGGTATCCCGTTTGGCCCCAATATGTAATTGCATGTTCCAGTTTCTCCGTGCATAGCAGCGCCCCATGAACAACAAGACATACGACTGTAATTTCACCGTTTCCGCAGGAGAGATTTCCCCAGTCTGCAATAATTTACCGAACAAGGACGAAGCCTCTCCCGATAAAACCGGTACAAACCTGAAACCCGCATCCAAAGAATGGTCGGCGTACTCGCATCCTGCATCAGAAAAGAGGTTCAGACGAATATCTATTGCATTCAGATAATCTTCCAGACACTTTATTTTCATACCTGAAAGCTCCGCTAACTGCGAAACGAAATCCTTGAAAGAAGGAGTTGTAAAAGAAATTACTGAATCCGCCCGCAACGAAGGCTTCACTATAATATTCTGAGGTTGTAGGGATGCCTCGCGATGCCAAGTGAAATCGGCCAATAAATCGTCGGAAGTACATAACATTTCCACCCGACATTTCTTCAAGATGTCCAGCATTCCCCATCCCGGCTGCCGGAGGATGTCATTGCACACCTTCCATATCTCCCCCGCATTTTCCCGATTCAAGATTTCGTCAATACCGAAAAAACGTTTTAACTCCAGACATGACCAATGGAACAAAGGATTACCAATGGTACGTGTGAATATGGAGGCCCACGTATCATACCGTTCTTTACCGGATATGCCAACCCCTGTAATCATCTCTTCGTCAATACCGACTATACGCATCACACGATGTTTGTAAGGATCAGCATGAATCCACAATTCTGCCAAATCAACGAATTTATGATTTTCTGCCAGTTTTCGCGGGTCCAGATGGTTATGAAAGTCTATAACCGGAAGATTTTCAGCAATCTCATGATAGAGTTGCCTGGAAATATGGGTCGTCAGCAAAAAATCCTCATTAATAAAACTATCCATACTCAAGCTGCTTTAAAAATAGCCACCATTCTTTACCATCTCCTGAGCAGAAAAGCCTTCATGTACCCAAGTACGCATCTCCCTCTCCTGCTGCTTGATAGCTTCAGCTCTCAACAATACGTCATAGGCGATGCTACGCGGAATGGCTACCACACCATCCACATCACCAAAAATGACATCTCCCGGCTTTATATAAACTTTTCCAATCCTAACCGGTATATTATATCCTGTTATTTTGGTTCTCCCTAAAGAACCGTTCGAACTGCGGTAGCGGTAGAATATAGGAAAGTCTTGCTTCAATACCTGAATCGTATCACGCAGCCCACCGTTGACCACAGCACATCTTGCTCCGCGGGCTATAGCGGAAGCTGTCATTACCTCTCCCCAATGAGCTGCTTCATCTTCATTACCTGCGTCCCATACCACACAACAATTTTTCGGCATATCATCCAGCATCTGTGCCCTGATATCCATTTCCCCCTTGACAGTGGGGTCCGGATTACTGCGAATAGTGAATGCGATGCCTGCCGCACGCATTTCAAACTGCAATGGCAAGATAGTAATCGGCAAAGCTTGATCCATCAATGTGGCTTCACGCAAAACATCGTTTACAGCTCCTGTATAAAGATTTTCGTAACGTTCACACAATTCTTGATCTGAAATCGGAAACTCTATACCATCTATCCTATCCAATTTCTCAATCAATTTCTCTAACTTCATTAAATTATTGTCCATAATCATTTTTATTCTTCTAATAAACCTTTTAAATATCCTGTCGCAAATATATGTCCCAGCATCTCATACGCCGGATTTTCTCCTGACTCACCAGCCATAACAGGAGCATGGTCTGTACGGATCACTCCATCAAACCCAATTTCCTTATATGCACGCATGCAGGCTTTCATGTCAGTCTGCCCTTCATCATGGAATGTCTCTTCAAAAGCATCTGCATTTCCGCGTATATCACGAAAATGAACAAAGAAAATCTTCCGGCCGAAATGTCTTATCAAAGAAGGTATGTCCTCATTCATGGCTGCAAAAGAACCTTGGCAAAATGTTATCCCGTTGTAATCGCTGGGATAAAGTTCTAAGGCTTTGTCGAAATTCTCTACATTTCTAAAGATACGCGACACTCCCTGCAAGGAAGGTATCGGAGGATCATCCGGATGGAGAGCCAGTTTCACTTTACACGCTTCTGCTACAGGTAATACCTTATCCATAAAGTATTTATAATTATCCCATATCTGTATGTCAGTAAGTGTCCCGGCTTCAGTCAACTGCGGGGCTGCCTGCATCAATTTTGAATCAAATGCCGTTACCAATGCCCCACCTCTCCCCTTTTTAGCAAAAGAGGTGCGATACCAGCCGGATTGAGGCATGAAATTGTAACATAAAACAGGAATATCCAAAGCCCCCATATTTCTCAGTACTTGCTTGAATATCTCTATTTCTTCATCCCTGCCTGGCAATCCCAGCTTAATCTTATAATGGGGAGGAGCCGGTTCAATCACTTCAAGCTTTAGACCTGCATCATTCAAACTCTCTTTAGCATAAAGCAGAGCCTTGAAATCCCACGGTTTCATATAATACCGTTCGGCAGGCAATGCCGCTACCGCATATTCTACACCCAATTGGGTTGCAATCTTCCACTTTACCGATGGCAAAGTAGGTAAATACCATGCTAGTTTCATTATTTACTTTTTTATTTTCAATTTATAAACAACACACAGAGCCACTGCCAGTAAAAGACTCAAAATGCCGGCGCATAAACTCAAATCTCCACCCATAGAACGTAGATTGGGAATGCTCATTCCTATAAAAAGCCCACCGGATACAACAAGAGATACCAACAGTAATATCATCAGTGCTTTAACATATTGCGATGAAATGGAAGGAACCTTTTTAGGGTCTATATTCACACTCAAGGCATCAAACAGTTCATCCACTTTCACTTTGTCTTTCATATCCATCTGCCCATAAACCGGCAGATAATAAAGAACCAAACAAACTATTAACTCGATAAGTGTTGCCATCTCCCAATCCACTTCGGGAAGTGCATTCAAGACAATCCCTACTACAATTCCAGCACTGATCGTAATTATAGCCGCCTTGGCATTCGGCTTGCGGCTTACAATACCCAATACCAAAGGAATACCTATAGGAATACAGAATATTCCCGTAAACAGTTTATTGGCTTCAAAAGCTCCTCCAAACCCTTCGATATAGATAGCACCTACTGTAATCAGTGCTCCGATAACCAATGTAGACCAACGAGCCACAACCAGAAGGCGTTTTTCAGCAGCTTCCGTATTAAACAACCGCTGATATACATCCTTTGTAAAAACACTCGACATAACATTGTACTCGGCATTCAGTGAAGACATAGTTGCCGCAAACATCGAAGAAAACATGATACCCATAATACCGGCAGGAAGCAAGCGAATGGCAACCGATATATAGGACATCTCCGGATTCTCCAGTTCCGGAACTATTAAAGAAGAGGCAACAGCCGGAATCAGGAATATCGGGGTAAACACTAAAAAGAGGATACCCGTCAGAACTCCCATTTTCTTAGCTGCTTTTTCATCTTTCACACAAAAGAATTTCTGAATAAATGTCCAGTTCTCATTGTATTTTATCATCGTCATTACATAATAGATTGCCAACCAGAAAAATGCTCCTTTGGGACCATTAAACCACGTCATCTTCTCAGGAATCTGTTGATAAAGTCCACCGATACCTCCCACTTCATGTAAGGACACGGGCAACAGTACACAGGTGATAAGTATTAAGATCACAAACTGTACCGTACTCATAATCGTTACAGTCCAGATACCGCCAATAATATTGAACAGCGTAACAATTACACCCGAAATGATGATGGCCCATTCCAATGACAGAGGAGTGACTACAGTAATGAACACACCAATAGCATACAACCGTACCATATTGTCTAACAGCCTCACCAGTAATCCCACCCACGTCATTATTTCACGAACAGAGAAACTATAACGCTGTTCCAAATATTCGATGGGAGTGACGCAACCAGTCCGCCGCCAACGTCCGCCAAGCCACAGGCTGCCAATAATACATGCCGGCACAGTGGACCAAAATACCGTAACAGAGACCAACCCGTACTCGTAAGCAATCCCGGCATAAGCCACGAAGACAAACGTACTGAACAATCCCATAAAATTGGTAACGGTAGCCATCACCCAGGGGATAGTGCCATTTCCCTTGAAATAAGCACCGACATCTTTTATAAACCAACCGAAAGACAGCCCTATCCCCGCCATCAATAATATATAAACACCAATGGCCCAATAATCCAGTTCCTGTAATTGTAACTCCATAGCCATTATTCATATTTGATTAAGCTCTGGTCAACGACCATAATCGGAGAATCATATACCGGAAGATTGCTAAAACAATACTTGTCTCCGTGCTTACTTATATCACCGGCAGGAATCTTATAAACTTTACCAGTCAACAAATCTACCCATACAGGATTCTTAAATTTTCCCCCGGCCACTTCCACATCCACCGGGGTAGGCTGATTGAAGTTTGTAGGAGTAGCTTCATCGTACCATATCAGGAATGACTGTAATTCACTCTTTTCATCTTGATAGGCAAAAAGACTATAAGGATAATCCGTCTTGACCTCAAACCTATGTACATCTACCGAATGCTGTAACAAATCGAACACCGAAGCCAGATGTTGTACGGCATAATAAACCACCTTTGCCCGAACAACCTGGTTTTGTTCATTAGTTTCCAACAGGCCTTTTACATTTTTCTTCTTGATGGCATCATTACCGCCATAGTTCATATCTGCAATACTGAATATCCCGGTAGCAATATCCCGCCCGTGATCACCGAGCATTCTTCTCAAAGCCCATTTGGCCTGCGAGACTTCCGACCATTGATAAGCTCCTAAAGCTCCACCCATATATCCTTTGGATGGTGCACCGTTCTCACCTTGCCACAATTTGATATGATCTGAATATTTTTGTATAACTTGCCGCATCTTCTCAACCTTCGGATACACATCTTCCGGCCGGAACACATACTGATGATACGAAATCCAATCAAAAAGTTCCAATTTCCCGCGTTCCTTAAAATCTTGCATACATTTCTCCAGAAATTCTGCATCGGCAAAGGCCAATGCCAAAGCAGCGATCTTAGCATCCGGCTCTATTCGCTTTATAATTTCTGCCGTACGAATATTCAGGTCCGTCAGACTCTTATAATCCTTGATCTGTTCTTTATTGATATCCGGCTCATTCCAGATTTCCCATTCATAAACCTTACCTTTATAATGAAGAGCCATAGCCTCCACCCATCTGTTCCAAGCAGTTTTTCCCTCTTCGGAAGTAGGCCAACCTCCTTTCAGATAGGGGGTTCCCCCACCTTCATAGATGGGGTTCCCATAAGATGCCTGTAACCAGATTTTTATTCCACGTCCAACTGCATCATTTATGATGGAATCCAACCAGGCAAAATCATAAACTCCCTTTATCTTTTCTGTTTTGGCCCATCCGGCTTGCAACCGTATCTTTTTAAGACCCAAAGGAACGATATATTCTTTATACTGATGGTAGTCGGCATAATCCCTATCCAGCACCTCGCATCCTAAAGTCAGATCGTTTTTTACCTCATGAATACTTTTAGGAGATAGTACACCGATCGCTTCATACGGTACGGCAAGATTCGTTTTCACCCGTCCTTCACTAACCGGTGTATGGGTACATGAGCTTACAACCCAAAGCAGCAAGAAATGACATAAAACATTTATTTGATTCCTCATTTTCAATTCCTTTTAAAAAATTATAGTTAGAAACTGTATTATTCTTGTTTATTATATCAGTAGTTCCTTAGTTCTTATAACCTGGATTCTGTTCCAATACAGCATCTTTATTGGCTTCTATTGCACTGTAAGGTATCGGAAACAGTTCATGATAATCTTCCACACGAGGTCCGTTGAGCGTATTGTATTTACGAACACGTTCTACATACTTGCCCAATCGTCCTAACGTAATTCTGCGGAATTCCTCATATACCAATTCGCGTGCACGCTCATCCAGAATATAGTCTATGGTGACCTCCGATGCAACTACTTCAGATGTATGAGCACGGTTCCTTACTTCATTGATATCGTTTGCTGCCTTTTCTTTGTCTCCTTTCATTAAAAAAGCCTCTGCCCGTAGCAGATAGGTTTCAGCCAAACGTAGCATATATTGGTCCAGATAAGTAGCACCGGCAGTCGATTTCAGTGTTTTCAGTGCCGGATCGGCATACAGGGCTTCAGGATGTTCACCCGGAGTTGTAATCTTAGTTGGCCACGGATACCAACGCCAAGACTGTTCTTCCAAAAGTTTACTCTTCGTTTCAGGAGCAATAATACTTTTACCATAATACTTGGAAGTAGGCAAATCATAATAAGCATCACGTACCACATTGTATTTGGAATTACGCATATCATTGCTAAAATCGTCGCCCCATACCTCATACAACCACCAATGGGTATTTGACATATTGGAAACTCCACGCCCCCCCACATTGGCATCCGAACGACCATTCGAAGAAAGGAAAGCTTTCTTTCCTTCCGGATCAGTACATGAATATGTCACTGGTGCGGCAAACCGTTCCAGATAATAGGGACGATAAGAAGTTGAAGTCAGATAACCACCTTCTACATCCGGCTCCATCTGAATTACCCATAATGCTTCCGTATTACCCGAAGTTTTTCGGTTCTGATTTTTCCTTCTGAATAGATCCCAATAGACATCTCCTTCTTCCGATTTGTGAGACCCGAACCTGACTTTCATCAAACCTGTATTGGGATTATCAATCACTTCAGAAGCTAAACGAATAGCATCATCGTAGAGTCCCAACGATATACAGGTCTCAGCAAGGTAATGTTTTGCCACTAGATTGGAAATCTTTCCATCAACTACAGTATGAATGTCAGGAAGTACAGTTGTTGCTTCCAGGAAGTCATCATACATAGCTTTCAATACTTCCTCTTTCGAGTTCCGGGTGAAGTCCGTCTTTGGAGAGACATTTTCCTCAAGCACTAACGGAACACCACCGAAAATATAAACCAACGTACGATAACCGAATGCACGGAAAAATTTGGCCTCGGCAGCCACTTGGGATTTTTGTTCCGCGTTCAGTGAACTACCTTCTATACGACTGATGATGGTATTGGCATTATTAATCAGTTTATACTCACGATCCCATACGTCTGCCACACCAGCTTGCTGAGGAGTGAGCCAGTCTTTAAGATTGCCCATGAAATTATTATTGTCACGCGCATTCTTGGCTACATCTGTTTCCTGAAAGAAGACGAAATCACTATTATAGAAATTCGCACGTACTTTCGCATACAAACCTGTTAAGGCTGTTTCATAATCGGCATATGTATTATAGGCATTCTCCGGACTCAGGAAGTCCAGCGGCTTCTCTTCCAGAAAGCTGCTTTCGTTACAAGAGAAAACAAAACATGAGAATAAAAAGGCAATTCCTGCATTAAAAATATTCTGTCTCATAATTCAATCTGTTAAAAAGTTAAATCTATACCAAAAGCATAAGTACGCATTACGGGATAAGAGTCTGTGGTGAAACCAATACCGGCTTCAGGATCCCAACCATCCCAACCTGTAAAAGTCAAAAGGTTCTGTCCGCTAATAAAAAGCCTCAGATTACTCACACCTAACTTTTTAGTCCATCGCTGATCAAAGTTATAGGATAACGATACATCTTGCAAACGAACAAAGCTGCGATTTTGCATCCGGTTCGTATCTACGGTAGGAGACAGCCAGGCTGTTGCAAACTTAGCATTCGGATTTCTTGGTGACCAATAATCATAGGCAGTCAGCCAACTCAGATTTTCGGCATTACCTATCGACTTTCCAATATAATCAGGTTTGGCAATCTTCGACCGATATCCGTTCTTACCTCCCTGAATGGTATTGATGAAAAAACGTAATTCAAACCCTTTATAGCTAAAATCATTGGAAATACCCATCATGTAAGCCGGTTCTTTATGCCCTAGAATCACCCGGTCTTCACCAGCCGTAATCTCTCCATCGTCATTCTGATCCTTAATTTTATAGGTCCCGGGATAGAAACCCTTCATAATAGTACCATTCTCTTTATCTGCCAACTGCCAGATACCTTCCACTTCATAGTCATAAATGGTTCCCAACGATTCTCCGATAAACAGTCCGCTGGCTACCAAGTCATCTTCTTTACCGTCTCCATCAGTATCCTGTCCCAGTAAAGAAACCACCTTGTTCTTATTCGTTGAAAAATTCAGCCGGACATTCCATTGAAAATCTTTTGTTTTCACAGGAGTACCACCGAGTACTATTTCCAAACCTGTATTCTGTAACTTGCCCACATTGCTGCGCACACTGGAAAATCCGGTCATCGTCGGAATAATAACATCCCATAACAGATTCTTTGTGGTAGCTCGGTAAAAGTCTATACTTCCACTCAGCCTCTCCTTGAAAAAGGAAAAGTCAATACCAACATTATACTCAGCTGTCGTCTCCCACTTTAAATCTTTATTGGACATGCGCATAACAGTAGAACCGATGGACGTACTTGCACCATCGCCAAAAACATATTTCGAGCCTGCATTCAGTTCAACCTTCGCTAAGGAACTGTAACGTGAAGTTTGGTTACCCGTCACACCAAAACTAGCTCTGAGCTTGAGATTATCCATAAATTCCGCTTCGGACAAGAACGCTTCACGAGACAATACCCAACCCAAACCAACAGAAGGAAACAGACCGAACTTGTGATTCTCGGCAAAGCCACTAAAACCATCACGACGTAATGTAGCTGTTAACAAATATTTGCTATCATAATTATAAGATGTACGAAGCATTTGATAAAGGTTGCTCTCCTTATAAGCTGACGAACGTATGGTTTGTATGATAGCCTGTCCCAAATCATTATAACCAGTTACCGTACTAGTATATTGTTGTCCTTTTGCCAGAGTATTGTCATAGGCCTGCCTGCTAGCACCATACACAAACGTTGCATTAATAGCATGCTTACCAAAAGAATTGGTATAATTTACAATATTATCCAGCAACCATACAGATGAATTATCGTGCTGCTTTGATGCTTCTCCTTGTTGACTGGCCTCATACCGACTATAATTATATAAATTCTTGGCATCAAGCGTATAATTATAATTCAAGCGATAGGTCAATCCTTTGATCCAAGGTATACTAACCAGTCCATAAACGGTTGTATTTATCTGATGACGCTTGTCTGAATTTTCGACCATATATTCCAAGAAAGGATTCATAGTTAAAGTTCCATTCGGATTGGTAATCCACTCACCATCCGCATCCTTGGGAGTCACTACGGCCGGCATACGAATAAGAGCATTCATATTGGGGGACTCTCCGGAATAGTCCAAAACGGAGAAAAAAGTATTAGTACCCACCTTCAGCCAAGATGTAGCTTGCACATCAATATTAGCTCTGAATGTAGTACGCTTATATTTGTCATTCTTTACAACTCCTCTTTGATTGGTCCAACTACCGGAAAGGAAATAAGAAACATGTTCGCTACCACCATTGATATTCACCATATTAGTAAATAAATGCCCAGTCTGCATAGCTTCATCCCACCAGTTAAAATCTGTACCATTCTCTATTCCATCCAACTGTTGCACATTCAGTTGTGATTTGGAAAAATCCCAGTCCGGATTTGGAACTAAATAACCGGATTCCTTAGTATAGGCTGACTCATATTCAATATCACGCACCTTCTGCATCCATTCTTCCCGGTTCAGTGGCCGGTAATCGACTGTCGGATTACTGAACGCCCAACTACCTGAATATGATATCTTCGGTTTTTGAGCCCTTTTACCTTTTTTGGATGTAATCATCAATACACCATTAGCTGCTTTCGCACCATAAACAGCCTTACTGCTCGCATCCTTCAATATATCAATGGATTCGATATCACTCGGATTAATATCAGAAATACGCCCACCATATATAATTCCATCCAATATAATTAAAGGAGAAGTACTACCATTAATAGTGGTTTGTCCACGCACTCCGATTGAAGGATCTTCACCAGCTGAATTAGTCTGCCCTATCTGCAATCCAGCCACCGTCCCATGCAAAGATTGCATAATGCTTGTATTCGGCGAATCTTTCATTACATTCAAATCCGCTTTAACCACAGAACCAGTCAAATCTGATTTTTTCATGGTTCCATAACCAATCACAACAACTTCACTTAAGGTTTTCGAATCCTCAACCAATGAAACATTAATCATGTTTTTCTCTCCTACCGGTATCTCCTGGCTTATGTAACCTATATACGAAAATACCAAAGTAGCAGTTTTAGAAACAACCAAAGAATAATTTCCGTCCAAATCGGAAATCGTACCTACGGAACTCTCATTTTTTACCGTAACATTCACGCCTACCAAAGACTCTCCGGTACCGGCATCCACAATTTTGCCTTTTACACCATGCTGAGCAAAAGCCGTGGTGCAAACAAACATACACAGTAGCAAATAACACTTTGTTTTCATAATATAAAATTTAATTTTTCAATGCAAAATTACTATTAGTCTTTTAGGATCAAAATAATCAGCAGAAAAAAAATGCAATTTCTGTTGTAGAACATAAGAATAAGCCATCAAAAGGGCTCTACACGAGGACACACACACAATAGTAGTTAAAAACAAAACCTAAAAATTGGCAATAGAATTATAATTCCTAATTTTGCATTATAAAACTATAAAAAAATAACTTTTATATTATAGATATGATACAAGTCATACATCGGGCCCTAAGCATTCTTGAAGTAATAGCTTCCAGCCCCAAAGAAGACCTAAGCTTGTCCGAAATTGCAGATTCACTTCAATTAAACCATGGAACATGTGCCAACATATTAAAAACATTGGTAAACAGAAACTATGTAGAACAGATAGGCGCAAAGAAGGGATACAAACTAGGCTATATGGCTTATCAATTAACCAACTCATATACCTATTATGCTGAACTGAAAGAAATCGCAAAGCCTCTTATTGAACGGCTTCGGGATAATATAAATGAAACGGTTATTCTCTCCATTATTGAAGGGGGGAAACGAATTTTATTATATGAAGCAGAATGTACCCATGAAATCCAGGTCAGAACCACCCAAGAATCCAGCGTTTATAAAGCTACTACCGGAAGAATGATACTAGCCCACTACTCTCCAAAGGAACTAAACTATTTCACAGGAAAATACGGATTACCTGATAAAGAATCGTGGCCGGAAATAAAGAATGCACAAAATCTGGTTGCTGCCTTAACTGAAATTAGAGCCAAAGAAGTAGAAATCACTTCCAATGCTAACCATGTTGTCAGCCTAGCAACTCCTATTTATAAAAACAAGACGATCATCGCAAGCCTGGGGATTTACTTGCCAGATATTCGGTTTGAAGAAATTACTAAAATAAATATTGTCGAAAAACTTAAAGAAACAACATTTCTATTGAATAAGGCAATAGAAGAACAAGAATAAAAAATAAGCCCTGTCTCCCGACAAGGCTTATTCACAACACAAACACAAAATAAAACACGACAAAACTACTATGCAATCTTACCTGTCTATGCCGGGGTTCCATGCAGAACGCAACGTATCTTCGATGGTTTCAACAGCTTTCCAACCCAACTCTTCATTAGCGAATTTAGGATCGGCCCATACCTTTTCAATATCTCCCGCACGACGACCGACAATCTGATAATTCAGTTTCACACCGGTTGCCTTTTCGAAAGCGTTAATCAATTCCAATACTGAAAGACCGCGTCCCGTTCCGATATTAAACACTTCCACTGTTTCCTTCTGTTTCTTTTCCAAGATACGGCGGATAGCGATAACATGTGCTTTTGCCAAATCGACTACGTTAATGAAATCGCGTATGCAAGAGCCGTCGGGCGTATCATAATCATCACCAAATACGCTCAGTTTCTCACGGATACCGATAGCGGTCTGGGTCAGATAAGGTATCAAGTTCTGAGGCACACCATTGGGTAACTCACCAAGCAATGCCGTGGGATGCGCACCGATTGGATTGAAATAGCGCAGCAATATTGCATTGATAGGAGCACCTGAAGCCACTGTATCGCGAACGATTTCTTCATTGATCTGCTTCGTATTACCGTAAGGAGATTCAGCTTTCTTAATCGGGGCTTTCTCCGTTACCGGCAATTCGTCCGGCTGACCGTAAACTGTACAAGAAGAAGAGAACACAATACCTTCCACTCCGTGCTTTGGCATCAACTCGAGCAGGTTAATCAATGAAACCAGATTATTGCGATAATAAAGCAATGGTTTCTGAACCGACTCGCCTACAGCCTTACTGGCTGCAAAGTGGATGATGGCTTTAATGCCTTTATATTTAGTAAACACAGCGTCAAGACCAGCGAAATCCAAACAATCCAATTTCTCGAATGCGGGACGAATACCTGATACTTTTTCGATGTTATCAACTACATCGGCGCTAGAGTTTGACAAATTATCTATTATCACTACTTCATAACCTGCGTTTTGAAGTTCTACTACAGTATGTGAACCAATATAACCGGTTCCACCTGTAACCAAGATTTTTTCTTTCATCAGTGATTTATTCTTATAGGTTATCATCGTTGTGGCGGCAAATTTAAGGAAATTAATTTTAGATAAAAAGAAAAAAGAATATTTTTTTAGTTTAAATTAAAAAGGGGCAGAATTTCTTCTACCCCTTATCTATTACTGAATGTTCTTTTTTCAGATCTTTACTACACCGGAGAAACCCATGAAAGCCATAGCCAAAAGACCGGCCGTAATTAAAGCGATCGGAGTCCCTTTCATGCCTTTCGGAATATTCACCAAACTCATCTGTTCACGCAAACCCGCAAAGAGTGTCAGCGCCAGGCCAAAGCCAATAGCAGTAGAGAATGCATAAACTACTCCTGTCAACAGGTCATAATCCTTTTGAATTACAAGAATGGCCACACCAAGAATACAGCAGTTTGTAGTAATCAAAGGTAAAAATACACCCAGTGCCTGATATAGGGAAGGTGATACTTTTTTAAGAATAATTTCTACCATCTGAACCAAGGCTGCAATTACCAAAATAAAGGTAATTGTTTGCAGGTATTCCAAACCGAAAGCATCAAGAACAAACTTTTGAATAAGGAATGTCACTATAGTAGCAATAGTAAGTACAAATGCTACAGCAGCCGACATACCCAATGCAGTTTCCACTTTCTTGGATACTCCGAGGAACGGACAGATTCCCAGAAATTGTGACAACACGATGTTGTTAACAAAGATTGCCGAAATAAATATCAATATATATTCCATACTAAGTTCCTAATTATGCTTTTTTAAAGCTGTTAATCAATGCAATCAGATAACCCAACGCGATGAACGCACCCGGTGCAAGTACAAATATCAACATACCGTATTCTTCAGGAAGAATAGTCAGATTGAAGATTTTACCTGTTCCCAGAAACTCACGTACGGCACCCAACAGAGTAAGAGCCAAGGTAAAACCAAGTCCCATTCCCAAACCATCGAAGAAAGAAGCTACCGGAGTATTCTTTGCAGCAAAAGCTTCGGCACGTCCCAGTACGATACAGTTTACCACAATCAGCGGAATAAACAGACCCAGCGTAGCATACAGAGCAGGAACATAAGCCTGCATCACCATTTGCAACAACGTTACAAAAGATGCGATAACTACGATAAAAGATGGAATACGCACCATATCAGGGATAACATTCTTAATTGCCGAGATTACAATATTAGAGCAAATCAACACGAACATGGTTGCCATTCCCATACCCATACCATTAATGGCGGAAGAGGTAGTACCCAGCGTAGGACACATACCAAGCAGGAGTACAAACGTAGGATTCTCTTTAATAATCCCGTTCATCATAACTTTAAAATTATTCATATCTTCTACTATTCTGACCCGCATAAGCAGCATAAGCAGCATTCACAGCATTCAGGAAAGCACGTGAAGTAATGGTAGAAGCGGTAATAGCATCTACCTGTCCCCCGTCTTTGCTAACAGACAAAGGAGCCTTACCCGGATTCATTCCCTTAATACTTCCTTTGTTGCCTTCTTTAAACCAATCGGCAGCTTTGGAACCCAATCCTGGAGTTTCCGCATGCGACAACAAAGAATAATCTATAATGTTTCCTTCTGCATCAAAACCGACCAGTACCTTCAGTTCACCGCCAAATGCCATTGAACTGGCTTCTACAGCAGCACCAATAAATTGTCCGTCTTTCGTTGCAGGATACACGGCATAATCCACACCATTCACAGCCTGCACCTTTTTTTCCGCAATCGGATCGTTATCAAAACCAGGAACAACCGCACTTACCGCATCACTCAATGTCTTTGCATTGGCTTGTGCAATAGGTTCTTTCGTCAGCTCATTTACATACGCCAGCAACGCCACAGAAATAGCGGTAACACCCGTGAGTACCAGCAACATATTCTTCAAGGATGATTCTAACTTTTTCATTTCTTCTTCGCTACCTCCCCAAAGCGTTTAGGTTTACAATATGTATTTATCAACGGAGTAAAGGCATTCATAATCAGGATGGCGAATGACATACCCTCAGGATAAGCACCGAACAAACGGATAATCACTGTCAGCAGACCGATACACACACCATAGATCAACATCCCTTTCTTGCTCATCGGAGAAGTGACATAATCCGTAGCCATAAAGATAGCACCCAACATCAAACCACCTGTAAGCAGTTGAAGCACCGGAGATACATATACTTCCGGATCTACCAGATGCATGATACCTGAGAATACAAATACTGTTGCCAATATAGAAATAGGAATATGCCAGGTTATAATTTTCTTCCAAAGCATATAAGCCAATCCCAACAGCAATGCCAAGGCACTTACTTCACCCAAGCAACCTCCATTATTACCAATCAATAAGTCAAAAGAAGAAGGCAAATCTTTTAAAGCTTCTATATTTCCACCGGCAATCTGCTTCATCAGGTTAAGAGGTGTAGCCGCCGTCGTTGCATCTGTATAAGAAGTCAACTGTCCGACAACCGGCCAGCTCGTCATCTGCACAGGGAAAGAGAGCAACAGGAATACACGGCCTGCCAATGCGGGGTTGAACGGATTACAACCCAGTCCGCCAAAAGACATTTTACCGACACCTATTGCAAACAATGCACCCAGAATAATAATCCAGATAGGCAGATTGGAAGGTAAGTTGAATGCCAGCAACACACCTGTGATTACGGCAGAACCGTCACAAATAGTCGTGGTTTCTTTCTTTAAAAGGAATTTGCCGATAGCCCATTCAAAGAACAAACAGGCAGCTACCGAAGTAGCCGTAACAATCAGCGCACCCAGTCCGAAGAAATAGAGTGATACGAGAAATGCAGGAATCAATGCAATGAGCACGCCATACATATTCTTTTTCACGCTGTCACCACCATGGACATGGGGCGAAAGTGATACTATTAATTTATTTTCCATACTTCGTTATTTTTTAGCTTGACGTGCACGGATGATCGCTCCTACTTTACCTTTACCCAAACGGCAATAGTCCAGCAACGGACGGTTCGCAGGACAGGTGAACTGGCAAGAACCGCACTCGATACAATCCATTATTCTTTCTTTCTCCATTCTCTCGAATTCGGTATGTTCAGCAAGCGCCGACAACAAATAAGGCTCCAATCCCATCGGACAAGCACCCACGCACTTTGCGCAACGGATGCAAGGTTGAATTTCACCGCGCTTGGCTTCCTTATTGTTCATTATCAGAATACCGGAACTACCTTTAGCAGTTGGCACATCTGTATTTATCAACGCCTTTCCCATCATCGGGCCACCACCGATAATCTTACCTGTATCTTCGGGCAAACCACCGCAAGCATCAATCAACTGCTTCATCGGTGTACCGATACGTGCCAGGAAGTTGGAGGGTTTTGCCACCGATTTTCCTGTTACGGTAATCACACGTTCAAACAATGGCTTATTCTTCTGTACAGCTTGATATACGGCAAATGCAGTACCCACATTCTGTACCACGGCACCTGTAGAGATAGGCAATGCGCCACTTGCTACCTGACGGCTGGTGATGGCATCAATCAACTGCTTTTCACCTCCTTGCGGATATTGCACTTTCAAAGCAACCACCTCGATACCTGCATAACTGGAAGCAACTTTTGTCATCAACTGAATAGCATCCGGCTTATTATTTTCAATACCGATAAATGCCTTATTAACCTTTACGGCCTTCATCAGGATAGATACGCCTACCATAATTTCTTCTGCATGTTCCAGCATTAACTGGTGATCAGCTGTCAGGTAGGGTTCACATTCTACGGCATTAATGATCACACATTCTGCCTTGAATGCAGGCGGCGGACAAAGTTTCACTTGAGTAGGGAAACAAGCACCACCCAAACCTACAATACCGGCATCGGCAATCTTTTTCACAATTTCTTCAGAGGTAAGATTACATTCCTTCACCAAAGTTTCTGTGCGGTCAATGCTTTCTTCCCATTCGTCACCTTCTACGTCGATAAAAATAGCTGGCTTCGGATAACCGCTGGCATCGATAATCGAATCGATCTTAGCAACCTTGCCGCTGACAGACGAGTGGATGGCTGCAGATACAAAACCACCGGGTTCAGCAATCTTTGTGCCGACTTTCACCACATCTCCTTTAGCCACAAGCGGTTTTGCAGGTGCACCGATGTGCTGTCCCAGCAGAATCACAGCTTTGGCAGGAACTTCCGCCTTGATGATGGGCTGATGTGCTGAAAGTTTATTTTCGCGTGGATGAACACCACCGATTGAAAATGTCTTCAACATACAATTCTGTATTTTAGTCGTTTATTACTTCTTGATTATTAAGCTTCCGCCTTCGGAGTTTCCACCTGAGGGGTTTCAACTACTTTCGGGGTTTCTACAGCCTTAGGAGCCTCTGCTGCTTTAGGAGTTTCTGTAGCTTTTGGCGCAGCAGCTACTTTAGCAGCAGCCGGAGCAGCACCTTCCGCCTTCGGCTTGCGCGGCGGGAAATTGAGTGCGACAATCGTGTTCTGCGGACAAACTTCCTCGCACTTACGACATGATTTACATTTGTTCGGGTCAATGTAAGCCAGATTATTCTCCAGCGTAATGGCCTCGAACGGACATACTTTCACGCACTTGCCACAACCGATACAAGCAACCGTACAAGCCTTACGCGCTACGGCACCCTTGTCTTTGTTCACGCATTGCACATAGACACGGCGTGACTTCTTACCCTGCGGGCGGATTTCAATAATATTCTTCGGGCAAGCCTTTGCACAAGCACCACAAGCCGTACATTTGGCTTCATCCACTTCCGGAAGTCCTGTTTCGGGATTCATGTGGATAGCATCAAACTGACAGGCTTCCACACAGTCGCCACAGCCCAGACATCCAAAACTACAACCTGTTTCACCACCATAAAGAGAAGCTGCAATAGCACAACTCTTCGCGCCATCGTACATATTTACACGCGGGCGATTGGCACAGGTTCCATTACATCTCACAACCGCAACCATCGGTTCGGCCGCAGTAGCATCCAAACCAAGGATTTCGGCAATTTGCGTCATGACAGGTTGTCCGCCTACCGGACAGAATTTTCCGTCCAACGAACCTGCTTTTACACAAGCATCGGCAAAACCACTACAACCCGGGTAACCACATCCACCGCAATTTGCTTGAGGCAACACCTCTCCTACCTGTGCAATTCGCGGGTCTTCGTACACGGCGAATTTCTTGGAAGCGATATACAGAATAGCAGCCGAAACCAGCGCTATAGCTCCCAATGAAATCACTGCAATCAGAATTACATTCATAAATTAGTTATTTATTTAATTATTTGTTTTTAATGTTCTAATAGTTAGTCTATCGGCTTTATGGAAAAAGAGAACTTTTTCCCCATACGTGTTTTATTCAGCCATAATATATAATAGTAAGGTATAAGGAAAGCTAACGAACAAATCGCAGAGAGAAGTTCGTCGTTCCAGATAGCCATAAATATAAAAAGAGAAATAATCAGAACACAGAAAGGTATTATAAAGGCCAGTAACACCGCCATCATCCCCATGGATAGTTCTCCGAAGACGATTACCCGGTCACCGGGTTGGTAGGAAGATGCATCATTACTGATTACATCAATCATTTTTTCTTTGGTATCAGCCGAGGCACAATGTCCTTTAGCGCTACACGCTGCACAAGCTGACGTTTGGACAATTCTCACCATAACATGAGAACCGTTTATGTTTTCCACAATACCTTGATGTTTTATAATATCTGCCATTTTGCAAACTGTGCATTACAAATTGCGGCAAATTTACGCATTATTTGTGAACTGAACAGGGATTGATGTATCACTTTGCACTATTGTTCAAAAGAAACAGCCTCATTTACTACATTTATACTATACTCATTGGCAGGAATCAGAGGCTGCTCAGCATCCTGTCAGATCCCTACCAAAAAAGGTTCACCCCCCTGTTTGCTCCGTACCATCCCCGGATAGAGGTACCTTCAACCGAATTTGGTACGGAGTTGGTACGGACCGGATATTGCCCAACTCCGGCCTTGCTTCCTTTTCGGGCACGGAAAGGAAGCCATTAATTCCACTAATGGAGGGATATTATAAATAAAGCTGCCCCCAAAAGGAAGCAGCTTCATTATTTAGATCAAGTATTTATAATTACCACTTATAATTAATACCAAAACTCAGAATTTCATTCACCTGGAAGTGACTATCTCCTGTAGTCGGCTTGCTACTGTCATCATAACGTGCATGTACATACAATTTTGTAGAAAGATAACGGTTCAATATGAAATTGATCGTATTCTCCCATTCTACACGAGTCCATTCGTAGCTGGTCAGATAATTCAGACGGGAATTCAATACGATGGAAGGAATGATGGTCCACTCCAATGTGGGTTGTATTTGCGAACCCCAGTTGTGACGTACACACTTGCCTTCCTCCAAACCGAAGTCCACCTCATTCACATCTTTATTGCCTATATAACGCATCGTCCAAGTCAACGGAGCCATAAAAACAGACAGACTAAACTTTTTCTTCTTCAACTTGTAGTCCATACCGACACTGGTGGATAAATCCGCCGGAGCAAAGAAAGCTGAAACTAACTTTTCGCTGTTCGCCTTATAACCATGGCAGAACTGGGTTTTAAATTCTGTTGAAATGGTATAGTACCAATTAGAAGCTGCCTGAATACCCATTTTACTATACAAGCGTAGCAGGTCAGTGTTTACCAGATAATCGTGATACTTGTCCGAAGGAGTGGAACCAAAACCTAACTTGGCCTCCAACATATTTTCCCACTGCACTTTCTCGCGATCATTATAATTAGCAAACAATTGCAGATTCGCCAAAAAAGAGTTTGTACTTTCACCACCTTTATACCAGTTGTCAGAAATATAGTTTTGAGTAATCTGCAAAGAACCACTTCCACCCGTCACCCACCAATTGGGCTTATGGATCACAACCTCTGCATCCTCTTTTACATTGGCCATATCTTCCTGGACAAATAATTTCAGGACAGAAGGTTTAGATGAAACTTCTTTTTCAATATTATCCGTGAAACTTTTCACCTGCATTAATTCATCTTCCCATGCCACAATCTTAGGCGGATTCTCATTAGCATAAAGATATAACAGCGCACGGTCCACCACTTCATTGGCACGTTTCTTCGAAGTAAAAGGAGCTTCATCAAACAACAATGGTTCCTTTACAGAAGTTTTTGCTGTATCAAAAGGCTGGAATTTCCATTTCAATATTGAAATGCTCTCCATGGGAGAATTATAATAAGTCAACGGGATAAACAAGCGGTAATAATCAGGATTGTCCGCAATGTAACGCTCCGGAGTGGAAGGATCATTCAGGTAATTTAATACTCCCAAATGTTTTTCATAGGATATGGAAACTGTATCCAATTCTGGGGTAGCACTTCCCGGCTTCAACTTTAAAACAAAATATTGCTTCATTAAGTCCGATAAAGTATCCGCTTGTACTACAGCCGTTTTTTCACCGGTTTTTAATACAGGCTTCACCGAATTCTGCGCCATAGCCGACGAAGAAAAAAGCACAGCGATTGCCCATAAAGATAAAAATTTATTCTTCATAACGCCCTAAAATCTATGTTTTGAGCGCAAAATTAAATTAAAATGTTTAGAAAACATAGAAATAGAGAAAGAAAAAGAAAACATGCTTTTTTTATAATTGTTTCGCCGAAACTTTATGTACTTCCTCTTTTTTTTGTAATTTTGCGCTTTTTAAGTCTCACGTGTAGACAGATAGATACACAAATGTGTACATCGCACCAAAACAAAACAATAATATTAAAAACAGTATAGCTGTGGGAGAAACAAAGTATATTTTCGTCACCGGTGGCGTTGCCTCATCTTTAGGTAAAGGTATCATCGCCTCATCCATTGGTAAATTGCTACAAGCAAGAGGTTACAAAGTAACCATTCAAAAGTTTGACCCGTATATCAATATTGACCCGGGTACTTTAAACCCCTACGAACACGGAGAATGTTATGTGACTGTAGACGGACATGAAGCTGACCTTGACTTAGGCCACTACGAACGTTTTCTTGGCATCCAGACTACAAAAGCCAATAACATCACAACCGGACGCATCTATAAAAGCGTTATCGATAAAGAACGCCGTGGTGATTATTTAGGTAAGACCATTCAAGTCATTCCTCATATCACGGACGAAATCAAACGAAACGTAAAGTTGCTGGGTAACAAATATAAATTCGATTTTGTAATTACAGAAATCGGCGGTACGGTGGGCGACATCGAATCCTTGCCATATCTGGAAAGTATCCGTCAGTTGAAGTGGGAACTGGGACGTGACGCATTGTGTGTACACCTTACATATGTGCCTTACCTCACAGCCGCCGGTGAATTGAAAACCAAACCGACACAACACTCCGTAAAGGAATTGCAGAGTGCAGGTATCCAACCGGATATATTGGTTTTGCGCACGGAACACGAATTGAGTAGCAACGTACGCAAGAAAGTTGCTTTGTTCTGTAATGTGGATGAAAACGCAGTAGTACAGAGCATCGATGCTCCTACCATCTACGAAGTTCCCATCCTGATGCAGGCTCAGAAACTGGATGAAACAATATTGAAGAAAATGGGATTGCCCGTAGGCGACACACCGGGACTGGGCCCGTGGCGTGCTTTTCTTGAACGCCGTCATAAAGCTGAAAATACAGAACCGCTGCACATCGCACTAGTTGGCAAATATGATTTGCAGGATGCATACAAATCCATCCGTGAAGCCCTGTCACAAGCCGGTACGTACAATGATTGTAAGGTATCTGTAGACTTCGTGAACAGTGAAAAGCTCACGGAAGAAAATGTAGCGGAAGCATTGAAAGGCATGGCAGGTATATTGATTGGCCCGGGATTCGGCGAACGTGGTGTTGCCGGTAAGTTCGTAGCTATCAAATATGCACGCACGCATGATATTCCGACTTTCGGTATCTGCCTGGGAATGCAATGCATTGCTATCGAATTTGCACGCAACGTACTGGGATATACTGATGCTGACTCACGCGAAATGAATGAGAAAACTCCGCATAATGTGATTGACATCATGGAAGAGCAGAAATCCATCACCAATATGGGTGGAACGATGCGTCTGGGAGCTTACGAATGTATTTTGCAAAAAGGCAGCAAGGCATACGAGGCATACGGAACAGAACACATCCAGGAACGCCACCGCCATCGCTATGAATTCAATAACCAGTATAAAACGGAGTATGAAGCAGCCGGCATGAAATGTGTAGGTATCAACCCGGAATCGGACTTGGTGGAAATCGTAGAAATACCGGAACTGAAGTGGTTTGTCGGAACTCAATTCCATCCGGAATACAGCAGTACGGTATTGAATCCCCATCCGTTGTTCGTGGCTTTCATTAAAGCATCTATCGAAAGTTTCGAGGAAAAGGAAAAAGCAAAGAAATAAGATTATTTCAATAATTATAAAATTGTAAACTAGAAATTATTCATGGATAAAAACACCATTACAGGTCTTGTTTTAATAGCAATTTTGTTAGTCGGCTTCAGTTTTCTGAGTCGCCCCAGCAAAGAGCAA